>Ga0154020_10000580_pt1 | contig 44534 bp, 32 predicted proteins | sample Klosneuvirus_201_FD_109709 | JGI IMG/M metagenome (GOLD analysis project Ga0154020, IMG submission 109709) | Active sludge microbial communities from wastewater, Klosterneuburg, Austria - Klosneuvirus_20160825_MG | ecosystem: Engineered > WWTP > Aerobic digester > Activated sludge | place... | reverse complement strand
GTGCATACCGTGGCGGAGTTTTTGGAGGAACTGGAAAAACACGACGCCGACTTCGAACGCCGTCGCGCCGAGGCCGCCGCTGATGGAAAGGTGCTGCGCCTGGTGGCCAAACTGGAGGGCAACCACGCCACCATCGGCCTGCACGCCTACGGCCCGGAGCATCCGTTTTTTTTCCTCGACGGCAGCGACAACATGGTGGCGTTCAGCACCGAACGCTACCGCGAGCGGCCCCTCGTGGTGCGCGGCCCCGGCGCCGGCGCGGAAGTGACGGCGGCTGGGGTGTTTGCGGAAGTCATCGGGATGGGGGGGAGGTAGGGATTTACGATTTACGATTTACGATTGTTGTGAGCGCAACCCGATTACCGCCAGCATCCTTCCTGTGATGCCACCTTCCTTTCGGTGGGAAAAATAGTCGTCGTTGTGCAGTACCGTCGAAAACGGGGAAACTTCGATGTGCTCGGTTGCTAGCCCCGCAGCGAGCAGTTGCGCGGCGCAGTTTTTTTTCAGGTCAATAAAAAACTTGTTTCGTTCGGGATCGTAGCGCTTGAACGAGGGATCGAATTCTGTAGCGACTTCCGATCCCACTTCGAAGGAACATTCGTCAATGCAAGTGCCGACGTACGCCAGGCAATCGGCCCCGTGCGTACCGAATTGTTCCGCCATAACGCGCAATGTTTTTCCGATGATACCCGCCGCCGCCCCGCGCCAGCCCGCGTGAATGGCGGCCACGGCCCGGTGCACGGGGTCGAATACGAGCACGGGCGTGCAATCGGCTACCGACACGGACAGGAGTACGCCCGGGGTTTGTGTTACCAACGCATCGAAACCTTCCGCGCCGCCGGGCGCGTTCACGAGGCGGACTTCGGCGCCGTGTACCTGTTTGCTCCAGGCGAGTGCGTCGGAGGCGAAGCCGAGGGCTGCGCAAAAACGGCGACGGTTTTCGGCGGTGTTTGCCGGGGCGTCGGCGGTATTTTTTCCGAGGTTCAGGGATTGGTACGGCGCGGGGCTTACCCCTCCGTGCCGGGTGCTTTCAGCGGCGACCAGTTCCGGGCGTAACGTGAAAATTGCGGGGGTGCGAAACAAGATCATGGTAAGTGCAAATCCGGCCGAACCGGGCATTGATCGAAAAAAAGCAGGCGCCGCTCAAATGGCGGAGCTGTTCGCAGCAAATCTCGGTACTTTTGGCCGCTTGCAAATTCACGTCAACCGAACACCATGCCGTTTACCGAAATACTTCGCCTTGCTTTTCAGAATATCCGGGCCAATATGATGCGGGCCGTGCTGACCTTGCTGATTATCGCTTTCGGCATTATGGCCTTAGTGGGCATCCTGACGGCGATAGATGCTATCGCGTACTCCCTGAACGACAACTTTTCAGGCCTTGGGGCCAACTCGTTCAGCATCGAGCGCAAATGGAACGACACCCGCAGCAACCGCGGCGGGCGGCGTCAAAAACCCAGCGACCCGCTTCGGTATGAGCAAGCCATGGAGTTTCAGGAACGTTTCGATTTCCCGGCGACAGTGTCCATTTCTCATTGGGCAACCAATTTGGCTACGGTGAAAAGCGCCACAGAGAAAACCAACCCGAACATCGGTTTTGTGGGGGTAGACGAAAACTATTTTGGCGTGAAAGGCCTGGACATTGAGTTTGGGCGCAACTTTTCCAAAGGCGAGGTGCTGGACGGCCACTCAAAAATCGTGTTGGGGCGAGAAATCGTGAAGACCCTGTTCGACAACAAGCCGGAACGGGCGCTGGACCAGATCGTGCTGGTTGGCAACAACCGGTTTCGGGTCGTGGGCGTGCTGCGCGGCAAAGGTGCCAGCATGGGCAACCAAGCGGACCGGGCCGTATACGCGCCCTTGGCTAAGGTGCGGTCCATTTACGGCACTGCCGATACCGACTACGACCTGGTGGTGGCCGTGCACAATGCCCCCGACCTTGAGGCTGCCCAATCGGAAGCCACCGGCCTGTTTCGGCAAATACGTGGGTTGCGGCCCAGCGAAAAAGATGACTTCGAAATTTTTGCCAGCGACAGTCTCGTGGCGATTTTGAAAGAAAACACCACCAACCTGCGCTTAGCTACCATCGCGATCGGCCTGATGACCCTGCTCGGGGCCGCCATTGGCCTGATGAACATTATGCTGGTGAGTGTGACCGAGCGCACACGCGAGATCGGCATCTACAAAGCCATCGGCGCCACGCGCAAAAGCATCCTTGCCCAGTTTCTGACCGAGGCGGTAGTCATCTGCCAAATCGGCGGTATCGTGGGCATTTTGCTGGGCATTCTCGTGGGCAATATCGTTACCCCGCTGCTTGGCGGCACCTTCCTGGTACCCTGGGGCTGGATGACCCTCGGCTTCACGCTTTGTATGATTGTCGGCGTGGTGTCGGGTTTTTATCCAGCCATGAAGGCGTCGAGGCTGGACCCGATTGAGGCGCTCCGGTATGAATAAATTTTAGTGATGAGCGATGAGTGATAAGCGATGAGTTATTCACTCATCGCTTATCACTATTTGATTTCGTTTTCAAATGGTTTTGGGGTTTAGTGGGATTATTTGATCACAGGATTATAAAAACGGCGGGGGGAACAATGGGGCGATGTGACAAGTGAAATGTACGCATCGCTCATCGTTCGGCACTACTTACGGCGGCTGGCCGTGGGGGACAATATGGTTTTCAAGTGTGCTTTGGGCCTCCAGGCGATGGGGGAGCTGGAACATTTGGTTTCTAGTGTAGTGCATAGTGTTTGTCGGTTTGGGTGCGTTTGGTTTCTGTGTTGGTTTACGGCTTATCTGTCGCGGCGCGATTTCAAGCCTCAACTGTTTTTTCGAAAAACCACAAAAAATATTTGAGCCTGTATATTTGCCGGGTGTTCCACCTCTTTATTCCCAGCGCCTTCGAAACAATTTCATGAACGACGATCAACTGATCCAGATGATCCGGCAAGGCGGCACTGCCCGCGAACGTGCCGGACGCTACCTGCAAAACAAATATTTTTACCTGATCCGACAGATCGGCGTACGGCAGCAGCGCCTGTCGTATGATGACGCACTCATGGCTTTCTCCGATGCGCTTACTGAACTGGACTGGAAAATCTGCCACGGCGAGTCGTTCGAGGAACTGGGCAAGATGTTGTACACCCTCACCCACCGGCGTGGAGTTGACACCATTCGAAAACGCACGACAAAGACCAGCACAGACCCGTTGGGGAATTCGGCCAACACGATCGAACTACCCGACTGGTTTCTGGATGCCTTGCAAAACTCCGACACTGACCACGTCCTGAACCGGCTGCTGGAACACGACAACGAGAACGAGCGCCACCAACGCCAGAACCGCATCACCGCATGCGTGCTCAAGGCCTTGGATGAAATGCCGAAAAAACGGCGCGCACTGCTCGTGAACAAGCTGGACGGCTACGACTACGAGGAACTCACGGAGATGCACGGGTTTAAGACCGCGCGCGTCGCCCATGAAATGGTGTCGCGGGGAATGGAAAGTTTGCGCGAGGCATTGAAAAATCTTTGTCAACAGGGGGAGCCTGTATGCCGCGACCTGTGCGCCTGGCTCACCCGCAAAAACCAACTTTAGCCTTAATCATGGATAACCCGCTCGACATTCAAATTGAACAATACCTCGATGGTACCATGCCTCCCAATGAGCGCGAGGCATTCGAGGCCCAACTTGCCGGTGATCCCGCACTGGCAAGCGAACTCCGGCTGCATGAAACTGCCAGAGCCGCTGTGCAGGTACAGGCGCTGCTCAACCGACGCGAAGCCCTCTACCTAAGCGGCCGAAAAAAACTTGTATGGCGCTCCTGGTGGTGGAAAACGCTGGACGCGCTGGAGCGTATTTTTGTCCGCCAAACCCCCGACGGCAGCAGCAAAACACGCTGGGGACTTGTCGCAGGCCTAGGATTGGTCGCTCTTATGTTGGTCTATTTGGTTTTAAAGCCCTACCTCGTCCCGGAGGCGCCGGCGTCGCCGAAACCGTTGGCTGTGCCGAAAGAAAAGGCTGTGATCGCGTTCAACACCTATTTTAAGTATTACGACCTGTCCAATACGCTCGGAAGCCCGGACACTGACACCCTGTATACCCTTGCCCAAAACCAGTATGCCGCGCGAAATTGCCAGGAGGCTTTGCGCACCCTGGACCTGGTACTGGCCGATGAAAAATTTGAGTTTCGTCCAATGGCCATGCTGCTACGAGGCACTTGTTTGCTCGATTCGGGGGACACGGATGGGGCCATTACAGTACTTCGGGAAGTACCCCCTGCCGCCGCCGGTCCGTTCCAGAATGCCCAATGGTACACCGCATTGGCCTACCTGAAGGCACAAGATACCGAACAGGCCTCTTCGTTGTTGCGCGAAATAGCGGACAACCCCAGTCACCGGCGCCGGAGCGATGCAGCGGCGCTGCTTGAGTTCGCCTCCGGGAAACAGTAATGTTAATGTTTGATGGGAGTGCGTACGCTACCGGCCGTCAAACGAACAAGTTCGTACAGACGGCTTTGGTCTTGCTGCCGTCCGTACGAACTTGTTCGTCTGACGGCGTCGGCCTATTTTACCCGTAAAAACGCGTTAGCCAGTTCCAATCCGCGGACCTGGGCTGAAACGTATGCCTGTAAGTCGGCGTAGTCTCCTTGTGCGTGTCGCAAAAAACCGGATGCCTGGCCGTACACTGCCGGGATATCCGAATGGCTGATCAGGTAGTAGCCGTCCATGAAATCACCGACCCCGCCGGAAATGATCAGGTTGCCGACCCGGCATTGGTTACCCAGTTCTGCGCGGATGTCGTTGGCGAATTTCACCATCTCTTCGGCGGAGTGGCCTACGAGGGCAAATTTTTGAAAAATCTGTTGTTTTTCCGGACTGCTGCGCAGCAATTCCAGTTTGGAAAAGTTGGTGCCGCCGGCTGCGGCAAACTCGATAGCGGCCAGGGGGAGTTGAAGCAGCGCCCGCAGACTGGCCGGCCCCATGCCTTGACCAACCTCTTTGGCAATAATGGGATAATCGGCTTTCCCGAGCAGTTCCGCCAGCGTGTCCACGGGCGGGCGTTCAAAAAAGTCGCCTTCGGGCTGCATGGCTTCCTGGAGCGGATTTATATGTACGATCAGGCCGTCGGCGCGAAGTCGGTGCAGCAGGTTCTGAATGGCTTCGGGGCGATTCTGCCGGAGCAGGTTTTCCACTTGTGCAATGCCGAGGTTGGCGAACAATGGGAGCTCGTTGCCGATGATGTTGCGGACGTCAAAGTCGGGCAGGTATTCGTCGCTGTTCAAGAGTTGTCTGCAGGAGCCCAATCCCATACCCATCCCGAACTCGGCACAAGCCCTGGCGAGGTTCCGGTTGATCGTGCGGGCAAGACCTGTACCGCCGGTCATGGAGGATACCCAAACGGGTGTTCGCAATTTTTTGCCAAGAAAATTTATAGGCGGGAGGCTTCCGGGCAAGGGGTGTGCCGACAGTGCCGGTTCGTAGTGGAAGCGTCCATCCAGCGCAAAACGTTCCACCTGGCTTTGGAACGCCAGTTCAATGTGGTCTTTTTTTCGGGAGGTCGCCGTCGGGTCGTTAGGGGGCATTGTTGGTTCAGCATTCATGCACGGAAAGGAAAGTTGATAGCGAGTACAGGGTGTTTCGAGCGTGAAACAAGTAAAATATGCGCATGGTTGTGCCAAATTTTTAAATAGATAACATGTCGGAGTTTGTCCACTTTGGGCAATTGCCCTCCGTTGGCAGCGTTCTTTTTGCGTTTCCAAATAAAAACCATTCAACTTGCGCCCCGAAAGATGCGTTCTGCGCTTCTAATATTGTTTGCCATGTTTTTTTGCTGCTCTATGAGAAATGTGATGTTGGCCTTTTTGGCTTTATTAGCCCTGCGCGGCGCAGCACAGGATCCGATTTTTTCGCAGTTCTACGCTACGCCCCTCCAATTGAACCCGGCGTTTGCGGGCAGCAGCTATGCTCCCCGGGCGGGCGCGGCATACCGCAACCAATGGACGGGGTTCAATACGGCCTACCGGACGTATGCCGTGTTTTACGAACAAAGCATCACCAGGCTGAATAGCGGGATCGGGTTTCAGTTGGAAGGCGACGATGCCGGCAACGGCATCCTCCGTGCCACCCGTTTTTCGGCAAATTATGCCTATCGGCTTCAGATCACGGAAAACCTCGCGGTGAAGATCGGGGTGGAAGGAGGTTTCCTTCAAACGGCTCTGGATTGGGAAAAACTGGTGTTTCCCGACCAACTTGATCCGTTGGCCGGCCCAACCCTCACGACCACGGAGACCCGGCCCGACCAGTTGAATAAAACGGTGCTCGACCTGTCATCAGGTCTGTTGCTGGTGAGCAACCGGTTTTGGCTGGGGCTGTCGCTCAAACACCTGAACACCCCTGATCGGGGCTTCTTATTGGCCAACGACAACCTCTCCGGAGGACTTCCGATCCGCTATACCTTGAGCGGCGGTACGGAGTTGTCTGTTAAGAGAGGCAATAAACAAAACCAGGGCTCGTTTATCTCACCGAATTTTTTGTTCGTGTCGCAGGGGCCATACAAGCAACTGAACCTCGGAGCGTACGCTGCAGCGGGGCCGGTTTTCGGGGGAGTATGGTTCCGGCATGCGTTCGGAAATGCCGATGCGGCGATTCTGATGTTCGGATTCAGACAGGATATGTTCAAGATCGGGTTAAGTTATGATCATACAATTTCGGGGTTGGCCGGCACATCGGGTAGTACATTCGAGTTGACTTTGGGTCTTTTTTTTGACAATGGCCGGAAGCGTTCGAATGATTTGAACGATTGCACCAAAATGTTCCATTGACAAGACTTCCGGGTTTTTAAAACCCGGGAAGTCTATCACCCAATGACGAAATTTTTCTCCTTTCGTTAAATTTGGTGGACGCTCCATACTGAAATGCTTTATTTGCCTACATTTGCTGCTCTTTTTTCAAAACCTGCTATACACTAATTTTAATACGATGAAAAAAACACTCATTCACGGGTTTGTCTTGCTTTTACTCGGCCTGATGGTGGCCAGCTGCGGCCGGAAATCCGATCGCTCCTCCACCACCAACTGGAAGTACAATGATCAGAAATGGGGAGGTTTCGAAAAACTTGACTACGAAGGACAGGCTACCGGCCCTAACTTGGTGCTTGTCGAAGGCGGTACCTTTACTCAGGGCTTGACCGACCAGGATGTCACGTTCGAATGGAACAACGTCCAGCGCCGGGTAACGGTGCCGACGTTTTACATGGACGAAACCGAGGTGGCTAACATTGACTACCGCGAGTACCTCTACTGGGTGGAAAACGCTTGGGGAGCAACGTATCCGGAGGTTTGGCGCCGGGCACTCCCGGACACTTTGGTATGGCGGGAAGAATTGGCGTACAACGAACCGTTTGTCGAGAACTACTTCCGTCACCCGGCTTACGACGACTACCCCGTAGTTGGCGTGAACTGGCTCCAGGCCGGAGAGTACTGCAAATGGCGTACCGACCGGGTCAACGAAATGATCCTCATTGAGCGCGGTATCCTCGAGAACACGCCCGATCAGAAGAACGAAAACAACTTCAACACGGAGGCTTACCTCGTAGGCCAGTACGAAGGCACCGTTCGCAAGAACCTGCCCGACCGCCGTACCGGTGGCGAACGCCCCGTCCGTCAGGAAGATGGTATCCTGCTGCCGGTGTACCGGTTGCCCACGGAAGCCGAATGGGAGTATGCAGCCCTTTCGCTCGTTGGAAACCAGGCCGCCAGCAAAGACGAACTCATCACCGACCGTCGGATTTACTCCTGGGACGGCAACACGGTTCGCTACCAGAAACGCAACCGCTACCAAGGCAAGATACTCGCCAACTTCAAGCGCAGCGCCGGTGACTACGCCGGTATGGCAGGCGCTTTGAACGACAACGCCTTCTCGCCCGCACCGGTACGCAGCAACTGGCCGAACGACTACGGCCTGTACAACATGGCCGGCAACGTCAATGAATGGACTGCCGACTTGTACCGCCCGCTTACGTCCACCGACCTGGTTGATGCGGATAACATGGATCTCAGCCCTTTTCGCGGCAACAAGTTCATGACCAAGGTGATTGACCCGGAAACAGGAGCACCCGTCACGAAGGACAGCCTTGGCCGTCTGACTTATGAATTGATGGATACCACGACAACCGCTCTTCGCGACAACTACAAGCGCCCCGAAGTGTACAACTACCTTGATGGCGACATTGAGTCGGAAGTTGATTATGCATACGGGATCAGCACGTTGATCAGCGACAAGGCACGCGTCATTAAAGGTGGCTCCTGGGCAGACCGCGCATGGTGGCTTTCGCCGGGCGCCCGCCGATTCCTCGAAGAGGACAAAGCGAGCAAAGCAGTCGGCTTCCGCTGCACCATGACCCGCGTAGGTTCACCGACTGGAAACGACGAGCCTTCCGGCAATGAATTCAAAGTGAAGAAAAAATCCGTTAAGCGCAAGTACAAATAAATACGTTTGCACTGCGGATATTGCTCCTGAGAACGGGAGGGCCTCGAGTCCCTCCCGTTTTTTGTTGCAGGCAGCCCCTATTCGTTACAAACAGCCTTTGCGATGGTTTCTTTGGAAGACCTCTACACGATTTATCAACAAAACCCGACCGTGTGTACGGACTCCCGGCAGGTCACACCCGGATGTTTGTTTTTTGCCCTGAAAGGGGATAAGTTTGACGGCAATCGGTTTGTCGAACAGGCGCTTTCCGCCGGCGCTGCGTTTGCCGTTACGGATGCGCCGCAAGGCAATGCGGCATCCGGGCAATACTTGCATGTGCCGGATGTACTGGAGGCGTTGCAACAGTTGGCCGCCCATCATCGCCGGCAATTTGACATACCGGTCATTGCCATTGGTGGTTCCAACGGGAAAACCACCACGAAAGAACTGGTGACTGCGGTGCTTGGCAGCCATTATCCCTGTCACAGCACCAAAGGGAATCTGAATAATCATATTGGAGTCCCGTTGACCCTTCTGGCTATGTCCATGGATACGGAAGTGGCTGTCATCGAAATGGGGACTAACCGTTCGGGCGACATCGAACAATTATGCGAAATTGCTGCTCCGACTCACGGGTTACTCACCAATATTGGAAAGGAGCACCTGGAAGGTTTCGGTAATCTGGAAGGTGTTAAAAAAGCCGAAGGAGAACTGTTCGAGCATTTAGCCCGACACAACGGATGCGCATTTGTGAATGCCTCTGAAAAATACTTGAAAGCCATGTCCAGGCCGGTGTCGAAAAAGGTTTTTTACTTTGCAGCCGATGTGCTACACCCACAGGATGAATACATTGATGTCAAAATGATGCCGGATGGCCCATTTGTCCACATAGCATTTTTGTCCGAAAACAATACCCCCGTAGAAGTGCATTCCCGCCTGATCGGGCGGCACAATTTTCACAACATCATGACGGCTGTCGCTCTTGGGGTGTACTTCAAAGTCCCGGCGGCGAAAATCAAAGATGCTATCGAACAGTACCAACCGGCAAACAACCGTTCACAGGTGCTGACTCGTGGGAATAACACCATTTTTTTGGATGCCTACAATGCAAACCCTTCCAGTATGCGTGCTGCATTGGAAACGCTTCGGACGGCGCCCGCCAAACAGAAGGTGGCCATTCTCGGCGATATGCTTGAGTTGGGCGCGGAAAGCGAACGGGAGCATCGCGAAATTCTGCGGCTTGCCACCCGTCTCAGGCTGGATCGGCTTGTCGTCGTTGGGCCGGAGTTTGCCCGTTGCGATATTTCACAAAGTAACGCATTAGCCTTTCCCGATGCCCATTCGGCCAAGGTATGGTTCGATCAGCAGGTATTCAACGAAGCTTTCATCCTGATCAAGGCATCCAGAGGAATTGGTTTGGAGCGCGTGGTTGCATAAGCTATCCTCCGAACCGGCGCAACGCTTGCAAAAGCCGGTCGGGCAGTTCTTCCCGGCATGCGGCCTGGTAATCCTGATAGGAACATGGAACAAGGTAGTGTCGCTGGTATTTTTTTTTGGAGCCCACGGGGGTTTGCATCCACCAGCGTCCGCTGCGCGAACTTTTCCAAAAGGTGAGTTGGTAGCGCAGTTGACGAAAATCAACGATGTACTCTGTCAGGCCATCCTTGGAAGCAGGGTAGTCGTTTTTTCGATTGAAATACCCTTCGAGGAAATACCACAACATTTGGCTGATCGTCTGTGCCGTTTGCTGGCCGGGATCGCGGTCGAGCCGGTGCCCGTAAATACCAAAGGATGTCAGTTTGTCGCTCATGCCGGCATAACGACAAAGTTGACAGGCCTCTTCCACGAAGTACCCGGAAGGTGACGGGTTGTCCACTCCGGGCGCCTCGGTTTGTTTGAGCGCACGCAAGTGAAATGCCAATAAGTCGGCATCCCGAAGTACCGGTTCGGTTTCCTCCATGGTAGCTCTTGACTTGCCTAAGCGCACTGCATCAAAGTTGTTTCGGTTCAAAAAATCCACAATCCCCGGAGCAGTTTGATGGGATTGAAACCCGACAAGCCCAAAGTGAAACAGCAACGAATGACGCGGCCACAGCAATGGAGCGTATACGGGTTTGGGAGCGGTTGCAGCGTCCGGCAACTGAAGCGATTCATCCACTACGACCAGGTTGACCAGCGATTTCGCTTCCTGATAGGCAAGGAACTGGGCCGCTGCCAGGTTATCATCGCCGCCAAGGACGATGGGCACTACCTTGCCGCTCAACAACTCGAACAAAACAGGTATCAGCACAGCGGCATCGGTGCGGCGAAGGTTGCCCAGGTCCGCTATCGTGCCCTTTGGAAATGGAAATACCGTCCGGTAAAGTGTCTCACGCACAGCATTTGCTTCTTTTTCGCTTGCCCCGAGCAGCACTACACGTACACCCTTCAAATCGGGAAATTCAGCGCCGTGTAAGCGGACGTTTTTCCCAAAAGAAAAATCTTCGAGCGGGTCAATAGCCTTCCGGATCGCGGTGGGCAGGGGTTTAAGCCAGTTTTGCAACATACGCCGTGCTAATTTAGGCAGCAAAAAACGGCCTTTGTTCGGTAATGGCAGCAAAAAAGTCTTGGGAAAGAAAGAAAGACCTATCCAGAGAGTAACAAGACTTTTTCGGTAAGCAACAAATCCAATTCTATTTTCGCTACTTTTGCGGCGGCTTAAAATGTCGTCGCGTTGTGGTGTTCCTGATCAAGCATTTTCCAGGTTGTATGGAGCCGATGGCTTAAGCGGTAATTTTCAGCAACAATTCGCTCTTGTTCAGAGACCGTCATAAAAATTAACCCCGCTCCAAATAATATTTCTCTGAATGCGCTATATTTGACCCGCAATAAACCTGGCTTGTAGTTTTTCCCAAAAAACAACAGACATTTACACCCAGAAAGACAAATCATAGTTTGTATTTTCACGATTACGCCAATTCAAAAGCGTTGAACTAAACTGTTAACATTTTTTAAATCTAAATGCAGTGACCCTATGACAGTTAGAAACTTAGTATTCGCTGTTCTCTTTATGTGTGCCGGCATCAGCCTTTCGGCTCAAGATGCAGCGGCTCCCGCAGGCGGTGCTTACCGCTCCTTCACCCCCGCAGACCAATGGGAACTGGGCCTTCACGCCGGAGTTCCGTTCGTTTCGGGCGACCTCGACGGCAAGCTCGGCTTCGGCGGTGGCTTGCACGTGCGCAAGGCCCTCGACCACATCTTCTCGGTGCGCGTCGGTGGTTTGTATGCCAAAACCAAAAACGAGGTTGACCCCAGCAGTGCCGAAATGAGCTGGATTTCCGGCTCCGCTCAGTTGGTTGTAACCGTCAACAATTTCCGGTTCGACAAGCCGTATCGCAAGGTGGCTGTAAACCTGTTTGCAGGCTTGGGCTACTCGAGCTTCACGACGGATTACAAAAACATCGAGCAATCACCAGAACGCATGTCCCCCACTGCAGAAGGCAGTATTGATGGCGACGGTGCTACGTTTGAGGCTGGTATCGGTCTTGCTTTCCGTGTCAGCCCGAAGTTCAACATTGGTGTTGAGTACACCCTTGCTTCTGTGCTCGGCGGCAATGGCGACATCCTGGACGGCGACGAAAATTACCGGGAAACGGGATCTGCCACGTCGTATAGCGACTACTTGCACTACCCGCACATCACGTTGAACTTCAACCTGGGCGGCAAAGACAAAAACGGCGCACCCAAATCCGAGCCGCTGTACTGGGCGAACCCGATGGCTCAGGTTAGCGATGCTATCGCTGCACTCGAAGCCCGTCCGGTGTACGACCCGACGGATACCGATAGCGACGGCGTCATTGACATGATTGACCAGGAAAAAGAAAGCCCTGCCGGCGCCCGTGTGGATCCGCGTGGTGTGACCTTGGACAGCGACATGGATAAGGTGATGGACTACAAAGACAAAGAGCCGTTCTCGCCTCCCGGTTACACGGTTGATGCCAACGGCGTGGCACAAGTGCCGAAGCCGATCACCGAAGCCGACGTGAACCGGATCGTGGATGCCAAACTGGCCAACTTCAAACTGCCGGTGCAGGAAGGCCTTTCCGATTGGTTCCTGCCGATCATCAACTTCAGCAGCAACAGCTACAATGTTGGTTATGGCGAGTATGAAAAACTCTACCAGATCGCTCAGGTGTTGAAAAACAACTCCAAGGTACGTGTTGCTGTAACCGGCCACACGGATGCTGTTGGTTCGGAAGGGTACAACAACGTACTGTCCTACAACCGCGCCATGGCAGCCATTGAGTTCCTCGTGAACCAGCACGGCATCTCGCGTGACCGTTTGGTTCTGGATTATGCCGGCGAAGGCAGCACGCTTGTTCCGGCAAAAGGTTCTTCTGAACTCAACCGTCGCGCTGATTTCCGCGTTGCCAAATCCGGCGAAGCCGATAAGGCTCGTCCGGAAGGCCCCGACGCCGGTAAAGGCCGCTTCATGGGCAACAAAGCCTCGGGCTTCTAATTGATTAAATTTTGCAACGCCAATGAAGTTATTTCATTGAGCACATAAATGCAGTACATGGGCAACTACCGATGAGTCGGTAGTTGCCCATTTTTCGCTTCGCCCCAATGGATACTAAACCAAAACCTGCTCTCGTTAAGTGGTACTTTTTTTTGTTTCTGCGTCTGCATTGCCAAATCAACTCAACATGAAAGGAATCAAATCATCTGCACTTAGCCTTTGTCTTGCTGCTTGCCCGTTTTTGGCTTCAAATCTGCCACAAACCCCGGCAATCAGCCAACCGGCTGTAGATTCTACCCGTGCCGTAAACGGGGCCTTCCAGCATGGTGAAAAACTCACGTACAAGATTTATTACAACTGGAACTTCGTTTGGCTGGCCGCCGGCGAGGTGACCTTCAAGGTGTTTGACGAAGACAAGCAGTACCACTACCAAGCTTATGGGGCGACCTACGACTCGTACGAATGGTTCTTCAAAGCCGAAGACAAGTACGATTCCTGGGTGGACAAAACCACCCTGTTGCCTGTCCATTCCGAGCGAAGCATTCACGAGGGCAAGTATCAAATTTTTGAACGCATTACCTTCGACCAGGCTGCTCTGGCCACCACCGTGTGGCGTGCCACGAAGCGCGGCGAGTCGGAAACCAAGACCGAGCATAGCGTTAAGGAAAAAGTACACGACATATTATCCAGCCTGTACTTCATGCGCACCATAGACTTTGCCGGCAAAAACAAAGGCGCCGAAGAACCTTTCCGAATCTTCATGGACCAGGAAGAGTTTCCCCTCAAGATGCGCTACATGGGCAAAGAAGGCCGCAAAAAAGTGCGCGGAATGGGGCGATACAACACCCTGAAATTTGAACCGCAGGTCATTGTGGGCAATGTGTTCAAAGAGGAAGCCAAGATGACCGTTTGGGTTTCGGATGATGAAAACCGGATACCGATCCTGCTGGAAACGCCCGTGTCGGTTGGCTCCGTGAAGATGATTTTGAAGGAATACGAAGGACTCAAGTACGAGTTCAAGGCAAAAGTCGACTGATCCGGCGCCAAGCCTTTTCCAGGTTGAATTACCGCAAGCCTTGCCCAAATACAAAATACGCGTACATTTGCCCCGCAATTGACGCACGATAGTGCGTACGGGCCCGTAGCTCAGGTGGTTAGAGCAGCTGACTCATAATCAGACGGTCGCGGGTTCAATTCCTGCCGGGCCCACCTCAATTTTTCCTGCGTATTCTCGCACCTATCGTATCGGCTTCCACTCCTCCACATACGATTTCCGCAAAAAAAGCAACGAAAGCCCCTCCCGAAAGTAGATCAGGCTAACCCGAATGTACCCGTATTGCCGGAACCGGCGCGGGGAGTGGTACACCTTGAGGCGATAGAGGTAAGCGATTTTTCCAATCTTGTGCAAACGAAAAAACAGGTTACAGTCCTCGCCGGCTACGATCTTTTCGTTGTAGCCTCCGATACGCTCAAAATCGGAACGGCGTACGAACTGGCATTCGCCTTTGGCTAAGTACACGCCGAATGTGAAGGAAAGGCGGATCACCAGATTCATCAGAACATGGTAGATTTTGTCGGGCAGGCTCGCCTCCTGCGGGTACACCCAAATAGGGGCTGTAGCAGCAACGACGCCTGGTTTTTCAAAGGCCGCGAGAATTTTTTTGAAGAACGGCTCGGGATTCGGAATACGAACATCGGCATCCGAATGGAAGAGGATATCGCCATTGGAAGCTGCTGCGCCGAGGTTTCTGCCGATGGCGATGTTTTGCTTTCCCTGCGCCTGGACGAGCTTGATTCGGTGCTCGCCCCACTCGGCCTGATAGCGACGAACGATGTCCGGGGTATCGTCCGTGCTGTTGGCATCGGAAATGACGATTTCCAGATTGTAGGGCTCAATCAGGTAGCGAAACTGTTCGATGGTGGGGCCAATGTACTTGCCTTCGTTTTTTGTGGGAATGATAATGCTGACACGAGCCTTTTCCATGCTGGTTGGTCGAATTAGACAAATTCGCAGCCAAAGGTAGGGAACTATTGCCGGGATGACAGGGGAACCTATTGCAGCACGACATCTTTTTCCGCCATCATTTTGCGGATATTGATGAGGGCGTAACGCATACGGCCCAACGCTGTGTTGATGCTCACGCGGGTAAGCGCTGCAATTTCCTTGAAGCTAAGGTCGGCATAGTGCCGCAAGATTACCACCTCGCGCTGTTCTTCGGGAAGGGCATCCACGAGGTAGCGGATGCGGTTGTGCAACTCGCTGCGTATGATCTCAGTGTCCGGCCCATCGTCGCTCAGGCGCAACACCTCGAAGATGTCGAAGTCTTCCGTGGGATTGATGTGCGACCGGCGCTTGTTGCGGCGGTGGTAATCCACGCACATGTTGTAGGAGATGCGCATGGCCCACTGCACGAATTTTCCTTCGTGGTTGTACTTCCCTTTGCGCAGGGTATCAATGATCTTGATGAAGACTTCCTGAAAGATATCCTCCGCAAGGGCTTGATCCTTGACGAACAAATAAATGGAAGTGTAGATTTTGGACTTGTAGCGGTGGAGGAGCACCTCAAAGGCGCTTTCGTCACCATCAACATAGCGGGCGATCAGTTCGTGATCGTTGATCAACATCGGCATAACTTGCATGAGCAAAGGAGTGTTTTGCTGTTTTACCAGTTAAATAAACAAGAGCATTTAAATGGTGTACAAGTTGTAGCCGATACGCAAATAAAAATTTGGATGAACTGAATGTTGATGCTGGAACTGTTTTGCGATGCCAAATGTAGGCGGTTGTTGTGTTCGAGCAAAAAATATTGCCTGCTTTAACGTTTTTTAACAACTTCTCAGGCAACCCGAACAAAAACCATGCAATGTTACGGCTTCTTGCGATACTTTTGCAGCATTCTTCATGGACATAGCCATACTTATTCTACTCTTTGCCTTGCACGGGTTTTTAGTGCTGGGCGAAATAGCCCTCATCACCGCTAAACGGGCTTACCTCGAAAGCGAAAAAGCAAAAGGGAGCAGCGGGGCTGCCACGGCTCTTGCGTTACTTGCAGATTCCGAAGGATTCCTGCTTTCCATGCGCGTCGGCATTTCGCTGCTTACCATCATCGAAGGGGCATTTGTCGCCGTGAAATTCGGCGGGAATTTCGTGCCCTTATGGAGTGGTCTTCTGACGTTCGAACCATACGCGGGCCATATTTCAATGGCATTGGCAATTACGATGGCCGCAGGTGCCGCTATGGCGATTGGCGAACTGGCTCCCAAACACATCGCTGTTCGCCATGCGGAGGTATTGTCTGTTGCCCTGGCGCCGTTTCTAAACCTGATCGCGTACCTGATCAAGCCGCTGTCCTTCCTGTTGAATGTATTGACCAAACTCTTCTTGCGCCTGTTTTTCATCAAACCCCGTGAAGAACAGCACATATCTGAAGAGGAAATCAAACAGATGGTGCGCATGGCCAACCAGCAGGGCGTTCTGGAGACAAAAGAAAGCGAGTTTATCCAAAACATTCTTCGTTTTGCCGACCGTGACGCCTACTCCGTTATGACGCACCGAAATGATCTGGTATGGCTCGACATACACGCCCCTGCCGATGAGACAGACCGAATCGTTCGGGAAAGTGGTTACACCAAGTTTTTGGTTTGCGAAGGTTCCATCGAGAACACATTGGGTGTGCTCCGGTTACGCGACTACATTGACAACCGGCACCATGCGGGATTAGATATCAAAAGTATTCTGGCTCCCCCGCTATATGTGCCGGAAACCATGAACGCCCTGAAAATATTGGAACGCTTCCGCAAGGAACGCAACTACTTCGCCATTGTCGTGGACGAGTACGGCTCCATTCAGGGAATTATCACCTTGCACGACCTTACAGAGAATATTTTTGGCGCACTTCCGGACTTGGACGATATCGAAGACCCGGCTATTGTCACCCGCGAAGATGGCAGCCTGCTCGTGGAAGGGAGTATTCCTATTGACGAACTCCGCGAAACGGTACATCTCGTCGAGTTTGACTCGGACGAAGCCGACTATGCCACTCTGGCTGGTTTTATCCTGCACAAACTGAGTGAAATTCCCCGGGCCGGCGACTACTTCGATGCCGAAGGATACCGATTCGAAATTGTGGACATGGACAAGAGTAAAATAGACAAAGTTTTGATTTTTAAACATTTGACCTCGAAATAAGTCAACAACACCGCCGTCTTCTTGAACATTCCGTTCCTCTTCGCCCGACGATACCTGTTTGCCCGACGCAGCACCAATGCCATCAATGTCATTGCAGGCATATCTGTGTTCGGTATCTCCATGGGCACGGCAGCGCTGATTCTGATCCTGTCGGTTTTTAATGGGTTTGAGGACTTGTTGTCGGGCTTGTTCGGGTATTTCAACCCCGAGGTGAAAGTGACTGCCGCCAAAGGCAAAACATTTGTGGTGGACAGCATGACGATGGACAAACTCCGCCACCTGCCCGGTGTTTTTGTGGTTAGCGAAACCCTGGAGGAGATCGCTTTCTTCGAATACGAAGGTTCGCAGGATTTTGGTGTGCTGAAAGGTGTGGACAACTATTTCGCCCGCGTCAATGGCATAGACTCGACCATTCGCGAAGGAGAATACCGGCTGGAAGAAGACGATCGGAACTGTGTCGTACTGGGGGCCGGTATGCGCAATAAACTCAGTGTGAATGTAGAAAACCCGATTGCCGTGCTCCGGGTGTATATGCCCAAAGAAAAAGCCGGTGTGCTGGACAATTCTTTTGCAGTCCGGTATGCGTACCCGAAAGGCACCTTTGCCATCCAGCAGGATTTCGACAACCAGTACGTATTGACCAACATGGACTTCATGCGTGACCTGCTCGAAGAACCATCCGGCACGGTCTCCGCCCTCGAGGTGCGTTGCGTGCCGGGCGCCAACCCGGCTGCCGTCAAACAGGCCATCGCAGGCGTGCTTGGCGAAGGGTTTGTGCTTCGCGACCGCTACGAGCAGAACGAGGCTTTTTTCAAGGTCATGCGCCTGGAAAAATGGATGGGCTTTGCGATCACCACCCTCATGCTTCTGCTCATGGCCTTCAACATGGTGGGAGCCCTGTGGATGGTCGTTTTGGACAAACAAAAAGACATTTCCATCCTGAAAAGTATGGGCGCCGACGACCGGATGGTGCGGTGGATATTTCTGGGAGAAGGCATGCTGCTTACTGCCCTTGGCATGGGTATTGGCATGGCAATAGCGGTGGGCCTTTACCTCATCCAAAAAACATACGGCATCGTCACCATCCCGCAAGGATTTTTGGTGGAGAGCTACCCGATTTCCATGCGTGCCTGGGACTTTGTGCCCGTCACCGCCACCGTGTTGGGTATCGGGCTCCTGGCTTCTCTGGCGCCTGCCGCGCGGGCGGTACGTGTGCCTGCGTTTTTGCGTGAGGAGTAGCCTTCTTCCCTGTGTGGAAATACCAATCAAGACATTTTCAGTCCAAAATCAGACTCAACGCAACATGATCGCACACGACCCGAAAAAGTGGTTCAGTCCTCCGTTCCATTTTCACCGTTCCGATACGGTGCGCCGGTTATTTCCCTGGATCATTGGTGTTTGTGTGTACTCAACGGTAGTAGCCTGGCTCGAACTGGAATATTGGAAGTTGGGAGAAAACAGCCTCCTCCGCAACATATCGCTGATGCACACGCTGCTGGGCTTTGTCATTTCCTTTGCGTTGGTTTTCCGAACCAACACTGCCTACGAGCGCTGGTGGGAAGGCCGCAAACTGTGGGGCGCTCTGGTAAACAACAGCCGAAACCTGGCTATGAAACTGTCCGCCATTCTGCCGGAAGGCGACCCGAACCTCGGGTATTTCCGCATCCTGATTCCTGCATACGCCACGGCACTGAAAAATCACCTGCGCAGCGAAAATGTCCGGATGGAAATGTTCGACAACCTCCCCGAATACGCCCGGCATACGCTCGATCTCGAAAAACATGTGCCCAATCAGGTGGCCGCCCTCATGTACCGCCGTGCCCAGGAAATGCTGAGCGAAAAGAAGATCAGTGGCGAGCAACTGCTGTTTATCAATGCCGAACTCCAATCGTTTACGGACATCTGCGGCGGCTGCGAACGCATCAAAAACACGCCCATCCCGTACTCGTACATTGTGTTCATCAAAAAATTCATCATCGTATACGTGGCCACCCTGCCGTTTGGCTATGTGTTCAACCTCGGCTACTACGTAGTCCCGATGGTAGCGTTCATCTTTTTTGTGCTGGCCAGTCTGGAACTGATCGCAGAGGAAATTGAAGAGCCGTTTGGCGCCGACGAAAATGACCTGCCCCTGAGCCGCATGGCCCAAAGCATTCAGGCGCATATTCATGAAATTATTTAGGTTGGAGGGTTAGAAGGTTGGAAGGTTAGAAGGTTACTGGTTAGAAGGTTAAGGAGACCGGTAACCAGTAACCTTCTAACCTTCCAACCAGTAACCTTCTAACCTTCTAACCCTCCAACCTTTTTACAACCTCCCCAGCGTCGTTTCCACAAACTTCGTCAGCGCCTCACCCCGCAACATGCCTTGCTGCAACAGCGCCACCTCGTAGAGGTACCGGGCAAGGGATGCTTGCTCGTCGGCGTTTTCTGTTTTGACCAACTTATTGGCCACAAGGGGATGGTTGGTGTTTACGACCACATTGAACGAATCCGGAAAATCGCCGCCGGCGCCCATGCCGTGCATCGCCTGCATTTCCTTCATGCGGCGCAAAAACTCGGGCCGGGTGATCGTCACGGGCGCGTCGTCGGGGGCTAAGGCGGCGCATTCCACACGCCCGCCGGCGGTCTTGTCGCCAATGGTTGTTTCAAAAACTGTTTTCACGGATGTGATTTCCTGCTCGCTGAGAACCGATGTTTTCTGTTCTTCTTTTTGCACAATTTTGTCCAACGTGTCGGAGTCAATGCGCACAAACAGCATATCCAGGTTCGACCGGTACTCGATGTGCTGCATCCAGTGGTTGTCGAGTACGGTATCCATTTTGAGTACGTCGTAACCGCGGTTTTTGGCAGCCTTTACGAGTGCATCATGCCCTTCCGGGTCCTGGGCATAGATGCAAACCACTTTCTGGTGTTTGTCGGTTTGGTTGGCCTTGATTTTTTCCTTGTAGTCGGGCAGCAGGAAATGCTCGCCGGAGGTATTTTCCAGCAAGGCAAAGTTCATGGCCCGTTCCTGGAATTTTTGGTCGGAAACCATCCCGTACTTCACAAACACGCCGAGGTCGCGCCATTTTTGCTCGAACGACTTGCGGTCGGCCTTGAACAGCTCTTGTAGTTTGTCGGCTACCTTTTTGGCAATATACTCGCTGATTTTTTTGACGTTGGCGTCGCTTTGCAGGTAGGAACGCGACACGTTGAGCGGAATGTCGGGCGAGTCAATGACCCCGTGCAGGAGCAGGAGCCACTCCGGCACGATCTCGCGCACGTCGTCGGTCACGAATACCTGGTTGCTGTAGAGGTGAATTTTATTTCGGGAAACCTCCACGGCGTTTCCGAGTTTCGGGAAATACAACACGCCGGTCAGGTTGAAGGGGTAGTCAATGTTCAGGTGTATCCAGAACATAGGCTCCGCCGCCATCGGGTAGAGGTTGCGGTAAAAATCGAGGTAATCCTGGTCCTTAAGTTCTGTGGGCGTTTTTTTCCAGATCGGGTGGGTTTGATTGATGATGTTGGCCACCTCCCGTGTTTCTTCTTTTGCGTCGTCGCCTTCGCCCACGGTTTCGTACTCGGTACGCAACCCGAATTGGATGGGTACCGGCAGGAACTTGCAGTATTTGTCCAACAGGTTCTCGATGCGGTGTTTTTCAAGGAAATCCGTGTTCTCCGCGTTGATGTAGAGGATGATGTCGGTGCCTCGCTCGTCCTTTTCAATTGTTTCTAGGGTAAACTCGGGGGAACCTTCGCAGGTCCAGCGCACCCCATGAGCGCCTTGCTGCCACGATTTGGTGACAACCTCCACTTTGTCGGCCACCATAAACGCGGAGTAGAACCCGAGACCAAAATGGCCGATGATGCTGCTGGCTTCGTATTTTTCGAGGAAATCCGCGGCACTGCTGAACGCAATCTGGTTGAGGTATTTCTGCACCTCGTCCTCCGTCATGCCGATGCCGCGGTCGCGCACGATGAGACGGTTGTTTTCCGGTTCCAGCAAAATCTGGATGGTGGTGTCGCCAATTTCGCCGCTTACTTCACCGCGCTGGGCCAGCACCTGGAGTTTGGTGGTGGCATCCACCGCGTTCGACACGAGTTCGCGCAGAAAAATCTCGTGGTCGGAGTACAGGAATTTTTTGATGATGGGGAAGATGTTCTCAGTCTGGACGGAAATAGTACCTTTTTGCATAGATCATGATGGTTTTGCTGAACTGTCCACTTCCAAAGCCCGTGCCATCCGTCGCATTGCTGACAAAATGACGCATTCAATACCCGATTTCGGATAGTGCATGGGGCTATTGCGGGAGAATTCCGGTTTGGGACAAGCATGTTGGCACAGTCCTTGCAAATGTGCAGTATCGCCAAAGCGCGGTAGCCGAAAAGAATAAAGCGGTTATTTTTTTTAGGAATCGGAGAAACAATTCCATGAAGATATTAAGGTCAAATGTGGCCTTAAGCCCGTGGGGAGGGACCAGTCCGCTGGGGGGTAGGGCTGGTCTCCTCACCACAATTTAATACCCGATTTTAAGGTGTGAACTTGATAGGGCCGGCCAATCGCCGGCCCTATTGTTTTTATTTTGCCTCAGTGGCGGGGAAATGAAACAGCGCCCGCATCTTGAAGTAAATGTCGGTATTGTCATACAAGCCGTTGAACTGCTCGGCGCCGGGGCCGAAAGCAAATACAGGCACCAGCGCGGCAGTATGGTAGTCGGTAGTGAACTTGATTTTCAGCGATTGTTTGTCCGAACCCCGGAGCAGGGCCATGCCTCCGGTTTCATGGTCGGCGGTAACGATGACGAGTGTATTGCCGTCTTGTTCCGCAAAGCGCAACACTTCCCCAATAGCCTTGTCGAAATCCAGCATTTCCTGTACCGCCATGGTATCCTTGTTGCCGTGGCAGGCCCAGTCAATCTGGGCGCCCTCGATCATCAAAAAAAAGCCTTTGTCGCTGCGGCGTGCCAGAAACTCCGGCGCCAGGCGCGATGCCAACGGCAGGTAGTCACGTCCTTTTTCCACGGATTCCGGCTCTTTTACAGCGGAAAACCATGCAAATGGTCGCTTTGGATCCAGCGGCGTGTATTGCGCAAGCGGCTGTTGCAGGATATCGCCCACGGCATAGCCCTTGTCTATAAGTTCCTGACTTAGATTTCGCTTGTCGGTGGCCCGGGCCACGAAATAGCGCATACCTCCACCGATGAACAAGTCAATATCGGTTTTCAGAAAATACGCAGCAATTTCCTCCATGTACGTACGGTCCCGGGCGTGTGCAATGAACGAAGCCGGTGTGGCATGCGTGATGCTGGAAGTGGTAACCATGCCGGTAGCCAACCCGAACGCCTCGGCCTCCTCCAGTATGGTGTAACAAGGCTTTTTTTGTGCAGTCATGCCGATGGCTCCGTTGTAGGTCTTGCAGCCGCAGGCAAATGCCGTGGCTCCCGCCGCCGAATCGGTGATCAGGTGTTTGGCGGAGTGCGTTTTGATCAGGCCCGTCGCAGGAAACCGTTCCAGAGTCAGGCCCTCCTTTTGGGCATACATGCCGGCTGTAATCTGCGCAAGCCCCATCCCGTCTCCGATCATCAGGATGATGTTTTTGGGTGTCTTGGCAGGCTCCGGAACCGGCGCCCATTCGACGGTACGGTTGCTTTGAAAGCCAAAAACAAATGCCGTTAGCAGAAGTGCGAGTTGTTTCATGCGTCAAAAGTATGGTTTCTGGTTTGAAGGTTTCGGGTTTCGGGTTGGAGGGTTACGGGTTTGACGGTTTCGGGTTTCGGGTTGGAGGGTTACGGGTTTTCCGCCCACGGATTTATCCGTGGGACCCGAGGGTTTATTGCGATAGCGCTTGTTTGAGTTCTGCCAGGTTTTTTTGAATTTCAGGCTGGTAGAAGGCAGCGATGATGTCCAATTTTTCCCGTTTGCTCAGGTGGAGGCTCATGGAGGCTTCGTTTTCCTTTTTCAAGGGGCGATACACGAAACGGATAACGTGCAGTTGGTTGTTGCCCAGCACATTGCTAAGCAAGGAAAGCGCGTTGTCCTGCTCGTAATCCTGCATGGATGTCAGGCTGGCGGCTGCACTGAACGGCGAGAACAGGGTTTCCACAATACCTTTGGAGTCGCGTTCTTTGATTGGCCTGTTTTTTTCCCAGCAACGCACCTGTACCACCACAATGCCGCCGGTGTTCTCCGTAATCCAGTCGCGAAACGTTTGGGCAAATCGTACCGCCGTTGCAATGCCGTAATTATCACGAAAACCCGCGTCTATCACTTCTGTGGCTGGCTGCGAGGGCAGCCAGGTGGGCGGCAGAATGAGCGGGTAAGAACAGTTCATGCGCAGGGCCGTGGTGAACGACAGGCTGTCGGCCTGCTGCCTGGCAAATAGGCGGCGAAAGTCCACAGCGTCTACTTCGGTCGGAATGTTGCCGGGCGGACGCATCAGGTAGGACACGCCTTGCGGGCTGATGAGGAGCTGCCGCGCATCGTTGAGCAAAAAAGGTGACACGAGCAGCATGGGGATACGGGCTTCGGCCTCCGGCAGGCGGTAGTCGGCCAAACGCCGGCCCAGAAAGCCACGGCAGTTTTCGTTCAACTGCCGCTCAAACAAATACCCGCGGTCCTTGCGGTACCGATGGCCGGCTGAATGGAAGGTACCGAACGGGAAAAACAGGTCGTTGGAGATGATAGCAAAACTGACCGGGTTGAGCAGATCAAGCCCCATGTCGGACAGGTAGGCCGTGTCGTGCACCGAGATAGGCGCTCCTTCCTGTTGGCGCAAGCACAATTCCCGCAGGTAGGCCGCGCCCAAAATGCCGCCGGAAGCGCCGGATATCAGCGCCGTTTGACGCAACAAGCGCCCGCCGGTGGCCTCGTCGGCCCGCTGGAGGGTTTGCATCGTCCACACGGAAGAACGCATACCGCCTCCGCTTACACAAACAAGCACCAACTTGGGACGCTCCACACCGGCAGCGCGATTCTTGGCAAGCCAGTTGTCAAGAATTTTTTTTGTGTTCGCGATATCGAGCGCCACCGTATCGGAGTGACAAATGGCTTCCAGCGATTTGTGGGAGTACTCGGAGGGTGTTTTCCCCGAATAATCCAGGCCGTATGCGCGGTTTCGGTAGTGAAACAGGCCCATGCCCGTGACGAAGTTGACTGTCGCCAGCAACAGCATAAAAACCAGCAAGGCCCAGCGCCGGAACCAGAAAACAATGGCGCCAAACAAGGCCATGAACATGCTTGCCAGCAAAAAAATAGTGGCGCCGGTGGGTATTCGCGCCCAGGGTTGTTCCATGAAAAGTCCCAAAAACATCAACAGGAGCACTGCGGCGACTTGAACGAGGACGGCGTTCAGGTGGTTTTGCCGGAATACCTTTTCCAAAATTTCCTTGTTGTAATGCTCCACGCTGCGCACGGGTCGCAGCCGCAAGCGCTCGGTCACGTACGTATCCACACGCCAACGGGCGGCTCCTTTTTGGATATTTCGTAAAGTGGGCACGCGTGCACCCGGGGCCAGCAACCGGCTCCCCGGCCGCGGAGTAAAGTGCCCTGGCCGCAGGAACGACGCAAGGTCTTTGTTGGTCAGGTGCAGGTATGCCGCCAACGCTACGACAATGGCGGCCAGGCCCATCAGAAAACCCGCTACGTTGCGCAAAATTTCTACAAAGCCGGCCAACTCGTCATGCGCCTGAAACCAGATCGAAGTCGCCAGGTAGGCGATCAAAAAAGCGAACGGAATGATGCTGTTGTTCAGCCCGAATTTGGTAAACGGCGCGCTCAGGGTAGCCAAAAACGGAAACCGGTCGGCGCAAAGCAGGTATGTGGTCAGGTTCCAGATCAGGAAAAAGGCGCCGCACGCTGCGCCGGTGAGGAAAAAACTCCAAAAATTGACCTCTCCGTGGTATTCCGGCATGAGCAAAAGATAGTACACGCCAAAAAAATGTCCGATTTCGCCGGTCATCAGCAGGGCGAGAAACACCCACAACGCCACGAGCATCAAGTGGTTGCGGACGTGCAGCAAGAGTAACCGAACGGGAAAGGCGTAGTACAACAGCAAACGTGTACGTTTCATGGCGTGGAAATCAGTACACAAGTAACGCACGGCACCGGCAAAGCGCCAAATAATGGGCCGGACATTTTCTTTAACGCTGCATTAACACTAAATAAGTGTTTTTGGCAGTTTCCTTGGTAGATGTGTTCGTATAAAGTACGCATTCATTCAAACCAACTCGCAATACCATGAGGAACATACTTTTTTTGCTGCTTTTTGCCCCGTTTGCCCTATTGGCCGACCAAAGCAACCCGACGCTCGAAGCGATTTCGAAGGCTTTGAGCAACGGCGATGCCGACGCGCTGTCCCAGTATCTTGCCGACAACGTAGAGGTGTCTATTCTGGACAAGGAGCAGTCGTGCTCGAAAGCCAAGGCTACCGGGCTGCTTCGCGCCTTCTTTGATAGCAACAAACCCAAAGGCTTCAGCCAAGTACACCAGGGCACAAGCCGGGAGAATAGTGACCAGTATTGCATCGGCAACTTGTCGGCCACCACAGGCAGCTACCGGGTGTACATTTATTTGAAAGTGGGCGCCGGCACAACCACCATCCAGGAGATTCGCTTCGACAAAGGATAATCTTCGGCATAAAGCCGTGGTACCCAATCGTACCAACCAACCTTATTTTCGCCTACATTTGCGCCGTTTCCGGGCACTGCTCAAGTGCCCGGTTATGTTTTTTACGGCATGGCGCGTTATTTGACCTTTCCTTCCCTCATTTGGAGCATTTTCTTCCTCTGGCAATGCGGCTCTTCCGACAACCCGCCCAAGGAGGGAGACCTGCTGTTGGCCAAGGTGTACAACAAAAGCCTGTTCCTGTCTGAACTGGAGGGGATCGTGCCGGAGAATACCACGCCAAGCGACAGTGTGCTCATGGTGACTGCCTTTGTGCAGCGCTGGATACACGACCAGTTGCTCATGTACGAGGCGGAGCGCAACATCCCCAAGGACCTGAACATTGACAAATTAGTGCGGGACTACCGGGCGAGTCTTGTCCGGTTCAACTTCGAGGAACAGATCATCGCCGAAAAACTCGACAGCACCGTGTCCGAGGCCGAAATGAAGGCCTTTTACGAAAACAACAAGGATCAGTTCCAGCTGGAGAGCACCATCCTCAAGTGCCAGCTCCTCAAACTTCCACCCAACTCCCCGCAAAATGAGCTCAACAAATTCTGGTACGGTCGTTCGGCTTCCGACGCCGCCAAACTGCGCGCCTATGCCAGGCAATGGGCGGCACTCGCCCTGCTTGATACCGATAAGTGGTATAAATTGGAGGAAATAGCCGCGCTTTTGCCCAAAGGAACGTTAAGCTCCGACAACGTGGGCACAAGGCGCGAAGGCACGCTTAGCGACGGCGATTTCCGGTACTACTACCGCGTGCTTGAAACCGTCAAAGGCAAAGAAACCGCACCCTTCGAGTATGTAAAAGAGCAAGCATCCAAAGTCATCCTCCACAAACGCAAACAGGAACTCCTCGAGCGCTGGAAAGAAGACCTCTACCAACAGGAACTCCGCCGCCAAAACATTCAGATTCTTCAGTAGGGTAGTTGGCCTGCAGAAAGTTTATGGAAGGTGGGTGAACCACGGAATACACGATTTTTGAAAAAGACCAATACCGACAACAATAACAAGACTATGGATTTTTTAACCATGATATTCTATCGTTTACGCCATAAATGCGCCAATGTCGGCCTGCTCCTGACCGCATTGCTCCTGCCCAATTTTTTAGTTGCGCAAAGCGAAAGAGCCGTGATTGACAAGGTAGTAGCCACCGTGGGCGCCGAAGTTATCCTGTTGAGCGAAGTGCAGGAACACATGGCGTACCTGAAACAGCAGGACCCGAACCTGCCTGCCGACCATGTTTGCATGGCCATGCAAAACCTGCTGGCGCAAAAACTGCTCGTCAACCAGGCAAAAATTGACTCCATCCCGCTCAAGGATGAAGAGGTGGAGCACCAGCTCGAAGCCCGCGTGGAGCGCCTGCGCGTGTACTTCAATCAGGATGAGAAGGCCATTGAGGAATACTACGGCCAAACCGTGACCCAGATTAAAGACCAAATGCGCAACGATATGCGCGGCCAGCTCTTGGCCGAGCGCATGCAGGGTGAGATCACCGCCAAGGCAACCATTTCCCCGTTGGAGGTACAGGCTTTTTTCGATAAGATTCCCATAGACTCCCTGCCGTATTTCAACTCCGAAGTGGAAGTGCGCGAACTGGTGTACAACCCGCCCGTGAACCCCGAAGAAAAAGCCAAGGCAAAGACCCTGCTGGAAGACCTGCGCCGCCGCATCGTTGAGGGCGGCGAGAGTTTCGCAGACCTGGCCAAAAAACACAGTGCCGACCCAGGCAGCGGCACCAAGGGCGGCGACCTTGGCTGGCAGAAACGCGGCACGTTCGTGGCTGAATTTGAAGCCGCCGTGTACAAACTCGACCCTAACCAAATCAGCCCGATCATCGAAACGGAATTCGGCTTCCACCTGATCCAATTGCTGGAACGCCGGGGCAACCTCGTGCACGCCCGCCACATCCTGATCAAACCCGAAATCACCGAGAAGGACCTCGAAATGGCCGAAGCCAAACTCGACTCCATCCGCCAACTGATCTCGAGCAAGGAAATGACTTTCACGATCGCCGTCAAACAGTTTGGCGACAAAAACGTGGCCAGCTACAACAACGACGGGCGCGTAGCCAACCCACGCTCCGGAAATACCTTTTTCGAAGTGGCCGACCTCGATACCAACATCTTCTTCGCCATTGACGGAATCTCGCCCGGCGAAATCACCGAACCCATCCCTTACCGCGCTCCCGACGGTACCCGCCGGTTCCGGCTCGTGCAACTCCAAAGCCGTTCCAAACCGCACAAGGCCGACCTGAAACAGGATTACAATAAAATTCAGGCTGCCGCACTCGAACAAAAGAAAGGCGACTACCTGGAAAAATGGGTACTGGCCAAAATCAGCAGCACGTATATGACCATTGGCGATCCGTTCAACAAGTGCCCCAACCTGCAGGAGATGATTCAAATCCGTCGCACTGAACGCCCATGATCCACCGATCGCCATCAAAACTACCCATTCAAACACACGTCAACTTGATGTCCATGAAATTGCCTTTTCTCGGCCTTGTCCTGCTCGCTTTCGGCGCAGCATCCGTACAGGCCCAAAGCCCCGCCGATTCCCTGCTTCCCATCATGACCCTCGACAAGCCGACGGACTTCGAAATCGGCGGCGTGCGGGTCACCGGTGCGCAATTTGCCGACCCGCAAGCCCTCATTTCCATCGCCGGCCTGCGCGTGGGCGACAAACTGCGTATCCCGGGGCCCAGTATCACGAAAGCCGTGCAGGCGCTCTGGGGCCTGCGTTTGTTCACCGATGTGCAAATCATTCGGGAGCGCACGCAGGGTACCGTCATTTTTATTGAAATTGCCGTGACGGAATTGCCCCGGTACACCCGGCACCTTTTTACCGGAGTGAAAAAAGGGAAACACGAGGATCTGAATGCCATCGTCAACAAGTTTATTCAGAAAGGAACTATCCTGACCGAAAACAGCAAGTTGTCCATCAAAAACGGCATCGAAAACTACTTCATCGAGAAAGGCTACCTCGATGCCAAGGTCACCATGAAAGTGAATCCTGACGAACGCGCCACAAATGGTGTGATCATCGACTTCGTCATTGACCCCGGCCCGCGCATCAAAATCAGCGACATCCGGTTTACCGGGAACAAACTGGTGAAATCAAAAACGCTGCGCAAGAAGATGGAAAACACGAAGCGCAAGGGCAAAATTTTCAAAAAATCCAAATTGGTGGAGAGCGACTATGTGGATGACAAGTACGCGCTCGAAAAATACTACAACTCCATCGGCTTCCGCGATGCCCGCGTGGTGCGCGACAGCATCTGGCGCACCCCGAAGGGCGATGTCGTCCTGCAATTGGACATCCGGGAGGGCAACCGGTACTATTTCCGAAACATTACCTGGAAAGGCAACACGATTTACGAGAACAGGGCCCTCGATCAGGTACTCGGCATCAACAAGGGCGACGTGTTCAACCAGGAACTGCTCACTACCCGCTTGTCGTTCAGCCAGGACGGGCGCGATATTTCTTCGCTCTACCTCGACAACGGTTACCTGTTTTTTCGGGCCGACCCGGTGGAAACATCTATCGACAACGACTCAATTGACCTGGAAATTCGTATCTACGAAGGCCCCCAGGCTACCATTGACCGGGTGGTCATCAAAGGCAACGACCGCACGCACGAGCATGTCATCCGCCGTGAACTGCACACCCGCCCGGGCGACAAATTCAGCCGCTCCGACATCATCCGCTCCCAGCGCGAGATTGTCAACCTCGGCTACTTCAACCCTGAAGCCCTTAGCATAAATACGCCGGTAAACCCCGAACGAGGCACCGTGGACATCGAGTACACGGTGGAGGAAAAACCCTCCGACCAGCTCGAATTGTCTGCCGGTTACCAGCCGAGCACCGCTTTTTCCCGCGGAGGAGTCATCGGCACGTTGGGGGTCACCTTCAATAACTTTTCGCTGCGCAACATCAAAAACAAGGAAGCCTGGAATCCGCTGCCCCAGGGCGACGGCCAGCGCTTCAGCCTTCGAGGGCAGACATCGGGGCAGAATTTCCAGTCCTACAACGTTTCCTTCACCGAACCCTGGCTGGGCGGCAAAAAGCCCAACTCGCTCACGGTAGCCGGGTATTACAACAAAATTTCCAGCGGTTTTGAAGGCTCGTCCACCTACCAGCAGCTCACCATTCTTCAGGGATCGGTCGGCTTCGGTACGCGCCTGAAATGGCCCGACGACAACTTCGTTTTACGTGCCAATCTCGACATGCAAAACCTCAACATTAACAACTGGACGAGTTTCCGCGACGACAAGGGCCGCGTTGTTAATCAGGGCATTTACCACAACTACAGCGTGAGCCTGACCCTGGCACGCAACAGTATCAACGACCCTATTTTTCCGAAAAACGGTTCACTCGTTTCGCTCACCGTCAAGGCTACACCGCCATACTCCTGGTTTAAGGACAAGGAGTTTTACGATAGCGACAACGTGCAGGACATCTACCGCTACATCGAATACATCAAGTGGCGCTTCGATGCCGAGTGGTACACCACCCTTGTGGGCAAACTCGTCCTGAAAACCCAGGCCAAGATCGGTATCCTCGGCGGCTGGACAGACAAGACCGGCCTTAGCCCCTTCGAACGTTTCGATCTGGGTGGCGATGGTCTGAATAACCAAAATTTCGGCTTCTTCGGACGCAGCATCATCAGTATGCGCGGCTACGAAACGTCCGACATCATGGCGCCTTTCCCCGGTGGCGCGGGCGTGTTCAACAAATACACCGTCGAACTCCGCTACCCCATATCGCTCAACCCTTCCAGCACGATCTTCGTCACGGCATTTGCCCAGGGCGGAAACGCCTGGCAGACAGCCAAAGATTTCAATCCATTCGACCTGCGTCGCTCCGCCGGTTTCGGCCTCCGGGTGTTCCTGCCCATGTTCGGTACCCTCGGTTTCGACTACGGCTATGGCTTCGACAAACCCTCCCTCATCAACTCCGGCGCCGGCTGGTCCCAATTTGCCAAATTCAATATCGTACTCGGTTTTGAACCAGACTAAGGTTTGAAGGTTTCTGGTTGGAAGGTTTCTGGTTTGAAGGTTTGAAGGTTTCTGGTTGGAGGGTTTTTCAGGTTATCGATTCTTACGCACCTAAACCAGAAACCCTCTAACCAGAAACCTTCCAACCTTCCAACCAGAAACCTTCCAACCTTCCAACCTTCCAACCAGAAACCTTCCAACCAGAAACCTTTATAAACATGAATTTTCATACGCTTACCATTAGCAAGATCACACCCGAAACACCCGATACGGTCACGGTGGAATTTCAACTCCCGGACGAGTTGCGGGATGTTTTTGCCTTTACGCAGGGACAGCACGTCACCGTCCGCCGCGACATTGGCGGGCATGAAGTGCGGCGCTCGTATTCCATGTCGTCCAGCCCCCTGGAGCAGCGTTTTGCCGTCACGGTAAAAAAAGTGGCGGGAGGCCGGATGTCAGCGTTTTTGCACGACTCCATGAAACCCGGCGACACGCTCGAAGTGGCCCCGCCGGACGGGCGGTTCTTTGTCAAACTCGATCCGGAAAAACGCCGCACCTACTACATCTTCGGGGCAGGAAGCGGCATTACGCCCCTCATGTCCATCCTGAGAACTACGCTGGAAGCCGAGCCGATGAGCGTCATTTTCCTGCTCTACGGCAGCCGGGATGAGGAGAACATCATTTTCCGCGACGAACTGGAACGCCTCTCGGAACGCTACACAGGCCAACTTTTTGTGGAACATATTTTAAGTCGTCCCAAAAAAGAGGCCACGGGTAGTTTTCTCGGTCTTTTCAAAAAATACACTGCCAACTGGAGCGGCAAAACCGGCCGGATTGACGCCCGGGCAGCCGGCACCTTCCTCGACGAAAATATGCCGCATGGCCCGGAGGGTGATTGCCACTACTTCGTGTGCGGCCCCGGCAGTATGACCGATACCGTGAAAGCCGCTTTGGTGGCACGCGGCATTTCGGAAAAACAAATCCACACCGAGCATTTTGTGAATGCCTCGCACACCCCGGGCGAGTTCAGCGCGGTACCCGGCGGAACGGGGGCCAAACTGATTGTGCACCTCAACGGTAAACGCATTGAGACCAGCATTCCGCCAGGAGCCACCATCCTCGATGTCATGGTGAAGGAAAAATACGACGCACCCTATTCCTGCACCGCCGGCGCCTGCTCCACCTGTATGGCCAAGGTGCTGAACGGAAAGGTGAAAATGGATGCCTGCTATGCCCTCGACGACGAGGAGGTAAAGGCCGGCTACTGCCTCACCTGTCAGGCGCGGCCCGAAACGGACGTGGTGGAGGTGTCGTACGACGTGTGATCATAGATTTCTCTTAGAGCATGTTGGGGATTTTCTGCCGGAGGCAAAAACGAAGGCTTTTTTCACCAGTTTTTGCGTTTTTGAAGGAGCATAGTGGGGCTATGTGATTGAAAAAAGGCGAAAAATGGTGGAAAAAGAACCGTTTTTGGCCCGGTGAGAAAATCCCCAACATGCTCTTAGTACGCCCGCTCGTCGCGGTCTTCCATGAAATTTACAAACGCGCGGTTCACTACCCGATTGCCACCCGGCGTGGGGTAGCGCCCGGAGAAATACCAGTCGCCCCGGTTTTTGGGGCAGGCTGCGTGCAGGCCGTCGAGGGTCTGGAAAATCACCTGCACCTCGGACTTGATGCCTGGCGGTGTAACCAACCTGGCGATGCGGGCGCTGATCTCGCAGTATTCGAAGTGGTTGTAGAGTGGCATCACCTCATTCTGGATCATCTCGACCGGCAGGTTTTCGGACGCCTTGCAGCGTTTGTACGCCTCGTCGAGCAGGTGATCGCGGCCGGTTTCGTGCAGGAGCCCGACCAGCGCCTGAAAAGCCACGAAGTCTTTCATTTTGCTCATGTCGATGCCGTAGCAATCGGGGAAACGGATTTGGGGTGCGCTGGACAGCACGATGATCTTTTTCGGGTTAAGCCGGGCCGTGATGGTCACGATGCTGTCGCGCAGGGTGGTACCGCGCACAATGGAGTCGTCGAGCAGCACTAGGGTATCGCGGTTGTTTTCGACAAGGCCGTAGGTGACATCGTACACGTAGCTCACCATGTTGTTCCGGCTTTTGGTGTCGGCAATGAACGTGCGCTGCTTTTCGTCCTTGTGCACCAGTTTTTCCACCCGGGGCCGGCGTTCGAGGATGGCCTGGAGTTTTTCCGGGGTGAGCCCCTTGTCTTCCTGCAACTGAAGGATTTGCTCCTGTTTCCAGAGGTTGAGTTCCTTGTCCAGACCTTCGGCCAATCCGTGAAAGGCCACTTCGGCGGTGTTCGGGATGAAGGAAAATACCGTGTGTTCGATGTCGAAGTTGACCGCTTCGAGTACCTGCCGGGCGAGTGTTTCGCCGAGTTTTTTGCGTTCCTGATAAATTTCCCGGTCGTTTCCGCGGCTGAAGTAAATGCGTTCGAACGAACAGGCGCGTGTCTCGCGCGGGTCGGCGTAGGGTTGTTCGCTCACAGCGCCGTGGCACTTGACGATGAGGGCGTGGCCGGGCTTGACTTCCCTGACGGTGTTGAAACGCACGTTGAACACCGTTTGAATGGCGGCGCGTTCGGAAGCGGCCACCACCACCTCGTCGTCCTGGTACCAGTAGGCCGGACGGATACCGTTGGGGTCGCGGATCAGGAAGGCATCGCCGTGGCCGATAAGGCCGCCGAGCACGAAGCCGCCGTCAAATTTTTTGCAGGCCCGACGCAGCAGGCGTTGGATATCGAGACTCTCGAAGATGAGTTTGTTGATATCCTGGTTGGAGTAGCCGTCGGGCTTGTACCAGGTATGCAGGCGTTGCACTTCATCGTCCAGGAAGTGGCCCATTTTTTCGAGTACGGTGACGGTGTCGCTTTTTTCCTTGGGGTACTGGCCGAGGTCTACGAGTTCCTGGAAGAGCTCGTCCACGTTGGTCATGTTGAAATTTCCGGCCAGCAGGAGGTTTCGGTTGATCCAGTTGTTCTGGCGGTGGAATGGGTGGACGCGCTCGATGCTGTTGTCGCCGTGGGTGCCGTAACGCAGGTGTCCCAGGAGCACTTCGCCGGCGTAGGGGGCATTGGTCTTGAGCCAGGCGGTGTCGCCGAGGTGTTCGGGTGGTATTTCGCGGATGCGGCCCCACACCATGTCGAACAGGTCGGTCAGGTAGGTGTTGGGGGTGTTGCTGCGTTTGCGGCTGATGTAGCGTTCGCCGGGTGCGGGGTTGAGTTTGATGGTGGCGATGCCGGCGCCGTCCTGCCCCCGGTTGCGCATTTTTTGCAGGAGCAACTGGAGTTTTTGAACCCCGTAAAATGCCGTACCGTACTTGTCGTAGTAGTAATCGAGGGGTTTGAGCAGTCGCAAAACGGCGATGCCGCACTCGTGCTGAATCTGGTCACTCATCGTATGTGGAGAAGAATTGGAAGCCGGTGGCGCAAAGGTACGGTTTCGTCGGCAAGACCTTCCAAGTTTCAAAAACTTGGAAGGTCTCAAAACACCTATTCGTACACCACCTTGCGCAACAGCCGCAAACCAAACGAAATTTCGAGCGTAAGGTTGCGAATACTGCGTTCCGGGATTGATATGGTCTGGCCCGGGTTGAATGGATCTATCACGTTTCCGATGGGTGGTTGGTTGTACTGAAGCATAAAATCGGGATGCACCGAAATCGACACTTGACCGCCAACCAGATCGCTGAACGGAAATTCGATGCCGCCGCCTACGGAAGCGCCGACCATCCAGCGGTTCATAGCGCCGACGAATGGGTAGAAGATCGAGAGTTGTACGTTTTGTTTTGCCGAAACCAGTTCGTCAATGTTCGTACTCAGCGTATAGTCTCCCCGGATACCGCCATAGTAAAAGTACTTGCTCCGTTGGCCCAGCGGATATTTTTGCTTGCCGCCAAGCACAAGGGCGATGTTATTGAAACGAAACTCTTCTGAAAACGTGAGAGTGCCGGTGCCTTGAAAAAAACGCAGACGGGTGGCGCTACCCCGCGTGTGGTAACCGATTTGGGCAAACACCGAAGTTTTATCGTTGTCGTTGTCCACCGATTCAATGGACAAGGCCACGTGGGGTGTAAACAAGGGTTGCCGGTCGAAGGAATTGTCCCAACGCTGGAAGCCCATACTCATGCCACCTTGAATGACGAACGCGGTGGACTGTGCAAACATTTGTCCAAAAACAACCATAAAAAGCAAGAAACTGAATACAAATCGCATACTTGTCCCGTTTTTTGGGTGCAAAGTACGAATCCTGCTGCGCTGCGAGAATGTTGATGGCAGGAATCCGGGACAAACTCCGTTGTGCGTCCTACATTTGCGACCCTTTTTAGACTTTCCAGGTTTTTTAAACCTGGAAAGTCTACGAACGCACTTCACCATGACCATGACAGCCAGCCGCCCCTCGGCCGCGAACACCTTTGACGATTTTCCCTACGCCCGTCCGGATATGGGCGCTATGGCGGTGGCATTTGATGCACTGCTCACGGATTTTGAAAACGCTGCCTCCGCATCCGAACAGAGCCGCTGCCTGGCCCGCATGAACGAGCTGCGCAAAGCATTTGCTTCCATGCACAGCCTGTGTGTGATCCGGCACACTTCGGATACCCGCGACCCGTTCTACGAAGCCGAAAACACCTATTTCGACGAAGAAATACCGGCCTACGAGGCGCTCAATGACCGCCTGTACCGCAGTCTGCTGCACTCATCGTTTCGGGCCGAACTGGAAAAGGTACACGGCATGCAGCTTTTCGTGCTCGCCGAACTTGCGCTCAAAACATTCAAGCCGGAGATTCTGAAAGACCTGCAGGAAGAAAACACCCTCAGTTCCGAGTACACAAAACTGAAGGCGAAGGCCCGCATCGAATTCGACGGTACGCCGTACAACCTGAGCAGTTTTACGCCTGTCGAACAGTCGGACGATCGCGACGTGCGCCGTCGCGCCGCCGCCGCCAAGTGGGCGTTTTTTGAACAAAACGCGCCCGTTGTGGAGCCGCTGTTCGACAAACTCGTACACGCCCGGCACCGCATCGCCCGTACTCTCGGTTCCGACAACTTTGTGCCCGTCGGCTACGCCCGTATGCGCCGATCCGACTACACGCCCGACATGGTGGCCAATTTCCGCCGGCAAGTGCGCGAACTCGTGGTGCCGCTTGCATCCGAGTTGTTCGAGCGCCAGCGCCGCCGCCTTGGCATTGACCGGCTCTGCTACTACGACGAGGAGTACCAGTTCCCCTCCGGCAACCCCAAACCGGTGGGCACGCCTGACGAAATTGTGGCCAACGCCGCCAACATGTACCGGGATTTGTCCCCGGAAACCGATGTGTTCTTCCGCCACATGCTGGATGCCCGGCTTATGGATCTGGTCAATCGCGACGGCAAAGCCACCGGTGGCTATTGTACGTACATGCAGCAGTTTGAAGCGCCGTTTATATTTTCGAATTTCAATGGCACCAGCGGCGACATTGACGTGCTTACCCACGAAGCCGGGCACGCTTTTCAGGTGTGGAGCAGCCGCCATTTCGATTTTGACGAATACCACTGGCCCACGAGCGATGCCGCCGAGATACACTCCATGAGCATGGAATTGTTCACCTGGCCCTGGATGCCCCTGTTCTTTGGGCCAAGCGCCGAAAAGTACTATTTCATGCACCTGGGCAGTGCGATCAAATTTTTGCCATACGGGGTGGCTGTGGACGAGTTTCAGCACATTATTTATGAAAATCCCGACCTGACACCCGCAGAGCGAAACGCCGTGTGGCGTACCCTGGAAAAAACCTACCTGCCCCACCGCAACTACGACGGCAATTCCTTTCTGGAAAACGGCGGATTCTGGCAAAAACAAAACCACATCTTCAACTCGCCGTTTTACTACATTGATTACACGCTGGCCCAAATCTGCGCTTTTCAGTTCTGGAAACGGGATCGGGAAAACCACGCCACCGCCTGGGCCGATTACCTGCGCTTGTGCCAGGCCGGCGGCAGCAGTTCTTTCCTCGACCTGGTGCGGCTGGCCAACCTGCGCTCCCCCTTCGACGATGGCTGCGTAGCCTCCGTTGTCGGGGAAATCCGCCGGTATTTGGACAGTGTGGACGACTCAAAATTTTGATTCAAAACAAACTATGCTACGCAACGTACTGATCCTGATTTTCTGCGCCTCGGTGTTCTCCGCCCGCGCGCAGCAACCTACCCTCCAATTCGCCTTGCTCAAATACGCCGGCGGCGGCGACTGGTACAACGACGTGAACTCCCTGAAAAACCTTGCGCGTTTTTGTAACCAAAACCTGCGTACGAATTTCAACCAGGAGTACACCATCGTGGAGCCGGGCAGCGCCGACATTTTCAACTACCCCATCGTGTACGCCACCGGCCACGGCAACATGCTGTTCAGCGATCTCGAGGCCCGCAACCTCCGCGCCTACCTCGAAGGCGGCGGTTTCCTGATCCTGAACGACGACTTCGGCCTGGATCCCTTCGTGCGCCCGGCGCTGAAAAAGGTTTTTCCCGAACTTGACCTCGTGGAACTGCCCTTTGGCCACCCCATTTACAACCAAAAATATGTGTTCAAAAACGGCTTGCCGAAAATACACGAACACGACGGCAAACCCGCCCAAGGCTACGGGCTGATCTGGCAAGGCAGGTTGGTCTGCTACTACAACTTCGAGACCGACCTCGGCGACGGCTGGGACGACGTGCACAACGACCCGCAGGACCTGCGCACCAAAGCCCTCCAGATGGGCGCGAACATCGTGCAGTTCGTGTTTGGGGTGCAGTAGTCATTTCGTGTCCGTTCGTCTCGACTTGCCCTTCCGAAGGAATCTGTCCGTGCTACGGAGGGGGTTACAAAAAGTGCCCGGCACAAACCCTACCCGCCTCTCAACCCCAATTCCCCAACCTTCCGTTCTGCCGGCTCAATAACCCTTTCCACAATTTCAGCCAGCATGGACTCCGGGGTTTCGTAAGTATACAACGGCAGCACCCATGGGTAGGCTCTGAAATGCTCAAACATGGCGTATTCTTGTTGACTTTGCAGAATAATGGGCAATACTGGCAGCGAAGGCGAGAAGGGTATGATATGACTCAGTTCCTGCGGGATACTCTTCGCATCGGTCAGGTCAGCAATAACAAAACGCGACATTTTCGCCAAAATCGAGATCGTTTCGGTCAGATCTCGGCTGGCCGGCTTTTCAAAATCAAACAGGATGGGCAGGTAGTTGCGGGCACGAAGGGCATCTTTGATGGCATCCAAAAGTGGTTTCCGGTCTGCTGTGAAGCGCCCTAAAATCAAAACGGCTTTGGAAGTAAGGGTGTCAATCACATTGCGGATGTTCTGATTGTTGAGCAGGAAGTAGACGAATTGGGCCACTTCCAGGTCGTCTACCGTTATCTCCGTTTTCTCTTCCGGCGTAATCACCAGGTTGTGCTGGATCAGGCCTTCTTTTTTGATATCCCAAACCGAAATCCCGTAAATTTTAGCGCCTTCAAGGTTAGCGCCCGTCAAATTTGTTCCAATTAACACGGCTTGTGTCAGATCTGCAGCGCTCAGGTTGGCGCCGCTCAGGTCGGCACCAATTAAAAACGCCTCATTCAGCTTGGCATTGATCAGGAGTGCCCCCTTCAACAGCGCGCCCCGGAGATTTGCATTCCACAGATAGGCGTTGGTCAAGTCGGCCTGATTCAGATTGGCATCGCTCAAATCGGCATCGCAAAAACCCGTATCGCGAAGCTGCGCTGCCTCCAGGTTGGCTCTGCGCAGTTTGGCAGCTGGCAAATTGGTATACTCGAGGTTGACCTTGCTCAGGTTGGCATCTTCCAGGCAGGTTCGCTCCAGCCGGGCATTGCGCAAATCGGCACCTTCCAAATTCGCTTTGGTCATGTTGGCATCCGTCAGGTCGGCCCGCATCAGGTTGGCGCCCTGAAGGCTGGCATGATACAAATCCGCATTGCTCAAATTGGCATGAGAAAGATTGGTTGCCTTTAATTGGGCAGCAAAGAGCTGGGCACCACTCAAATCGACACCATTCAGGTCGGCATGGTTCAAATTCGGGCAAATATTTCTGTTATTTGATCGCCAGGCATTCCACTGCTCTACGCCTGATTTTAAAAGGTCCAAGTGTTCCGGATTCCACATGCTGCGTCAGGATTTTATCTCGTTAGGTTGGCAAAGTTATTTCCTTTCTAAGAGAATCCGGAGGTATGATAACTGTTTCGTTGGGCTGTTCCGAGCGTTCGGAGTGGAAAGCGACTTGTTTGTTGAGAATACTTGGGCACCTTGCGCGCGTTCACCACTTTTGCCCCCATGCATTTTCCGCATCGAAATACCTGGCTTCAAATTCTGTTCTGGGGCGCCCTTTGGGTGTTGGTGCCACTGGCACTGGCCGGCAACTGGGAAAATACCGAGCGCCTCGTCGTGCGCAGTACCGTCGTACTTGCAGGCATCGCGCTCGTGGTATGGGCCAATGTGGAAATCCTGCTCCCCCGCTTGTATTTTAACAAAAAACAAGCCGCCTACATCGCAGCCGGGCTGGCTTTGCTGGTGGCTATTGTATTGCTGATAGATTGGGATGCAGCGCCCTGGGCCGAACATTTTGCCCGACCACGCAATGCCGGCCATGGTCCGGGCGGTGGCGGCAATCCTGGATACCGCAGCAGCATGAAGTATATCGGTATGGCCATGCCATATTTCACGGCACTGATCGGAAGCGCTCTATTTGAAGTTGCCGGTTTCGCCAACCGCAAAGAGCGCGAAGCCACTGAGTTTCGCAGCGAAAAACTGGAAGCCGAACTGAAGTTTCTCAAATCCCAAATCAACCCGCACTTCCTGTTCAACGCCCTGAACAATATTTACGCCCTCACGGTCATCAAGTCCGACAACGCGCCAGACAACCTGCTCAAACTCTCCGGCATGCTGCGTTATATGTTGTACGATTGCAAGGCCGACCGGGTGCCGCTGGGCAAGGAAATCGAGTACCTGCGCCATTTCATTGACCTGAATCTGCTCAAGGACAGCCGGGGCCTCAACGTGGACGTGCGCCTCGACGAGTCGCGTCCCACCCTCTCCATCGCGCCCATGCTCCTGATCCCTTTTGTAGAAAATGCCTTCAAACACAGCAAAATCGAGGATCGCGTCCACGGCTGGATTCGTATCGAATTGACGACCCAGCCCGACCATATCCTTTTTGTCGTGGAAAACAGCGTGCCCGATACCGCACAGCCAAAAGATCAGGCGAGCGGGATCGGCCTTGTCAATGTGCGCCGCCAGCTCGAACTGCTCTACCCCAATCATCACGACCTTACCATCGAAAACGAAGCAGGAACTTTCCGCATGCGGCTGAAGGTGTCGGTAGCGTAGGTCTGCCTTTGCTTCATTTGTGTGGAGCAGAGATTTTGCCTTTTCTTTGTCGCGGTTTTTTATGCGATGAAAATGAAAATCCTGCTGCTATTCCCCTTGCTCTGCGCTTTTTCCGCCGCTGCCCAGCCGCCGCCGCTCGCCTCCGGCACACTCCGTCGGTTTGAAAATTTTCCTTCCCGATTTGTGGATGCGCGTACGGTGGATGTGTGGCTGCCCGGCGGCTACGACGCCAAAAAGCAGTACGCCGTGCTCTATATGCACGACGGTCAAATGCTATTCGACGCCACCAACACCTGGAACAAACAGGAGTGGGGCGTGGACGAAACACTTGGCCGCCTCTTAGCCGAAGGCAAAATACGCGACTGTATCGTGGTGGGCATTTGGAACAACGCCCCAAAACGGCACAGTGAATATTTCCCGGAAAAACCCTACAAATCGCTTTCCAGACGTCAGCGCGAGAAGCTCCTGCGGGAAAATCGCAGCGCAAATACCCCCTTGTTTTCAGGGGAAATTCAATCGGATCATTACCTGAAATTTCTCGTCCGGGAACTTAAACCGTTTGTGGACAAGGAGTTTTCCACACGAAACGACCGGGCAAACACCTTCGTAGCCGGCTCCAGCATGGGCGGACTGATTTCCCTGTACGCTATCTGTGAATACCCCGAAGTGTTTGGGGGAGCAGCCTGCCTGTCCACCCATTGGGTCGGTGTTTTTCGGGCAGAAAACAACCCCGTACCGGCGGTGCTCATGCGGTATTTGAAAAACAACCTGCCTGATCCCAATACCCACAAAATTTACTTCGACCACGGCACCGCCACGCTGGATGCTTTGTATCCGCCGTTCCAAAAACAGGTGGATGCGATTATGTCCGACCAGGGTTTTTTCGATAAAAACTGGATCACCCGCGTGTTTGAGGGCGAAGACCATTCGGAAAACGCGTGGAGAAAGCGCCTGGAGGTGCCGGTTTTGTTTTTGTTAGGGAAATAAAAGGCAATGTGGCGTATGCGAAGCGGTGAGTGTACATTTGTCGGAAAAAAATCTACCAGCCATGGCTATAGCAAAACCGTTCAACCTCCAAAAGTGGATTGATGAAAACCGCCACTTACTCCAGCCCCCGGTGGGCAACAAACAACTGTACGTGGGCAACGACGATTTTATTGTCATGATCGTCGGCGGCCCCAACGGGCGCAAGGACTACCACTGGGAAGACGGCGAGGAGTGGTTTTACCAACTGGAAGGCGACATTCAGGTCAAGATTATCAACGACGAGGGCAAGCCCGAAACCATTGACATCCGCGAGGGCGATATGTTTCTCCTGCCGGCTCGTGTACCGCACTCGCCGCAGCGTCCGGCCAATACCGTGGGCCTCGTCATGGAGCGCACCCGCCGCCCCAAAGAAATTGACAAACTCATGTGGTACTGCGAAGGCTGCGGCGAAAAACTGCACGAGGCCAGTTTCCCGCTGACCGACATCGGCACCCAGATCAAGGCAGCAATCGAAGCCTTCAAAAACGACCTGGCAGCACGGACGTGCGAATACTGCGGGACGGTGATGGAGCTGTGATGTATTCTCAACCCGCCCAACCCTCCCGATCCAGACTCCGGTAGTGAAATGCCTCCGATAAATCTGCTCACAGGAGAAGCGGGCAGCCTCATCGTACTATGGTGACATCCCCCTCCAGAAATATTTTCTGCCCATTAATCATCAATACTTCGGCCCACCAGGCAAATACGCCTGGGTTGAGCGTTTCACCCCGGTACGAGCCATCCCAGCCTTCGGTTGGGTCGTTGGGCTGGAAGTTCTGTTTTGTCCATATATGGGCTCCCCAGCGGTCATAAACCTGTAGCTGTGTGATCTTGTCTATACCTATTTTGGTGGTGTACAGGGTGAAATACGCGTTTTCCGGGTTCTGCGGGTCATCCGGTTTGATGACGTTGGGCGCATAAATATCCAGCTTTGTTTTTACCCATATTTGCGTACTTGCACTTGCGCTACAGCCTTCCGCCGTATATAGCGTGAGCGTATATTTTGTATGTTTCAAGGGGCTGGCTGTCGGCGTTAGTTGCGCCTGGATAGAAGTCCCGGAGAAACTCAGGTCGGTCAATGGATTCCAAACCACCGAGTCAATAGTGCTGATTGGAAAGTTCGCGGGCAATATCGGCTCCAACAGTTGATTTTCGCCCAGTTGAATCGTAAACACCGGGGGCAAAGCGACACCCGGTTTGGGAGGCTCCGGAACGTTCAGGGAAGTCTCCACTTCGCAACCATTGGCATCCTGAATGACCAGGGTGTAGTTGCCCGGCTTCAAATTTTTAATAGATGCCAGGGATTGAAAATGTTGTCCTGCATCAACAGAATACAAGTAAGGGCCGATGCCACCCTGCACCGAACCGAAGTTTACGATACCCTGTTCGCCAAGGCAGTTTGGCGGCGTCAGCACAAAATCAAAATCCGTTGGTATGTTTTGTTCTTGCAGTACCTGCACACTGCCCGAGTTAGTACATCCATTGGTATTATTAGTCACCAGCAGGTTATACGTTCCGGGCGCATTTACGATCGGGCTGACGGAAGTGCTACCGCTCAAAATGTTCCCGTTCGGGGTAGTCCATTGCAGGGACGTGCCCGCGGACGGGTTTGCCTTCAGTGCGAGCTGTACGACGCTACAGGTCAGAAGGCCGGGGTTGTTTATGCTGACGCTCGGCTGCATTAAATCCGCCTGAACGGTCACCGTGATGGAGCGGGTACACCCGTTTGTTGTATTCGTAACCAACAGGGTATAGGCGCCTGCTGAATTTACCGTTGGGCTTAACGTGGATTGCCCGGACACAATATTCCCATTTAGGGTATTCCATTGGTACAGCGGGGCGTTTCCGGCATTCATCGCTGTTGCTTGCAGGGTCACATTGTTTACAATACAGGTAATCAAACCGGGAGGAGCACTGGAAAGCACCGGCAGCTGCATATCCGAGGAAATCTGGACATTATCCGTTGAAGTACATCCGTTGGAGTTGTTTGTTACCAGTAATACGTACGTTCCTGGCAGCGATACGGTTGGCGTCAATCCGGTGTGGCCGTTATCAATTTTACCATTTGTCGTAGTCCATAGATACTGGAAGTTCGGGCCGACGCTTGTGCCGGAAGCGTTCAGGGCCAGGGCTGGGTTATTGCAGGTCAGTACGACGGCGGATCCGGCTTCCGCTACCGGGAGCACGACGTCCTCCGGCACTACGACCGAAGCCGTCTTTGTGCAACCGTTCAAGGTGTTGGTGATGAGCAGCGTATAGGTTCCGGGGGCATCTACGGTGGGTTGCAGGCTATTCGGCTGTCCCGTAAAATTGCCGTCCAACGTGCTCCACAGGAAAGTAAAGTTTGCTCCTGCACTTGAAGCGGTGCCATTCAACGGGGTACTGGTCAGGCTACAGGTAAGCGTCTGTGCCGGCGCAATTTGCGCAATTGGCACGGCTACATCATTTCCGATAGTCAACTGATCCGTAGCAGTGCAACCATTGCCCAAATCGGTGACCAAGAGTGCGTACGTGCCTGGACTGCCGATGAGGGGCGTGCCGGTACTGGCTCCCGACAAGATCGTTCCGTTCGGCGTGCTCCAACTGTATTGAAGCATGTTGCTGCTGGAGCTGAGCACCTGGGCCTGCAGTGGCAGGTTAAGAACAGTGCAGGTAAGGGTATCGTCCGGGCCGGCGTTGATAACAGGTTCCTCAATATTCTGATTGATTACCACACTCGCCATGGTGGAGCAATTATTATTAGAATCAAACACCTGCAACGTGTAGGTACCCGGGGCGCTTACAAGCGGGTTTAGGGTAGTATTCCCGCTTACAATTGTCCCGTTCGATGTAGTCCAGTTATAGGTAATTCCGGGGCTGGCGCTCGATCCCTGGCCGTTCAACTGAATCTGTGTAATCGCGCAGGTCAGCGTTTGAGGCAAGCCGGCAGAAGCGACAGGCACATTCGCATTTTGGGTGACAGACACGGAAGCGGTATTCGTACAACCGTTATCCTGATTGGTAACCAGGAGTTGGTAAACGCCTGCTGCATTTACTGTCGGGTTGAGGGAATTAGCGCCGGAGACGATATTTCCGTTCGGGGTTGTCCATTGAAAGGCCAGATTGACGCCCTGCCCGGCCGCGGCTTGCAGTGCATAGCTGGTTTGCTGGCAATCCAGATGGAAGCTCGGGCCGGCATCGGCAGTTGGCTGGAGAAAATCCTCGGTAACGATGGCTTCGCCTGTAGCTGTGCAGCCGTTGTCCGTATTGGTGATGAGCAGGGTGTAGATACCTGCCTGATCAACCGTTGGCGTGTTGGAGCCGGCGCCTGAAACAATATTTCCGTTTGTGGTCGTCCACAACAGGGTAAAATTCGGGCCG
>Ga0154020_10000579_pt1 | contig 44546 bp, 33 predicted proteins | sample Klosneuvirus_201_FD_109709 | JGI IMG/M metagenome (GOLD analysis project Ga0154020, IMG submission 109709) | Active sludge microbial communities from wastewater, Klosterneuburg, Austria - Klosneuvirus_20160825_MG | ecosystem: Engineered > WWTP > Aerobic digester > Activated sludge | place... | reverse complement strand
GTGGCGTCGGCCATGATGAAGGGCAGGTTGACGTCGGTCTCGGTGGAGGAGGACAGCTCGTGCTTGGCCTTCTCCGCCGCTTCCTTGAGCCGCTGCAGCGCCATCTTGTCCTTGCGGAGATCGGCGCCGGCGTTGTCCTGACCGAAGCGATCGGCCAGGTAGTTCATCAGCATCAGGTCGAAGTCGTCGCCGCCGAGGTGGGTGTCGCCGTTGGTGGCCTTCACCTCGAAGACGCCGTCGCCCAGCTCGAGGATCGAGATATCGAAGGTGCCGCCGCCGAGGTCGTACACCGCGACGCGGCAGTGGTTCTTGTTGTTGAGGCCGTAGGCGAGCGCCGCTGCCGTGGGCTCGTTGATGATACGGGGGACATTGAGGCCGGCGATGCGCCCGGCGTCTTTGGTCGCTTGCCGCTGGGCGTCGTTGAAGTACGCGGGGACCGTGATCACCGCCTCGGTGACCTCTTCACCGAGATAGTCCTCGGCGGTCTCTTTCATCTTCATCAGGATCATCGCCGAGATCTCCTGCGGCGAATAAGCCTTGTCGCGGATCTTCACCCAGGCCTCGCCGTTGTCGGCGCGGACGACCTCATAGGAGGCCTTGGACATGTCCTGCTTCACTTCGTCGGAGTCGAAGATCCGGCCGATGAACCGCTTGATCGAGAAGACGGTGTTCTCGGCGTTGGTGATCGCTTGGCGCTTGGCGATGTGGCCCACGAGGCGCTCGCCGCCGTCCGTAAACGCGACCATGGAAGGCGTCGTGCGGCTGCCTTCGGAGTTCGGGATCACGACCGGCTCACCACCGTCCATGACGGCGACGCACGAGTTGGTCGTCCCCAGATCGATTCCGACGATTTTTCCCATCCCTACCTCTAGCTCTTCGGTCCCAGCGACACCGCGACGAGGGCTGGTCGCAGGAGGCGGCCGTTTAGGTAAAAGCCGCGGCGAATCTCCTGGGAGACCGCCCCGGCTGGCACCGAGTCGTGGTTCACTTGCTGGACCGCTTCATGCTGCGTCGGGTCGAAGGGCTGACCCAGCACCGTGAAGCCTTCCACGCCGTTCTTCTCGAGCTGCGTGAGGAACTTCTTCTGGACGAGCTTGGCGCCGTCCACGAAGTTCATCAGCGCCTGGTTGTCGGGCGAGACCTCCGCAGCGCCGATGGTGCGGTCGAGGTCGTCGAGGATCGGGAGCAGGTCCTTCAAGATCCGCTCGTTGCCGAACTTCACCACCTCTTCGCGCTCGCGCGCCGCGCGCTTCTTGTAGTTCTCGAGATCGGCGGCGGTCCGAACCCACTTGTCCTTGAGGTCGGCCGCGTCCTTTTTGACTTTCTCCATCGCCTCTTCCAGCTCGCGCTTGGCGGCGGTGTAGACATCCGCGCCGGCGGCGGCGGTTTGGGGTGGAGGGGGCATCGAGTTTGGCCGGTCCCCCATCACGGTCCCTTCGTCGGGATCTTCCGCCTCCACCTGGGGGCGGCGCGCGTCGACGGAGGCCGCAGCCTCTTTGATCGCCTTTTCCAGCTCCGGATCTGCCACGGCGGGTACGCTCGCACGTCGCGAACGGGCGTTCAAGTGTGTACGTGCGCGAGACCGCTCAGCGTTTCGGGCGACCCTCGCCCTCTGAGCCACCGGTCAGGGACTCGCTAGGACGGTCGCCGCCGAGGGAGCGGGAGAGGGTCTCGGCGGTCAGCTCAACCAGCGGGATCACGCGCGAATAGTCCATTCGCATGGGCCCCACGACCCCCACCTGGCCTGCGGGTCCGTCCGGGGACTGGTAGGCGGTCATGACCGCGGCCAGCTCGTGGAGATCGCGGACGTTCTGCTCGGCGCCAAAGTAGACCGCGGTCGTCTGTCCTCCCTCTCGGTGGGCAGGCTCGCTTGGGCGGGTCGCGGCCGCGTCCAGGAGGCGGAGGAGGACGGTCTTCTCCTCGAAGGCCCGGAAGATCTTCCGCATCTTGCTCAGGTCGGCGAACTCGGGGTGCTCGAGGAAGTTCCGCTCCCCGTCCACCACCAGGGCCTGGGAGGTGTCCACCGGGCTCTCGGAGATGGCGCGTTCGCCGAGGCTGAGGGCGTTGCGCATGACCTCATCGGCGGCCGCCCGCTCCCCCCGCATGGCCGTCACGATGGTGTCGCGGACCTCCGACAAGGTCTTCCCGTCGAGGAGGCCGTTCAAGTAGTTCGACATCCGGCGGAGCTCATCGCGGTCGACGGAGAACTCCACGTCCACGATCCGCTGCTGCACGAGGCCGCTCTTGGCTACGAAGACCGCTAGCACCGTCCGCTCCCGGATCGGGACGAAGTCGATGCTCTCGAAGACCACCCCGTCGAGGCGCGGAAACAGGATCAAGGAGGCCTGGTTCGAGAGGTTCGAGAGGGCCCGGCTAGCGTCCTGCAGCACCGAGGACAGCTCTTTGCGGGGGCCATCGGGGTTGCTGAGGACCGAGTTGATCACCTCCCGATCCCGCGGGGTGAGGCGTCCGCGGGAGGCCATGCGCTCGACGTACACGCGAAAGGCTTGCGCGGTCGGGACCCGGCCGGCGGAGGCGTGGGGGGCCGAGAGGTAGCCTAAGTCCTCGAGATCGGACATGGCGTTGCGCACGGTGGCTGGGGAGAGGTCGATGGTGCGGTTTCGCTTGGTCAGCGAGCGCGAACCCACGGGCTCGGCCGTCTCGATGTAGTCCTCGACGACGGCGTGGAGGATGTCGCACTGGCGTTCCGAGAGCGAGCTCTTGCCTTTGTCCGCTGGGTCGTCTCGTTCCACGTCGATGGATGGTAGCGACGCGGTCGGCGCTGGTGTCAAGCACCGGCGGTTTCGAGCAGCCTCCTCCCCATCCCATCGGTGAACAGAAACCCCCGCGCTGTAGGGGCAAAGACGTGTCCCTTGCGCTCGAGGAGCCCCTCCCGCACCAGCTGCTCCAGGGCCGATCCGGCCTTGGCCCACAGCGCTTCGAAGGGGATCTGAGCGTCCTCGGCCAGCTCGAGGAGGTCGAGCCCGGCCTTCACCCGCACGCCGAGCATGAGGCGCTCGGCGATCGCCTCCTCCCGCCCGAGCCGCTCCACCATCGCCGGCTCATGGGTGCCGGCCAGGGCGCGGGCCTCGTATTCGGTGGGGCTCTTGATGTTGCCGCGGCGCTCGACGACCGCGAGCCCCGGGGAGGGCAGGTGACTGTGCGCGCCCGCTCCGACGCCGAGATACGCGCCGCCTGCCCAGTAGATCGAGTTGTGCCGCGCCTCGAGCCCGGGGGCCGCGTAGCTCGACACCTCGTAGCGGAGGTGACCGGCCGCCTCCAGTGCCGCCGTAACTTGCTCGATGAGCTCGGCTTGGTCGTCGTCGGGCATGGGCACGAAGGTCCCGGCCTCGAAGCGATGTCCCAGCGGCGTCGAAGGCTCCACCGTCAGGGTGTAGGCCGACAGGTGATCGGGCTCGAGCGACAGCGCGCGATCCACCGAGCGCAACACGTCAGCCCAGCGCTGCCCGGGCTGCGCGTACATGAGGTCCAAGGAGACGCGGGCCCCGCTGGCCTTGGCGAGGCGCACCGCGCGCGCGCCCGCTCCGCTGTCGTGGATGCGTCCGAGCGAGACCAGCTCGGAGTCCTCGAAGCTCTGGGCGCCGATGGAGAAGCGGCTCACGCCCACTTCCGTGAAGGCCGCGAAGGAGCGCTCGTGGATGGTGCCTGGGTTGGCCTCCAGCGTGATCTCCGCGCCGGGCGCCAACTGGAGCGCGCGCTGGGCGAAGTCGATCACCCGCCCGACCGCGGCCGGCGCCCACAGGCTCGGCGTTCCGCCCCCAAAAAACAGGGTCGAAAAGCCTCCGCGGGCCAGGTAAGGCGCAGCGCGATCCTCCAGCTCTCGCAGGACCGCGTCGGCGTAGCGGTGGTCATCGTGGGGGATGACGTGGCTGTTGAAGTCACAGTACGGGCACTTCTTCTCGCAATACGGGAAGTGCACGTAGAGGCCTTGGTCGCGGCTCGTCGCGGGGCGGGGCGGGGCCATCAATGGAGCGCCTCGGCCGAGTCGAGGTCGAAGCCGGGATCGAGCCCGAGGTCGTCGATCCCCCGGATCCGCACGAAGCTGGCCGAGGACAAGCCCGCCTCGTCCAGCTCGAGCTCGGTGGAGACACCGGCCTCGGCCGGCGTCGGATACTCGGCGAAGCTGGTGCCGTCTTCGCTCACGGCGATCCAGGCGCGCGCGCGGTCGGGGCCGATCTCGACCACCCGCAGGTCCGGGCCGCGGCCATTCGGAATATCCCTGAAAAATCGCAGGACCAACGTGCTGCCGCGGGCGAGCGCGACCGTCCGACCATCCGGCGGACCGAGCGCCCGGTCCGGATCGGCGTAAGGCTGCGACCCATCGGCGAAGGGCGGCGGGGTGTAGGCATCGACCACGGAGGCGAAGCGGTCCTGCACCTCTCCGGCGAGGCAACCGCTGCCGAACAGGGCGAAGACGAGGCCCAAACGGCGCATTCCGCGAAGCCTACCAGGGACCGAGAAAGTCTGGACGGAAAGATTGACACCCTACGGCGATGGGATAACGTTTCGAACTGCCGATGGTACGCCGCACGCGTCGAGAATTGGATATCGCGGACCACCTCTGGGACTGCCTCACTCGCATCGCAGAGGATTGCGGAACGGATCGTCACGCCGTCGCGAACCAAGCGATTTACGAGTTCGCTCGCCGGTTCAACTTCCTCACGCCGATGGCGAAGGAGGTCGAGCCGCTGGCCGACGCCGTGGGTCCGGGAAAAGCCTCTCCCATCCCCAACCAGCCGACGTCGGCTCGCCAAAACGGCGCCAGCGTCCCCGGGGCCAAGCAGCCCTCGCCGGGCAACCGCCCGCCGCAGCCGACCAAGGAGCCCGCCAAGCCGGCCCCCGCCAAGTCGGCCGCGAAGCTGCTCTACGTCATCAACAGCGCCGGCGACATGCACAAGATCGAGAAGGACACCTTCATCATCGGCCGCAGCCGCACCTGCGATCTGGTGATCCCGTCGTCCAAGGTCTCGCGCCAGCACTCCAGCGTCGTCAAAGAGAACGGCGAGTACTACATCGAGGATCTCGGCTCGGCCAACGGCGTGTGGCGCGACGGCGTGAAGATCCAAAAAGAGAAGATCCGCGAAGGCGACGAGTTCATGATCTCCGAAGAGGTCCTGAAGTTCGTGTTCCGCTAGGCCGCCGCTCAGGCTCGGCGTCGACGGCCCATCAGCGCCGCCCCGACCGTCAGCATCAACACCGCGAACACATCGACCGCCGGCGCGTCCCCGCAGGAGCAGCCGCCAGCGCTGTTGCCGCCCATCATCGAGCGCCGGTTGGGATCGCACTGGTTGCGAAAGGGCGTGGGATCCAGGCCGCTCGGCGTGTAGCTCGTGGGAGGCTTGCAGGTCGCGGTCTCTCCGCTCTTTGGGTAGACCGTACAGATGCCGTCGATGTCTTGCTGCAGGAGATCGCGCTTGATGATCTCGCACTCCATCGCGCTGGCCTGCATCGTCGAGTTGACCACCTCGGAGTGACCAAAGCCGATCCAGTGCCCCATCTCGTGGGTCAGCGTGTTTCGTAGGTCAAAGGGCTGCTTCACCCGGGCCAAGCAGGCGACCCGATCGCGCACGTCCTCGAAGGTGAAGCGGCTGGCGTGGAGCAAGATGTCGGCGTCGATGATCTCCCCGGTCGCCGCCAAGTAGGTGGTCAAGGTGATCGCCAAGAGGCCCGGCTCGAGGGCCTGCTTGCCGCCGTCGGTCCACTCGGACTCCGACTCGATCGAGGCGATGACGTTCTGGTTGGCGTAGGGATCGAGATCGTTGAAGGCCGCGACGGCTGCGGTCGTCCCGCTATAGGTGAACACCAGATCGGTGCAGGCCGGCTTGGCCCACTGATCGAAGCAGTCGCGGACCAGCGTCTGCTTGCCGTCGAGGACCGTGCCGTGCAGCGAGATCCAATAAGGGATGCAGCGGCTCTGCCAGACCTGGGTGATGTTCTCGTTGTCCTTCAGCGTGCTGCACTTGTAGGGCGCCGTCTGAGCCTCCGCGTGCGGCGCAAACCAGAGCACCGCGAGGAGGGCGAGCAGAGCGCGGACCATCTTTCGAAGCTACATGGCAGGCGTCAGCGCGTCGAGTGCGGCGGGCGACATCACATCGCGTCGACCGGATCGACCGTGACGTTCAGCGTATCCTCGGGGCGCCCCAGCTTGGCGGTGGAGGCGCCCCAGCCCGGCAGAAACGCGATGTTCAGGCCGCCGAGCCAGTAGCCCGACTCGTAGCGTCCGTTGCCGATCACATCCGCCTGCGAGGGATTGGTGGGGTTCACCTGCCGGAGCTCGGAGCTCGTGATGGTGCGCGTGCCCTGGAAGACGTGCGCCACCGAGGCATCGAAGCGGAAGAGCCCGATGCGGTACGAGAGGCCGAGCCCCACGCCGACCTTGGTGTCGTCGGGCAGGGCCGCTGAGTAGGTCTCGTCGGGGAAGGCCGAGGACTCCCAGAAGCCGCCGGTCCGTACGTGCAGACCCGAGGTCACCTCGGCGTCGGCCCCGAGGTGGACCGAGACCGTGTCCTTCATGCGCTTCTCGAGGGTCAGGGTGCCGAGGCGGTAGGTGCCGATCGCCGGCACGCCCTCGAGCTGCTGACCCACGGGCTCGATCTTGAGCCGCTGCTGCACCGACCAATCCTCAAAGCCCACCGCCGTCTCGATGGTGAGCCAGTCGGTCGCGCGCAGCTGGATCCCGCCGCGCACCACCAAGGGGAAGGGGATTTCGAGACGGGCCTTGTCGCCGACCAAGGTGACGTTGTCGAAGAAGACGTTCGAGGGCAGCCGCTGGTCGACCTTGGCGTCCCCAGCGATGGTGAAGGGCAACTGGACCGAGGCTCCGAAGCTGAAACGCCCTAAATCATAGGCCGCGCCAAAGTTGCCGGTCAGGGTGAAGGGATCGTTGAGATCGAGCTGGGTCACGACGTCCAAGCTGGGATCTTGGGCGTAGCCGAAGAGGCCGGTGTACGCCGAGACCGCGACCTGCTGCTTGATGTTGGCCATGACGTTCTGGATGCCGCCGCCGAAGCGGAAGCTCCCGATCCGCACCGCGGCCGCCAGGTGGATGTACACCGCCAAGGTCTGGTCGTTGCCGATCAGCTGGTAACGCTGGGGGCCGTTCTCTCCGTAGGCGACGGGGGCCGACCAGGGTGAGTACGCGCCGAGGCCCAGGCTGAAGCGGTCATTCGCGCGCCACACGACGCCGAGCGTGGGGTTGGGCAGCATGCGCCCGCTGTTGTTCACGGTAGTCGCGCCGTCGCCGAGCGGGGTGTAGCTCGAGGAGAGGTTGATCATCGCCGCCTCGACGCTGATCTCGCTCTCGTCCAGGTTGGCTGGGTTGGTCCACAGAGCATCGACGCCCGAGGTCCCCGCCACCATCGCGCCGCCCATGCCGAGCGAACGCACGCCGTGGACCGGCAAGGTGTAGCCGCCGGCGAAGGCCAGATTGGGCGCCAAAAAGCCGGCTAAGAGGACGATCGTCTTACGCGGGTTCATCATCTTCGACTCCTCTCAGCGGTGCTTGACGAGATCGTAGAACTTCTCGAGGCCGTGGTCGGGATCGACCATATAGCGCTGCATGGCGGCCACGATCAGCCGCACGTCCTCGGCGTCGAGCGGGCCCTTGGCCACCGGGTTTTGGCGGTTGGCTTGGCGGATCGCGCGGCCGATGCCGTACATATAGAGGCCGCCGCTGGGCAAAGGCTCGATGCTGCGGCGCAGGACCTCCAGCATTTTCTCCTCGGGGTCCTCCTTCAGCGTCTGCTTCATCAGGTTCGCCATGGTGAAGGGCAGCTTCTTATCGGGATCGAGCTCGGTCCCGAGGAACCGTAGAAACGGCACGGCCACCGAGGCGTCCTTGGCCGCCTGCAGCTGATCTCCCAGCAACGCGAGCAGCTCTGGGAAGCCTTGGTCCTCCGAGAGCATCTGATCGCGTAGCTCCACCATCATCCCGGAGAAGGCCGCGTCATCGCGGGCGATGTGGATGAGGTCGATGATCGCCGGCAGCTCATCGGAGCTCACCGCGTCCTCGAGGTTCGTCACCAGCTCGCGCCGCATCCAGCCGCCGATCGTGCCGGCCGTGACCTGCTTCCTCGCGCGCTCGGCCAAGAAGTCGCACAGCGTGCGGGCCACCGGGACCATATGCGTGCTCTTGAAGCGAGCCGCCTCGGGGCCGGTGCTCTCGGTCTGGAGGAAGAGGTCGTCGAGCTCGTCGATGATCGCGCTCCAGTCGGCCTGCGCTTTGTTGGAGCGGCGGGTGACGGCCTTCAGCTCTGAGCGCGCCCCGCGGACCAGGTCGAAGGGCGACAGCGGCGTGACCCGGGCGCCATCGACGATGACCTGGCTCTGACCGCCCCTGGTCTTGAGCGCGGTGTCCTTGTTCAGGAAGCGTCGGGCGTAGGCCAGCAGGGTGTCCTTGGCGGTGTGGCCGCTTCGAGTGGTCAGGCCGCGGGTCTCGATGAGGAGGTTTTGCACGCCCTTGAGCACGTGCGAGTCGCGGAAGATGTCGATGAGCATCGGCTCGAAGCGCGCGATGCCTGAGAGGTAGGAGTAGCGGGGCGTGTTGCGAGCGACGTTTTGATAGTCACCGCCCTCCACCGAGGCCCAGTGGTAGTGCAGCACCTCGAACAGCTCGAACAAGAGGTCCAACTTGCCGTGGTCGGAGAAGACCTGGATCAGCGGCTTGAGCGCGGCGATCATGCCGCTGGCGGTGGCGGCGTAGAGCGTGTCCCCGTCGTTGTCTTTGACGTCGATGCCCTCGTTGCCCTGGGGGTTGCCGAAGGTCTGATCGGAGTTCAGGAACACGGCCAGCTCGTCGGGCGTGGGGTGGGGGCTGAGGCCGGTCAGGCGCGCCACCAAGGAGGGGACCTCGGCCTGCCCGATCACCGACTTCATATAGAACTCGGCCTGATCGTCGATGGCGAAGATGAAGCCCAGCGGGACGCCGATGAACCGAGGCTCGTAGCGCGCCTTGCGGGTGTCGAGGATCAGGTGAAAGAGGCGCTGCTGCAGGCTCTGATTGGCCCGGGTGTCGGGCTGGCTGCGATCCACGCGGTTCACGAAGACGCGGCCGGCCGCCACATCGGGCTGGGTGATCAGAGGGTGCTTGAACTCGCTCAAGCGGGAGGCGGCCTCGGGCAGGCCCAGCACGGCCGGATCTTCCACCGCGCTCAGGAGATCTTCGGCCAGGCCAGGCTCGGCCAGGATCTTCCGGACCACGCGCATGAGGTCATCGAAGAAGGTGTTGCCGGGCTTGAGGCTGACGTTGTGCTGATCGGCGATGTCGAGCTGCTTCCTGGTCTCGCTGAGCATCCAGGCGATCGTCCCCTCATGGGTCGTCACCAGGTTCGAGGAGACGTCGAGCAGATCGGGCAGCTCGCGGCCGTCGAGGGTCGCCGAGAGCGCGTAGGCGATGTTGATGAGCGCGTTGCCGGCGGGGCTGTACTTGCCCTCGGTCGTGCGCTCGCCCAGGAAGAGCTCGAGGGTGTCGATGGCCTTGTTGTGGAGGTCCTTCTCCACCATCGAACGACCATCGCGGAGCATCCCGGCGAGCAGCGTGGTGTCGGTGGAGACATAGCGGTAGATCGGCGGGCCGCCTGGCGCGGCGACGGCCCGGCCGCTCAGGTCGCGATCGCCGCCGGCGCCAAAGGGCGGCAGATCGATCGGCTTTCCGCGCCCGTCGACGAAGCGCCCCACCGAGTCGATGTCGGGCAGGCCATCGACCGGCGCCTGATCCACGAAGGGCGCGGGCATGGTGCCGTTCACCGGCGGGCTGAGCTGGGCCATGCCGCGATAGTCGCGGGCCACGTAGCTCGAGGGACCGCTGGGGGCCTGGCTCGGGGGACCGCCGAAGCGAGGGTCGTCGGAGGTGAGGAGGTTCGCGGCCAAGATGATCGTGCGCTCGGCGTCCTCGGAGATCTCGAGGTCCTTCATTCCGTCGGTCACCGACTTGAGGAGCTTCTTGATGCTGGCGTCTTCGGTGGGGAGCGGGTTGCCGGCGGGGTCGAGGCCGTCGTGGGCCAGGGCCAGATCGAGGAGCTTGTTCGACAGCTCGCGGTAGCGGGCGTAGCCGGCGATGCGGCGCTCCAGGGCCTCGGCGTGGGCCAAGGAGATGTAGCCCGAACGGTTCTCGATGGCCGCCAAGGCCCCCATCGCGGCGCTGTCGTTCGTCAGGCGCTCCAGCACGCCGGCCAGCTGGCGGGTCGCGCCCGGGATCGTGCCGTCGTCATAGAGCGGGAGGAGCCGCACCATGAAGGCCTGCGTGTCCAAGAGCTCGGCGTCCGGGAACATGTGATCGATGGCGCCGACGAAGCCTGATTTCTCGGACTCAAAGCCCTCCGCGCGGCGCGGGGCCTCGCGCAGTAGGTCGTCGTCGAAGAGCTTGAAGATCTCCTCTCCGAGGGTGCCGCGGGCGGTGACCTGGCGGGTCGTATCGAACTTGGGCGCCTCGCAGGCCGTGCTGAGACAGAGCAGCGTGGCGTACGGGAGCGCGCGCGGGAACTCGAGCTTCACAGCCCTAGGGTAGGCCTGCAGGCCTGGCCCCCCAATCGGACAGGTGTCGGACAATGTGGTCAGGTGGGGCGGTGATGCCGCAGTGAGCCATTTCGTTATACGGTGCGCCGGCATGGCCGTACGGCGTCCTCCCTCAGCCCCCCGCCGCCTCCCGCACCTCGACGAGCGAGGCTTCGCTCGGATGGTGGACGTTGGGGCGAAACCCACGACCCACCGGGTCGCCGTCGCGGAGGTCTACGTCCGCATGAAGCCCGAGACCCTGGAGCTGCTCGCCTCCGGGGGCCTCGAGAAGGGTGACGCGCTCTCGGTGGCGCGCATCGCAGGGATCCAGGCCGCCAAGCGCACGCCCGATCTCATCCCGCTGGCGCACCCGATCGGCCTGACCCACGCCGCCGTCGATGTGCAGATCGAGCGCGAGAAGAGCTGCGTGCGCATCGAGACGCGGGTGGAGACCTTCGGGACGACGGGCGTGGAGATCGAGGCCCTGTTCGCGGCCTCGACCGCGGCGCTGGCGATCTACGACATGGCCAAGGCCCACGATCGCGCGATGGTGATCGAGCGCCTCCAGCTGGTGCTCAAGTCCGGGGGCCGCAGCGGGACCTATCGGCGCAAGGAGCGAAAAGGCGACACCGCCCCGGCGGGCAAGCCCCCGAAGCGCAAGCGCTGAGACCCCGCAGAGCACACCCCTGGTCCGTAGAGAAGTCTCAGCGCGCCCTGATAGCCTCGGCGGATGAAGCACCTCTGCTCCTTGCTCCTGTTTGCGCTCGGCTGCTCCGGCGCGGGCCAGCCGAGCCCAGAGTTCGCGGCGGCGCAGCGGGCTCTGGTGGAGGTGCAAGAGAAAACCTTGGATCCGACCTTTCGAGACCCGGCGTTTCGGCCCGTTCTGACGCTGCTGCGGCTGGTCCCCAGAGGTGCGCGCGAGTATGCCAGCGCCCAGGAGCTGATCGCCGAGATCGACGCCGCCCAGCGCGCGCCCGTGGAGCACGCCGCCCAGGTCGCCGGCGCTCAAGCCGCCGATCTCGCCGCTGAGCGCAGCGCCGCTGAGGCCGCCCGGCCAGCGAAGGAGCGCCAAGAGGCGGCCGAGCGCCAGGTCCGGGAGCTGGGTGAGGCCGCGATGGAGCAGCAGCGCGCGATCCCGGTCGTCGACCCGGCTGAGTTCAAAGCCAGGCAGGAAAAGCTCGACGAGATCCGGCGCGGGCGCCGGTAGCCCGCCAAAGAGGTTCCGCTCAGGCGGAGCTAGGCTAGGATGTGACCACCAGATGATCGCTACGCTCGCCGCCGCCATCGCTGCGCTCTCCATCGCCGTCCTCCCCAACCCAGTCCTCACCGCCGCCCGCAAGACCGCGGACCAGGACTTCCAGCTCCCGGTCGAGCGCTTCGTCCTCCCAAATGGGCTGGTCGTGCTGCTCAGCGCCGATCCCGGCCTCAGCAGCGTCGTGGTCGAGATGAGCTTCCGCGCGGGCACGATCTACGAGCCGCCGGGGCGCCGCGGGCTGGCCCACCTCGTCGAGCACGTGCTCATGCGGGGTACGGGCCCCGACACCGCCTATATCAAGATGCTCGAGGCCCGCGGGGCGCGCGACGTCTCCGCGACGACGACCTTCGGTGAGCTCACCTATCGGACGACCGTGCCGCCCGAGGAGCTGCCCTTGGCGATCTGGGTCAACGCCGATCGGATCGGGCATCTCCCTTCCACGATCGCGGCCGAGGCCCTGGAGCGGCACAAGAAGGTGGTGCTGCAAGAGCGCGCCGAGCGAGCGGTGGACGCGCACTACGGGCTGGTCGATCTGGCGCTGTACAAGACGCTCTTCCCCGAGCCGCATCCCTTGAGCGCGGCGGTGATCGGCACGCCGGACGAACTCAATCAGGTCACGGTGGCCGATGTCCAGGGCTTCGCGCAGCGCTACTTGGTGCCCGCCAATGCGGTGCTGGTGATCGCCGGGAGCTTTGACCCAGCGGTCGCCCGGCGGCTCGTCGAGCAGGCCTTCGCGGGGATGGCCGGGGGCTCGCGGGCCAAGGCCCCCGAGGTTCCCAAAGCAGAGGCGGCGGAGATCTCGGTGACCGCCAAGGAGCGCATCTCCCGGAGGCCGCGGGTGACGATGGCCTGGCGGCTCAAGCCGATGCTGCACGAGAGCGTCGATCGCTTGGCCTTGGGCGCGCTGCTGCTCTCCCTCTACACCGACGGAGCGTTTGGAACGAACGTCGACGCTGAGCTCAGCAATCACGCCAGCGAGCTGCTCTTTCGCCTGGACGTCACCTTGCCCCACCTCAAGCCGGCGGATTCGGCGCGGGGAGAGGCCGAGGTCTTCCTGAGATACTTGACCCTGGTGCAGATGCCTCAAGACTTGCTGGACGCTACCAACTTGGCGGAGGACCGGCTCAGCCTCTTTCAGCTGGATAGTTTGCCGACCCGCGCCGCGCTGCTCTCTTCGATGGAGCGCTCCGGCTCAGATCCAACTCAGGTCGCGAGCGTGCTGGCGGCCCATTGGACCTATGACTCGACCTCGATCCAAGAGACGGCCCGTCGCTTCCTCGGAAAGCACCGCACGACCCTGCTCGCCGAACCCACCAACCCTCGCCGCCCCAAGATCGACCGGGAGTTTCGATGAACGCGCGCTGGTCCTCACTGGCGCTCCTTTTCGCCGGGCTGGGGGGCTGCGCGACCGCGGGCGGGACGGGCTCGTCGGGCTCGGCCGCGGAGGTCGAGGCTTCGGCTGGCCCCTCGACGTGGCAGCGCACGCCACCTCCCGCCGCGCTGCCGGCGATCCCCCGCACGATCGATCGCGCCTCCGTCCACGCGCTCCGCAACGGGCTCCGCTTGGTCGTGATCGAGCATAAGAAGCGCCCGGTCGTGGCCATTCGGGTCCTGTTCCCGAGCGGCGCGGCCATGGAGCCGGATCGGGCGGCCGGGGCCAGCTATTTGGCCATCGCGCTCCTCGGAGATAGTTACGAGCTCGGCGAGAGCGGCAAGCCGATCATCGATGAGAAGTCCTTCCGCTACCAAGTATCAAAGTTGGGCGGGCGCTTCAGCTTCGCGGTGACGCATGACTATTCCATGCTGGGGATCGACGGCTATGCCCGCGACTCCCAGCGCTACCTCGATATGTTGGCCGGAGCGCTGATCCACCCGCGGCTCGGGGAGGAGACCTTCGCCGCCCGCCGCGACAATATCCTCGATGTCCTGGAGGACGCCGAGCTCAGCGATGACTCAACCTTCTTCGAGTTCCTCGGCCAGGCCTCCTTCGGCGCGGGCCATACCTATGCCCGCCCCGTGTACGGGACGATGGACAACGTCCCCAACTTGGCGCTGGAGGACGTACGGCTCGAGCAGTCGCGGCTAGTGACGCCCAAGGGCGCGACCCTGATCGTCGTGGGGGATGTGTCGGCCCCGACCGTGATGGCCTGGGCCGAGGCCTCCTTCGGACCGTGGAAGGGCCGGCCGCCCCCCAAAGAGGCCAGCATCCGCGCGCCCGCGATCAGCAAGCGCAGCGCGGTAGGCTTCATCCGCCGCGTCCCCTCCACGAACCTCCTGGTCTGCGCTACGCGGGCCCTCAGCGACGTGAAGGGGCAGGATGAGGCCTTGGACGTCCTGGTCGAGGTCTTGGGGCACGGAGCCGAGTCACGCCTGGGCACCGTCCTCCGTGAACAGAACGGCCTGACCTACGGGGCCTACGCCGAGATCGTGCGGCGGCGCTTCGCTCGGACCATCGTGCTCTGCTCCCGCCTGCGCGGCAGCGACGCCGACACCGGCGTTCGTCTGTTCCTGCAGGCGCTGGAGGATTTGCGGCAAACGCCCCCGACCGACGAGGAGGTGCTGCGGGCCCGCGCGGTCTTGATCGGCGCGGCGGAGGCAGACCGCGACGAGCTGGGAGGTCAGCTCGGGTCGACGATCAACGCGCTCGTCACCGGGGTGAGCGAAGAGGAGCGGATGGCGTCGTTGCGGCAGGTCGCTCCCCAAGGCGTTCAGGCCCTCGCGCGCAAGATCCTCGACAGCAGCCAGCTGCAGATCCTCGTCGCCGGTGAGCCAGCCCACGCGCGCACCGCGGTCAAAGCCAACAACCTAGGCGCCCTCAAGCCGCTCAGCCTCAGCGGGCGCTGAAGCCGCGGGCGCAAAGCTTTCGCCAGCTCGCCGTCCTCGCGCTGACAATGATCAGTGCAGGAGCGCCCAGCGGTCTCTACCTTGGCCTCATTCACGACGCTTCGTGGATGAAGGAAACCAAGGAAACATGCTCTCTAAGTCTCAGGCCAGGGCGTTCTTCCTGAGCGGCACGGGCGTCTGTGGGTTGGCCTTTATCGGCCTCACCGTAGATACCTTCTCGCGGATCCCCGCCCAAACACACTCCGACCAAATCACCCCCGAGGTCATCCGTGGCAAGGACCTATGGGACGGCAACAACTGTATGGGCTGCCACACGCTGTTTGGTGAGGGGGCCTACTATGCACCCGAGCTGACCAAGGTGATGGACCGGCGCGGGCCCATCTTCGTCCGGGCGATCCTCAAGGACCCCCAGGCGATGTACCCGAACGAACGCAAGATGAAGAACTATCACTTTCGCGATGAAGAGATCAGCGACCTCATCGCCTTTCTCTCCTGGTGCGGGAAGGTCGATCTCAACGGCTTCCCGCCGCAGCCGGTGCTGATGCCGGTCGCGCTGCCTCCGGGGCAGTCGGCGGTGGCTTCCCAGAATCGCCCCCAGATCTTCAACCAGCTCTGTGTGGCCTGCCACACCCTGGAAGGGCAGGGCGGGCAGGTCGGCCCCAACCTGGACGGGGTGGGTTCCCGCAAGACCTCCGAGGAGATCCGGCGCTGGCTACGTGACCCGGCCGCCGTCAAGCCCGGCACGGCGATGCCGAAGCTCCCGCTCAGCGAAGAGCAGATCGGGGAGCTCGCCGCGTTCCTTAGCCAGAAGAAAGGTGCCACGCCATGAAGTATGAATCCCAGCGCGTCGCGTGGTGGTTCTTCGCCACGTGCATGCTGCTCTTCACCCTACAGCTCGTCTACGGCTTCATCATGGGCTTCGCCCACGCTGGCTACGACGGGCTCCACGACTACATCCCGTTCAACGCCGCCCGCGCGACTCATACGAACCTCTTGGTTATGTGGCTCCTCTGCGGGTTCATGGGAGCCGCCTACTTCATCATCCCCGAGGAGGCTGAGCGGGAGTTGATGTGGCCGAAGTTGGCCCTGGTCCAGCTGGCCGCCTTAGTGGTCGTCGGAGTTACGGCGATCATCGGCTTCCACTTCAATTGGTGGGAGGGGCGAAAGTTCCTAGAGATCCCCCGGCCCCTCGACTTCTTGGTCGTCGTCGATGTCTTGGCCTTCATCGCCAACATTGGGATGACCGTGTGGAAGGGCAAGCGGATGACGACGACCAGCATGGTCTTGTTCTTTGGGCTCCTGATGGCCGCGCTGCTCTATCTGCCGGGGATGATCCCCACGACCAGCCAAACGATGGACTCGTACTGGCGTTGGTGGGTTGTGCACCTGTGGGTCGAGGGGGTCTGGGAGCTCATCTTGGGAGCGATCCTGTCATTCCTCCTGATCAAGCTCACGGGCGTCGACCGGGAGATCGTGGAGAAGTGGCTCTATGTGATCGTCGGCTTCACTTTCCTATCGGGAATCTTGGGTACGGGTCATCACTACTACTATATCGGGACGCCGAGATACTGGCTGATGGTCGGCGGGATCTTCTCCGCGCTCGAGCCGCTGGCCTTCTTGGGGATGGCAATCTACGCCATCACGATGGCCAAACGCGGGGGGCGCGCCCACAGCAATCGCACCGCCTTGTCGTGGAGCGTCGGCTGCGCGGTGATGTCCTTCGTGGGCGCAGGCTTTTTGGGCTTCGCCCATACGATCCCCCAGGTGAATATGTACACGCACGGGACCCTGGTGACCGCCATGCACGGTCATATGGCGTTTTGGGGGGCCTACGCCATGATCGTTCTGGCGATCATCTCCTACTCCCTCCCTATCCTCACCGGGCGCGATCTCCAAGGATCCGGGTCGGCGACCTTCGCGTTCTGGACCAGCAACATCGGGATGGTGGCGATGACGCTGGCCCTGGCCGTGGCCGGCATAACTCAGGTCGTGCTGGAGCGGCGCGTGGGGATGGACTTCCTGACCGTGCAAAAGGAGATTCAGATTCACTTCGTGGGTCTCATCTTGGCCGCCTCCCTGTTTTGCCTGGGAATCGTGGCGTTTCTGACCGTCTTCATCCGCTCGGGTCTGCCCAAGGGTCGCGTGGAGGAGGTCGCGCGTGCTTGACCGGGCGGCCCCATGGTATCGACCCGTGCGCGACGAACTCACCGCGCTCAGGGCGGCCTGCGCGATCGATCTCCCGGTCCTGCTGAAGGGGCCCACCGGCTGCGGAAAGTCCCGCCTGGTCGAACATATCGCCCATGAGCTCGGCCGACCCTTGGTCACGGTGGCCTGCAATGACGAGACGAGCGCCGCCGACCTGGTCGGGCGCTTCCTGCTCAAGGGCGGCGAGACTCTGTGGCAGGATGGGCCGGTCTCACGGGCGGTGCGCAGCGGCGCGGTGCTTTACCTCGACGAGATCGCTGAGGCGCGGGAGGACGTGCTGGTCGTGATCCACCCGCTGGCCGACCATCGGCGGGAACTATGGGTCGATCGGCTCGACGAGCGGGTGCGGGCTCAACCGGGATTTCATCTGATCGCCAGCTTCAACCCTGGCTATCGTCGAGGGGTCAAGGACCTGAAGCCCTCCACGCGCCAGCGTTTCGTGTCGATAGCCATGAACTATCCCGAGGCCGAGCTCGAGGCGGAGATCGTGGAGCATGAGTCGGGGTGCACGGCAGCGACGGCCAAGAAGTTGGTGAGCTTGGCCAAGAAGGTCCGTTCCTTGGACGAGCTGTCTTTGGCCGAGACCGTGTCGACCCGGCTGCTGATCGCGGCAGCCGGGCTCATCGTGAAGGGCCTCGAGCCGCGCCTGGCCTGCCACGTGGCGGTCATCGAGCCCCTGAGCGATGATCCCGAGGTCTTGGTGCCGCTGCGGGACCTGGCCAACCTGGTGTTCTAAGGCGATCAGGCCATGAGCATCGACGAGCGCATCTTCGGCTGGATCAGCGCGCGGCTGATGCGCGCCCGGCGCTCCGATCCGGCGCGGCTGGCCCGCGCGGCACCGAGCGCGCCCCGCCTAGGTCGCCTCAAGATGATCGCCTCCGCCTTGGCCGACGCCGAAGTGCTGGCCGGCGTGGTCGACGGTCGGGGTGGGATCGCCGGACATGTCTTGCTGCTTCCCCGCCTCATGGATCTCGCGCCCGACGAGGCCGCCAACGAGCGCGCCCTGGTGCTCTTGGCCGCCTTCGGTGGGTTTCGCATGCGCGCCGAAGAACAGGTCACCGGCGATCCACCGGCGCTCGCACAGCTCCGCTTTCTCGTCCAGGTCGGGGCCCTCGAGCGACGATTGTCGGCCGAGCTCGGGTCCTGGACGGAGGCCCGCGGAGCGCTCCTTCCAGCGCTGCTGACGGAGCGCCCTGCGCTGAGCGGGCTCGGCGGGAGGACCGCGGTCCTCGAGGCTCTGGCCCAGCTCCGCCTGGGCGCAGCACTCCCCACGGGCCTGCCGGACGGCCTGCGGGCCTTGGTGGTCGAGGCGGCGTCGCAGGAGGTGTTGGGCCCGGGGCTGGCCGAGGCGTTCATGGCCTTGGGCGGCGCCGGGGCCTTCGTGATGCCGGCCTGCTGGGGCGAGCGCTACGCGACGCTACCAACGGAGGCCGCCAGCGCGCTGGGCAGCGGGCTCCCCGCCGGCGGCAGCTCCGAGCGGGAAGGACCAGCGCGACCCCCGGCCAAGCGGCGGCGCGCGCTGGATCAGCACCAGGGCCCCGAGAACCCCGCCACGCACTCCTTCGAGAAGGTGCACACCGCTGAGGAGTATCGCGGTGGACACAAGCGCGCCGACGGAAGCGATGAGCTCGACGAGCACCAGGCCGCGCTGGATGAGCTGAACCTCGAGGAGACGGTCCTCAGCCAAGAGAGCACCTCCAGCGTTTATCGCTCGGGATCATCAGGGGGTGAGGTCGGCTCGGCAGCAGAGCGCGGTCCCGCCGACCTCCGCTATCCGGAGTGGGACGGCCGACACCGTCGATACTTGGCGGAGTACTGTCGCGTTCGGGTCAGCTCGGGTCGCTCGAGCTCGGCGCAGGGACGCGCGTTGATGGCGCGGGTCCGCCACGAGGAGCGCCGCGCGATCGAGCGATCGAGGGCGGCGATCCTCCGGGTCGAGAGCGCGCTCCGCTGGCATAGCCGACAGATCGACGGCCAAGAGGTGGATCTCGACGCCGCCCTGGAGCGGATCACCGCGGTCGCCGCTGGACATGAGGGCACGCCGCGCGTGTACGTCTCTCGGCGCCGGTCGGCGCGGAGCTTGGCGGTGATGGTGCTGCTCGATGCCAGCATGTCGACCGACGGCTGGGTCGCCAACCGCCGGGTGCTGGATCTCGAGCGCGACGCGGCGACGATCCTGGCCCTAGCGACCGAGGGCCTAGTGGAGGAGATCGCCCTGGCCGCCTTCTCCAGCGACACTCACGAGGATTGTCGCTTCGTCGAGCTCAAGCGCTTCGAGGAGAGCTGGCCCGTAGGGGTCGGGCGATTGGCACTGCTCGAGCCTGCTGGCTACACGCGCATCGGCCCGGCCATCCGGCACGCTGCTGCCGAGCTGGCCCGCTGCCGCGCCAAGCGCCGGGTGCTGTTGCTCTTGACCGACGGCAAGCCGAGCGACCGCGATCGCTATGAAGGCAGCCATGGAGAGAGCGACGTTCGTCAAGCCATCCGCGAGGCGCGACGAGATCAGGTGGAGGTGATCGCGCTCGGGGCCGACCCCCGGGCAGCCACCACGATCGCCTCGATGTTCGGCCCGCACAGCCGGGCCGGCCTGCGGCGCGCGGGGGACGTCGCCTCCGCGATCGTAGAGCTGTGTGCGCGGCGCATGCAGCTCTGAGGGCGCCTCACGTTGAGACAGCCTGGGTCAAATCGACGCAGTGCGCTCAGAAGTCTGTCCCAGACTCGAATTCCCGCCGCGTCAGCCGACTAAGGGAAGCAGGAGGGCGCGCGATGGCCTTGTTCCAGTGGACTGATGATTACTCCGTGAAAGTTCCGTCGATCGACGCCCAGCACAAGATGCTGGTCTCGATGCTCAACGATCTGCATGACGGGATGTCCCGGGGGGCAGGCGCCGACCAGCTCTCCAAGATCTTGGCGGGGCTCATCGAGTACACCGCCAAGCACTTCGCCCACGAGGAGGAGCTGTTCGCTCAGCACGGCTTCCCCGAGGCGGAGGAGCACATCGCCGAGCACAAGCGCCTGGTGGATCAGGTCCTGGCGTTTCAAACCAAGTTCGAGGCCAAGCAAGCCTCCATCAACATGGAGCTCATGAAGTTCCTCAAGGACTGGCTGATCAAGCACATCATGGGTTCGGACCGCCGCTATTCCGCCCTCTTCGTGGAGAAGAAGGTCGCTTGAACGAGGGTCATTCATGAACGCGAGCGCAACCCAAAGGCTGGCGGAGTTCCTGGAGGGGCTTGCCACGGCCTCCGAGCTCGAAGATCGGCTGGTGCTGGAGGACGCGGATCCGGAATCCCAGCGCGTGGCCCAGGCCCTCAATGGCTTCCTCGATAGTCTGTGGCTGAAGCAGTTTCAGCTCGCCGCCAAGCAGGAGATGCTGGAGCGGGTCGTCGAGATTCGCACCAAGGAAGTCCATGAGATCCTGGACAACGTCAGCAGCGGCTTCCTCATCGTCCTCGAGGATCAGACCGTGCTCGATAACTTCTCGCGGTCTTGCCGGGAGATCTTCGGGTGCGAGGACCTCAAAGGGAAGAAGATCTCCGAGCTGATGCAGCTCAGCGAGACGGCGCGGGCGCATTTTTCGGCCTGCTATGGGCAGGTGTTCGAGGATGGGTTGCCCGTCGAAGTATCGTTGGCCCAAGTCCCCACGGACTTCGTGATCGGCGGACATAGTTATCGGCTGCAGGCCGCGCCTATCCTCGGGAGCCAAGGCCAAGTCATCAAGGTGTTCCTCACCATCAACGACACGACCGAGCTCAAGGAGGCCGAGGCAGAGAACGCGCTCAGGCTCGCGCTGCTGGAGATCGTGCGCCAAAAGGAGGCCTTTCGAGAGTTCCTCTTCGAGACCAGCCAGGCCTTTCGGGCGGTGCGGCAGCGCCCGGCCGAGGCCGCGCTCCGGTCCTTGCTCCACACCATCAAGGGCAACCTCGGCTGCTACGGGCTCCACGACATCGCCGCCTTGGTTCACACTCTGGAGGAGGCTCGCGAGCTCAGCTGGGCCGATGCGCAGCTGATCGAGGACACGCTCAAGAAGTTCCTGCGGGTTCATCGCGAGCTCCTGGGCTTCGAGTATCCCGAGGCCGTGCGCGCGCCGCGATCGGTGGAGATCGGCCGGCTCTTGCCGCTGCTCTCGGAGCTGGCCGGGGAGGATTCCGCCCGGCAGCGGCGGGCGACCGTCGACGCCTTCGTGGAGGAGCTCAAGTGGGTCCCAGCAGGCGTGCTCCTGGCGCCGCTCAGCAGCGTGGTCGAGCGGGTCGCCGAGCGCCTCGGGAAGAGCGTGAAGCTCGAGGTCGAGGGCAGTCCAACGCTGGTGGATCCCGAGATCATGGGCCCGGTGCTCTCCAGCTTGGTGCACCTGGTGCGCAACAGCATCGACCACGGACTCGAGGCCGAGCACGAGCGCAGCGGCAAGGCCCCAACGGGGCGGATCGCGGTGCGCTGCTGGGCCACGGATCAAAGCTGGGAGGTCCGGGTTGAGGACGACGGCCGTGGCATCGACGTCGACGCGCTGGGACGCGCCGCGGTGCGCGCCGGTACGATCAGCCAGGAGCAGCTCTACGCGATGAGCGAGGCCGACAAGCTGCGGCTCATCTTCGGCGAAGGCGTCTCCACCAAGGCCGAGGTCAGCACGATCTCCGGTCGAGGCGTCGGCGCCGCGGCGGTGCTGAGGAGCGCTCTCGCGGCCGGTGGCTCCGTCTCGGTTCAGTCCGTCCTCGGCCAAAGCACGAGCTTCCTCCTGTCGGTGCCGCGTCCCTTCTCGGTCGCGCGGCGCCCGAGCTTGGTTGCCTGAGCTACCGAAGCCTCACCTGCACCTCGCGAGTGGGGCGAGCTTACCAGCGAGAAGCAAAACGCGCTGCGCAGCTCCGGCCTGGTCAACGCGCGCGGGAAGGTGCTGTAGCGTGCGCTACGATCAGCCGAGCTACGCCTCAAAGCAGGAGACCGAGCGGGCGCTGGTCTCGGCCCATCCGAGCGAGATCCTGAGCGCCCTCGTCGGGGCTGCCCTGGAAGCACCGAATCGGCCTTGCGCACGCTGGTCGACGGCCAGCCCTTGCACGTCGATCGCGCCCGACTACCGCAGCTCGAGGCCGCGTTGGCCCAGTACTTCGAGCGGCCTGACCTCCCGGCGGCCGTGCGCGAGCTGATGCTCTTCGCCCTGCTCCTCGGGGAGAAAGAAGGAGCGCGCGAGGCCGCGATGACGCTGCTCGAGGTTGCCAGCGCCGCGACTCCAGTGCTCGAGGCCCGCGCAGCGCTGGGGCGCGACGGCCTTCGCCAAGCCTACGAGCGCGCCGCGTCCTTCATGGGACAGCGCTCGGGGCGCAGCGCTCCGATGCTGGGAGAGCCGAAGCCCGAGGGGGCGACCGCGGTGCGGGACCTCTTGGCGAGGCTGCCGTCGAAGCACCGAGGCTGACGGCAGTCGGGCCGCTCCTGCCGCAAATCGCAAGACCAACCTACGGACTGGGGACCAAGTCACCCATCGCATAGCGACGTAAATGGCCCTTGAGCGGGGCGAGCTGGCCCTCTTGGCGCACGAACTTCTGAAAGTCTGGGTCGGTCAGCGCGTAGGTCACGACCTCCTCGGGGCGATTCAGGGGATCAGTATGCTGGATGATCTTGAGGATCTCGGCCGCCCGACCCTCTGCCTTTCTCGCATCGAGGCGAGAAAGGATGGTCTCGAGAACCTCGTTGAATTGAGCGCGGGGGATCGACTTGTTGGCCAGATAGTCGAACTGCGGCACCCGGTCGTGAATCACGCCATGAATGAACTCGTGACCCAGGATCTCATTCAGGAATCGCTCGGGCGAGAGGTGTTTGCCAGCGGCCTTGAACTTAGCGTCCAAGGCGTCAAAGTCTAGGAAGACGGAGTTCCTGGCCGCGTCGAAGCAAGCCGTCCCCGCCCCCTCGTTTGATCGCAGCTCGAGCTGAATTCCTGCCCGATCCGCGAAGTCGAGGAGCCTCTTCGTCTCGGGGCTCAGCGTGAGTCCGAAGCTACGCGCCCAGCCACGGGCGAGCACACCGGCGGGCCGCGCCCCGTCCCGAAGGTCTTGCTTGATCAGCGAGCGGAGCTTGGCGTGCTTCTCTTTGGCCAGGTTGTCGAGCGCAAAGCTCTGGACGGCGTTGGGAGGGCCAGGGGTGCCCCGCGCCGCGGCCTCAGGAGCACCGAGAAAGGACTGGGCGGTGCAACCTCGATCGGTGGCCAGGCTCGCCAAGGCGGTGGCCAGCATCTGTCGAACGGCCGCCAAGGACAGCGTCGAGCCCTCCTGCCTCAGCGCTGCGTGGGTCGTCCCAGCCAAGGCCGAGAAGTCGCTCGGGGGGACTTCGCCGAGCTTGGTGTAGTTGTGGAGCTCGGGGCGTTGGCGGAGGGCTCGTCGCGCTGCCTCCAGCACGGCGCTGGCGTTGTCGAGCCGAGCGCTCACGGGTCGAGCCTAGGGGACCGCCTGGGCGCGGTCAACGCGTCTGGCCCCGTTGTCGGGAGCGAGCCCGCCTGCAGGCGCCGACTGGAGGCTTTGGCTCGAGCGCTGAGCGTAGCCCTTACAGCGCCAGCACGCCCACCGCGCCCTCCTCACCGACGTAGAACAGCTCGTCCCCGAGGCGCGCGACCGCTTGGTAGGCGTGTGTTCCGCTGGTCTCGAAGGTCGGGTGATCGGACTCCGGGATGGCTGAGATACAGCTGTCCGACAGGCGGATCGCCAGCACTCCGGTGCAGCGGAGGAGGGAGCTGAAGAGGTAGCGCTCGCCGTTTTTCGCGTCGACCAGCAGCATGCGGGTCATCGTGCTCCCGAAGTCGCTGACGCGGCCGCAGGCGTCCGGGCCGCGGCCGCAGGCCTGGAACAGAGCCGGGACTTCAAAGCGCACCTGGGTGAAGCTCGACTCGAAGGGGCGCTTCTCGAACACGGGGCCGTTGCGCGCGCTGGCCCAAACGTCGGCGCCCCCGGGGCCGGGATCGAAGGCCAGGCCCTCGATGCTGTCGAGGCTGAAGGGGTCGAGGGCGAAGCGGCTCAGCTCGGTGAGCGGGTCGCCGAGATAGACTCCGCCGGCGTCCGATCCGATGAGCGCTGGCTCGGCGGCGAGCCCGGTCGGGATGATGCGGTTGTATCCTTCCCCGTTGCGCACGATGACGCTGAGGCGCTCAGTGCTGGTCTCGAGCCGCGCGAAGATCCCGGCGACGGTCGCGGGCCGAGCGGAGCCGCCCACCGCGAGCAGATCGCCGTGGTCGTCGAGCGTCACATCGTCCAGGCCGATGCTCACGATCGTCGCGCTCCCTACCCAGCGCAGACCTTGGGCGTCGACCTCCGCGCGCCTCAGGAAACCGCCGCCCGTGCGAGTGCGGCCCACCACGTAGAGGCGGCGCGAGCCGGTGGCCGGCGCGGGCGGCAGGGCGATGGCTTGGATCAGGTCCTCGCTGGAGCTGGCGGTGATCGTGGGGAGCAGGATCGAAGGGACCACCTGGTCGGCGTAGTCCTGGCCGCGCTCGAGCAGCGCCAGGGCCCACTGGCTCGCGACGATCAGGTGGTCTGCGTCCAGCGGCGCCACTGCGACCAAGTTGCCGAGCGCGCGGCTTTGGGCGCCCTCGCCAGCCCGCCACGGCAGGCCTCCGATCGTGGCCTGCGCTCCGAAGGCCTGGCGCCGCGCGGCGAAGGGCTCGAGCCGATGCTGGCGGGCGGCGCGGCAGCGCTCGCTCTGGACGGGTACGCGCAAGAGCGCTCCGTTCAAGGCGGGGACGTCCTGGGGCTGCGCGCTGAGCAGCGCTCGGTTCGGCGGGCGGAGTCGCTCGACCTTGAGGGCGGCCGGGAGCGCGATGTCCCGGCTTTGACCGCCGGGGGCGAGGCCGGCCGGACAGCTCGGGCTCAGGACCAGCGATAGCTCCGCGGCGCGAGCGAGATCGAAGTCGGGGGCCGCCGCAGCAATGACGGCGCCATCGAGGCGGAGGATGACGACCTCGGTGGCATTCGTCGCGAGCTCGACCCGCTCGGCGACCTCGAGAGGCCCGTAGCGCTCGAGGCGGCTCAGCACCGCGCCGCGCTCGTCGAGCGCCAGGACGGCGATATAGCCCTCGCTGCTGGGGAGGAAGAGGTCGGCGGGCGCGCAGGCCGATCCCCAAACGGCCAAGTACAACGGCCCAATGCCCCGCAGCCCCACGCTCTCAGCATAGTCCGAATCGGTATTGGCCCGTTATCGGCGGGATGAACCCGCCTGCGGGCGCGATCGCTTCGCTCATGAGCCTGGGCGCGGGCGCGATCGCTTCGCTCATGAGCCTGGGCGCGGGCGCGGATTGCCAGCCGCGGGTTCGCCCTGGCAGCGTGGGCGCATGCGGTGGACCTTGGGATGGGTGAGCTTCCTGGCTGGCGCCCTAAGCGCGGCGTGTACGGAGCAGCGGCCGGAGTGCGTGCTCGGGCCGGAGGCGGGGCAGGTCGATCTCCGCGTGCCGCCGCAGGGGCGGCTCGAGACGCTCACCGGTACGGTCACGGTGGAGCCGCTCGACGACGGGAGCTTTGGGTTTGCGTTCCCGATAGACCTACGCAGCGCGGTGCGCGGGACCTTCAAAGTCCCCGGAGGCGCGGCGCTGGTCGGGTCCTGGTACGGCGAGCTCCAGGCTGGCGCGATATCTACGCTCCGCGAGGGGCAGCTCGTGCTGCGAACCAAGCCGGGCGCGCCGCCCCACTTTGCGATCTGGGGCCTCGCCACCCGGGCCGTCGAGCTCCGCGAGGTGGTCAGCGTGGACTATCAGAGCACCGACTGCGTCAGTCACAACGAATGCATGGAGTGGTCGGCCGCGACGATGGTCGTGACCAGCAGCGTCGGCGGCCAGCCTCTTCGCCTGGCGCCGGGGGCCCGCGCGGAGCTCGGCGGCTATGTGCTGGGAAACGGCGCGAGCTTTGTCGGCCACCGCCAAAGCGCCGAGTGCCTCGATGTTTTCCCCGGATACGCCAGCGGATACTTCCTCCAACTATCCCCCGCGAGATAGTCTCCGCCATAGTACCGCCACGGCCACCAGCGCCAGCCCCAGCAGCACCAGACCCACCACCGAGAACAGCACCGCGTTCTGCGCCCAGGTCAGCCGGCGCTCGAGGAGCAGGAGGTCCGCGCCGTCGGACTTCTGCACCCGCGCCCGGTCCAGGATGGTCTTGGTTCGCCCATAGTCTCCTTGTTCGAGGGCCAGCGCGGCCTGCCGCACCAAGATCCGTCCCCGCATCTCCTTAAGCTCTGGCCCGGCCTCCTCGAGCTCGATCGCGTCCAAGGTCTCGAGCGCGCGCCCGAGCTCCCCAAGCTCCATATAGCCTCGGGCCAGCGCGACCTTGACCTCGATCGCCAACCGGGCGAGCTGCGGCAGCTTCTTCACGGTCTGCCCGAGCCTCAAGGTCTCGAGCGCGGCGTCATAGTTGCCCCGGGAAAATAAGGCCTGAGCGCGGAGTAAGTAGGCCTCGGCGATCGGCTCACTCATCTCCATGTACACCGCGGGATCGGCGGCATAGACCGCGTCGAGCAGCGCGAAGGCATCCTCGTAGTCCCCGCTCCGCGCCAGGTCCAGGCCGTGGCGGATCTCGGCGCGCCAGCGGGCCTTGGCGCCGAGCGAGAGGTGGTCGGCCAAGGCGGTGGCCAGCGTACGGCTCGAGGCCGCCCCGTCGACCTTGAGCCCGAACCGCTTGGCCGCCGCCACCAGCTCGGGGTGCGCGTCCGCGCCGATCGAGTCCAGGATATCGATCAGCGCCGCGCGCGCGTCTTTTTGGGGCGTTCCGAGCGCGTCGACCAGGGGGCCCACCGCGACCTTGCCGATCTTCTTCAGCGCTGCCGCCGGCGCCGCGCGCCCGACCGGCCCGCGGGTGGCGACCAGCTCGGCCAAGGCCGCCACTGGCTCGGCCGAGCCGATCTCACCATAGATCTCGATGAGCCGCGCTCGGGCCTCGCCATCGGCGATCGCCAGCTGGGAGCGGACGCTGGCCCGACCGAGCGCGTGGAGCAGGCTGGTGGCGCGGGCCCGGACCTCCGGGGTGGACCCCAGGCCTCCAGCGCGCACCAGATCCGGCACCGCGCGGGCCCCGATCCGCACGATCGCCTCCCGCGCGCTCTCGCCGAGCAGCTCCTCCGGGCGGATGGTGCTGGGGATGAGCTCGAGCCGCGGCTCATGCGGCTCGGAGCCTTCGCGCATACGCCCGACCAGGTCCGACACGGCCTGCGCGAAGCGATCGCCCTCGACGCGCCCCGGAAGCTCGAGCAGCAGCGCGACCAAGCTGGGATCGGCCAGCTCCCCGGCGGCGCGCACCGCGATCAGAGAGATCAGCGCTTGGTGTGCGTCGGGGCCGTGCGGTGGCTTGGCCAAAGCCATCGCGACCTCGGATACCACCGCGCGCTTGGTCTCCACCGAGAGGCCGAGGTCGCCGAGGTGTTCGTAGCTGCGCAGCCCCGAGCGCTGATCGGAGGCCGCGCTGCTCTCGATCATGCGGGCGCTCAGCTCGAGGCTGGGCGGCGCCACGCGGTAGCTATCGATCTGCACGCGATAGGCGATCTCCGAGGCCGGCGGCGCGCTCCGCCGCAACGGGAGCGGGCGATCGATCCGCAGCGTCACCTCGCGCTCGGCCGGGATGATCGCCTCGCCGAAGCTCTCTTCGAGGCGCCAGCCGGGGATGAGGTCGACGCTGCCCGCGCGCCGTGACACCAAGCTGACGTAGACCTTGAGCTCGGTGACGTCGGCGGGCAGTCGGTTGACGATCCACAGGTCCACCCGGACGGCGTCGATGGTGGGTCCCCCTTGGCCGTCGACCAGGCCCTGGCTCCGCTCGACCTCGACCAGCGGGGGATCGGAGGTCTCGTCGGCGACGGCCAGGAGCGCCGGCCAGAGAAAGAGCGCGATCCCGGCGAGCCTCCCGCGCACGGGCGGAGTATAACCTCGGGTCGTGCTCATCGTGCTCGAAGGGATCGACGGCGCAGGGAAGACGACGCTCCGGGACGGCCTCGCCGCTCGGCTGGAGCGTGCGGGTCACGAGGTGGTTCGGACCAAGGAGCCGACGGACGGACCACTCGGCAAGCGCATCCGCGAGATCGCCAAAGCCGGCCGGGACACCGTGAGCGCCGAGGAGGAGCTGGCCCTCTTTCACGAGGACCGTAAGCTGCACGTACAGACGCTGGTGCTCCCCGCCTTGGCCCGCGGTGCGGTCGTGCTGCAAGACCGTAGCTACTTCTCGACGGTGGCGTATCAGGGCGAACGCGGGCTCGACCGGGCGAAGCTCCTCGAGATGGAGCAGGCGATCGCCCCCGCGCCCGATGTCCTTTTCGTCCTCGACCTCCCGCCCGAAGCCTCGCTCGAGCGGGTGCGATCCCGCGGCGCGAGCGATGACTTCGAGACCCTGGAATCGCTGCGCCGAGTGCGCGAGGTCTTCTTGGGTTTTGAGGGTAAACAGGTAATCGACGCACGAAGGTCTCCGGCCGAAATGCTCGAAGCTGCCTGGCAGGTCGTCGCGCCGCGGCTCTCCTCCAAGTTCCCCCGGTGAGCCTTTCAGCGCGCGGCGGGTAGACCTGGAGCCAGGGTCGCTAGATACTCGTCGGGCTCGATGGTGGAGCTAGGCGATACCCTCGGCCGCTACACCCTTCTCAAGCGGCTAGCGGCGGGTGGAATGGGCGAGATCTATCTCGCAGCCCGTATGGGCCCCCTCGGCTTTGCGCCGCCGGTGGCGCTCAAGGTGTTGCGCGATGAGTTCCTGAGCGATCCCCAGTTCGTCGACATGCTGGTCGACGAAGCGAAGATCTCGATGTTCTTGAACCATCAGAACGTCGTCTCCGTCCTCGACTTCGGGGAGCAGGCCGGCCGCTATTACATCGCGATGGAGTACGTTCAGGGCGTCACCCTGAAGCACCTCATCGATGCGCTCAAAGCTCGGGGCAAGCGCATGGATCTGGCCGTCGCGCTGTACCTGATGGGCGAGCTGTGCCGCGCCCTCAAATATGCGCATACCCGCACCAATCACGCGGGCGAGCCCCTCAACATCGTCCACCGCGACGTCACGCCGGGAAACGTCCTCCTCTCCATCCAAGGTGAGGTGAAGCTGACCGACTTCGGCATCGCCCGCGCCAAGAACCGCGTGCACCAGACCCAGGCCGGCGTGCTCAAAGGGAAGTTCGGCTACATGGCGCCGGAGATGCTCCGCTACGAGCAGATCGACTCGCGCGCCGACCTCTTCTGTGCGGCGGTGATGCTCTACGAGATGATCGCTGGGCAGCACCCGGTGGAAGGTGCGGCGATCATGGAGGCCATCCAGCGCCTCGAGGAGAAGGACGTGCGTCCGCCCTCGGCCTGGAACCCCAAGGTCAGCAAGGCCCTCGACGCGATCGTGATGAAGGGCCTCGAGCCCAAGCCGGTGGAGCGCTGGCCAAACGCGGCGGCCTTCGGCGGGGCGCTGCAAGACCTCGCGCTGACCGACGCCGAGATCCGGCCCCGCATCCGCAATGGCGCGGACCTCCTCGGCCAGCTCATCCGCGAGCTCTTCCCGGAGGTGTTGGAGGCGCCGCTGCCGCGCGAGCAAGCCGAAGAGCTCTTCGCCATGGCGCGTGAGCGCTCCTCGTTCGAGGCCCCACCTCGGCCCGACAGCAAGTCCGGCATCACCCAAGAAGAGAGCCTCGAGGCGTTGGTCCAAAAAGACCCCGCGCTGAGCTCGAGCTCCGGCAAAGAGATGCCCTCGCGCTCGATGCTCGAGCAGGCCAGCAAAGAGTGGTCGGAGGACGAGCCCAGCCAGGCGACGGTCATCCCCACCAGCGGTCGCCCGCGCGCTCGGGCCTCGACACGCTCGGCCTCGCAGGCCAGCGGAGCGCGGGCGCCGGTGGGCGAGATCGAGACCGACGAGCACGACCGCGAGGTGCTGGGGCGCGCGGCGCGGGCGGCCACCGGTCGCGGTCTGATCCCCGACAACGCCACCATGAGCTTCGAGAACCCGCTCCAGGCCTTGGAGACGGGTGAGGTCGTGATCCGCTTCCCGGAGACCAGCACCGATCGCGCGCTGCTCCACGAGCAGATGATCGACGAGCCGAGCTTGCCCAGCGCAGACGCGACGATCCCGCTCGAGGCGCTGACCCGCGCGCAGATCGAACAAGCCCACGCCAATGAGCACACCATCGCTCAGCCCGGCGGCTTTGGGCTGCCCGAGCGGCCGGCGCGGGCCGACGACTCCAAGACGATCGCCACCGGCATGGCCGTGCCGGACTGGGGCGCGCTGCGCACCGAGGCGGGGCCTGAAGTGCAGGTGATCGAGCCGCCGGAGGAGGATCACCGCGCCTACGACGAGGACGAGTTGCCGGCCAACTATACGCCGCGCGATCCCTCCTACGACGACGGCAAGACTGCCTACGAAGATCGTGGACTGGCCATGGGCGAGGACGTGCCGACCATGCTGCCCTCCGAGTACGCCAAGCACAACAACGGCGCGGCGGCTGCGGGGAAGGACGAGACCCTCCTCGACTCTCTCTCCATCGATGATATCGAAAAGGCCAAGGCGGCTTTGGCCCACGGAAACAAGAAGAAATCGACCGTCCTGGTGGAGGAGGAGGAGCCGGAGTTCGAGGCCACGCGTCACCGGCCCGAGCCCAAAGAGACGCTCAAGGAACCCGAGGGCTGGAACCAAGACTTCGCGCTCGAGCAGAGCATGGGCTCGGCCAAGAAGGTCGCTGGCCCCCTCCGCATCCGGATGAACCAAGACGGTGGCGGAGCGATCGTCGAAGGCAAGGACGCCCCCGCCGCCGCCCCCGCCAAGGAGAAGTCACGCCCGCCGCAGCGCGCGCTCGGAGCGACGGTGCAGCCGGCCTCGGTGAGCCCTTCGATCGGTCAGCCCGCGCCGGCCCACGGTGCCGCTCCCGTCGATCCCGATCGGATCGGCAACAACACCGGCAAGTGGATGCGCGGAGAGCTCGGCACCGACGCGCTCTCGTGGGGCGACGACGAGGCCGCGCGCCGTCTGGTCGCCACGCGGCACTTGGTTCAGACCCCCGGGTCCTCGCAGCCCGCCGATCCGCGGCGGACCAACGCGGGCGTTCCCCGACCGGGTGGGCCGATGCCCCCTGGGCAGCCGGGGATGCCGATGCAGCCGATGCAGCCGGGGATGCCGATGCAGCCGGGGATGCCGATGCAGCCGGGGATGCAGCCGGGGATGATGCATGGACAGCACCCGGGGATGCCGCCTGGACCCGCGTCCTCCTATCCGGGCGGTTACCCCGCGGGGTATCCGCCGCCACCCGTCGTGCAGCCCCGGGGTATCAGCACCGTCGCGGCGATCTCCGCGGTCGTGATCGCGGTAGTGGTTATGGCGGCAGCGCTCTTGCTGTCCAAGATCGCCTGGCCCTCGGTGACCTTCGACTCCAAGCCCAACGGGGCCAGCATCATCGTCGACGGCCGACCGATCGAGGGGAAGACGCCAGTGACGGTGAAGCTGAAGCCGGGAGCGCCCCACTCCGTCGAGGTGCGGCGGACGGGCTTCAAGACGCGAAAGATCGAGCAGGGCCTGGAGTTCGGCTATCTGCAGGCCCGCACCCTCGACATCCAGCTGGAGCGGATGACGCACAAGTTGCACATCACCCCGGTGGAGGGGCGCGTCTTCGTCAACGACGTGCAGATCGGCTCGGGCACCGACGTGGATCTCGGCGATCTGGCGACGCAGCAAGAGCCGATCACCCTGCGGATCGAGGCGGACGGCTATATCTCGCGGTCAGAGACCTTCACGACCCGCGAGGCGGTTCCGGCCTCCTTCGATGTGCCGCTCAGCCCGCAGAAGTAGTGCTTAAAGGGCGGTTCCTGGGGTAGCTTGCCGCCCATGGCCGACCCCTTTCACGGAACAGACCTCTACGCGATCGACTCCCTGCTCTCCGACGAGGAGCGCATGGTGCGAGACTCGGTCGCGCGCTGGGTCGACGAGCGCTGGATGCCGATCGTCACCAAGCACTATCGCGAAGGCACCTTCCCGGTGGAGCTGAGCAAAGAGCTCGGGGCGATGGGTCTGCTCGGCTCGAGCCTCAAGGGCTACGGCTGCCCTGGCCTCTCCAGCACGATCTACGGCCTGGCCATGGAGGAGCTGGAGCGCGGCGATTCGGGCCTGCGCTCCTTCGCTTCGGTGCAGGGCTCGCTGTGCATGTACCCGATCTGGGCCTACGGCAGCGAGGCGCTCAAAGAGAAGTTCCTGCCCAAGATGGCGGCGGGCGAGCTGATCGGCTGCTTTGGCCTCACCGAGCCTGACCACGGCTCCGATCCGGGCGGCATGACCACCAAGGCGGTCAAGGACGGGGACCACTACGTCCTCTCTGGTGAGAAGCTGTGGATCACCAATGGCTCCATCGCCGACCTGGCGATCGTCTGGGCCAAGACCGACTCCAGCGACGCCGGCTCCATCCGCGGCTTCGTGGTGGAGAAGGGCCTGCGCGGCTTTTCGGCCTACGACGTCGAGGGCAAGTTCTCCCTGCGGGCCTCGGTGACCAGCGGCCTGGTGATGGACGAGGTCCGCGTGCCGGCGGCGAACCTCCTGGAGAAGACCGGAGGCCTCAAGTCGCCGCTGTCGTGCTTGAACCAGGCCCGCTTTGGCATCGCCTGGGGGGCGGTGGGTTCGGCGATCGCCACCTACCGGGCCGCCCTCGATTACGCCAAAGAGCGGGTCCAGTTCGATCGGCCGATCGCTGGTTTTCAGCTGGTGCAGGCCAAGTTCGCTGAGATGATCTCCGAGATCGTCAAGGCCCAGCTCCTGGTCGTGCAGCTCGGGCGCCTCAAGGACCAGGGGAAGGTGACCCCGGTCCAGGTCAGCATCGCCAAGCGCAACAACGTGAAGATGGCGCTCGATTGTGCCCGGGTGGCCCGAGAGATCCTGGGCGCCAACGGGATCGCCGACGAGTACCCCGTGTTTCGCCATATGGCGAACCTCGAGAGCGTCTTCACCTACGAGGGGACCCACGACATCCACACGCTGGTCATCGGGCGTGAGGTCACCGGAATCTCGGCCTTCAGCTAGGGCTGGTGGCGGGAACCACGAGAGGCCTATTTCTTGGCCCTCGAACCTGGGGTAGCCTCCGCTCGTCTTGTCGGATCTCGGTGACCACATCGAGGCCCTCCGGCGCGATCCCACCTCGACCGAAGCCGCACGCCAGGTTCGAGAAGGGGCTCGCGCGGACGGGGCTTTGCGCGAATACGCGGATGCTTTCGCCGAGCGCGGTCGTGCGCTCGCCGCGGCCGGCCATCGCGAAGAGGCCGAGGGCTCGCTGATCGAGGCCGCGCTGGTCTACGAAGAGGAGCTCGACGATCTCGGGTCCGGGGTCGAGCTCTATCGGGCGGTCCTGGACCTCGACCCCGCCCACCGCCGGGCGCTGATCGCGCTGGGCCTCTTGCTGCATGACCTCGGCCGCTTCGAAGACCTGGCGGCGCTCTATCGCTGGCGCCTCGAGCGCTCGAGCGACGACGGTGAGCGCACGACCTTGTACCTGTATTTGGCCGAGATCTTGGCCGAGCGCCTGGGCGACGAGAACAAGGCCTTCGAAGAGGTGATGAAGGCGGCGATGCTCGCGCCGCAGAACATCCGCATCATCACGCGCCTCGAGCGCCTCGGCGATCGCGCGGGGCGGCTCTCCGAGGTGGCGGTGGTGATCGGTGATCTGATCATGCACCAGGAAGATCCGCGAGTGCGGGCTGGCCTCACGCTGCGCCTGGCCGATCTCTACATGGGACCGCTGGGGGACACGCAGCGGGCCGTCGCGTACTACCGATCGGCCTTGGCCGATGACGGCGCCGACCCCGAGCTGGTCTCCAAGATCGAGGACGTCTTTCGCGAGCGGGAGCGCTTCGATCAGCTGGCGGAGCTGCTCGAGGCCGCGGCGGGGGAGCGACGGACCGGACCGCAGCGGGTGCGGCTCGAGCGCGAGATCGCCCGCATCTACGAGACCGAGCTGGGGGACCGCCGACGCGCCTTGAACGCCTTGATGCGCGCGGCCAAGATCTTCCCAGACGATCGCGAGCTCCTCGACGAGGTCATGCGGGTCGGCCTCTCCATCGGCGCGCTCGATGCCGTGGCCTCGACCTTCGACGACGTCTCCCGCAACACCACCAACGCGCTCCTCAAGACCTATCTGTGGCTCAAGCTCGGTCACCTCTACGCCGGCGTGCTCGATCGACCCCACGACGCCATGCGCTGCTACGAGGCGATCTTGGCCGAGGATCCCCACCACAAGGAGGCCCGCCGTCGCCTGGGGACGCTCTGCGAACGGGTGGGGGACTTCGCGCGCCTGGCGCAGCTTGCCGAGGACGAGCTGCGGCTGGCCGACACCTCCGAGCAGCAGGCGGAGTCCTTGCGCCGCTTGGCCCGCACCAAGGAGCGCGGACTGCACGACGCCGAGGGCGCCCAGGCTGCGTATCGGCGCCTCCTCGAGCTCTACCCCGACGATCAAGAGGCTACCGCCGCGGTGGCGCGCCTCGAGGAGCTCTCCGCGGAGCCGGCCCGGGTCGCGCGGGATATGGCGCCCACCGATACGATGGCGCAGATCCCGGTGTCCAAGGTCGAGCCAACGAGCGCCGAGCCCTCCACCGACTTCGCGGACGCGGAGGCGCTCGACGACTTCGATGTGCTCCATGAGTCGACCTGGATCCCGAGCGAGGTCCTGGCCGCCTCTTCACCCGCCGGGGAGTCCGGTGGGTTCAAACCGCAGGTGGCGAGCTCCGACGCTTCGATCAACGCCTTCTCCGACGACGACGAGGGCTACAGCACGCAGCTGCACGTGGTGGGCGATCCCGCTGGATCGGAGCCCGAGGCCGAGGTCCCGCCCCCGCGTCCTTCGCAGCCGGTCGTGCCTTCGCTCCGGACTGTGGGCGAGCACGAGGGACGCCTGGTCGAGCTGCAGCAGGCGCTCGGCGAGGCTACCCGCGCGGGTGAAGTCGAGCGAGAGCTGGCGCTGCTCGAGGAGATCGTCGAGGCCCACCTGCTGGCCGACGACGCCGAGCGAGCCTTCTTCTCCCAGGTGCGCCTCGTCCGGGCCAGGCCCGCGGAGATGGCGGTCAATCGCCTGATCGAGATCGGCCGTCGTTCGGGGGCTTTTGGCGCGTTGATCTCCACGGTCGAGGAGGTGCTCCCCCGCTTCGATATCGACGCCAAGGTGCGCATCGGCTTGGCGCTGGCCGACGTCGAGATCAAAGAGCTGCGCAGCGCCGAGCGGGGCCTCGAACGCTATGCCCGCCTCTACGCCGAGACCCCGGATGAACCGGAGATCTTCGAGCGGTGGTCCACCTTCCTGGAGGCTCGGGCCGACTTCGAGGGGCTCAAGGCCCTGCTCGAGACCGAAGCTCGCCGTGAGGTCGATCCGGAGGCCGCCCGCGGTCTCTACCGCCGGGCGAGCCAAATCACTGCGCGCGAGCTGGGCGATCCCTCGAGGGCCGCGGACGTCCTCCTGGCCTTGCTCGATCGCTGGCCCGACGACGTCGATGTGGTGTCCGAGGCCGCGCGTTGTCTCGACAGCGCGGGGCGCTGGGCCGAGCTGGTGCACCTCTACGAGAGCCAGGTCTACCGGACCAGCGGGGCCGCGCGGGCCGAGATCCGCCGCACCATCGCCGATATCGAGCTGAACCGGCGGGGGGATGTGGCGGCGGCCGAGCGCATGCTGCGCCATGCACTGGCCGAAGACCCCAGCGGCGAGACCACGCTCGACCAGCTCCTGCGCCTCCTCGAAGCCGAGGGGCGCTGGGAGTCGGTGGGCGAGGTCCTGGCCGATCAGCTGCAAGGGGCGGCGCCGGGCAAGCCGCGCGCGGCGCTGCGCCGACGCTTGGCGATGGTGGCCGAGCTCAAGCTGATGCGGCCCGATCTGGCGCTGCAGCACCTCGAGGAGGCGGCCCGCGAAGACCCCCAAGATCTGGAGGCGCTGACCGCGCTGGCTCGGATGCGGCGCGAGGCTGGCGACTGGGCGGGGGTGGTCGACGCCTTGATCCGCGCCTCAGGCGTGGTGGAGGACTCCGAGCTCAAGGCCGTGCGCCTCATCGAGGCTGCCCGCATCCGCCGCTCGATGCTGGGCGACGTGCGGGGCGCGATCGCGCTGTACCAGGACGGGCTGGCCCAAAGCCCCGAGCACCGCGAAGGCCTGGTCGAGCTCGCCTCCTTGCTCGAGGAGACCGGCAACTATGCGGAGGCGGCCAAGGTCTTGGCGGCGTACTGCGAAGTGCTCTCCGGTCCGGAGCGTTCGCGGGCCCATCTGCGCCTGGGGCTGCTCTATGACCGCGAGCTCGACGATGAGGCGGAGGCAGGCCAGAACTACGCGCTCGCCTACGCTGCAGATCCGGACTCGGTCGACGCCATCAACGCGCTCGGGCGCCACCGTGAACGCCAAGGGGAGTTCGGTGACGCGCTGGAGCTGGCCGAGCGCGAGGCCGAGCTGGTCGACGACGATCGTCGGCGCGCGACCTTGTGGATCCGAGCCGCCGAGCTGGCCCGCGCGCGGGTCGGCGATCCCGCAAGGGCGTGCCGGGCCTACGAGCAGGTGCTCCTGGCCGATCCCGATGATCTGGCCAGCGAGGCCGTGCTGGGTGAGCTGTACCTGGCGGCCAACGATGATGATCGGGCCTACACGCACCTGGCTCGGGCCGCTCGAGGGCTGCGCCGCTCGGACGGGCCGCGCGCCGCGGATCTGTATGTGCTGGCCGCCGACGCGGCGGAGCACCTCGATCTCATCGAGCAGGCCATCAGCGCTTACGAGGCCGCCCGCGAGCTGGCGCCTGGGTCCTTACCGCCGATCCTTCGCCTCTCGGCGCTGCTCGACCAAACGCGGCAGTGGGAGAAGAGCTACGAGTGCGCCGCGGGGCTGCTGCTCAAACACGAGAGCGAGCTGGCCCGGCCGGACCTGGCCAAGAACTACCTGCGCATGGCCAAGGCCAAGGACGCGCTGGGCGATCGCCCCCAGGCCGTGCGCTTCGCTCGCAAGAGCGTAGACGCCGAGGTCAGCAGCGAAGCTCTGCAGCTGCTGGCGGAGGCCTTGGTGGAGCTGGGTGAGCTCAGCGACGCGGCCGAGACCTTCCGCTGGTTGGCCGGCGTCTCCAAGGAGCAGGCCGATCGCCGCCGCTACATCCTGCGTTCGGCGCGGCTATGGGGCGAAGATCTGGGTGAGCTCGGGCGTGCCGTGGCGACGCTCGGCGAGCTCCACATCACCGGCGCGCAAGATCTAGAGGCCGCCGAGCTGCTCGCTTCGTACCGCGAAAAAGCGGGTGAACCGCGGGGGGCGGCCCAGGTCTTGGCGCAAGCCGCGCGCGCGCTCGAAGGCCGCCTCAAGGCCGACGTCTTGGTGAAGGCGGCCCGCATCTCGGCCGGACCCGCCGGCGATCGGGCCGAGGCCAAGCGATGGTTGGCGGAGGCGCTGGACGCGATCCCCACGCACGCCGGCGCCTTCCGCGAGCTCTGCCTGCTCTACGAATACGAAGGCGATCACCTCGAGCTGGCCCGCATCTACGAACGCGCGGCCTCGGTGCTGGGGAGCGACCCTGCGGCAGCCGAGGACGTGCCCGCCGCCGAGCAGGCCACCGAGATCTTGCGCTGTCTCGAGCAGGCCAAGCGCCTGTATTGGTACCGGCTCGGTCGCCCGCTCGACGCCATGCGGATGGCCCGCGTGCAGCGCTCCTATCGGCCCGAGGACCCCCACTATCTCGAAGATCTGGCCCGCCTCTGCGAGGACTCCGCGCGGATCGAGCCGGTGGTCGCGCCGGAGCTGCGCCGGGAGGCCATCGATCTGTGGACCGATCTCCTCGAGGCCCAGCCCGGCCTGTACGACGGGATGCGCCGGGTCTCGCTGCTCGGCCGGGAGATCGGCGATCGCTGGCGCGAGGAGACCTTCGCCGAGATCCTCACCGTCCTCGGCAAGGAGCCGCCGCCTTCGCTCGTTCCCCGCGAGCCGCTCTCGTTGCCCCGGGCCTACGGCAGCCAGTCGATCGAAGTGCCCCCAGATCCGCGCGAGGCCTCGCCGCTGGAGCCTCTGTTCTCGCTGCTGGGTTACGTGCCTCTGGCCGCGCTGGCCGATGACCTCCCCGAGCCCACGCCCAAGAAGAAGGAGAAGGCTCAGCTCTCCGATCTGCCCGCGCCGCTTCGCGCGCTCATCGAAGAGAGCGCCAAGCTCCTCGGCATGCCCCCGCCGCTCCTCTTCATCCGCGAGGACGCGGTCCCGGCCTTCCGTGCGGCGTCCTTCGACGGCAAGCCGGCGCTCCTCGTGGCCCCGGTGGCAGCCCAAAAGCTCCCGCTCCCGGTGGCGCGCTTTCACCTCGGCCGGGCCTACTCGCTCATGCGGGCCCGCGCCTTGGCCTTGGCGCTCCTACCGCTCGACGTGCTGCGAGATGCGCTCGAGGGATTGGTGCGAGAGCGCACCGCCAATGAGCTGCTCTTCTCCGACCCCAAGAGCAGCAAGAAGCGGGGGAAGCTCTTGGATCGTGAGCTGTCCCCCTCCACCCGGCTCACGGTGCACCAAGCGGTGAACGAGTGGCTGATCAAGCCCAACCGCCTCAGCCTCTTCGATGAGCGGGAGGCCGTGTTTCGCACCGCCGATCGCGCAGGTCTTTTGGTCTCGGGCTCGCTCCTCGCCGCGACCGAGGGGCTGGCGCCGCTCGCCAACAAAGACCGGCGCTGGCTGGTGCCCCTCACCCGATTCGCGGTGTCGCGTCAGTTCGCCGCCATCTCCAGCTTCGTGCGGTAGCCATGCGCGCGATCGTCGTCGACTCCGGCGTTCGCATCGAGCCCTTCGGAGATCTGGTGCGCGATCTGCCGATCGGCGGGGTGCGCTTGGCCGATCGCCAGGAGGCCTTGTTTCGCCGCTTCGGCCTGGAGGTCACCCGCGTGGGCTCGGCGGCCGAGGTGCCGAGGGAGGGCGCGCGGATCGTCACCTTCGACAACGTCTTCTTCAGCCGGCGGGTCCTGAAGAGCTTCCTCGCGCGTTTCAAGGAGAGCGGGCTCCCGGTGGCGCGGCTCGGGCTCCCCGCGGAGTCGACGTTCGCGCGCAAATTCTCGGCCCTCGGGGCCTTCGAGCGACAGGGCGCCCAGGTGGTGGTTGATCTGTGGGGCCTCCGAGACGGCGCCGACTTCCAGGACCACCGCGGCGCTCCTCCGCTCGAGGTCATCTACAAAGAGCGGGTGGTGGAGCTGCCTGTTCCGCCCATGATCACCGGAGCGCCGCGCTGGGTTCATCCGGTCACCAGCAGCGTGGCGATGAACCTCCGCCACTGGGTCCACGTACTGCAAGCCAGCTTGCTCTCGGTCCAGATCCGCTGGGTCGATGAGGTGATCGCGCATCCGCTGTGGGGTCTGTCGCTCTTGGCCCGGGCGGCGCTCGGACGCGGACACTTCCGCTGGCGGCTCGCCGGCGTGGCCAACCGCATCGGCAAGGGCGTGGACATCCACCCGACCGCGCGGGTCGAGGGTTCCTTCATCGGCGACGGTGTCTCCATCGGGCCCCAGGCGCTGGTGCGGGGCGCGATCATCGGCGCGGGCTCGGTGCTCGAGCAGCGGGTCGACGTCTCCTACGCGGTCCTGGGCGAGAAGTGCTTCGTCTCCAAGCACTCCTTGGTGTGGTCGGTGGTGGCCTTCGATCGAGCCGAGCTATGCATGAAGGGCATGCAGATGTGCTTAGTGGGCACCGGCGCGGGCCTCACCGCGCGCGCGACCCCGCTCGACGTCAGCCCCGGACGCGCGATCAAGGTGAAGGACGGCGACCGCTTCGTAGAGGTCGATCTCCCGGTGCTCGGGGCCTGCTTTGGTCACGGCAGCTTCATCGGCGCGGACGTCTACACCGGTCCGGGCCGCCAGATCCCCAACGGGACGAAGGTGCTCCCCGACCCGGACCGCGTGCTGCTGCGGATCCCTAGCGACCTCGACCCGAAGAGGAGCTACGCCGTACGCGGCGGCACCTTAGTCCCGATCGACGGCGGTCCATGATCCGGCGCTTCCTCCCCCACGCGCTCATCTACGCGGGCTACTACGGTGCGGTCGGGGTGACGGTCCCCTTCTTGCCCTCGGACCTCGTCGCCCGCGGGCTGGAGTCCCACGAGATCGGCCTGGTGCTGGCGGTCCCGGCCTTCATGTCCTGCGTGTTGCCGATGATGGCTGGCTACCTGGCCGATCGCTTCCAGCGGCCGGTGGCGATGCTGCGGGCGCTGCTCTGCGCGGCCTGTCTGACCATGCTCCTCCTGTCCTTCACTCAGGGCTTTGGCCAGGTGATGAGCGGCATGATCATCCACTCGATCGCGGCGACGCCCATCTTGGTGCTGGTCGAGGCGGCGACGTTGACCGAGCTCAAGAAGAGCGGCGGCAGCTACGGACGGGTCCGCCTCTTTGGCACCATGGGCTTCGTGCTGTCGGCCTTCGTGCTGGGCCAGACCATCCAGCCAGCTTTGGTGGAGCAGGGCTGGGTCCTGCGCATCGCGGCGGCGTCGATGTTCGTGGCCTTCCTGGGGAGCTGGCTGCTCGGCGGGGCCACGCTGAGCCGCAGCGTCATCGATCTGGGCCAGGCCGCAGGGATCTTGCGGCGCCCCGGGGTGCTCGCGCTGTGCCTGGCAGGCCTGTTTCACTGGGTCGCCATGGCTCCTTACAATGCGTTCTTTGGGCTTCACGCAGCCCGTCTCGGGCTGAGCGCAGCGGTGGTCGGTACCAGCATGGCGGTGGGCGGCCTGTCGGAGATCGCCTTCATGCTCCTGTCCCGCCCGCTCGAGCGACGCTTCCTCCCGGGGAGGCTGGTGGCCTTCGCGATGGCGGTGACCGTCTTGCGCTGGGGGACCTCGGCCATCGCCACGACCGGGCCGCTGCTCATCGTCGCGCAGGCGCTGCATGGCCTCTCCTTTGGGATGTTCTATACCGCCTCGATCGCCGCGCTCATGAAGGTGGTGCCGGACGAGCTGCGGGCGACCGGGCAGGGCCTGTTCATGACCGCGGTCTTCGGCGTGGGGGGCGGCTTTGGCACGATCCTCTTCGGCGAGCTCTTTCCTCGGCTCGACGGCGGCGCGCTCTTCCTCTGCTCGGCGGCGATCGAGGTGTTGGCGGTGGTCCTCCTGATCGCGCTCGATCGCACGATCCTCGGGCGCGGCCCGCCGTTCCAAACGACCCTGAGCTAACCGAAGATCGGCAATCGTCGGCGTTTCTTGCTGAGCGGCGCGGGCTCGAAGGGATCTGCTCCCGGTGGCGTGAGGAACGCGCCGATCCCGATCGCGTCCAGCGCTTGGCTCGCATGCGCGAGGAGCACCGCGTCCTTCACCCGCTCGTTGTAGACCGAGATCGCCGAGCGGAACATCTCGCGGCCGCGCAGGGCCAGCTCGGGGTCGAGCTTCTTGGACTGACAGCGTCGCCCCCACACCACCTCCCGCCGCGTCGCGCCCAAGCTGTACGGGAAGCGCTCGCAGGACAGCGGCCAGTTCGGGTGCAGGCTGCAGCGCAGCTCGGGCGTAAGCGCCGCGCAGATGCGATCCTCGCCGAGCTGAGCCAGCACGGGGAGCCGGGCGAAGAGCTCCGAGGCCACCAGCTCGCGGATCGCCGGCCGCTCCTCCAGCATCCACTCCGGGAAGCGCGGCTTCTCCTTCTTCATCAGGTCGGTGCGGCCGATGTCGATGAGCACCGCGATGTCGCGCAGGCGCAGGGAGACGACGTTCTCCACGCCCGCGCAGCAGACGTCGTTACACTCGGGGCAGTTGGGGACCGTCCCCAGCGGTACGCGGTTCGCGATCTCCTCGGGCACCAGCAGATCGAGATCGAAGTTGGCCCGCAGCATCAGCTCGGTGACCGCGCCGCGCGAGAGCAGACGCCGCCAGTTGCTGCGGTGCTGCTCCCACAGAAGGTCGAGCTTGGCCAAGGTGGGTCGTGGGTCGCTCAGGCGGCGAGCATATACCCGCCCGGCGTGCGATCAGAAGTTCTTCGCGGTGAGCACGGCGTCATAGCCATTCCCTAGGCCGTCCTCGTAGTGCCAGTGTACCGGCCCGACGCCTCTACAAAACACGGTGTGAGAGTCGTAGGCGGCTTGGGTGACCACCGACCAGCACTCGTCGAAGCTCCCCCCGGGGACGCTGACTGTTCCGGTGCTGACCCAGCGATAGTTGAGCGCGCCGTCGGTCCAGGTGTGGCCCTCCGCGACCGGAGCGTCGAGCGAGAGATGCCAGGCGCCGAGGACATGGGCATAGACGCGATCGCCGTCCACCGAATAGTCGAAGCTGCCGGCGTTGGCGCACAAGGAGCGGACCCGGATGGCATCCTTGCCATCGAGGCGCAGGGCCTGGGTCGCGGACGCGGTATGGGTCCCGTTGGCGCAGAGCGGATACACGCCGAGCACGGTGACGTCGTAGGTCCAGGAGCGGCCGACGACGATCGGATCGATGCGACGGTCCTGCCCGCTGGTCGAGGTGCCAGCATCGCTGAGGCCGCCATCCGTTTGGCTCCCGAGGTCGGTGTCCTCGGCGTCGGCGGCGAAGCCTGCGTCGGCCGCGCTCTGCCCGGCGTCGCTGGTGATGCCGCGATCGGTGCTGCCGCCGCCGTCAGGGAGCGCGGCGGGGGGCTCGCTCGAGCAAGCCAGCAAGGACAGTGGGAGGAGGAGCGCGGGGAGCCGTCTGGGCCCGTTATCGGCGGGGTGAACCCGCCTGCGGGCGCGATCGCTTCGCTCAACACGTTTCACCCCGCCTAGATAGGTGGCAGGGGAGCGCGCGTCGAGTGGCTGACCGCGCTCACACCGGTGGAGCTATTGCTTCTTCTTCTTGAGCGAGGGGAGGAGGGGCTTCTTCAGCTTGGCCGGCTTGCCAGCCACCGCCGCGCCGCCCGCCGCCGCCGCCGCGCCCGCGCCAGCCGCCGCTGCGCCGACCTCGGGAGCAGCCTCATCGGACGGCGGAGGAACAGGCGCCTCCGCGACCTCACCACCGGCCGGACGACCGCCCATGCTGCCCATGACGCCCTTCATGACGCCGTCGATCTGAGCGTTGAACTCATCCTGGGTCTTGGCGGCCAGGAGGCCGTCGAGGGCCGGGTCCAGCACGCCCTTCATGGCGTTGAACTGCACGAGCATGGCCGGCTCGACCTTGATCTTCTCAATGGTGGCCTTGGCCTCAGCGATGCCCTTGGGCCACGCGTCGGCGAGCTCCTTGGGGATCCACTTGCCCTCGACCTTCACCATCTCGGTGATCTCTTCCTTCTCGCCCTCGACCTCGATCTTGATCGTGGCCTTGTCGCCCTCTTCCTTGACGATGGTGGTCTTCATCGACTTGGCCTTGGCGCGCAGCTCGCTGAGCTTGGGGGCGCCCTTGCCGGGCATGGCCCCGGAGGCCACGTCGGCGGCCTTCTCGAGGTCGTTCATGATCGAGGCGATCGGGCCCGCCAGGTAGGCGCGCATGTCGAGCTTCTTGAGGCCCGCGACGGTCTTGATGTCGCTGTTGACCAGGGTCGAGACCGTGTGGACGGCCGGATCCCAGCCCTTGGCCACGTCCTCTGGCTTCACCATGCCCTTGAGGGCGGGGTGGCCGAGCACGAACTCCTTCTTGGTCTCGAGGACCTTCACGGTCTTCCCGAGGACTCCGAAGGCGTCGTCCCAGGCCTTGTCCGGGACCTTGGCCGCGAAGGCAGCGACCACGTCGTTGACGTCCTTCTGATATGACGCGGGCAGCGCGTCGTAGATGGCTTGGGGCTCGCCGGCGACGGCCTTGGCCGTGGCGGTGACGAAGGCGTCGGGCTTCTCTCCTTTGCTGCACGCGACAGCAAAAACCAGGGGCACGGCGATTGCGCCGGCGAAATAACGAACACTCCGCATAATTGGAACTCCTCCTAAAGGGCGGCCGGTCCGTGGCCTGGCCGACGACGCTCCATACTACGCATGAGGGCGCAGTTCCTACCCTTGTGGTAGAGGAAGCGGTCGATGGTCCAAGATCTCGCTCGCTGGCTCCAAAAAGGCCTCCTGAGCCCCGAACGCCAGGCCCAGGCGCGGGCGGACTTCGAGGCCCACCCCATGCGGATCCTGGTGCTGGATCAGGTCTTTCGGCCCAAGGTCGCCGACCGGCTGTTCCAGCGCCTCGAGGGCACCCGCTTCATCCAGGATTTTGGGCTCTACGCGGAGGTTCGCGTCTCGGAGGACGTCTGGAAAGCGGCCAGCTCGACCGAGCGCTTCTACCGCTACGGGGTGGTCGAACGGACCGGCGCGCGCGCCCGAAAGAAGGTCCCGGCCCTGGTCGGGGCGCTCTTTGACCTCTTCGAATCGGAGGAGCTGCGGGGGCTCGTGTCCCGCCTCACCGGGATGCCGCTGGGCCACACCGAGCCGGCCAACCTCCACGCCATGGGCCCTGGGGACTACCTACGGCCTCACAACGACCGCAACGACGGGCGCAAGCTGGCGATGGTGGCCTATCTCAGCAAGGGGTTTCAGGCCGAGTGGGGTGGGTCGCTGCGTTTCCTCGGTACCAGCGGAATGCTGTCGGTCGAGCCCCAGTTCAACCGGCTGGTGATCTTCGACGTGAACACTCACGTCGCGCACCACATCGACATGCTCCGCGAGGGTCCCCCGGAACGCCGCCGCTTCAGCGCCGGCACCTGGTTTCATGAGCAGGCATGATCTCGGTCCTGCTCACCTTGCTCAGCGCGCCGCCGCTGACCCTCGACGACGCCATGGACGCGGCGGGTCGCCGCACCGCCGGAGTCATCCGCGCCGAGGCGGATCTCCTCCTCGTCGACGTCGATAAGGCCCGCGCGCTCGCCCAGATCCTGCCCTCGGTAGGCGTCTCGATGACGGCGGGAGAGTCGATCCTCGGCGCGCCGTT
>Ga0154020_10000578_pt1 | contig 44552 bp, 54 predicted proteins | sample Klosneuvirus_201_FD_109709 | JGI IMG/M metagenome (GOLD analysis project Ga0154020, IMG submission 109709) | Active sludge microbial communities from wastewater, Klosterneuburg, Austria - Klosneuvirus_20160825_MG | ecosystem: Engineered > WWTP > Aerobic digester > Activated sludge | place... | reverse complement strand
TCTCATTAAAATTTCTCTTTCTTTAATCACGATTGAATATTTATCTTCGTCCTTATTTAATAAAGCTAAGTCGGAGTGAACGATTCTCCAATCAAAACCTTCTTTATACAATCTGAACATCTCCATAAACAAATCTTTCTTGTTTATAGAGTTATATAAATTCTTATTAATATTTCTAACTTCAATAGGTATTACCCTTCTGTTTCCGGTAGGGTCTGTGTATACTGTTTTATAATTACTTGTTCCACAAAGAACGGCAAGCCTTAATATTTTTTCATTGTGGTCTCCATAAGGACGTCTTAAGCTAAACCATTGTTTTGAGGTAATGTTCTTTAGTTTCATTGCATCTTGCTTACTCTTACCTCCTAACTCATCATCCATAATAAGAAGATTCTCTGTCATTAATAGTTCATCATCTTTCTCTTTATCAAGTTTGCTTTCAGCATAATACTGTTGAAGCTCTTTCGGCATTAGCCTACGGAAAAACTCGGTTTTACCAGTTCCCTGTGTTCCAAGTAAACATAGCAATAGTGGGCTGTGAACCTTATGAGCAGAAGATATAATACTTACAAGCCATTTCCTCAAGAAATAACGTGTGAAAGCCTCGTTGTCATTTTCGATAGACTCAGCTAACTTATCAATTAATGGAGATTCAAACTTTTTAGGCTCTGGGTCTGGAACTGCAGGAAGTATAACTGGTATTCCATCGCTTCCAAAGAATTCAAATAGAGGATTATATACCTCAATAAAATCTGATTTTAGAAGCCTTATCATTAACTGGTAATCCAGTTTTGGTAGTATTTTCTTTGCAGCTATAAATATAGAGTTCATAGCTACTGGAGTTATTTGAACTCCTTGATTTTCAAAGAATCCGCTTAACTCATTAAATCTTAATTGGTAATTGTTAGATATAAATAACTCTAAAGTAGCTATTATACTTTCAGCATCATCTTCAAAAGCCTCTTTCTCATTTGATTCATAAACCTTATCAATCAACGAGTCAACACCATCTATTCCAGCTTTCTCTTTGAGGTTCTTTGATATTTGTTCTTTATTTAATCCTGCTCTTTTTGAATTACGAGTTATACGAACAACTTCTTTAGTTCGTTCTGTAATTATATTTATTCCATGACTTTTTGCTAAGTAATAAAAACTACGGATATTAACTTTTGCTCCAATACCAGTTTGTCTTAAACATGCAGTGTATTGATAGTCGGCTTGTTTAAACTTATACTTTTCGTATGGTCTACTTAAAGCATGGAAATATTCTCTTCCGGCTTCTCCAAATTGTTCGGCTATTCCAAAAGCAAGTTTAACCCAGTCGTCATAGTTTCCACCTGTTATATCTATATTACGACCTATAATCTGTTTAAATACATTCTCAAAATCATCGTTATTATGTATATAAACTGGAATGTTTTTTATTACAGTTTCCTTTATATACTTTTTGAAAATAGGAACATCATCTATATCATCATGGAGATAAAGGTCTGGGTCAAAGCTAACTATATAAGGTTTGCTTATACTACTGTTAGGGTCACATGATATTCCATACTCTTTCCAAAAGTACTGTAAAGCACCTTTAAAAGCCTCGTTGTGCTTTAAAGGGTCTACCTTTATTAAAGCTCTAAACCCAGTTCCGCTTGTACTTAAAAAGCAAGAAAAAACATACTTATCTTGTTCAAGCTGTTGCCTTACAAGAGGTATGTTTTCTACATCATCCAAGTCCATAGCAAGGACAGAGTTATGATATACTAAATTCTTATCAGAACGATATGAGAATTCCCCAGATAAACAAGCTGTAGGCATTGTTTTCTTAAAGGATTTCCTTTCATCTTCGTTGGTTATTGACCTACATTTAGTGACAATAGTATACCATTCACCTTCCTTTGTATTGCGAAGATATTCTATTAAATCAATAATTTCTGGATTTTTAACCTCAGATACGTTTTTAAAGAGACTAATGTTCATTTATGCCCAGTTGGTTGCTTTGTAATCTAGCCAGTTTTGTTCCTTTTCCTTAATCTTCTTTGAATATTCTTCTTCGTTTAACGTTACCAAGTCTTTTAGATTTGATTCTAATATGTTTGCAGCCTCCTTACTTTTTTTCTGTATCAAAGCATTGAAGTTATTCTTTGCTTTTCTTATATGCCAACCTGAGTCGTATATATCCTCAAGTTCTCCGTCTTTTCCACTTAATGTTCTCTTATACCACTCACAACACAAGGCATAATACATTCTGAAGAAACGATTAACTATTGTTTGAGATGGAGTCTTTCCATGCATGTAGAACATATTATTAACTATATCTACAGCTAACTCAAACATTCCATAATACTTATATTTTCTTTCGCTTTTCTCTACAAGTTCATCTATATTTGTTATACCCTTAGTCACCAATATCATCTCTTCAATGTCTTGCTGTTTAACTTCTTTCTTCTTAAATTCATGTTGACAGAAAGGACAAATTCTAACTGCTGCATGAACTAAAGCCTCACATGATGGACACGTCTTTACAGGTGCTACACCTTCTCCTGGCATATCGGGATATAAGAATATTCTTTCCCAATCTCTTTCTTCGTTCCAATCACCAAATCTTTCCCAATTCTTACCCAAGTCCAATATTGTGAAATGCGTTTTAAGTTTAAGCTCATAAGGATACTTATGATGAAACTTCTCAATAAAGTATTCGTTTACTACACGACTACCACGACCACAACACTGTATGAACTTAGCCAAAGATAATGTGCTAAAATTAAGTATAATAGCTTCAACTGTAGGTTCATCAAAACCCATAGTCGGTATCATTACACTATTGAGGATTGCATTTGGAGTTGTCTTAAACCAATGAAAAATCTCTTTTCTTTCATCTTCAAAAACAACACCTGTTTCAGGGTTTATAACAGTACTTGGTCGTGAGCTTGAACTTGCATCCAAATGCCTTGACTTATATCCGCAAGCATTGAAACAAGAGTCAACCTCTTTACTATGTTCTATATTAACATTAAATATAAGAGTCTTTTTCCTTAAACAATATTTATGATACTGGTTAACTGCATTGGTTACGTTAGTAGCCATACGATAAGCAGTTGCCATCTGAAAAGTATTGTAATCACCACTCTTTGCATCCGTACTAAAATTAGTTGGGTCAACAGAACCTTTAGGTGCACGAGTTATATTCTGTGCAAGATAGCCTTCGTTTATAAGCCATTTTATAGAAGGGCCACAGACTATTCTTTGGTAATACTTTTTTAATGGGTCTTTCTTTTGCGCTGAAATAGGAGTTGCTGAGAATCCCAATATTTTCGTTTGAGGAAACTCACGATGTATCTTATTAAATGAGTTGATGTGACACTCATCTATAATAATCAATGACGGAGTTACCATGAGATGCATTCTTGGTAGTGTGCTATCTACCATACCAACATAAACTCTTGCCATGTAATACCTGCTTGTACTACTTGTTATAAGGCAAGGGTCAAAACCAAGAACTTCTTTAATAGCTGCTGCTGTCTGATTTAGAAGTTCCTCACGATGTACTAATATTAGACAAGGGCCATGTTCAATATCTATTAATTTTTGAAGAAATCGTTTTATAATTACAGAAAATTCTACTGTTTTTCCTCCACCTGTTGGAAGCTGACAACAAACTGTTCTGTAAGTTTCTATCTCCTTAATTATTGCAGCGCACTGCTCGTCTTGATATTGTCTTGTCTCCATGCTTAATATTTTTATTTTTGCAAATGTAATATATATATCAATATATTCGTGTTAAAGAAAAGTTAACAATAAGTTAAAGATATGTTAATCTCCAAATGGAAGTTCATCACTTGGTTCTTCAAGAATTATAGGTTGGTTAAACATATCAACTTGTTTTGCAGATATAACTGTAACTTCATTTGAAAAATCTTCATCGTCAAACGCTTCTCTATTTTCGTCTGCAAATCCATCTCCGAAATCTAATTTTTGAGCACTTTCCTCAAGGAAAATCCGCTTGTTTGTGCTTTCAACTTGGTCAATGTCTATTTCTGTTCCAAGGAAGTCTCTCCTTTCAAGCAAGCAAGCATGAAACGTAGTTCCAGTTCCGGAGAAAGGGTCATACCATATATCTCCAGGTTTTCCAAACTTTTGGATAATTGTTCTTGGCAGATATAATGGGAAAGTAGCTTTATTAAGATGTCTGTACTTATTTTGACTTGAATTGACGCCAGTAATTACGTTCCTGAAGTTTCCCTGAAAGTTGGCATCGTAAAATTTTCTCTTTTCTGGTTCATCATTACTAAATATAAAAATAAATTCAAAAGCGGAGTTCATTATTCCTGGCACAATGTGAGGGGATGCTATTGTCTTGTTCCAGATAATAACATCTTTTATCTTTGTGGCATAACGACCAAATATTTTACAGATTGTTTCTTTGTTATTACCCAACATCTGTATATTGAAGAATATATGTTTCTTTACAACTCTTAATCCTTCATCTATTATTTCAAATATCCATTTCTCGTACTCATCGTCAAGCATTTTATCCTCAAAGAAATTATACATTGATGTATCATCTTTGTAGATTGCATTGTTCTTTCCATGAGAAGTTCTTTCACCGGCATTATAAGGTGGCGATGTGAGTATATAATCTAAATACTTATTTGGTAGCTGTTTCATAAATAACAGACAGTCCAGATTATATACTTTATTTAATTCAATGGAAAAATCAGTAGGAATTGTCTTATACCTTTCGTCACGGTTAGGTTTCTCTGTTTGCTGTTTCTTCTCAGAAACTTTCTTTTTATTTTTTTCGGTATCGAAGTATTCTCCAATACGAAAATCCTCATTATCCATTAGTAACCTGAAAAAGTCTTTTTGTGCGCCATCCTCACCTTCTTTTTGAGGAAACATCTTCATATTGATTTGGAGTGGAGACCAACCATCTTCTGTACGATAAACTAAACTTTCTGGGTCACGAAATTTATCTGTGTAGAATGAGTAAAAAATCATTTAATCGGTATTTTTGGTAATGACAAAAAATTGCCTCTAAGCTATCTCTTAGCTACAGGAGTTGAATAAAAAATAATTTTGATAACGTTGTAAGCAAAAAAATATAACGGCTTAAAACGGCTTAAAATCGTTTTATAAATGTTTGATTTTCAACGTTTTACATAAATGACCGTCTACACGACTGTAGTCACGAGTCATCTCAGTTTCATCAATATCTGAAAGTGGAGCAAATAATCTTGAGTGATATTGATAACCTTTATGTTCATCAAGTTCGTAATAATCTTCTCCAGAATCTTCATAAACAGCTTTAACATTGTAAGTTTCACCAACTTGTACAATAGGTTTCTCTTTTGTACTAGATGTTTTAACAGGAAGAATACATAATACTTTCATGTTATAAATTTTTGCTCCCTATGCCGGACTCGAACCGACCTGACAGATTGCAATCTGTTACATCCTCCACGATGTTTATAGGGAAAACCAAGCCATTGTAAAGTAACGGCTAACCTTCTTTAGAACGGTAAATTATCACCACCTTCTCCTTCTTTATAAGGAGAGCCCTGAAGTCCGCCAGGAATTGTTTCTTCATTTCTGTCACCCCATTGCAATTCTTTTGCATTTCCAAGGATAGGAGCTTTAATATCTCTTCCGCTTCCTTTCTTTTCAGCCTCGGCTGCATTATAAACTTCTTTTGGAACAGTTTGTGTAACGAATCCAAGACATTCGTACTGGTCAACCTGTCCATCAGGTAACATTCTCAATTTCACATTGAGATAAGTTCCTTTTTCTCCTGCAATCAGCCAATCCTTAATAATTTTCTGTACGTCAATGGATATGTCTATCCACCTGACTTCATCCTTAGCAATGTTAATACCCTTAGGTCTTTGTGCCATGTTTCTTAATTTAGTTAATGAAAAATTTGGTTTTATATAATGTAAGTAATACTTACCAATGGATTCAGAAGAGCAAAGGTTTTCAAACTCTTTTAAAGGAACGTTATCGTAAGTTAAAGGGTGTGTCTTAAATCTTAAATATACAGATAAAAGTTTCCTTTCAAAGTCGAATACGACTTTGGATATTAAAGAAGACCTTGCTTCGTTAATGTCTAATATATAGACATCATTATACTGCATGGCGCAAAAGAAGTTGTTCAAACTCTTTTACAACTGAACGAGGTTTGAAGCTGCCAGAATTAACCTCTTCAACAAACTTCTCTATTGCAGGTAAAGCCTCTGAACCGCACTCAATTATGCGTTCATCTTCTTCTGTTGCATTAGGAAATAGTGCTCCTATAGCACGGTCTTCAAGACCTTCTTCACAGGCGTAAATGATTCCGTCTTTTTTAATCTTCAAAGTCATAATTTTCGGGTTTTTTATCGAAGTTTTTAAGATAATTTCTAAAATATGGTATGGCTAACTTTGCAGCCTCAATTTTACTTTCATCACGTTGTAAGTCGAATAAACGTATTTTTCTTTCATCAGGCAAATCATTGTAAGTGTGCCTATCTATCAACTCTGCTTTTGCTTGTTCAAGCTCTTCTGCACTACCAATGAAATTATATTCCAAACTTTTAATCATTCTTTTTATCAATTCGTCTGGAGTATTATTCAATACAAAAGCTATTCTAAACTTTTTTCTGTTCTTTAACCACATGTAACAATGTCCTTGCCACTCATTTATAAAACTCATTCCATTCATCTTTGAGTCGAAAGTGAATATATCCCAAGTAGATTTAGCATCAATAATCATATCTTCTTCTTCATCATCAAAATCTATCTCACCATTGATATATCCATTAGAAAGACGTTCCTTATTTTTCTTATAAAAAGTATTTGTAGCCTTTGAATAAGCAGTTATTGATTCTTCTTCTGTCAATAATCCTTTTTCAAGCTGCATACCTTGAATATCTTTTTTACGACCAGTTGTCTCCTCTGTATAAATTTGAGCAAGACGTCTTTTAGCTGTTCCGCTTAGATTTGGAACGTCTTTAATAAGTTTTGCAGCTTCCATCTCCTTTTCAAGTTTGTTCATCCTCAAGAATTGAGCTTCTGTTGGATTCTTACCTGAAGTCATTAACTTACTCATGAAAGAGTCATACAAATCTTTAGCTTCGTTGTACTTGTCAATGTTTGACTTTCCACGAGTTGGAGTCATTAACTCTCCGAAATAATGGCAACGGAACTCAAATGAATCCCAATCAACTTCTTTTAATGGCATAATTCTTAATTTTAAAGGTTCTTAATAAGAAAAATAAAGTGCATGTATGGTTTTCAATATTATAGGCGTGTATTACTTTGCCAAGGCGATTAGTCAACCACGAAGAGGTTCTCTCGCCACATGCACTTTATTAATTATTTTGAAGTTCATTCATTCTCATTTCATACAACTCAATCAACGCAGGATTTTCGCAATGCTTAAGATGCTTTTTTAATTCATCTGGAGTTTTTGCATTTCTTATCAACTCCTCTAAACGAATTTCCTCATGGTTAACATCTTCTGTCTTTTGTTCAACATTTGAAGATGCGATATTATCTTTTATACTCCACGATTCTTCAGCTTGAATACCAGTCATTCCTGCTGCTTCTTTCAATGCGTGAGATTGTGCGCATTTCTTAATCATCATTTTTGGAGCAGTTTTCCATTTGGCTTGTCCAAGATTAAACTCATCAAAATCCAAATATGTGACTACAGGTATTTTTCCTTCATGCTCAACTATTGCATAAGCACCAATTACTTTACCTCTGTTATTTGTTATTTTATGTTTAACAGTTCCTTCAATTATATCCATTTCAAACTCATCATATTCACAAACTTCAGAACTTCTCATTCCGAGAAAAGATTGCATATCCTTATTTCTCTTGAGGAATCCGTCACGACCTGTAAAGATAATAACATTGTCTTTGTGGTCTTTATAGCACCAAACCTCTTTATTAATAGGATTCAATCCAGACGATTTTGCTACTGTAAGAAAATATGCAAACTCGGCAGGTGTTGTTCCTTTCGCAACTGTTTTTTGTAAAACAGTAAGCATCTGCTCATTGTATCCAGACATTTCTACTAATGCCGGCATTGAGAACATTTGCTTCTCCAACTCAGCTTGCTTTGCATCTTCTCTTTCCTTTTCTTTACGCTTAATTTCTAATTGCTGTGCGTTACTTAATACTACTGCCATAATTTCGGGTTTTTTAGTAACTCTAATCCCCGTCTCGGAAATCAATCCAAGTACGGGGCAAGAGAGCTGCAATCAGAAAACTAACGAGCCAACCACTCATGGTTTTTCAAATCCTGAAGTTCTTTTTTGCGCTTCTTTATTAAATTTTGAAGTGCAAATAGGTTGACATTTTTATTTTGTTCTGCAACAGCCTTTGCATAGTTTTTCTCTAATGCAATAATCTGTAACTCTAAACTTGTTATCGTTTGCATGTTATTAATATTGAATAGCAAACATACAACGAAAAACGTTAAAATTTTGTTAACGGATTGTTAAACTGGTGTTAAAATGGATTTATGCCTCATTCGATGTTATAGGAACTCCATCATCTTTCAAAATGTATTTTTTAACACTTTCTGGAGTAGCAATGTTATACATAGGTCTTCTAACATAAGCTAACCTGTACTTTGCTATCCTTGTAAAAGAGTACATATTGTTTTGATTTCCTCCCATTACATAATAATGAGTATCACTCTCTCCAATGTAAAAACCTATATGACCTCCGCCAGGACGTTTGAATATTAATGTATCTCCAAACATCTCTTTTCCTGGCAATATAACTCTCCAATCCTTCACATTGATTTCAACTCCATTCTTTCTAAATGCCAATGCACGAAGAATATCGTATCTGTCTTTATAACCCAAAACTTTTTTACCTGCCCTCAATGCAATAGCGTTATGAGCTAAGGCGCACCATGAAGTATCATCGTTAGTATATATACTTCTTACACCCAATTCATCTGCAAATTTAAGTATAGCAGGATTACTCTTTTGCCCTTTTATTTCTGCAATCCCCAATAAAGGAATTGCTTGGATTATCATATCTGGAAGTTGACCTATATCATTAATCCATTTGAAGTTTTGTGGAAGTTTCATTTTTTTCATTTTACTTAATTAAAAAATAAGACAATGTTATTATAAGAGAAAACTTTAAAATAAAACTTGCAATCCATCCAATCCTTTGTTGAAATTTATCTAATCTACTTGTTGTTCCGTAAACTCTTAAAAACTTTTTATTAAGAACATAGACGTTATAAATTCCATCGAAGAAAAACCAGTACAAACTTCCAATTAGAAAAACAGTTAATAATACATCATTAACTTGTTTATTAAAACAAAGAAAGATTATACCAGGAGAACAAAGAGCAAGCCTTAATAAATAATCTTTGTCATGGCTAAAGAAGTAATCTTCTTTTTCAAACTTCCTCTTATCGTCTTCTATATCTAAACAGAAGGCGATAAGAAGAAGTATTATGCCTATAGCTATAAGCATTATCTTATAAAGTTTTCTTTATTCCTGAACAATTCTTCAAAATTGTCCTTATATATCTCGTAATGTTCAGGGCTTAGCTCAATAAAGTTAGATACATAAGCAGAACTAAATGCTGCAAATAATAAAGACGCTATAAGCGCAAGCCAGACAAAGGCTACAAGATTAAAGTTAAATCCAACCGGCAGTTTTTCAAATGCAGCAAGTAAAAACAATCCGAAAAGAAGGAATAACATTATCTTTCCTACTATTACAAAAGGCTTTGCATATCCTTTGTGTAACTCCCATGCAAGAGATTTTGAAATATCTACATGGTATATTTCAGGAGAGCCTGCTACATAAGTTCCGTCAGGACTTACTGTTTGCTCTACTGCTGGAGAATACCTTACGTTAAACTTCTTTCCAGACTTTATGTTGCCAATCGCAACTGTAAAGTAAATAACTATAGCTACATAAGCTATAAAAGACGGCAATAACTGTTTCATTAGTTTCATTTTAGTGAAATTTTAAGTTTAGAAAATAAATACCCTATTATTAATAAAAGAATTCCAAGTCCAATCATTGAGCCTAAAGATAAAACACCTCCCTTATATTTACTATCTTGTTCAGATGTTTTATCTTCTTTTATAATTGATTTATCCTTGCTTGAAGTATCGCTTTTGTTTGCATCTTCTGTTTTGCTTACTTTTCCGCTCTCTTCAGTATACCTTACTTCAGGATAGTAATTATAAACAGGCGTAGTAATATTGTTTATAACAGTATCACCTCTCTTTACCTTTGAAAATATTTCAATCATTTTTCTGACGTAAGAAGAATCATTTGTTTTTGAGGATTCTTCTTTTGAAATATTAGTTTCAATATCCTTTTTCTCTTCTGTTTTGGCTTTTTCGGTTTTTGAAAACTCTTTTTGGAACTGGCATCCTGTAATCAGAATGGCAAGCATGAAAAGTATTAACTTCATTTGTTTTTATAGTTTTTTATTCTGTTAATGGCCTCGTCTAAGCTAAGGCCAACAAAGAAGCAATAAATCATAGTTAATCCAGAACCTGTAAATTGCTCTACAAATCTTATTGATATAAAGATTGTTATAAGCACTAATGAAGATGACTTCAAAAATGGAATAAGATTATCTTTGATAAAATATCTCCAATCCCATTTGTCAGGAGTTCCAGGCTTATTCTGGTCACGTTTTGCAGCAAAAACAAGTTTTGAGTAATACACTCCTAAAAGTGCAAAAAATATTCCTGCTAACAACACTCCTACCGGCAATTCCGCAAGGAGATTAAATAAGAAGTCTGATTTTACTTTGTTCATTTTTTCAGTTTTTATGGTTTAAAAATAGTCATAGAATTCTTTACAATAGCTCCTATTATAGCAGCTACTAATGTTCCTGTTAAGAAGAATGTTAACTTTCTATATATGTCAGTTTTTAGCCTTTCTTTTCCTCTTTCAATTTCAATATCTTCAACTTTCTTTTTTATACCTTCTAGGTCGTGTTCAGCTATAGATAATCTTTCTATTAGTCCACCATCTTTACCAAGTTCACTACCTACCAATGCGTTATGAACCTTATCTAATGTTGACGAAAGTTTTTCAACTTCCTGCTTTATTACCCTTATATCTTCTTGTGTTACTTCTACCTGATGCTGTTGGTTCATTGGTTAAAAATTTAAAATGATTTATATTTTATAGTTTTTAAGCTTTTCCTTATTCTTCTTCTTCCGTTTGGTGATGGTTCTTCACCACCGCCACCACCAGGTGTAGTATCATCGTAGAAAGAAATCAATGCACCTGGCGCACTGCTTCTTAATAACTGATACATCTGGTACGTTTTATTACTCCCCCAATTAGCTGCAATATCATAACTGGTGTTGGTGGTATTACCACTAATTGTAGTTCCTGTAACATTGCTACTAAAGCTGCCCAGATTAGTTCCCCTGACATTGTTCACAATAGAACTACTGTTCACCTTCATTGCTCCTGAAGTGTTTGCATAAAATATCGGGTGCCTGTTAAACCGTGCCACATAATTACTGTGAGCATTCACCCGGAGAGAATCGTAAGGTGATAACACTCCAGACAAAGACATATTCACATACATGGCATCAGCATCACTGCCTCCATTATCAACTGAATCTGCTATACAGTTGTAGATTTCTATATATCCTTTTCCAAGCGTTCCTATGGGGCCAGTGGCATTGACACTTACAATATCGTGCATGGTAGCTTGAGTATTTCCACCGACAAATACAGACCATTGCTGACCGCCAATATTCGCCCTGCCTGTTCTGTTGGTAACAATAGAATCAACCTGGCAATCTTCACCAAAATTGGACACTTGTAAGCCATCCCAATTAGTACTGTCAATTATTATCCTTCTCATTGTCAGGCTATCCCCAATTATGGTTCTGCCGCTGTTACCTTCCTGAAGATTACCGGCAATATCTGTATGGCCTACATAAAAGCCTTCGCCATTGATTCTGAACAGGTATAAATCATGTAGGTTTATACGGTGCATCCTGAAGTTGTCGTATATCCCAAATGGTTTTGTACTATCTGAGTTCTTTTTAATGAATATCCCTACACCGCAATTCTTCATCGAGTATCCCCCAATCTCAAAGTGGTGAATTAGATTAGCAGTCAAACCAATAGTATTTTCCTCATTGGCTGCATCGTTTCTATCCCATTGGAACCCGTACACTACGCCTTTAGTTTCTCTGTTTGCAAGGCCGTCAATTCTTGTATGAGTTACCACATTTGAATCTGCGTTTCCAATTCTGAAATAGCCAGAACTTGCACCAATAGTAGTAACGCTATCACTCATAATCGTTACAGGGCAACCGAAGTTTCCACCAAAATCTCCCAACTCAATTCCATTCCATTTGCCACCATTATTCGGATTGCGTGGAACTACAATAGTATCACCACCTTGTATTAGTTCTCCAAACTTTAAATCCCGGTTAATGTATTGCAAGTACACATCAGTAGTACTTACTCCGCTTATAGAAGTAGTAACTGTGAATTTCAATCCACCACCGGAACGGCAAGGAGTTACATTCTTCTTCATCAAATCTCTTACCTGTATATACACTGTATCAGCATCACTACCATTGTCGTCTGTTGTAGTGAACTTATACCCGTAATAACCTTCAACAGTTGCACCAGTTACAGTGGTAGCACTATCTGTTGAACTGGTAATTGTGGTTGCCATCGGATTGCCTGCTAACGCTTCCCACAAATAAGTAACTGTTCCTACACTGCTGCTCGATGTTCCACTTAAATTGAAAGTCCTGGATGCAGCGTGTTGGTCAAGCGCCACCCATGTATCTGTACCTGCATTGGCTACTATTGTAGAACCACCGCCTCCACCGCCACTCCATCCATAAGTTGTAGTATCTCCTTGCGCAATTTGCCATTGAGCCATTGAAAGAGATATTCCACCTGGAGTAGTGCTACTTACCTCAGAATTTGAAGTTGTCCAGTTTGTTGTATTAGGATTATAGTGGTCATTAAAATTTGAGTGTCCTTCAGACCCAAAAGTTGTTTCTATATAGTAAGACCCGCTTTCAATAGTATTCATTCGGTTTACCCTTGTAAGGCCATCCCGGCTATCGTCAAGTCTTTGTTCAAAGCAAAGTAATTTTCCACCAGTGCCTCTTGCACCGTATGTAGAGAAATTGTCAAACTTATTAGGGTACGGAGAATTGTCGTCAGGTTTTGCGCCACCACTTTCTACTACAGAAGTTATTTTAAAGGCTCTTGTATATGGTGAACCTGCATCTCCTGTAACGTAAGTTGTAAAAGTCCATCCACCCATAGAAAGACCAGAAACGTGGACAGCCCGTTTCTTAATAGGCCAACGGTTTATAACTGCATCTATGCGACTGTCAGTTGTCGTTTCTGACGGCCATGCCGCTGTGGGTTGTAATACTGCAATTACAGGATGATAATTTTTGCTATCGTATATAACCATTCCATCCCACCGGCCATTACTTATCCAGTATCCATACCCGTTGTCATTGAGTTTTGCTGTGTCTGTTCCAACTTCACCAAGACCTGGCACATCACCTAAAAGTTCTACGCTATCAGTAATGTGGACTTTTCTCATGATTCTTGCGTTCCACCCGTTTATAGTTGTATCGTACCTCATTTTGGCTGTGCCATCAGCAGCATTGAAGTAGTACACATTATTCTGACTGAACGCATCAGCAAATAAAAATAGTGATAATATTGTGAATAGTTTTCTCATAATTAATATTTTTTATAAATCCAAGTTGATAAAACTGGTGAAGTAATTCTTACAACTGGTAAACCATTTACCAATAATACATCCCATTTACTACCAGTATAACCAGAATACGACATTGGGTTAAGATTCCTCAAAATGGTATATTTGCCATTACTATTTGAAATCACCACATACTTTACAGCAGAACAAAATCCGACAGTACTAATACCTGCTAAACTCAATTCAAAAAGCACTAATTTCCCATCTGGTACAATTAAGGTATCAATGTAGAATATGCCAATAGCGTCCTTTTCTACTACTAACACACTATCGAGTGTTTTACTAAAATCTCTTATCTCTTTTGTTACTACTGTTTTTACTGCTTCATCTACCTGCCCAAAGGCGGCAACTGAAAGCAGTAAGGCGATTATGGTTGATTTTGTTTTCATATTTATAATTCTGCTTCTTGTTGAATGATTCTGATTCCTCCGAAATAAGCATATACTGACGAGGTAACATTATTGCTGCCTTTCCCGCCAATCCAAATCTTTCCATCACTTGTCGCTTGAATATTGGTAATCTCGTACAGATTAGCAGTGTTTTGTTTAACATTAAAAGGCGAACTCACTATCCTTGTGCCATTGTGTTTTATGATGTAATCACAATTTCTACTGGCCTGTGAAACTGCTGAATTGTCCCGACTACCCATTATCTGTACAGTGTACCAACCAAGTGCATCTAATCCGGTCACTTCATATTGTTCTTCTCCATCGGCCACTGCTATATCATTACTGAAATGGTAAGTAAGAACCAAGTTTGACGGCCATATAAAAGAAGGATTTGCCGTTGTTTCTCCTCCAGTTTGCGAAGCTGCTGCTCCTGATAATCCTATCCACCTTGAAGGTGCTCTTGTACTGATACCAATACCTGTAGTTGCATCTACAATACTTAACGTATCGTCTTCCGGGTCTCCATACAGATTATTCCATCCTGAAACAGATATTGCCGTAAGCGACATATTGAAGCTGGCAGTATCTGGAGTGAAACCAGAAGTTGTACCAAATACATAAGGGTTTATAATGTACTGTGCCTTAGCAGACAAAGAACAAAACAATAATAAAATAAGTATTCTCATATTATGGTGCATTTCTTTTATAGTAAATAATAACCTTCAATCCTTTTGTGCCTGTTCCTGCCGTATCAATGTCAATAGTTATTTCACTATCGTCTGCAAGAGTTGAATCTGATATAACTGCTGCTGTTGCTGCAGTTACACTCGTTTTTTCACTGGCATCTATTGTTAGTTTTGTAGATAGAATTGTAGTTCCATTTTCATTAATATCTACAGTCGGCGTTCCTGAACTTGATACTGTATTAACAGAAGCCCTTACACCAAGAACAGTTACTTCATAAGGGACTCTAAAAGTAACTTTTGCTGTTCCTGTTGTAATTGCAGTAGTTTCATCACTGCAAGCAATTATCCATTCTCTTGCTATTCCGTAACCATTTTCAAGTGTAGTAATTTGAGCTTGTAAATTAGATATACTATCTGCAAGTATTGTTTTAGTTACATATCCATTAGGATTACTTGCTGTTAATGAGTCTTTTCTCCTCAATAAATAAGCTGATATTGTTGAAGAATCAGCAGCATAAGTACTATCATTTAATAATGTAAGCCATAAATTACCAGTATTGCCTAATTCTGTAATACCACTACCGCCTACAATTAATTTTGGAATCAAAATCTGAAAAGCACTATCCCAAGTTGATTCACCGTAAGGCTTAATGTAAACATAAAGGCTATCGTAAGAACCAGGACCTGCAACCAAACCTAAATAACTTGAATCTGCAACCAGTCCGCTTCGTACCGAATCTAGGAAATTATAATGAGCAGGAGACATAAGCCCAGGGTAGGTTGCATCTGCATTCTGCATGATCAAATTGCTGCCAACAACAACCGCCCCATTGCTGCTCTTTGTTGCAGAATTGATACTACCAATTCCTGTAACCCCACTGGTTGAAGCTCCGCCTACACTGTCTTCTTCTATTACATATAATCTTTCATCAATCTCATCATATACAACAGCTTTCTTGTTTGTCATATCAACTGCATCTGGTATATTGTTTACAGTAATTGTATCAGCATCAATTTTGATAGATGTACCATGTATGACAGTTTTATGAGAGCTATCAGTAAGAGTGTTCATCATTATCCTATTACCCATACTCTTGAAAAGAATATATGAATTGTAAGTTGAATTTAAGTAAGTGCCGACATAGAATCCTTTTGAGGAAGTTGGATAATCTTGAACATACTTATATCCTGCTAATCTCAAAAACTGAATAACACCACCGTCAGTACCAGTAAATACAGGTCCTTGTCCTTCATTCGCATCGTAGTAAAATGTATAGTGGTTATTCGTAGAAGCAGAACCCATAGACGGTGCTAAAAATCTATTAGTAGTGCCAGCGTTCACATCATTATCATACAGTAAAGTAGAATTTCCTATTGTGTTAGTTCCTGTCCATCTTGGAATGTAATTAGAAGTTCCTGAACCTCTAACCCTTGTATTTAGAGAATCTTGCAAGTCGGTTTGATCTGATAATGTACCTGTAATACCTCCCCATATATTAGAGCCTCCAGTTCCTATTTTCCAAAAACCTCTTGCTTTTGAATAAGCCCATATAGAGCTGTCTTGCCTATTGTAAAATACCTGTGCACTAGTATCAACAGTGTTCTTGTATAAACTATCTTTTTCTGGAACGTGTTGAGCACTATCAGTTTTTGCTCTATTCTCTTTAACACCATAGCTTCTAGGATATATTGGCAAATAAATCTGTCCAAATACAGACCCACAAAGAAGAAATAATAAAGCTACTAAAATTGTTTTTTTCATATTAAACAGTATTTATTTATTAAGTATTGTTTTGGAGATGTTTCATCACCAGTTCCTAAAGTTCCAACAACTGAAATTATAACATCATTAGGAGATACACTTCCACGACCAAACCTTCCAGTTCCACCAGAGCCGGTGTAGCTATTACCTTGAGGAATTGTAACTTGTAAGTTTGAAACTTTTATTTGGTCATCTCTGTAATCTCCTGATTTTCCAGAGTTATTATTTCTTTCAAACAATCCTCTTCTATCTGGAAAATAAAACTTATCAGCATTTGCAGGGTTAGCAGAATTTGCTAATGAGAAAAAGTATTTGTTATTTCCAGTAGCCCAGTCGTCATAGTTAACAACTTGTGTTCCCGGAAGGTTTAAAACAACTTCTTCATATATCCTTGCATACTGATATTTGTTTTTTATAGAACCATCTAAAAGCTGTTTACAAAAAACTCCAACTTGAGTGAAATCATCAGAAATAGATTGACCTACAGTCGCAAAATTTCCAGATGGATAACGAACTCTCCATTCATCATCTCCAACGCCTCTATTAAACCTGTATATCTGTAAACTTTCGTTATTCATCATTAAAAGGTTACCCCTCAAGAAATTAATTGTCGTAGCTCCTTCTTTCAAAATTTTTACACAAGATACAGAATAGCCTAAAGCAGCTTTTGTTTCTATTGAAAGAGCTCTACCTTGAGGAACTGTTGTTATATCAGGTAGTTGCAATTCCAAATAAACTCCAGAAGGCTCTACTATTATAGTGTTTCCAAAATCTTCAACAAGTATGTTATCATCTTCTACAATAATCCTTGCTGTGAAATCATTTATTGTAGGAACGCTATTTCCTGCCGGATTTATTATAGGATTGAAATGAATGTTATAATAAGTTCCAGTTTGAAGAGTGTCTCCAACCTGTAACCAAACCATTTCTCCTGTTGTTTTATTCCAAGTATAATCCAATCCTTCTTTTAATATACCACGACCATCTAATTCAGAAGGAACTATCTCCCATCCGATGTAGTTTGGCTTTCCACCTGTTCCGTCAAAAGTTACAGATGATAATCCAGAATCAAATCCTGTAGTTGTATCAACTTGTATTTGTTCATCATCTCTAACTAAAGTTCCATCTATTGTTCCTGGAACTACATCAAACAATGCTAAGTTGTTTATTGGAACTCCACTTCCATCTATTTCATCCAATGAAAAAGAATAGTTGTTTCTTGGAAGTCCAGGAAAATGCCAAACTCTTGCATTGTGAACTCCAGTTTCAATAATGCTGTCTATAATGGCAACATCATTGGAAAGAGTTATAGAAGCTCTTATCCTATTTGTTATAGAAGGATATGCCTTAGAGTACGCATCTAGTACAACAGTTGCCATAATTTTTTGCTATTAAATATGTTTATAAAAATTGCCTCTAAGCCACCTCTTAGCTTCAAGAGTCGTTTTAATATGCTTTTTTAATGGGTCGTTTTATGTAATATATATGTCATAAAAACGGCTTAAAACGGCTTAAAATCAATCCATTTCTAACCCTCCGAAATATCAATAAGACTATGAGCAGGTAATCCAATAGCCTCTGCATCTACGACTATTATAACGCCACTAGTGTCAGCTCCGGGAACTCCAGGAAACACTTTACCTTTTGAATTCTCTTTTAAAGATAATATTACTTCATAATAATATAAAGGAACACCATTTATATCGTCTGAAGGAGTTATACCTTCACCTTCGCTAATAGTATATGTGCTTCCCTCAATAACGCAATTATCATTGAGTAATGCTGCTGCAACTTTGATTCCAAGATAATCAGGTAATCCTCTTGCAGTTCCAAAACGAACCATTCTCTTTTTAGCAAGTTGAGAATAAAGCATTTTATTATCTCCGCTTTCTTCTTTTGCAACTACAATGTTTGCATCAGGTTGTAGTTTTTTAACCAAACCTTCAACTCTTATAATAGTTTTCATTCCGGTTGAATAGAAAACTCCAGGTGTATTTAAAGAGTTATTTGACTCAATTAATATAGTTCCATCCCACTTATTCTTAACGTGTATTCTTTCAGATATTGCAATCATTGTACTTCCAACCATTTGTACAAAGAAGTATTGCTCTCCGTCAACAGCCCATGTGCTAAGGTCTATAACAGCCTCTAAAACTATTTCAGGAGACGGTATTGGAGCTGGAGTTACTGGGTCATAATTAAAAACATTAACTATGCTTGCGTCTCTGCAATTATACATTCTCAATGTCATTGCAGATATTCCGTTTGTTATAACTTGGTCTCTTAATATTTCTGTACGTTGAAACTTCTGGACATATTTTGTATCTCCAAAAATCCAAGCATCATTCCTGTTATCAAACCAGTCGTCATAAATAGACTTAAAGTTATATTTATCAGGCTGCGTATAGCCATACTCTACAAAGTGTAGTGAGTTGTTATCACTATGAAATATAGCGTTTTGCATAAGATTTATAGTTAATCCATTTTTATAAAGATTTAATAACTGTATGTAACTTGTCAATGGGCTTATTATAAGACTCCAATCTTGAACATCATCCATTATACTCTTCATCTTCATATTACCTATTGGTAACATGTATAAAGGCTTTCCCTTGAACTGTCCAACAACAACTCCTCCATTGTTAAAGTCATATAAAGTCTGTGCATAAGTCTTTCTTGCTATACACTTTATATTTGCTCTTTCCATTAACATTAAAGGAGCTCCTAAAGATGCGCCTAATATGTCAGCTCTTTCAGTAACAACAGTTGAACCTAAAACAGTTTGCAAATTACCATTCATGCCTGCTTTCTGAAACTCTATAAATTCATTTCTTTGCTTATTCATTATAGACGAAAGAAGTGACTTATGATTAAGCATCATGTTCTTTGGAGATAACCTTGTATTAAAAACAGTATTGTCTATAACACCTGTTATCGAATCGTAATTAGGTCTGTTTAGCTTATAACCAGTTACTGTTATTTGAACAGAATTATTATCAAGTAAAGTAGATATAATATTCAAACCGTTCTTAATAGGGGCTAAAACTATTGGTAAAGATGTTATAGGGTCTACATAAATAACAGGAACAACTTGCAAACTCCAATTTCCATTAGCATCTGCCAATGCAGTTCCTAAAGCAGCATAGCTTATATAACTAAGCCAAACAGTAACGTTAGTTCCTGGATTTGCCACTCCTCTAATTAAAGGAAGATTATTAACTAACGGAAATCCATCAAGTTCAGAGCCTACATAAGTTATTAGTGGAAATTCAACAAATGAGTTTACCTCAAAAGGAATGATTGAACCGACTCCTATATTTAAAGTGTGAGTAGCATTTGTTATTGGAGTAACAACTTTATATTCCCATTTACAAGAGTTGTCTGCTACTGTAGAAGCTAAAAACACTCCATCCAGATATATGTCTATATTAGTTCCAGCAGGAGCAACACCTTTAATTAATGGTAAGTTATTATAAAGGCTATCGTTTGCTCTAGGATAAGTTATACCTGTTTGAGCAGATACTGTTGTATCAATTATTAATTGTATAGTATCATTGGCAGCAGATAAATCTGTATTTGTAGCTTGTATAACAGCAACTCCATCAAAAATTCCAGGATTATAAGATGGTAAAGATGTTAATATTTGATAACTCCAAGTTCCATCAACTCCAACAATAGTAGAGCCATCCAAAGCAGTGTTTTGATATATATTGACAGCAGTTCCAGGAATACCAACTCCTTTTAATAAAGGCTTATCATTATTTATAATATCTCCTGTTAAAGGATATTTTATAATTGGACTTAAAGGAGCATTGTTTACAGTTATATTTTCAAAAGTTTCAATCTCCTGAGATGCCGAACCTTGTTCGTCTGTTATATCAACAACGAAAGTTTCTTTATCGCCACTATTATCTTCTGTTGATTGCCCTTTATAATCTAACATAAGGAAAATCATTCCATAGCAATCTGTTCTATATTTTGTTACTAAAGATAATTTGTTCTTTATATTTGTAAACGGTAAAGAAAATCTATTTGTAGAGTTAAATTCTAATGTTCCGCTTGGATGTCTGTAATCCTGTTTAGGAGAACCAACCTCAATTTCATTGCACATATACTCAATAGCAGGAGATGTTTCGCACTCTATTATCTCTCCTAGGTCAATCAAATTAGAATCTTGTTTATATATTTCATCTGCAAGCTCCATGAATAAACTTCCGTTAACTACCCTTAATCCCATAAAGAAAAGTGCGCTAAAAGTTTCAAAAAAGTCTTTGAAAGATGTATATATTTTAGAGTCAGGGTTTCCACGAAATTGCTCTCCGGGTATTAATACAGTTTTGTTATTTACCCCAAAGAAATCAGAGCCTATGCTGTACCTTTCAAATGTTGCCTTTTTAACTATTTCTTGCAGTAGGTCTAATGGACGTAATCCTAAATATATATTAGAGTCAACTTTTGTCAAAGTTGAAACAAATATATTAGTTACTATTGGAGTTATTGTGAAATCGTTTAAGGCTGCTGCGTTCATTTGAGTCATGAAGAAAACTTTCTCTCCGGCTTCTAAGTCCCATGTAAAATCAAAAGGAATTACATAAGTATGTCCAGTAATAAGATAGCCGCTTGTTAACTGGAATATTATTTGTGATTGACCTTTTGAAGTTCTAAAAAATATGTATATTGGACTCTGTGCAGAATTCTCTATGCTCCATGTGAACTGAAAAGAACCTTGAAAGTTAACATCTTCAATATCATAATATGAATATAAGAAATGACCTAAAGATGTTTTAACATAGTCATTACTTAATATAGGACCTGAAACAGACTGATTTGCTGTTGCATCGAAAGATTGACCTTTTGAAACAAGTCCAAAACTATCACCATCTTGATTTACAAGAGGAAACGGAATTAAAAAAGAGTTTTCTAATCCAACCCTAGTTATTGGAGCTTGAACAGTCTGATATGTGTATCTATTCTTTAATGTAAAGTTGTCAAAAAGTACCTTTATTGTTTTTGGATTACTTGCAGAGCAATCTATTGCATACTCAACATCATCATTTTGAGATAATATTCCCCATCCAGAATCATCAACTACTGGAACTGTAAACGTTGCAAGTTTTTCATTCATTCTTTTTTGCTGAAAGTCAAACCTTCCATTATATGAAAGTTTATATATTCCATCTGAACTATCAAATTCAAACATTGCAAAGTAAAGATTTTCATTAGCACCTTTACCAGTAGTATACTTATAATTAAGTATTGCAGCTCCATCAAATGTAAACTCTAATGGATAGTTAATACTTCTATTCATTGAGAAATAACCCTTATTAGTACCGAACTCAACAGGCGTATCTATTAAGTTCATTGGGTTATTCCTCAAAGGAAACATTTGTGAATTTGACGTAATACTCCAACTACCATTAGGCATCTGAGTTCCACGATAAAACCTTTTGGCATCATCGTAGATAAAACAATAAACAGATTTTTGGTTACGATTCATCAGTTTCCTAGTATTTGTCTTTTCCTGTTTTCAAAACCCATGTCAACTACTATGGTAGGTTTGAAAACATTCTTGATTTCTTTTTTATTGCTCTTTGCTATATATTTAGCCAAGAACCTTGTTTGCTCCCAACTTTCATCTGGAGTCCTGTTATCAAACACAGGAGATTCTGATGTTGTAGGAATAATTTGAGTTCCTTTTGGTAAATATTGTATAGTTTCTCTTAATGATAAATATGCGCTTTCTCCAGGCTTCTTAATAAATTCAGGACCTTCTTCTGAGTGTCTTACAAACATTCCTCTTTCCAAACCTTCAGGGCCTGTACCTTCTGCAAAAGATGGTATAGGAGTTGCTATTATTGCTGCAAGTCTTATTCCACCTATTATTGCATTTGCTATTGCCTTTGGAGTTGTTATACCGTCTTTTATTATAGTTGCAGCTAAATTAATAGTTGCATCTGTAATAGCTAACTTCTTATTAAACTCAGCTTCTTGTATTTTCAATCTTCTTTGCTGTTCAGAAGCATATCTCTCATTCTCAATCTTTTCCTGATTTAACTGAATATCTAAAGCAGCTTTTTCTTTTGCTTTTAAAGAAGATTTTTCAATAGCAGCTATCTCACTTTCATACTGCTGATTCATTAAATCTTTCTGCCTCTCTATAAGATTTACTTTATTTTCATAAATCCTATTAGCTATTTCAGTTGTTGCATCTAACAACTCTTTTTCTATTGCTATTGCAGCATCAATCCACTGATTCCTTAATTTGTTATCATCGTCATAAGGAATCTTCGCTTTCCTTAATTTATTAGATTGCTGTCTTCTGTCGTTTTCCGCTATCTGCTTGTCAACGTCAAGAAGTGCTTTTGTAGCTCCAGTAACTTTACCTTGAGCTGTATCTACATTATATTTCTTATCTTCGGAATCAGGAGCTTCTTTAGCAAGTTTAAGTTGTCTTTCAAAAACCTTTAAATTATAAAGAGTTTCATCTCTTAAATTAGAAAGCCTTTTACGTTGCCTTTCATCATCTTCGATTTCTTTTTCTAAAGTTTCTCTTTCGTCAACCTCTAAAATCTTTTTACGATTTTCAATATATCTGAAGAAAGATTGTTCTTTTTTCTTATACTTTTCGTTATTTTTTTCTAACTCCTCAATAAGTTTCTGATTATTAAAAGCTCCTTCAATCTCACCTATATCAATAACAGCTTTCAATCTCTTTTGAAGAGAAGAATATACTATTGAATATATTTTATTTTCAGTATCAGCTCTTTGTATAAGTTTAGCTTTGTCTCTGTCTGAATCAAGTTTATCAATCTCCTCTTTTGTTAAAGAAGATTTTGTATCTCCTTCAAAAGATTTACCTGCATTTGAAGCTAACTCATATTCAAGGTCCTCTAATTTACCTTTCTCTAAAATATACCTAGTATATGCTTCTAACCTATCTTTTAAAGATGCATTTTCATTCTGCTCTATTCTCTCATTGTTTATTGCAGATACCTCGACCTCATTCTTTTGAATCTCAATTTTTGCTTTAAGCTGACTTTGGAAAAAGTCTATATTAGCTTTTAAAACTTCTGCATTGTACTTATCGTTAGCTTTTTTATTATCAGTAGCCTGTTTGTTTATAGCTACTTTATATTCAGTAGTTTCTGGAGAATATTGAGCATTTGGATTCTTGTCAGTTCCTGTAATATTTACTCTCTCGTAATAATTTTGAAGTAAAGTATTATCTTTTTCCTTTTTAAGAATATTTAATCTTTCTTGATGCGTTGTCCTTATGTCAGAAAGTATTATTTGATTCTTATTCTGTTCAACAGATATATTATCTTTAGAAGTCTCTACAAACAGTTTTCTCTGTTGGTCAGAGTTATACTTCTGAATTTCTGCCAAAACTTTTTCCTTTTCAGCTATAGAAGTATAATACTTATTAGCTATTCCTAAAGCTACTTCGTATGTTTTATTTTTTATAGCAAGTTCAGCGTTTAAAGATTCTTTCATCTTGTCAAGCTGACCTTGAGTCATTAATTGCAAACCTAAAGGTTCGCCCTTCATTTTCTCTTTGTCAGCTAAACCTGCCCTTATTCTTGCGTTTTGTATCTCTTGACGACCTATCCTATCAAGTTCAAATTGAATTATTTTTACTTTATTAAGCCTTTCGTCAAGGTCTTTTTTAATATTAGCCTCACCACCAAATACTTTATTTACATTATCTGTTGATTTTATAACATCGTTTGATGCAACTGATAAATCTCCAGATAAAATAGTTCCCTGTGATAACCCTCTTGACTTCATATTATCAAGGGCTCTTTTCTGGTTACTTATGCTGTTTTCATCAAGTTGATTCAGACTCTTCATCTTCTCAACAATCTCAACATAAATATCTAATTGCTCTTTTATAGACTTATTTATAAGTAATGTTAAATCTCTTTGTTTTTCAAGTTTACTTGTAAACATGTCTAATTGAGAGACAACCTTACCTATAACATCAAAAGCTATATTAAATATACCTGCTATACCAAGACCTGGCAATATGTAAGCAATATTTCTTAATACAGAAAAACCTCTTGTTAGAGCTGCACCAAATCTAGTTGCATTACCTTCTGCTGTCCTTAAGTCAACATTAATGCCATCCATTATTCCGGCAGTCTCTTGTGCTACTTTGAGTGAACGAACAGTTTTTGGGTCTTCAGCTCCAAAATTAACGAAGTTATTTACGTACTCATCTCTTTGTTTTTTCAACAAAATTTTAAGTTGAAGATGCTTATTTGCAAGAGACTCTACTTGTTTTTCTTGTTCTTTTATTGCTTTATTTTGAGCCTTGATAGCAGCAATAGCATCTCTTGATTCCTTCTTCTCTAACTCAGCTTTCTCTCTTGCTGCTTTCTTAGCTTGCTCTGCATCTGCTCTCTGTTGTTTAGTAGCTTGCTTTTTTGCAGCTATATCTGCCATCCTTGCCTTATAAGAATCGTTATTAGCCTTAGCCTCATCCATCAACTGCTTTTTTATCTCAGCAAGCTGAACTTTAAGAGCAGCATTATCTTTTAATAGCTGTGATGAAGATACTGATAGTTTAGCATTTGTTTTTGCAGCTTCTGAACTTGCTTTCTCATACTCTTTCATTGCAAGCCCAAGCTCTGTATTTGACTTTGCATTTTGAGATGCCGATGTAGAAGAATTTTTTTGTATGTTAGATAACTCAGCAAGTTTAGCGTTCATTTGGTCTATTAACTTACTTGTTTGAGCAATAGACGTATTGAATGTAGAAAGACCGTCACCCATTACTGGATTAAATATCTTTCCATCAAATTTAGACAAGTCGTTAAATATATCTATAAACTTCTTTAACGTAGCCATTTTCTGGTCGTTAAAAGAGTCTATATTTAGACCTAATCCAATTATATCTTGTTCGCCTGCCATTATTGATTAGATTTTAAATCCCTAACTTCTTCAGTCTGTTGTTTAATCATTATAGCTAACTCTTCAACAGTTGTCTTTAGCTTGTCAATATTGTAACCAATTTTTCCTAAAGAGTTAAGCATCCTTATAAAGGAAATTCTGCTTTTTTTCAAAGAAACATCATCCTCATCATCTTTCTCTTTTTTATGATTATTTGCTCTTGAGTTATTAAGCTCTTTTATCTTTTCCTCAAGGATTGAGTTGTGTTTGATTTCTCTTAACTCAATTCTTTTAAGTTGATTTTCAAAGTCATCTTTATTTTCTTTCCACTTTAAGACATAACCATATTCAAATTTCAATCTTTCAAAGTCTCTTACAAAAGGCATATCGAACTCTTTAATAAAGTCTCTTTGAAGCATTACAAAAATTTTTACATAATTAATCCTCTGGCTAAGGTGATTTATATAACTCTTTTTCTCAAAGTCTTCTGATAAAAATAATCCAGAAGTGTCAAGATACTCTGCATGTACTATTTGAAAATCCTCTTTGCTAAGAACCTCATACTTTTGGTCAAACCAAGCATCCATGAAATCTTTAATAAAGTAATTTTCGTATGCCATTATAAAGATAATTCTTTAAACCTTTGTCTTAATTGTGGAATAAGTATTTCGTTCCTGAACTCACCCAAATTCTTATTGTTTAGCTTCATTATTCTATCTCCACTTCTTCTCAATATCTCACTAAAGTATGGAACATCGCTTTCTGTTTTAAATGTCCTTCCGTTTGCAACAGTTTTCAAAGACATATAAAATGCTCCAGAATTATAGTTTGTTATAAACTCAGTCTGTTTTCCAAGACCAACACCATGCCTTTCTTTATCAAATATAGTCGCATCAGCGTAGAAATCTCTTCCAAATATTGTAACTGGTTCACCAAACATATCTTTGCCTTGTTGGAGCTGAGTCCTCAATAAAGCAGTTATGTAATAGCCGTTCTTATTGATAATATCAATAGTCTCTTTCTCTATATCGAAAAATTGAAGAGCCTTAATCTTTTTCATTACATTATCTAGTGGCATAACTTCTTTTCGCCCACAAAGCCCGCCTGTAAAAACAGGCAGGCTTGCTTATCCCAAATATTAAAAAACAACGACTATGGAATGGATATGTCTACATAGTTTTCGCTTGCATCGTAGCCTTCTACACCGGCAGCTAACCATGTTGCAGGAGATGTTCCCCATATTCTGAAAGTCAAACCAGTTCCAAAAACTCCTGTAAATTCAATCTCACCGCTTGCGATTGCAACTGCAGAAGGCACTACAGCAGTACCCAATGCAGCTACATTTTCAATCCTGAAGTTTCCGGCAACTGCTAAAGGAGCTCCGAATTTTGCAATCAGGTCTTCGTCAGCACATGCAGATTTTACACCGATATAAATTTTTGTAGTGCTTTCAGCCTGCACGCCTTCTGTAATCTTTGATTCAATCAATCCTGACATTGATAAAAGAGCAGATGCTCCTTTAAAAATGATACCATTATTCACCAGTTCAATCGGAGAAAAACTGTATGCAAAATGGTTTTTGTAAGGAGTGTTTTTGAAATCGGCCAATGTTGGAGAAGGAGAATACATGAAGTCTGTAATCAACGGGCTGTAAGTTCCGTTTGAATTCTTCCTTGCCAACATTTGTCCTTGTTGGTCAATCTCAACAATATCGTAGCCACTGTTCAGAAGGCTCTGCAATGCTTCTGCATAACAAAGTCCACCTGATGTAGTTCCAAACATCCTGTTATAAAGACCGTAACGAAGGAATACCTGAAGACCATCGTCCATAGTTACGATTGAATCAGACTCTTTGTTATTCGTGATTTCACGAATAGGAGCCTGCTGACCGAACAAAGGAAACGCTTTTTTCTGATGAATAAGGGTAGTGAGCCACGCTACAGGGTCTTCAAGGTCTGTATCGTCAAACTCAATACCTCTCTGCATTGCTATAAGCATAGCAGTTGCTACCATTGCAGTGTCACACTGTTTACCCGTGTTCTTGGGAGTGTTATTGACATTGCAGGCTTTTACTATTGCACTCATGTTTAACAAGTTTTAATTTGATGAAATATTGTTATTTTTAAGTTCGTCACTTCGATTATTTCTACAAAGTCGTTTGGTAATTCATCAGCGATTTCTCTCTGAGATAAAACTTCTCTGTAAGTGTACTCATAAGCGTTAGGGTCTCCCATATTTGTATAAGTTGACCACGCAAGCCTATTCATAAACTCTCTGAAACATGGTCGAAGTATTGTTTTTAACACTCCGTCTGAACTATATTTGTCTTTTACAAATTCTGCGTTTCCACCTGTTTTTGTAAAGTAAGCAAAAACAATTCTTGGGATTGTAACTTCCAAAAAGCCCGAACTAGGTCTCTCTGAAATTGGCATGACTGCTGCTACAAGTGGATATTTTAAAGATGCGTAACTAGTTCCGTCTTTTACCTTTAAAGCCTCTATAATTTGAAAATTAAGGCCAGGTTCAAAATTGATGCTCCAAAAAACTCCAGGTGTCTTTTCAACTTGCATAGCTGAAACTACACTGGATAGAACATCAACCGTAAAAACTTCTTCTACTTGCATGATTAAAAAGAAAATATGGAGTCAATCTTTCTTGATATTCTCCTTGTTTCTAAAAACTGATAATATGTGAACTCTGGATAAACCCTTGCTCCATTATCATCTTTTTTCAACCACAAAAAACAGGTCATGGAAAAAACCTCTTCCGAGAAAAAATTCCATGCTGTAGTCATTTTTTCAGCAGGTGATATATTAATACCTGCAGCAGGCTTTGTTATAACCGTTCCAACTCCAGAAGAATGAGATGCCTCATTAGCTTTAACATGAAAGTATATATAGTTAGCTATAAGGCTAATTACAGTGTCATGCTTTAAACCTTTCCACTTTTGAAGCTCACCCATTCCATCTGTATACTCAGCCCCGTTTAACAAATCAGTCATTCTTGTAGATGACTCTGCTCCGAACAATTTGTACAAAGGGTATCCTAATATCTTTAAAAGACATTCAGGTTCGTACTTATTTATTTGAGCAGTGAGTTTTTCTAAAATAGCCGTATTGGTTAAGTTAGGAAGCTCTATTGGCTCTACAAAGAATGACTGATTTATTATATTAGGCATCTTTCTGGAATTATTAATTTACTACCTGCGCCCTGTTTACAACTGTTGCTGTTACAGTAGTTCCACCGCCTGTTCGTATTCTCCAATACCTTGCAGGAACTGTTTTGTTCCAATACAAAGTCTGGCTTGCTACGTTTGTAAGTGACAGTGTATCACCTGCATCAGATTTGTAATTATCAGAGGCATTTATTTTATACTCCAATATACAAGTTCCTGCAGCAGTTCCTGTTGCTCTTGTATATGTTGTATTAAACAGAACCCTTGAGTACCCTTTAGAGAATACATAAGAACCTGTATCAATGGCAGCATTTGTAATAGCCCCTGTAGGATTACTTGCTGTTTTCGCAAAAGCTACTCCCTGAGCATTACTTTTGTTTATTGCACTTGCCAAAGGCAAAATGGCAAGTGCAATGATAATTAGTCTTTTCATCTTATTTTATTAGATTAGACGTTTTAAATTTTGTTTAGTTCCTCAAAAAACAACTGCTTGGCTTATTAAGCCTCTGTGATAGCAGTTTTTACGTTCTCAAATGAGTCGTAAACGAACACACCTGAATCTGCGTAAATGCTGTTCACAAACTGGTGCAGACGCATTTCACCAACTGCTGTTACAAGGTTCTTGGTGAAATCATCATTTTCCCAACCCCAGGTTACTGTGAAATCTTTATAAATAAGCACACGGTAGAATCTCATGAATCCAGCCTGAACGTATCCAACAGGAACGTTGTTGTCTTCACGAATTCTTGCACCGGCAACCTGCATACCATTTGCTGTTACAAAAGGAGGAAGCAAATATACTCCTGAATCAGAAGCCTTTGCAATATCCATGTTTGCAGCATCAATGGAGTTTATAAACATATCAATAGGTCCTGTGATAGCACCAGAACGTAACTGGCCAACAATGGCACGAAGGCAGTCAACAAACGTTGGGTTTGTTGTCTTAATCGTTGTCAAAGTGTAAGCAACAGAATAGTTCTGAATACCTTTTGGAATGGTAGAAGAACCTGCATGTGACATTAAGGTTGCATTTACCTTAATCATCACCTGCTCACGAAGTTCCTGCTCGATGAAACTTGTCATTCCATCAATGTCCTGCAAAAGTTCAGTACCTGCTTTTGCGCTGTCTGCAATTTTCTTTGCAACGCTTGACTCGGCTTCGAGTTCAAAGCTAACTCCTGGTTTTGCAACGCCTGGACCTATGAAAGCAGCAGCTCCGAGTGGGTTTGTTTTGTTAACCCAAACATAGGTAGCAGCACTTGTCCTTCCTTTTGTAAGGAAATCCCAGAACGTATTTGGAAGCCTGATGAAGTCATTAATACCTGCCTCAACCTGAGTGCTTCCGATGTAAGGAGAAGAACCGGCATTTACTGTAGAAACAAGCATTGGGCTTGCCAAACGGAGTTCCATTGCAGGAACATCTATTTTTTGGCCTTCAGCAATTTTCTTCAGCGTCTCCTTATTTTTTTCCTGCCATGCAGCAACCTGAGACCTGATGCTCATGTCTTTTGGAGCATTTGCCTGCTCTGATTCAAACTTCTGCAAAGCAACTCCCATTTCAACCATCTTGGCCATAACTCCGGTCTTTTCATCTGCCATTGCACGTAGTTGTTCGATTGGGAAAGGAGCATCAATCTCCTCACCTTTATCATTTTTCCCTTTTGTAAGGAAAACCAACTTGTTTGCAATAGCTTCAACTTCCTGCTTTGTTGCACGGCCTTCCAGTTGCTTTTTTACCATAGAGCTGATTCTTCTTGCAAGCATCTTGCTCTCTTTCTTTGATGGGTCTTCCTCCTCATCATCCTCATCATCTTCACCACCTTCGCCACCACCAGTACGGAACTGAGCACCTTTGTTGTGCCTTGTTCTTAACTCCGGAGCAAAGCCAGTTCTTTTCTGAAAATAATGGACTTTATTAAAGTCCAAAAAACTTCTTTTCATTTGTTAAAAATTTAAGTGTTCTAAAATTGTTTCTACATCAATTCCTCGTTGCTCCGGCTTACCTTTTGCAGTGGTTTTCGATTTCTTGACCGGCTGCATCTGTGCAAGTGATATATGGCGAGTTATTAATTGCCTTAATTCAAGTTGTAATTTTCTTGGAACCTGACGTATTAAACTTTCAGTGTCATCTTCCAAGAATTGGTCTTCCATTCTTCCTGTATTCTTATTACGAACAACAAACGTTCCACCTTGAGAACCAAGTGTTACAGGAGACACTTCATGAAGTTCACACTCAAACATGTCAATACACTGGTCTTTTTCGTTCCACTCCATTTTATCCCAAACGTAGTTAAATCCGTAAGAACCCTGATTTATAGTTCCATTCTTTACACGAATCACTAATTCATCATTAGAAACTATACCTTCATCAGGTATGTATTCTCCATATAAACCGATTTCATCTTCTTTTAATAATCTTGGAATACAAAGAGGCTCTCTTTGTATATGCTGATTTAGTACAATAATCTTATTTGTCGCAGACGTATTTGGACCTCTTTCATTTAGAGATTTTGTAAAACAACCTTTAACTGGACGAGTTCCATAATCGTCAGGAACACACCATATACAGAAATACTGCTTTATTAATCGAGGATTTTCTTCTTCGATTTTAGGCATCCTGTATTCAATGTTAACAGAACCGTATTTTTTACGGTTAGGTTTAAACTCATGAAGTGGGATATGGCCTAATTTATTTCTTAGCGCCAGTATCTTTGGATGAAGTGTCTTTGCCATCTTTTGGTTTTGTAGCAGCAGGTAGCTGCTTGTTTTTATTCATTAAAGGATACTTCTTTATATAATCTGGATAATAAATATCCATTCCTGGAACTGCATCTCTTTCTTTTTTCATTTGCCACTGATTCCATGTAATCATTCCAGACTCCCATTCAACTTGCAATCCATCATTTTCTGCTCTGTATGCTTCCCCTGCTTTTACAATGTCTTCTTGTAAAACAGGTAAATGTTTGTAACTTTTCTGTATCAACACACCATCCAAATCGAAGAACTGAGTGTACCTTGTCATTTTCCTCAATGAGTAAGGTATTATGTTGTTCTGGTAAAGAAATTTTTCTGAAGATGAACGATTTTCGTAAGTTGCGTTCTTTCCACTCATAAGTTCAGCAGGATAACCAAACCTATCGCATATTCCATCTATACCGTCACGGATAATTTCTTTAGTCATTAAATCCCTCAAGTTAAAACTCATAGCGTTCCACTTGATAGGCATTTTTGAAATTACATACTGTAATTGACCCATTGTAAGTCCATATCTTGCTAAGTCCTCTTGCAAGCTATCTTTATGCTCTGGAGTAGCCGGAATATATCCTGCTATATCTTTCGGAGCATCGTATGAAAAAACTCCTAAAGGACCTTTCTTTTTCAGGATAACATTGTTAGCCTCCATAGCTGCTAAAATGTTAGATACGAAGAAGTCCATTCCGTGAACTTTAGAAACAGGTAATCCCATCTCTGAATCACCTTTGCTAATAAATCCGTCTTTAATTAGCAAAATGTCTTTTGAAGGGATTTCGTAAGTTTTTCCACGAATAGAAAGAACCCAGTGTTTTATCTGTGATTCTTCTTTAAAAATATCAAAACTATCATTTGCTATTGGAGTGCAAATAACAGGATTAAGATTTACAAATGCTTTAGTAAATGACCTGTCAAGAGAACTACTTCCGATAGCAAATACTGGACAATATCCAAATATTTTACAAAGAACTGTTTGTTCACCATCGAACTCTTCCCATGTTTGCCAAGGATTTGGTTTCTTAAATAACTTTCTTATCCTTGCTAACTTTGGAATTTTATTAATGTTCTTTATAGGAACCATTGTATCTTCGTCAACAAACTGAACTATTCCGTTTGTGTCTGCTTCTGCTAAACGGTCAATAACAGATGCCAATGGTGAGCAGTAAATGTATGCCCAAAATTTCATTATAACACTATCAAGACCAATCCATCTAGGATTCATGCTATCACCTTCACCTGTCAGGCTTAAAGTGCTTCCATTATTATCTGTCGGAATGAAATTCATTCTTGATAATATAGGAAAAGCTCCGCCACCAAGAGTGCCGAAGATACTATTAGCTCCAGACATATCAACATTTCTGGTAGCTAAAGATTTCTTGGTAGCTAAAATAAGTTGACTGCTCATTTGAGTTGGTCTATTGTTTTTGATATTTCCTCATGGCATTTTTCCACTAAACTATCTTTTGTTTTAATTCCGCCAAATGATGTGTTTAGATTTACCAACACAAGGAGATAGTCAATTTTTTGCTGCTTATCAAGAAATTCCTTACTATCTTTGTAAGGAATTTCTTTTGTCTTTTTAACGAACATAACTTCCGGGTTTTGTTGTTTTAATCTTCTTTTTCGTTCTCTTTTTCAACTTCTGCAGCAAGAGCTTTTAACTCTTCAACAGCAACTGAATTAACTCCGCCTTTGCTAAGTTTCTTGATTTTCTCAAGAAGCTCTTTTAATTTTTTAGACATAATTCTTATTTTTGAGGTTATTTAAGCTCTGTTCTTAAAAACTTTGTATAAACACCGTATCTGCACGCATCCATTAGGTGATTATTTCTATCTACTGGAATATTAGTTACTTTTGGCTTTCCATCTACAATATGCTTTTCATCAACTTCCCAAATGTACAATCCTCTTTCAGTATGTAAATTCTTGCTTGAGTGAGGATACTTTACATCGTAACTATTTATTAACTTTATTCCGGCATTTATACTTCCTTGTCCTTTTCTTGCCGGCATAGCCAAAATACCTAAATTCCTCAATGCAGCAATCATATCAGGGTCGTGTTCACAGTACAAAGGCATATTTGAATTATACCCATTTGCAAGAAGTATACTTCTTATATGATGTTCAGACATTGCTGTTTCGTAGGCAAGCTCTTTTATAAATAGAGTGTTTGCTACTTTGCAAATCTTAACAATCGCAGTCGGGTCGTTTGTATAACCAAAGTCAATACTGAAAATCCAATCTTGTTCTCTGTCTTTCGGAAAGTCAGCATCATCAATACATTCCCAGTTTGGAAAGATAATACCTGTGATATTACCTGTCAATCCTCTTGCGTAAACTTTCCAAAGCTCTAGACTACCTTTTAAAACAACTGGTTGTCCATCTTCTCTAAACTTGATTGTTCCATCCTCGTTATATTCAAACGTACAAAGAGCTTCTATCTCACGATGTTTCTGGTCGGTTAAAAACGGGTTGTGCCTGTGGTCAGAGAAAAAAGAAACTGTGTCAGGGTCGTTTTCAAGGTCATGTCCCCAAAATCGAAGTGTTGGGTTGTAATCTATAATAGTTTGTTCGCTTCTTGAATCTAACTGGAAATAAGTCATGTAATCAAACCTATTTGCCTCGTTGATAAAGAGCCTTTTTCTTCTTGGACCTCTTGCTGCGAACTCACTTTCAAAAACTTTAAATTCTAAAAGCGAACCAGATTTGAAAGTGAAAAGATGGTCTGTTTTGTGATACTTTTTAATGTCGCCTTTAAAAGTTCCATAAACATACATCTCAAAATCTCGTAATGCTCCACCTTTCATGTGAGGCATACTCATTGATGTAACTGTTGATACGGTAGGATTTATATCTTCTGCACACATCGTAGCCATAGCACCGAGAATGTTTACAGTTTTACCTGCTGCCATTCCTCCTTGATGCCTTATACGTCTTGTACCGTATCGAAGCTCTCTTAAAGTTTCACGATATATTATAGATGTTTTCAAAAATCTTCGTTTTAGTTAGCCGGCCTCCTTGCGCAGGCTTCGTAGATGAAGTGTACCGGAGACCGACTAACTAACCCGGAACACAAATATACGAGACAATACCCAAAGCACCAAATATGGTTATCCACACTGGTTAATAACTTTTTAGCAAGTTATTTTCTCTTTAACAGTAGTCTTTGGATGCTTTTTCGCAAATTTCTCTGTTACAAATCGGCCTGTCTTTGCTGAACGATACTTGAATACAATTTTCTGGCTTGACCTGAATGTTTTTTTCATAAATTTTAGTTTAATGCCTCGTTGCTCGTTACCTTATCGCCTTGAGGCTTATTAAAAAAATGATATTAGAATCCAACAGAACAGCCTGACCCACAAAGGAATTGTGTAATGTGAATCTGGATACTTACTTACATCTCCATACGGAGAAATAGGTTTTTTCTTTGGAATGAATTTACTAGACATTTTATTTCAGATTTTGGCCGCAGCCTATTTTAAACTCGATTTTTAAATTTTGCTCAAAAACTATAGTACGTTTATTTTGAAAATTGGGAAAAAATTTGTAGGGAGACCAAAGTGGCAAAAACTTTTACGCAATTTTTTGCTGCGTAAAAGTACTTAGTAAAAATACTAATTGTTTAACATAATGCCGTCATTTATTTCTTTTTCATAAAATGATACCATTGTTATCATTACCTCCAAAGGTTGATCAAATGGAAACGGGCATTCGGTCTCCGGTGTAATACCCACGTTTTCGCATTCAATCCACGCATCCAACATATTTTCCATAGCTTCTTTCAAACGTGTAACGCTATCTTTAAAATTTAACGTAGCGTCCATTTGGTTTTTAACCAATTTCATTGTTTCATTACTCATTAAATTGCTTGGCATAATATAATATGGGTTTTTTTGTTTCCCATTTTGCAAACATACGACAAAGCCGGAACAATCCAAATAAATTTGTCTACAGTAATTTTACTATACTGTGGATAAATAAATTTGGATATATCAACCGGCTTTTGTAATTTTGCCGGTTCATTGTGTACCATGTAATACCATGTAGTAAATTTACTATGTAGTAAATTTACTGCTATGTAATACAATGTACCATGCAATACAATAGTATATCTACTATCACTCCCATAATTTCAAATAACTAATAACACTTTGATTTTCAGCATTTTACCTATGAATATTTATCTTTTATCAAAGTAAAAATACTAAAAAACCCGATTTTACGTTTTCGAAAATCGGGTTTTTACTTTTACGCAATTAGCGCAAACACTACAGCAGGTAATAGCCAACATAGTAATTCTACTATGTACTGTACGAAAGGCTTCTTAGTTGGCTTCATACTGCTGCTGCAAAATAGAGTAAAGTCACCCATGCGACAAAAATAAGGATTACGATAAAGCCGTTTAAAATTGTTAACTGTTTCATACTTAATACTTTAGCTTAATGTGAGCAATATTGCTCACCACAAAACCCCGTCCTTAATAGGTACGGGGTAAAGTGTTGAGTTTCAGCCTCTTAGTGCTTTTTTGTAATTTCTCCGGCTTTAATAGCCTTGTCAATTACATGCCAAACTGTTGAACGTGGGGCAATACCGTCTGATTCAATTTCAGCATGAGTGCGACCTGCTTCATAAGCTGCCAGTATGGCAGCTTTAGTTTCTGACGTTTTGGCATTGCTCACCTCACCGTCTTTTTTCACCGTTGCAGTCTTTCCAAAGGATTTCAACAACTCATTGTTAACCAATTCTTTAGCAGTGTCAAAAGCCATTTGAGCTGCTGCCCTTTGCTCTTCAGTGGCTTTTTTGTCTGCCAAAACAACCTTCAGGGCATCGTAAGCAACAAACTGGTTTTCATTCAGTTGTAAACGTAATTTGCGACTTTCTGCAACCTTCGCATCATTTGCGGCCTTCTGCAAAGATTGTTTTTCTGCTGCAATTTCGCCATCAATTTTCCAGACGGCTTGCTTAGCTGCCAGTGCTTCGGCTGTATCCGGGTCTTCATGCTTCAGCATTTCAGCCCATGCCGTTTTGCGTTTTGCTTTAAGTTCGGTCAAAACTTCACTTGTAAGCTCAACCACTGCGCCTGTGCCTGCTTCAATAATAGCTGTGAAGAGGCGGAATAAAAAAGTCTGTTTCATTGTTTTTTAATTTGTGGCTAAGGACGTTTTTATACGTGTTACCCTTCGCCGGTTAAAAAATTGCATTTCAAAGAACATTATCGGCTTTCCCGATTGACAATACAAATATATGACGGTATTACTAATTAACCAAATTTAATTTGTTAAAATTTTGTTAATGACGTTAACATATATAAAAACCGCAAAAAACCGCAATTTCCCCAAATTTGGCACTTCTGCCTCCGGTTAATGGTATTGTATGGTAAAAATTATCTGCCAAATTTGGGCAGCTAATTGCGTCCTGTGAGTTTTTGGATTTTCCAAATATTTCGGTATAAAGTTGTCTACATTTTGAAAATATTTTGCCCTGCCAGATATCATGCCAAACTAAGTTAATATATTGTTAATAGTTTGCAAATTGTGAAATCATTGTGACTATGACAATTTGGCAGTCGCTATATTTGTATATAGTAAAAATACCAATTTGTTTATATACAGTACCATATTAAACATAGTACCATGTTATACACAGTACCATGTGATACCAACTATACATCTACAGTATTTTCACTCTCAGGTTTCAAATCTCCATGTCCACTTGAATTTTCGGCATTTGCTCTAAGAAGATTTTCTGATTTGTCTTTTACGATTTGTACCTTTTCCTGATTTAGGTTTTTCAAAATCTCATTCTCAGAATTAGCTAATTTGTTAGATGTCGAGTCGACAATCTCAACCCTTGTAACTCTTCCCTCATCTTCAGTTGGCTTATCCATTCCCAATACTTTAGTTACCATTATAGGGTTGAATATGTCTACAAACGCACCTTCAACGTTTTGGTTATAGATAACGTACATTATCTTCTCTATTACCAGATACCAAATGTTTGTTTTATCCCCAAGAGAAGATATCTCCTTTAGCCATGCCTCGTTGATGCCACAGTACAAGCACAATCCTTTCAATGCGTAGGGCCTTGTATGTTCCAGTTCCACCTTCTTTCCTGCCTCTTTCCCTGACTGAAGTGTACGTTTACTCTTGATTGGTGTATTGTCGCACCACTCAAAGTATTGCTCTGCTTTCTTCCATAGCTCTTCTGCATCCTTATATTCAGTAACACCTCCGCTACCTACTATTTTCCAGAGTTCTTTTGACATTCGAGTATTATTTTTTTAAATTCCTCAATGGTAGAAAACGTAAAGCATCTGTGTCCACGTTCTTCAGCTTTTGCAATAAAATCAAGTTGCTCATGAGAGAGTACATCTCTTCCAACTTTAGCATCCAACCAATAAACTTGGAAGCTACAGATATAACATAAATCCAAAACTCCCGCTACAACTCCTTTTGCTTTATTTTTATTACCTTCTATTCTTGCACGTTCTGGAGATAAGCCTGCGCTTACGTTGTTGTTTACTCCATACAACATACGTCTTTCTTCAGGAAATGTATTCCAGTGCCACTGGAAACAAGCTGCGATTAACTGTTCGTGTGTTATAGCCATAGTTATTGAATTCTCCAGATTGTTACTCTTGGTTTTTTATCAACGAATACTTTATTCCACTTAAATATCTTATGAGCAATAGGACCTCCTATAGAGTTTGGCTCATACTTATAAACTCTTTGTTTTCTCTTACCATCACTTATATGGTCAACCTCATCCCAATATCTTAACTCTTCTAAAACCAAATCACCTGTTGGGCTTAGCTGCTGAGATACTTCATTTATCATCCATCCATGAATAGTAGTGCTTTCGCCAACAGATAACCTATCGTATATCTTCTTGGCAATTATTCTTGGAGTGTCGGTTTCGGTTACGAATATACTCATGCTTGGCAATATACGGCACAGTTTCAAATATTCCAAATAATGTGGATAACTTTTTTGTAGTCGGCTAAGTGACTACACGCTAACGTATTGATTTTCAGCTAATTATAACGGTTTTTTATTTTTTGTAGTCACTTATGTAGTCAGATAAAAATTGTGGATAACGTTGTAACGCATTGATTTTCAATTTGTTATAAGGGTTGTAGTCACTTGTAGTCACATAAACGGCAAACATTTGACCGTAATATATATAAATATATAAACGTTTTGTATAGTATAATACTGATACAATAGTACTATTGTCTTAGTTTATAGTATACTATAGCGTATTTATTTTAAAAATCGTCAATTTTCCCGCATAATGTTTGACAAATAAGTGACTACACGACTACTTTTGAAAAAAAACGCTTATAAGACATTGAAAATCAACATGTTACAATGTAGTCACGTACTTTTACGCACTGACTACATTTAATATGTAAAGAGCTGAAAATCAATCAATTACATGTAGTCACGTACTTTTACGCATCCGACTACAAAAATTAAAACGTTGAAAATCAATGAATTAACACACTGCTGACAAACGTAGTTTTAACGCTTCTCTGTAAGTTTACAATATTTCTTACATTTTTTAATATTTTGCACAGTCATTGTAGTTTCTGTTTCGGCGAAAGCTACCCTCTTGCTTTTTAAAGGTGTGACTTTAACCATTCAACTAACCTGCGGTGGACAATATCGTTTCGCTGTCCATCTATGTAATAGGTTTTGTTGTTAATCTCAATTTTGACATTAATCCACATTCCGCTTTCAACATTATGGCGTGGTTCATAGTTGACATTTACCCGGTCAAATAGAAACCACTTGCACATATTGTAAGCAATAGTTTGGATGCTTTGGTTTTCAAATTGTTCTAACTTTTCAAATGCGTTCATAAAATTTTTTTATTATAAATATGCTTACTGGTTACCCGCCTTCGCCCAACAAAGCGTTTTATGCTATGGCTGGACACCTACTTTTAGTTCGTTGCTTCATGCTCGCCACAGCATAAAGCGCAGTCGTTACCTGCAAGGCTAACCGACACGTTCTAAAATAGATTTTACAGCATTTTGCCACTCATCTGAAATATGCTCCATTGCACTTTTATTGCCAATAATTCGGCTTAACAAACTATACATTTCAGCAGGCGGCACGAAACCGCTAACAATAGAATTGCCGTTATTGCTGGCTGAGGAATACTGCTCAACTTTTTCAAGAAATTCGCTTTCCGTTAGTTTGTAATCTCTGTAACATTTCATCCATACTTTTAATTCAGTTAGTGTCATAAGTAATTCTATTTAACATTAGTAATAATTTTGTCGCAACAACAGGCAATGCCTACCCGTTTGACCGCCATCCTTTCACCCCGTGAATACAAGGAAATTAGGGGCGGCACTAAACCGCCCCAGGAAAATCAAATCGGACTTTCGTCTTTATTATCTTCCCAATCAGCAACTAAATCAAAAGCTTCTTGAAGTTTGATAATTGCATTTGTTAGTTGAATGGCAGCACCGGCTTTTTCTACTTCTGTCATTGCGTTGCGGATTGCTAATTCGGCAGGAGTGTTTAAGTCAAGCCTGCTTCTTCTTGGAATTTGATTGTTCATCTTTATTGTATTTATAGTTAAAAAATAATTTCCCTTTAATATTCATATCTTCTATCAGGATTTGATTTATCAATCTTATTTAGCTCAATATTAGATTGTTCCTCAATAGCATATTTAAGCTGCTCTACCATTGAGGAAAGAAAACCTCTTAAATCACCTGAAGATTGCTTACTAATGTTATTATAATAATTGAAGTCATGCTCCATCCTTTCAAGTCCGATAAGAGAAGGTTGTTTCTCATACAATGGAGTAATCTCTGCTAATTGATATAGTTTAATAACATCAATTCCGTATCCGTCTACAGCTTTGTAGATATACCATTTGACTCCATTAAACTTTATTTGGACTTTTAACCCTGCTCCGAAAATACAGTTGGCTGTATTACCAGATGGAGAGATTGATTCTACGGTTAAACACATTAAGACATTACTTGTCTTTAATATTACTGCTTTCATGTTAATTGTTTTATTCTGTTATCTTGGTTTGGTGAAGTACAAAGTGACAAACATTCTACAAATTTCTTACCTGATTTCTCTTTCAATATAGAAAGACATGGATACATTCCTTCTCCTAAAAATACAGGTAGAAATATAGTAGCGTAAATGCCATCTTTCTTGAGGGTTAATGAACAAGAGCCGACTTTAACATCTCTAAAGTTATATGTGACAATAAGAGGATTTATAAAGTCAACGTCTGTTTCTTCTATTTCGACTAATACGTTTTTATAAGTCATTGAGTATTTTTATTATTAAGATTGTTAAACATATTAGTGCAAGTAAAAGAAATATTTTATACTCTTTCATGGTTTAGGTTTTATTTTAAATACTGCAACAATGAATCCTAATGAAGAATCAACTGGAACTGTTTTATAAGATTGAAATAATACAGTTTTAATATTTTCCCAGTGATATTGTACAACAAGAGTTTCTTCTTTTTTATAAAGAAAACCACAGTCGTTTATTTCATAATCTTTAATATTCCAGTTTGCCATAACTTTAAATTTAAAAGCAGCCTTACGGGGCTGCAGGCTAAGCTGTTGGTCGCACCATTACAGTTTAGCAAATTCTTTTTCCATGTCAAATAACTTCTTGTTTAGAGAAGCTAAAACCTGCTTTTGCAATGCTTTAAAATTCACTCCTGAGTGGTCAACAGATATTGAACCGTGACCATGATTGAATCTCAAAGAGTCAACACCATGACAGTTTTCAATAACTTTGATATCTCTTTTTAACTCAAGGATTGCGCAAGCAAGATGATTTGCTCTGTTTAATTTCTCGTTGTCCATTTTTATATTGATTTTTAGGTTACATTAGTATTCATTTAAAAATTTATCTAAAGTCATGTCTGTTACAAATTCATAATTCTCAAGCCACATAGGTTCTATATCCAATATACGAGATAAACAAATATCTGTCGTATAAGTTAAGAATCCATTCTTAATATGCCTCAACCATATACAATCCTTGAGGTGAGGCCAACTCAACTTTCTGTCAAGTTCACGCATTTCGTAGTAATAACCACTTGCAAACTCTTCCCAACCTTTATCAACTAGCTCCCAGTGCTTTTCACTTGTTGCCTTAACCATCCAAGTGTAAGTCTCATTATAATGTGTAAGTACAACAAAGGTCATGGTATTACTTTTAGTATTGTTTTAATCTTAAATATCCTCAAGAAATAATACGTTGTCCTTTCATACTTTATATAGCATGGATAAGGATTCGGCCTGAAAGTGTCAACTTTTTTAGTTATTAACTTCATGTTATTGAGTTATTGGGTCAAATAATTCAAGTTGGTTTGGGTCTATATAAGGAACTACCAAAAGCTCTTTATTCATTTGAACCTCAATAGAGAAGTCTATACCTTCAATATAATCATATCCAAAAGTCCATAAATTAGCTAAATCTTCTCTAACTTTATAATGACATTCATAGTCATCATCTCCATATATAGACATAAAATTCTCACAATAAAAGTAATGATACTTTTGTGACCATCCTTGATATGTAAGAGTAAGTTTCATTGTAATGAGTTTAGTATAGTCTCAACATGTTGTTTAACATCTATTCTGCTACGTTTAAGAGTTGTATATATAGTAGTTCTTTCTTTATCTAACGTATTTGATAAAGTGTAAAGACATATATTATCTCTTAAACAAAGAGTATAAAACGTAATTCTTGCCTGTGTAACATATCCGTTTCTTTTCCTTGTATTAAGGATAGTATCTTCAGATAAACTAAAGTGCTCTGAAACTTTAGATAGCCAATGTTTATACCTTGATATAACATTCATTGTAAAGAGTTTAATATTTCTTTAAGTTTTTCTATCCTGCGACTTGTAACCATAATAACTTCTGAAATAGTGGTACAAAGTACTGGAGTTAAATACCAATACTTATATGGAGAGTTATCTACAATCCACCAAGAATCTGTTATTCTATATCCTAGTACATTTCTTGCAAAGTAACATATACCTTGATGTAAGCATTGAACTCTAAGATAATCAATCATCTCGGTTAAATTATCTATACACTTCATTCTTTCAAACGCAATTTCATATTCCAGAAGTATTTGTTTAATAACTTCTTTATCGTCTAAGAATTGTACTTGTTGCATAGTTTTATTTATTCCTTGAATATAAATCTCCATTTCCTTATCGTTACCAAGTCCATACTTTTGAGCACTAGAGTTAACAGCTTTCTCAATAGTAGCTTTACTAACCTTATTAGGTTTTTGAGCTTTTACTTCAAATGGTATCTTATTTTCCTTAAAATATGCCATCTCAGCAGCTAACTGAGATGCTGATTTTTTCTTAGCCATTAGGTATCTCTACTTTAATAAAATGTTTTATTCTTGAACGATACTCTTTGAAAGGAACTATACCAACACATGAGCAGTATATATATCCTTTAAACCATATACACCAATGATTCCTAACATGAACTACTGCTAAGTCTGGAAGCTGTTGGCCTTGATACTTTGTCCAATTATAATCTGCTGTATAACCAAGAATACCTAACGTCATACAAACGTCTTGAGGGCTTGTGCCTTTGAATTTTGGTAAAACAGTCTTGATGTAATCGTATGGCAAATGAGTAATCATTGCAACTACATGTAAACCACAGGTTTTCTCATTGTGGCTCTGCTTACTGTATTTTGGTTTCCAACTCATAGATAAGATTTTCCTTTTGACTCAATCATTTTAAAGTCAGTTACAACGTATATACTTGTAGGATATACACTTGTACCATCCCAATCTTCAATACGGTCTTCACGAATAAACCTTATCATTTTCTTAGATTCAAGGTGCTTACCGTCTTGTAAGTAAACGAATTTACCTATCATTGGGTATCTCTTGTCATGAGGTTTAAAGTAAACTTTAACATTCTCATCAACCATCTTAATTACTTGCTCGATTTTCATTTTTAATAGTTTTAATTGTATAGTATCTGGTTAATTTCTGATGCTTTGTACTGCTCAGGTCCATTTATTCCATAGGTGTTAAATATAGAATCTGGATTATACCTGTAGTCAATAGGGTCTAACATGGCGCATAAATACTCAATAACATTGAGGACTATTATGTACTCAATATCTATGAATTCTTTTGAATTGAAGTTCATAACATAGAGTTTATCAATGAAACTTTATTTTCGCACTCAGGACCTATGCCCATATCAACACTACGAGGAACTGTAAGCAATCTTCCACATCTGCAACAACGACCACAATGCCATATCTCCAATTTTGGAAGAGTAAGACCTATAGCCAAATCAAGTAAAATCCTGTCAAACCAACGGCAATACAGTTTCTCTGATGCGTGTACTCCTAAAGCTGTAAAGAACGGCATACCGTTTTCAACTTTGATAGTTCCGAATTTTCTGTAGTTGGCTGTGTTATCAGGGCCATTTAAAACAGACACACTGTAAAGGGTATTATCTTTGTGGTCTACCAAAACTTTATAAGTAAACCTTGTATCTGTTTCTTTATTACGAAACGTAAACAGTGCATTACCGCCTAAAAAGAAGGCGACTGCTTTTGACTGTTCAACTACTTTACGATTGTCTTGCATATTCTTAATTTTTTGGTTAATAATCAAATATACGACACAATTTGTTAACATTTTGTTAATGGTTTGTTAAACTGATGTTAAAATCATTAAAATGGAAGTTCTTCTGGTTCGGCATCATCTTTGGTTTTTATCTCGAATTTAGGCATTGGAATCTGAGGTATAGCTTCGTATCTATTTATCTTTTCAACACACCACAGTTTTTGAACTTTTGAACCAAGCCTTGTAGATACCTTTATAAAGCCCATATCCTCAAGTTCACGACCTAATATAGTTGGATTGACTCTTTGCCTTGTAAGGTTCTCAATATCAATACATATATCAGTAGTGCTCATTCTATCTTCTGGCTTACATTCATTATCAGGAACAAAGTATCTCATTAAAATTTCTCTTTCTTTAATCACGATTGAATATTTATCTTCGTCCTTATTTAATAAAGCTAAGTCGGAGTGAACGATTCTCCAATCAAAACCTTCTTTATACAATCTGAACATCTC
>Ga0154020_10000576_pt1 | contig 44685 bp, 37 predicted proteins | sample Klosneuvirus_201_FD_109709 | JGI IMG/M metagenome (GOLD analysis project Ga0154020, IMG submission 109709) | Active sludge microbial communities from wastewater, Klosterneuburg, Austria - Klosneuvirus_20160825_MG | ecosystem: Engineered > WWTP > Aerobic digester > Activated sludge | place... | reverse complement strand
GTCGGAAGGCGGAACAACAGAGCCGGCCTCTGTGCCCGACGGGCGGTGGGAGCGCGGAGTTATACAAGCGGGTTTCCATTACGACGCCCGTAGAGCCGGCCTCTGTGCCGGCTTGCCCCGTCCGCGCGGTGGGAGCGCGGAGCTATACAAGCGGAGTTCCATTACGACGCCCCTAGAGCCGGCCTCTGTGCCGGCTTGCCCCGGTGGCGCCGTCCGCGTGGTGGGAGCGCCGTCCGCGTGGTGGGAGCGCCGTCCGCGTGGTGGGAGCGCCGTCCGCGTGGTGGGAGCGCGGAGTTATCAAGCGGAGTTCCATTACGACGCCCCGTAGAGCCGGCCTCTGTGCCGGCTTGCCGCCGCAACCCGCGCCACCCTGAAATCGGGTTCGGCTCTGGAGTCGCTGTTGTCTGGCGATTCCGGAAACTCAGCCTGGGGTCGACACCCGGGGGTCGACACCCGCGGTTTAGCTTGGGTGGCGCCTCCGCGCGTGTGCCGCGTCGGGGTTCTGGAAAGACAGTTCTGGAAAGACACCCCCGTTAAGCCGGGTTCCAGAATTGCCGGACACAGACGGTTCCATGGCCTGAACAGGTCTAGACTTGGTGGGTGCCTGGTTTGAGTGGATTCGACGGGTTGAGGCGGCAAGCCGGCACAGAGGCCGGCTCTACGGGACAATGCGCCCTACCGGGTGGAACGGGAATCCAACACAAACGTGACAGGGCCATCATTGAGCAGGGACACCTTCATGTCCGCGCCAAAGACCCCGTTCTCCACAGGAAGCCCCCTGGCTTTCAACTGCTTCCCCACATGTTCCACCAATGTGGCCGCCGGGCCCGGCTCCAGGGACGCCTCAAAGGACGGCCTCCGACCCTTCCCCAGGTTCGCCAGCAATGTGAACTGTGAGACCACCAGGACGGCGCCGCCCACATCCGTGGCTGCCTTGTTCATCTTCCCTGCATCGTCCGCAAAGGCCCGCAGCCCGGCCACCTTGTCCGCCATCCAATCGGCGTCGGCCTCGGTGTCACCCTTCTCTGCACCCACCAACGCCAGCCACCCCAGGCCAATGCGCCCCACCACCACGCCGCCCACCTCCACCTGCGCCTGGCTCACCCGCTGGAGGACACACCGCATGGATTGTTTCCCCCTTGGACCCAACTCAGCCCAGAGCCGCCAACGCCTTCTCAAGCCGCGGCATCATGGACTCAATGGACCCAATGTTCGTTGCACCAACACTCGCACGGAACCACGTTGGCTCCTGCCCCATCCCAAACGCGCTGAACGGAACCACCGCCATCCCCGCCTCTTCCAGGAGCCACTTCCGGATGTGCTCTGCGGTGGACAACGTCTCCCCGCCCGCCTTCTTCCCCAGCAGGTTGAAACGCACACTCAGGTAGATGGCCCCCTGCGGAGCAATGGCATCCACCGGGTGACCCTTCTTGGCCAGGGCCATGACGCCAGCGTGGAGTGCGGTGAGGCGTGAGCTTAGACCCGCCAGGTAGGATTCATTGAACGCCTTGACCTGCTCCGGCTGGTTCAACAGGCGGGCCGTGGCCACCTGCTCCGCCCGAGGCGCCCACGCACCCACATGCCCCAGGATGGCCTTCATCCGGTCAATCACATCCGTGGGACCCAGCGCCCAACCCACCCGCAACCCCGTGGCCGCCATGGACTTGGAAATGCCGTCAATGATGAGCGTGTAGCGCGCCACCTCCGGCACCAATGCCGGCGGGAAGAAGTGCTCGCGCCCGCCAAAGGTCAACGCGCCGTAGACCTGGTCGTACATGAAGAACAACGTGGGCCGGCCGTCCTTCTCCCGGCGCTGGTTCTCCTCCACAACGGCCTCACTCAACGCCAGCAAGGAGTCCCGCGTCACAATGGTACCGCAGGGATTCAATGGACTGTTGAGGAACACCACGCGTGCCGTGGAGAGATGCGCCTTCAACGCCGTCACGGAGGGGAAAAAACCGTCCGCGGCGGTGGCTGGGACCTCAACGGCTTTACCCCCGCACAGCACCATGTAGTGGTTGTTGTTCCAGCTGGGGAGCGGGTAGACCACCTCGTCACCCGCGTTCACCAGCGCGCGGTACGCCCCGTACAAGACAGGCCGCGCGCCACCGCAGATGAGCACGCTCTGCAACGGGTAGCTCACCCCGTAGGTGCGCTGGGTATGCGCCATCACCGCCTGGCGGAGCTCCAGCACGCCGTCAGAGGGCGGGTAATTGGTGTGCCCCTCCTTGAGCGCCGCAATGGTGTGCTCCAAAAGGGACGCGGGGATGGGGAACTCCTTGGGGTTGAAGTCGCCCACCGTGAGGTCGCACAGGACGCGGCCCTTGGAGACCAGCTCCCGGATTTCTCCGGCGATTTTCAGAATCTCCGACCCTACCAGGCGCGTGGACATGGCACTGGTGCGCGGCGTGGATGACGGCGGCGTCACAAAACTGGCAAGGTCCGTGGTCATGGCGGGATTCCTCCGGTTGAAAACCGCCCGCCGGTACCACAGCCGCTGGGGATATGCAGTGGGAAAACGGCGCCGGCGCGTAAGGTCAAAACAGGACGCTCTGGGCTGCGAGGGCCAGGGACCCGCTGGCCCGCGTCGCAGCAAGGGACCGCGGGGCTGGCGTCCCGTTGGAAAATCGCGGGCTCGCCTCGGAGGAGGAAACCGCCGGACTGACCGAGCCATGAATGGCTCGGCTCGCGAACGGCAAGGGGTCCTACGGACCTAAGGGCAAGAGCCTTGCGCCATCCCAAATTGGTAGTGCCCCAAACCCGCTTCAGGCTGCGAGGCTGCGGAAAAATAGAAGACCTTCAGCGTGCCCCCCTCAAACACCGCCGAGGGACCCCCGAGAAACTCCCCGTCAAACAACCCCGCCCGAGGTGCGACGACCGGGTTTGCCGGGATTGCGCTCCCAAACCAGACCGTCCGCGCTGAAGGCGTGACCCAGACCGCCCGGGTCAATTCCCGGCAACGGGTCCTCCGCCGCCACCCCGTAGTAGAACATGTGGAAGCCCATCACCGGGTCCGCCACCACGTTGGGATGCCCCGCAATGGCCGCGTCCCAGGAACCAGCCGCCCCAGCCCCAAAAACCGGCGTGGCGTGTTTGGTCCATTGGATGCCGTCTGATGACGTGGCGTACCCAACCCGCCCCGCAAAAACTCCCCCCAACAACCCCAGCCCCACGTACCAAAGCCGGTACTGCCCGGCCGCCTGGTCGTAGACCACCGTGGGCTCATAGACCCCACCAATCCAGCCATCACACCCCATCCCGTTGGCCCGGGGACAACACGCCGGCGGAGTGATGCCCGCGTTGCTGGCGCAGTACCCCTCCCAGCCCAACGTGGGCGTCAACACCGGACCCGCGTGTTTCACCCAGTCCCGCCCGTTGAGTGACGTGGCCGTCCCAATCAACCAATACGAATGCTCCGTGGCCGGTGGGTCAGGCGGCACATCCCCAGTGAAGAACATCCTCCAACCATTGCCCACCTTCACCACTGCCGGCGTCTCCACTCCTTTTCCGTCCCACGCCGTCGGAGCGTCCGGCACCAACACGTGGCTCATCTGCCGGTTGGGCCCCGCAGGCGCCATGTACTGCGTGCTCCAGGTGTGACCGTCGCTGGACTCCGAATAGACCGTCCCCATCACCGGCACCCAGTAGTCCATCCCCGTGAACCACATCCGCCAGGTGGACCCGTCCAGAACCACCGCGGGGTCTGTCACCGCACCATACGGAAGAAAGTAGGAACCAAGCGCCATCACCGGATTGGTGGCCACCTCCTGCGGCGTGTTGGACCGCGTGAACCCCGTTGGAAAAACACAGCCCGCAACGCCGCTGCTGGCCCCAGAGGACGAAACGCCAAACGCGCTGGAGGAGACACCCGCCAAGGAGGACGAGGATTCCGCCGCGGAACTGCTGCTGGTGGTCGCTGGTTGAGAGCTGGAGGGAGAAGCGCTGGAGGATGGGAGGAACGACGAACCAGCCGAGGAAGAAGACCGCAGCCCGCTGGACGAATCCGCAAGGCTGCTGGGATCCATCCGGGAGGAACCGCTGGAAGGCACCGCCGCTGAGGAAGACCCCAGCGCCGAGGATGCAGACGATGAACCCGACACCACGCCAGAGGATCCGCCGCCGCCCGTGGGCTCACTTGGGGCACACGCCGCCGCTGCAGACACCGCCCAACAACACAAAAAACCGAAAGAAATCTGGTGCATGGAGGGTTAGACACTTTCAAGGCCTTGAAAAGAAAGCAACTTTCCGCCGTTCAGAGGCTTGAAACGCGATTTTGCCCCCGGCCTCCCCCTAAAAGCCCTCCTTTGAATTTCGCTATGTCCAAGTTCAAGTTTGTGATTGCCCCCTCCGGGTCCCCCCTCCACCTCCCCCTCCGTCCGGCTGGCACAGGAACGCCAAAGACAAATTCGCTGGGTGTCGTATAAGCGTCGCCAATGGGTTCACGCGAAAAACAAACGTCATGACGGAGAAAGAGAGACCGAGAGGCCAATCATCGCATCAAGATACGCAAGAGCGAACGAAATGCGGCCGACCAAGAGCGCACTTCTCCTGGTCACGCGTCCAACGACACCGCAAACAAGCGCCCGAACGCCCGGCCCATGACACGACGGTGACCTGCCCGCGCGAACCTGCTGGACGGGGGAAGACAGGCGGCGGACTTGAAAGCAATTCCGTGGTGGATGTTGTGCGAACCGATGGCCAGCCTCACCCATCTGGTGGGCGCAGGCCTCGCGCTGGTGTTGCTGCCGTCGCTGCTGGCCCGCGTGGGCTCCCCCTGGCCACGCCGCGCCGCGTACGGTGTTTTTGGCCTCTCCGCCGTGTTCCTCCTTGCCGCCAGCGGGACGTACCACGCGTGTGACCTGGGTACTGAAGCCCGCACGTTCATGCAGCGCGTGGACCACGCGGCCATCTTCCTTCTCATTGCCGGGACGTACACGCCCGTCGTCATGGAGCACTACCGGGGCAAGACGCGCACCGCGCTGCTCACCCTGGTCTGGACGCTGGGCCTGGGCGGAGTGATCACCAAGACCATCCTCTTCAACAGCATCCCCCAATGGCTCAGCCTGTCCTGGTACCTGGCCATGGGCTGGATTGGCCTGATTGGCGCGGGCTTCCTGGCCCGCCGCGTGGGAATCAAACCGCTGCTGCCGCTGGTCTGGGGCGGCGTGGCGTATTCGGTGGGTGCGCTGGCAGACGGCTTTGGATGGCCCATCCTCTACGAGGGCGTCATTGGCCCCCATGAAGTGTTCCACATTGGTGTGCTGGCGGGGCTGGGCATCCACGCGTGGCTGCTGGCGCAATACGCCCACCAGTTCCGCCCCGCGCTGGCCAACGGGTAAGGCTCTCCCAGAACCACCGGGTTGCGTGTTAGCAACGCCGTCACTTTGAAGCCCCTCACCCAACTCCAAGAAGACCTGCGCGTGGCCGGCGGCAACCACACCCAGGTGCGGACGGCCCTGTCCCGCGCCGGCCTCAAGCCACACCTGACCAACGCGGTGGCCCGCCTGCTGGCTGACCCGGAAGCAGCCAGGGATTGGCGGACCTGGCTGGGGGACCCTTCAGACGCCACAGCAGCAATGCTTGACCACAAAGAATTCATGTTTCTGGTCAACGAGCTGACCGACCCAGAGGCCGAGCTCATCCACGCCATCCTGGGAATGGCTCCAACAACAACAAGTCCAAGTGCCACCGCTGCAAACCTGCCGCCCTATCCTTCCAGCCACAAACAACTCATGGGCTGGGCGTACACCCACGGCCTTCAACAGTTCATCCAACAAGCCGTGCATGAAGTTGCTCCTCACCTGGCAGACCACGCGGAGTACTACCGCTCGTCGTACTCCAAGGTGGCTGATGTGCTTCTCTCCCACGCGTCCAAGCCGTTCCGGGAGGAACTTTGGGCTCTTGTTGCCCAACAAAGCTTGCGCAATGACGCGGCGCTGGCCGCGCTCACGGCGGCCGAAGCCAACGCGCCGCCGTTGCCCAGCCACCCCAGCCTGGCTGCCGCGCTCAAACGGCTGTTGCAGGAGCGCAACAACCTGCGCACCTTCCTTGGGCCCGCGGCGTCCCAACAAGCCGGCGTGGACTTCAAGATCAAGGCGAACCCCGTGAGCCTCCTGGTCCAAGGCCCGGGGCTCCACACCGGCATGTTCGTGGACCTGGAAGCAGACCCCAACGAAGAGGTGACGCGTCACGTTGGCGACGTCACCTACTACCACACCCAAGCAGGGTGCACCCACACGCTGGCCGCCCTGGACGCAACCCTGATGGCGTTGTGGTGGACGCCCAAGCCAGAACTGCTGGCCGTTGTCACCGACGCACTCAACAACCCGCGGTGGAAACGCGACCTGGATGCGCTGCGGCACAACCTCGCCACCAAGCGGCGGACTCCCCAAAGCGGTGAAGCCGCGTGGCAACTGGCCTGGAGGCTCAAATACCACGCAGCGTTGGACGTGGACCTCATTCCGCTCAAACAGAAACAAAAAAAAGACGGCTCCTGGACAGACGGAACAGTGGCCCGTCCCACCGAACTGCTGGAAGACGAAGACGCGCTGACCGCCGCCGAACAACGCGCGTTGGTTGCCCTGGACGCGGCCGCGCGCCTCCCCGTGCAACAACGTGCCGAGCTCAAACTCAAGGCGCTGGCCGCGTTGCAGGGACACCCACGCGTCTACCTGGAAGGAAAAGAATCCCGCCTGGTGCCCGTCCAGGGCGCCACCCTGGGGCTCCTGCTGCAACGCAACGCCAAAGGGCTGATGCGCCTGACGCCGGTGGTCCAGGGTTCCAACCTCCCCTTGGATCTGGACCAGCTGACACTCTACGTGGACCTGGACGGGCGCCGGGAACGCCGCGTTGCCATGATGGCCAATGACCCACCGCGGGTGGAGGTGCTCACGTTGTCCCGCGCCGTGCAGACCGTGCTGGACCACCTGCATGGCCTGAACACCGAATTTCCACCCGAAGCCGCGCAAGAACTGGTGGAGCTGGCCTCCCAACTGGAAGCCGTCCTCCCCGTCACGCTGCCTGACGTCATCAAAGGCACCCGTCAGGAACCGCGGCCACACATGACCGTTCGGCTCCAGCCCAAAGGAGATGTGGCGCTGCAGGTGGAACTGTTGTGCCAGCCCTTGGAGCACGGGCCGCAGCTCACCCCCGGGGACGGTGCCGCGGAACTCCACGGCATCAAAGACGGCGCGCCGGTCTACACGCGCCGGGACATGCAAGGTGAACAACAACGCGCCACGGCGCTGGCCAACGCGCTCAAACTCCACCGTAACAGCGACGACCACTCGACGTTTGTGAACGTGCTGGAAGAAGACGCTGCGTTGGAAACGTTGCTGCTGGCCAAGGACCTCAACGACCCCAACGTCTCCATGGAGTGGTTGGGCCGGCCCTGGACGCTGACCCGCGGTGCGCTGTTGAAAGACGTGCGCGTGGCGGTGGCGCGCAAGCGGGACTGGTTTGGCCTGGAAGGAAGCCTGGAGGTGGACGGCGCGCGCGTGGAGCTGGCGGTGCTCCTGGACGCGCTGAGGAACAAAAAGCGCGCGGTGCCGCTGGGGAACCACCAGTTTGTCATCCTGGGAGAACAACTGCGCGCGCGTTTGAGGGATGTGGCCGCGGGCACCATGGGTGGCGTGGATGCGCCGCACCTTGGCCCCGCTGGTGCCCTGGCGCTGCAAGCCCTGGAAAGCGAGCTTCAGGGCCTGCAAGGAGACCGGGACTTCAAGACGCTGATGCAGCGCGTGGAAGAAGCACGCAATTTGCAGCCGGTGGTTCCTGCGGCGCTGAAGACCGTGCTGCGCGACTATCAAAAGGACGGCTTCAAGTGGATGGCGCGCCTGGCAGCATGGGGTGCGGGTGCCGTGTTGGCCGACGACATGGGCCTGGGGAAGACCATCCAGGCACTCACGCTGTTGGACCACCGCAAGAACAATGGCCCCGCGTTGGTGGTGGCCCCCACGTCGGTGTGCCGCAACTGGGAGACAGAAGCCAGGCGGTTTGCACCTGCACTGCGCATCACCCTGCACCGGGATGTCCCGGAAAAAGAACGCACCACAACGCTGGCCGCGCTGGGCCCCAAAGACGTCCTGGTCACAAGCTACGGCCTGCTCATCCGCCATGCGGAACAACTGGCCGCAACCACCTTCAACACGCTGGTGCTGGATGAAGCGCATGCGGTCAAAAATCCGTCGTCACGGCGGGCGGCCGCGGCCCGTGGGCTGAAGGCGGAGTTCAAACTGGCGTTGACCGGAACCCCGCTGGAAAACCACCTGGGCGAGCTGTGGAGCCTGTGGCGCGTGGTGTTCCCCGGATTGTTTGGCGGCTGGGAGGAGTTCCGGGAACGGTTTGCCAATCCCATTGAACGCAACGGTGACAACGACCGCCGCGCCGCGCTGGGCGCGTTGTGCCGTCCGTTCCTGTTGCGCCGCACCAAGGCCGCTGTGGCCCCGGAACTTCCACCGCGCACCGACGTCACGCTGACCGTGGAGCTGACGGCCGCGGAGCGCAACCTCTACGAACAGGCGCGCCTGGCCGCCGTGGCCAAGATCTCCGGCATGGTGGAGACACCGGAACACAACAAACGGTTTGAGATGTTGAGTGCCTTGACCAGGCTGCGGCTGTGCGCGTGTCACCCGCGTTTGTACGACGAAAAAACCCAGATTCCCGCGTCCAAGCTGGCGCGCCTGATGGAGCTGCTGGAGGAGCTGCATGAGGAAGGCCACCGCGCGTTGGTGTTCAGCCAGTTCACGAGCCTGTTGGCCCTGGTGCGTGGCGCGCTGGATGCGCAGAAGCTCCCGTACCTCTACCTGGACGGGCAGACCCCACCGGACCAGCGTGACACCTTGGTCCAGCGTTTTCAGGCCGGTGGCGGCGGGGATGTGTTCCTTATCTCGCTCAAGGCGGGCGGGACCGGGCTCAACCTCACCGCGGCAACGTACGTCATCCATCTGGACCCGTGGTGGAACCCCGCGGTGGAGGACCAGGCGTCAGACCGCGCGCACCGCATTGGCCAGGAGAAACCCGTCACCGTCATACGCCTGGTGGCGCAAGGCACGGTGGAAGAACAGATTGTGTCCATGCACCAGGACAAACGCGCGCTGGTGGCCGGGGTGTTGGAAGGCACCGAGGGAGCGGGGCGCTTGAGCACCAAAGAACTGATGGAGCTCATCCAGACGGCCACGCGGGGTCCGGCAACGGCGGAAGAACCGGATGAGGAGGAGAACAGTCCCGCGGAGCCAACGTCGACTGAAACCGCGGCCGGAGCACCGGTGGAACGGGCGCCCAAGGCACGCGTTGTGGCGACGCCAAAACAGGCTGTGGTGCCAAAGCAGGCGGGTGGCACCTATCCGGTGTGGCTGGGGAGCACGGCGGAGGGATTTGAGGCGTTCCAGCGGGAGTTTGTGGAGGACCTGCTGCATCCAAAGGACGGGCACAACCCGCTGAGTGAGATTGCCAAGGGGAGCTACGTGCGTGCGTTGCGGCGTTTTGGGGAGCACCTGAGCAAGCGCAAGAACGTGAAGGAGCCGCGCGCGGAGGTGGAACGCTACGTGGCGGGGCTGAGGGATGGGTCCATTGAAGCGCCCAAGAGTGAGCCCACCATCGCGGTGCCGGCGCTCAACCGGTTGGTGGCGTTTTTGTTGAAGCGGTAATTTCGCGTATTTCTCCAGATCCGGGAGGTTTTGGTCTTGGATATTTTGATCTGGGAGGGCGAGGCGTCTGCCGAGCCTGAGCCCCTAAAAAAGCCCCCGGCGGCTGAAGCCGCAGGGCAACAAAGGCGCCAGGCCGGCCTTCGCCGGCCATCATTGACGCGTGGGGAACGTGTTGACCGCGCGCCTTCAGCGTCGCCGCAAATTGGCCTTTGGGAGGTCGCGACACGTCGTGATTTGGTCATTGAACCGGATGCGTGCGCGTCTCTGACGGCCGGAACTCCGCAACAAACAACGCAACCTCCCCCGCAGAGAGTGGGGACAACACAACCTCCCACGCAGCCCGCGTTCCAACGCCATCTTCCACAACCAACAACACGCCAACGCCCCGCGGCAACGCCCAGGCCATCAACCGCTGATGAAGCAGTGCCATTGGGTCCAACGGCGCCATCATTCCGTGCCAGGCGGCCAACAGCATCAGGTTGCAGTCCAGTGAAGACCGCTCAACGCGTGGCAACAGTGGCCAGTGGCACACCTTCATGGCCGAAGAGAAGATCATGGCGGTGCGACAGTCGGTGTCGGAGAGAGCACCACGGCATGGATGAATCCGGACGTACAAATCACGCGGCGCGCAACAGGCTGGGCTTCCCGGACAACACCGCATCCGGAATGTAGCTCCACACCTGTACGCGGCCCTCCTGTGCCGCCGCAGTGAGCTTGGGGGTCACCTGGTCCGTCAGGATGGCGCCCACCACGTCCTCACTGCGCCGCGCGTGATCATTGCGAACATGGTGCACATAACGCAGCACCTGCCCCACGGCGTCACTGGAGGCGTCCTGGTACTTGAGCTCAAAGACCCACCAAAGGCGCCGCGCTTCCTGGTAGCCCAGCAGGTCAATACAATTGAGCGGCGTCATCACCTGCCGGTGGTGGATGTGGTCCACGTCATGGTCCGCCAGGCGGATGCCCTCCTGACGCGCCAGGTTGGTCCTGGGCCAGTGGCGCTCAAGGGCCTCCTCCACAGCGCGTTCGGAGAGGTTGGCCTGCAGCGTCTGGGAGGCCGCGTCCGGACCCAGCAGCTTGAGAAGGTGAGGCAGCGCGCCAGCCGGAAGATACGTTTTGGACAACACCTCCAGCACCTGGACGCGGAACGCAGCGTTGCCGGCAAGCGCTGCAAAGATGCCCGGATGGAGTTGCGCGCACCGCACCATCCCCAGCACGTGCCAGACGCCGCGCGCCAGGTCCTGGTGAAGCCTGTCAGCCTGGGTGTGCTGCGGAATGAGCTGCCAGATTCCGTCACTGTGCAGCGCGCGGAACGGGTCATACGGCTTGGGGCGGCTCTTGGACGGCCAGCGCGGGTAGAGCAGGTCAAAGACCTGGAAGAAGACGCTCTTGAGCGCGCCATCCAGGTAGATGTCCCGGGAGCGGATGACGCCCTTGTGGATGAGGATGACCACCGCGCACAACAGCACCGGTTTGTAGGGTTTGACCGGTGGCTCCGTGTTGACGCGGAGGGTGCGGATGGCGTCCAGGAATTCAGCGTTGGTCATGGTGGACACACTGTCTCATAAGCGTCTGCATTCCGTGCAGGTGGTTGACCAGCGTAGCGCACAAGGTTCCATGCCACACCGTAGTGCGCCATTGGACCAGGGCGAAGGCTCCCCCACAAGGCCGGGGTCGTCTTGTGGGGCCGCGGATGAATTCATAACATTTTCAAGCATTCCATATGGAAGCACGCTGGCAGGCAGGCAGGGCACCCGCGCAACCGTGTTGTCAGCGATGGTGTCCACGTGAGAAGAAGACACCATGTCCAGCCGCAAGAGCCGGAGCAGTCAACCGGATGCCAACGGGGCCATCACCGGCAAGATGACGGCGCCACCGAGCGACGGGCCCACCCATGTGATTGCAAGTCCGCTCATGCCTGACCCGCCGGCAGCGGCAGCCGAGCCTGAACGGGTGGTCCACCGCCGCCTCCGGTTGACGGTCAAGCTGGACGGCAAGGACTCCGAATCACACGTGATTGATGACCGGAGTTCCCCGCTGATTGTGGGCCGGCGCGAAGAGTCCTCCATTTTTATTGCCGATTCGACGGTTTCCAAGGTTCACGCCATGCTCCGCTTTGATGCGGGGACCGGCTGGCAGTACTGGGACCTCAACAGCACCAATGGCACATCCGTTGTGTTGCCTGACCCCATCACCAACCAGCCACGGATGATTGCCGTCAACGGCCAGCTGATTCCGGTGGGACCAGGAACAACATTGAAGATTGGTGGCCACCTGGAGTTGGTGTTCCGCGCAGAACCGCCCCCACTCCCCAGGCCTTTGCGGTCCACCGAGGCGTCCGCGGCCGCCAAACAACTGCGCGAAGAGGTGGCGCGCGTTGCCCCACACCGCGACCTTGTCCTGCTCTACGGTGAATCCGGAACCGGAAAAACCCATACCGCGCGCATCCTGCACGAAAACAGCGGAAGACGCGGGAAGTTTGTTGCGGTGAATTGTGCCAGCCTGCCGCAGGACCGCGTTCAGCTTGAAGCCAAGTTTCACGGCGCCGCCATGGGGGCCTACACCGGGCAGGTGCATGCCCAGCAGGGGCTGTTTGCCGAAGCGCACGGCGGCACGCTCTTTCTGGATGAAATTGAGTCCATGCCCGAAGAAGCACAGGGTTTCCTGTTGGACGCGCTGGATGGTGCACGGCAATTCCGTCCATTGGGAGCTGACAAGCAGACCGCAGTGCTGGACTTCCGCGTTGTTGCGGCCACCAAGCTCAAGATTGCAGACACCCCGCTGCGCAAGGACCTGGTCAACAGGCTTCTCAACGGGGTCACCATCCAGATTCCCAACCTGGCCGAGCGCAAGGAGGACCTGCCAGGGCTCATGGATGCGTTTGCGCTGCGGTTTGCCCAGGAGCGCGACGCGTCGGTACGCGTTGGATTTGATGAGTCCGCCCATGCCTGGGCCATGATGCAGGACTGGCACCCCGGACAGTTCCGCAAGCTGGAGGCTGTGTTGCGCAACGCGGTGCGTGCGTCTGACCGTGGCGGCTCCGGTCCGCTGGTCATCCAGCGGGCAACCCTGGAAGCCGCCGCGGCCCGCTACGACGCCCAGGCCAGCCCGGACACCGCGGTCCATGACACCGAAGAAATGCCGGTGGAGGCCATCCGGGAAGAGATCCGCCGCCGGGAGTTCAAGCCAACCACCAGGCTGGACAAAGAAGACATTGAAGCCGCGCTGAAAGAGACCGGGATGAAGCTGGGACCGGCCGCCAAGCGGCTGGGCATAGCCCTCAACACGTTGAAGAAGAAGATGCGCGCGCTGGGGATGCGGCGGTAACCTGTCAGGACTGACAGTCAGCTTTGACAGTCAGCACCGCCAAGACACGGCGTGCTCCTGTGCAAATGACTGATTTCACTCAGCGCGCCCTTTGGCGCGGCTGATGCTTTGCACGTCCTCCAGCCACCAAGGAGGAGCGCACCCATGGAACGCAGTTTCAACGAAGGCACCAGCTTTGGGGATATCTCGGCCGCGCGGGCGCCAGTGTTGCCTCCCATTGCGTGGCAGCGGGCCATGCAGACCCTGGCCCGCGCGCTGCCCGCAGGCCGTAGTTGCCCGGTGCTTGCGGGCGTGGTCATCCAAGCGGGCGTGCGGCCGGCGCAATGGGAGACCTTTGTGTTCCCCGTTGCCACCGCCGAGTCCCCGGCGTCCGCCACATTGGGCCGCCATGGGAACTGCGACGCAAAACTCCCAGCGGGGTCCCTGCGGCAGGTGGTGCTGCTTGGCTGGGCAGATGGCGAGCTGTGGGCCTTGGACCTCAACACCGAAACCGGCATGCAAACACCACTGGGTGACGCCACCCGCTTGCACGGCAATGGCGGAACGCTGCTGTTTGGCGCGGGTGGAGCCTGGGTGGCGGTGGTGGTGGTGCCGCCGGGTGTCCTGGTGGAGGCGGTGCCGTCACCGGGCATCCCGGCGTCCCTTGGCACGGAATGCCTTGCGGCTCCGGCCCTTGGCGGTGCGGACCTTGAGTTTGGCCGCCCACCTTCCACCGGCTCCCTGGTGGCCTACGTGGACCGCGTGCAGGAGGGAAACCCGCGGGCGCTGGGACCCTGGGCGGTGTCCACGCTGCCAGTCTTTGCCGCGGCGGACGGCACATACCGCAATGGCCGCGGAGAAATTGCGCACCCCGGAACATGGGGCCGCTTTGAGCTGGAGCCACAAGACCTGGCGCGTGGCGTCCTCATTGGTCGCTATGAACGCTGTGCCAGCGCACTGCTCACCGACGCCTGGGACGGCGTTTCACGGGTCCATGCGCTGCTGATTTCCCGGCGTGGGAAGAATCTGGCGGTTGACCTGGCCTCCACCAATGGCATGGACGTCCACAGAGGTATTGGCGCAGAGCGTGTGCTGCCGCAGGCCTGCAATGTCGCCACATGGAAGAGTGGTGACCAGCTGGTCCTGGGTGACGTCCTGGAATTTGACCTTGTGGTGAAGGGAGACCAGCAATGATGGGCCAACACAGAGCACCACACCAGATGGTCAGGTGCCGGTATTGCCTTTGTGGTGTTCGCGGCGCCGCCACCAGGCGCATGAGACTTCAAAATGCCCCAAGCGTCCTGGGCTCAAAGTGCCTGCGCAGAACCACTGCACAAAGCAGCCGCGGCGCGGTCAGGTTGACCCGCCATCCCTGCACGCAGCCCAGGTGCCTGCGCCCTTGCGTCCTGCACCCGCTGCGGCGGCAGCGAGGCCATCCGAGCCGATAACGCGCCCGACGCCAAGGCCGGGCGGTGGTGGACCTCCCCGCCAACGGTTCACTTTTCGCCCCCGCTGCATTGGATGCGGCGCGCACGCCATCCTGGGCGACACAGTGTGCCTGGCGTGCGCGGCCTGAGAAACAACGAGAGGGAAGAATGCAGGTGGTGCCCGGGACAATCAACGTGAGGAGGAGTAAATGCGCCGACCAGTCCTTTGCAAAAGTTGTAACAACCTCTTCTTAGAAGAACATTTTTCTGAGCATCAGGCTGAGTGTTTGCGCCGGTCCAGCCGGTACACGGAAGCCCGGCGGCAGCCACCTTCGAAGGTAGCCGCGGGGGACTGTCGGAACTGTCGACGTCCGTTGGGCTCATCAATATATGCCGCGAGGCGGACAAAGAAGTCATGCCCGCACTGCTCCAAGCAGAATCACCAATTCCATGTGTTCTATGCCCACCCGACCTCCTTTGGTACTTCCGAGGCGCGGCAGACCACCGCCACGAAGGATGGCGCCCAAAGCTGGTGCTGCGCGTGCAGAAGCCGCGGGGATACCAGCGGGAAGACAACGTGCGACCAGGTTATCTTGGATTGACTGTTGACGTGTCACAGCCGAGCAAATCCCGGACTCAGAGGAGAGCCAACACGAAAGGAGCGACCTCCTTCAAGAAGCGCGTACTCATTCCATTCCTTTCACTTGTTTGGAGAACAACATTGTCCCGCCTGGAACCAGTCCCAGCGCGGGCAACGGAGAGTCGCCCGCCGCCGAAACGCTTCGGTCAGGTTCCCTCTCTCCTTCTGCACGTGGCGTTGGCAAGATGGCAACCCGCCAGAGGTTGGGTACGCCAAGCAACTCTGCGACATCGGCGACTGTTGTTGTCTCAGGCAGCACCAGCAGCGTGCGCTGCGCAGCCACGCCGTCAATCTCAGGGGTCTCTGCCCAAAACCGGAAATCCCCACAGGCAAGCAACTCAGTTACGGGGATCTGGTTGGCGGCAAGAGCACCTGTGACCTCCGGGTCAACAATAAAAATCTCGAGGTCAGGGGTAGCCTTGCCATTCCTGATCACGTCGTGAATGCCACGAAGCATTTTGAACAAGGCAGAAGGTCCGGTGCCAGGTGGACGCCGATCCCGCGGCCAACAGGGGTAGTTGGACCAAGCTGATATTTTGTGCCTCCGCGGCCGACAGCAACTCGCCCATGACGTTACGGATGCCCCGCACGTCGCGGCTACCCTGATGAACTGGCGTAACGCCGACGATGCTCGCATCACGACAGCTAAAGACGTTCTCATGGTTTGGCATTGGCAAGAACGCGTGGTTGCCGACGTCCTGGCCCAGCAAGCGTCTTGCCGTGCCACCGGAATATGTCCTTTTCCCCTCCCTCCCAAGGCTGGCAACGCGCCAACTCCTACCGCCTGAGGAGTCTACCGGAAGCTCCTGGCTTTTCAGCGTGAGGCTTCGGCCGTTCGGCAACGCGTAGGTCGCGGCCGTCTGGGTGCCACGGTGGGCACCGCCCTTCTTTTCGCCAATCTTGGTCACCAGATTGTTGAGGAAATTGGGGAGATCCGCGTGGTCCTTGTACGTCACAAGGTTGACATTGAGGCGCGTCAACAAGAACAACGGGTCAGCTTCACCCTCCTTCATAAGAGCAAAGTGCGGGTGTGGCCCCGGGCCAAAGCCGTGCAGGATTTCTCCAAACAAGTTCACAAAGTAGTCCTCCTGGAGCCCGCTTCCCAGGAAGAGAAAGGAGCGACGGCGAAACACCTCGGCAAAAGCGCGTCTGAACAGGCGATCGTCGTTCATCACGCGCTGGTACTGGTGGTGGCCCACAACGACCTGCCGGGCCAGTTCAGTCTTCCTGTGCCCGGGCCCGCACTCGCCGAGAAATCCCTGAATCGCCCACAAGGCGGGGCGGGCCGGCACGTCCAACCCGCCAAGGACGGCCCTGCAGTCTTCCACGCCCCTGCCGAAGACAAGGACCTTGCCGTCCTCCGGTTTGACATTTGGGGGCCTCTTGATGGGGGGGGCAGCGCGGTTCGAAGCTTTCACAAAAAGGTCATCATAGTTTGTGCTGATGACCAGGGGCCAACTCAACTTTGCCAGTGCCGCTGTCTGTTCGGGTACGGTCTGGTCCTTGCCCTCAAAGAGTGCCGAGCGGCAGGCGGCCGAAAGCTTGTCCTGGAAGGCCAGGGCCTGGACGGCACGATCCGCCCTTCGAACAAGGGCGCCGGCAGCGTTGGCGTCCGCGGCGCCGCCAGCGCCCTGAAGGCCCGCCTCCTTCTCAAGCCTTTGAACAAACGCCGCCCAATCGGTGCATGTCATTCTGCTCATGCCGCTGCCAATGAAGGGAACGAGTTGCCGGCTCCGCCAGAGGACGCTCGCGCGGTCGATCATTTCATCTGGTGTCATCACGTCTCCTCCACCGCTTTTGAAACACAGGACCAGCCGTCAAAAGCGCGAAAGAATGCCTTGCCTGCCCATCCTCGAGGATGGACAGGCCCGCCGCAAGACAAATGTGGCGCCGTCCCAAGTCCGGATTGGCGCTTGGGCAAAGGCGGATGACTTCCCAGTCACGTCGGTGATGTGTGGGATGAGGATGTGCAAACATCGCACCGCACCCAATGCTCAGGTGGACGCGGCCGGCCAGCGCTCCCACACAGCTCGCACGTCTCCCACGCCTGCGCCACCGAAAAGCCCGCGCACCGTTTCAGTTGCGCCAGCACCGCCGGTGGAAACTCCTGCGCCACGTACACGCGCAAACTGCCAAACTTCTCCTTCACCTGCAGCAGACGGTAGTCCGGTGTCACGCGCAGCATTTCTGCGTGCATGCGCACCAACAACGGGAACCAACCCGGCGGTACGGCACTGCGCTCCGGGTTGAACACGTGGCCATCCAGTTCCCGCGGAAGGTCCTCATGCATTCTTGCCTCCATGGACAGCGACGTCGTTGAAATCCCCGCGGATGTTGTAGCGCTTCCACGCGGTCGGAATGCCTCCCGTCCTGAGCTGCCGCGCCCAATGGCCCACCGCTTCCCCTCCCCAATGGACCGCCTCATTCTCGGTGTTGCAGGGACCACGGGCCTCCAGGAGGAATCCATCCTGGTCCACCATGATGGTGGCGCGTGTTCCGTCCCGCTCCGCGTGAAACAGGAAAGCCTCCCCAGACCTTGCCAGCGCCATGTGGATGGCCGCGCAGTGGTGCATGTCGCGTCCCTCGGCAATGAGCTGCGCGGGCGTGGCAATGAACCGCAGCCCGTCCACGCACGGCAGCGGAACCTTGGGGTGCGCCAACAATGCCCCGCCACCGGCCTCCTGACCGTTGCCCGCCGTGGCGCGCGTGAAGGACGCAAACCATGCCACCACACCCTTGGCCACCGACCCCAACGTGTGCCCGGACGTGGGCCCGGCCCGGGTCACCATCTGGACGAACAGCGGCACATGGTCGTCCGGGTCATCCTGCTTGTGCAGAACCTTCATCACCCGCGCCAGGGCGTGGCGCACTTCGTCCTCGGAGGCACGCAAGATGACCGGGACCAGGTTCCACACCCACGCACAGTCCTCATCCATCATCACGGCCCGGGAGAAGTCTGCCAGCAATGACAGGTGCAGCAGGGACGGAATGGGCCGCTGGATGGGAATGGACGCCAGCTCAAGCAGGTCCACGCCTGGGGCGCACTCCCCCCACGCACCCAGCGTGCGCGCCACGCTGCGCGCGCAGGAGCCCGGAGCAACGTACAAAGCCCCCCAATGCTCCATGCGGTGCGCCAGCGCCTCAGGCGTGGGTGCTGTTTCATGGCACAACGTTGGCCACGTGTACCCACGCTCCACCACCGTGGCCGCCAACGCCGCGGCCCTGAGGTGCGAAATGTCCCGCAGGATGTACGGGTGGAACAACACCGCCTCCGAGTAAAGCCACGGGACGTCGTCGTGGTGGAACTGGGAAAGCTCCTCCTCGGCGAACTCCAGTTGCGGACTGACCGCAAGGCCAGAGCTGCGCAACGTGCACGACAAGGTCTGGCGGATGGCGGCGTTCTCATGTGCAGTGACGGCAGGGGAGGGCGCAAACAAATCAGGCTGCGCAGCAGGCTTTGATGGCGGGAGGTGGAGGGCTTCACGCACCGCGTCCACGGTGCCCTGCAGCCCCAACGTGGTGGGCGGGAAGTTCTTGCAGACGCCGGGCGCGTGCAACTCAAAGCGGTGGTGGTCCGTTTGGACGTGCACGCGCGACGGACCAGCGGTGAAGACAGCCACCCCGGTTGAACGGGATATTTCCAAGGATTCAAGAGACCAGGACATGGCGCCACCAGACCAGGGTGGTGCGACAGTCTGTGTCGGATGTGGGATCAGGTTGCGCTACCCAAGGGGCTGCTTGTTTGGTGCCCCGCACCTGCCGCACACGACCTTGGCAAACTGGCAATTGTTGCAGCCGGAGTTGATGCAGCCAACGTTGTAGCATTTCTGGCATTTGTAAAGAACACCCCCGCACGGCCGGTTGCCGCGCTGACCTTTGCATAGCGCCATCTTTTCCTCCCGGTTGACTGGCGGGTTGTCACGGCCAGATGTGGATTGCTGTGGGAGCAGAAGAACATCTTTGTGCGACAGCGCATGTCGCAGTTGGGATCACGCGGCCGATCTCCGCCGTTGGCGCGGCCGTGAGCCTGGGTGTCACCACGTCCGTCAGGATGGCGCAAACCACGTCCTCACGGCGCCGCCCGTGAACATTGCGAACATAACGCAGCACTGGCCCCACGGCTGGGCCGCCACGTTTGTTCAACCGTCAAACGGCGGACAAAACATCACCGTGTGACTCACAAATCCCATGCGACATCAACCGTTCATACACGCATCACACCGGACCATTCGTGTTGGAGGGCGCTGACGGCCGGGCCCTCCACAGGTGGCACAGGTCTCCTGGGCCTGGGCCTGCGCGTAAACCACGCACGCGCGCAATTGTTCGGCCACCGGCTGGGGATAATCCGGCGCCACGTAGACACGCAGCCCCTCGAACTTTTCCTTCACCTGCAACAGCACGTAGTCCGGCGTGACCTGCATCATCTGGGCGTGCATGCGCAACAGAAGTGCATGCCACCCCGGTGGCGCAAAACTACACTCCGGGTCAACGATGTGCGCAGCCAACTCTTCTGGAAGTTCATCAGACATATCCACTCCTCCTCCTGGGCGCGGCACTCACGCCGCGCGTTGTGGTGTGTTCCCGCTCCATGTTCCAGCTGCGTCTCCCGGCTGGAGCTGGACCGCCCACGCCGCCAACTGTTGCGCCCCCCAAGCACTGGCGGCGTTCTCCTTGTTGCAGGGGCCAAGGCTCTGCAGGATGTGGCCCCCCGCATCCAGCATCACCGTGGCACGCGTACCGAGGTGCTCCACGTGGAAGAAGTACGATGCACCGTCCTTGGCCTCTGCCATGTACGTTGCCGCGCAGTTGTGCATGTCCCAGCCTTCGGAAAGGAGCTCTGCGGGTGTGGAGATGAAACGCACGCCGGGCAGGGACGGCAATGGCACGTTGGGATACGCCAACAAGCATCCGCCGAAAGGCCCGCTGTTCCCGTCAAGCGGGTCCCGCACCAGACGCTGAAACCAGGCCACCACGTTCTTGGCCACCGCCCCCAGGGTGCGTCCTTTGATGGAACCTGATTGCGTCACCATCTGGATGAACAGGTGAACATGTTGGTCCGGGTCATCATCTTGTTTGAGCAACGCAGCCATGACGCGGTCCACTGCGTGCCGGACCTCCTCTTCAGAAGCCCGCTGGATGATGGGAACCAACGGCCACAGCCAGCTGTTGTCCTCCATGGTCATGATGCCCAGGGAAAGAGCGGCCAACAGCGACAGGTGCAGCAGCGACGGAACCGGCCGGTGAATGGCAACGGCACGAAGCTCCAGGAGGTCCAATGTTGGCGCGGTGTTGCCCAGCGCGCCCAGCGTTCGAGCCACGCTGCGGGCGCACGAACCAGGTGCAACGTAATGTTCCGGCCAGCGGGCCATCAAAGAGGCTACACGTTCTGGCGTCGGCGCCATGGCCATGCACCACGAAGGGGCACCGCGGCGCCACTCCAGCCCCAACGCGGCCAACGCGGCAGGCCGGTAGCGGGCGATGTCCGACAGAATGTACGGGTGGGAAAACACCGGTGCCGCGTAGAGCCACGGGAGCTGCTCGTCAGATTCGCGGGACAGGGCCTGTTCGGCCAACACCAGCTGCGGGCAGACCGCCAGCGCGGCCTGGCGCAGGGCGCCCAGCAGCGTGCGCCGGACGAACACGTCCTCAGCCAGGGAGGAATCCATGGGCTGCGTGAAGAAGTCCAATTGGGTGCCGGTGGGTGCGCGCGTGGGCTGGAGCAAAAATTCGCGCAGGATGGTGCGCGTTGCGCGCTCGAGGCCGGTGGCGGTGGGAAGGAAGAGCCGGTGCCGGCGGGGGGTGCGCACTTCCCATTGGTGACGGTGCGCGCGCACGCCCACCTGCACTCCACCGCAGGTGAAGACCAGCTCGCAGGGGGACCCAAAGAGCACTTCCATGGGCCAAGCACACCACTGCGGTGCGACGCCGGGTGTCGGATGGTGGGATCAGCGGATAGCGCCCAGTTCAAGCACCGGTTTCTTCCTTGAGTCGTCCATCAACGCTGAGTGTATGCACAACCCGGTGGAGCTTTTCGCCGTTCTCCGGCCACTTCCACGGGACGCCGACAAACAGCCAGCTTTCCCGCGGGTCAAAGTTCCTGTGGCAGCGAACGATGTGCTCAAAAGATGCGTGAAGTTCGGCAAGAGAGGACGGAGTGGCTTCAGGCGGGTGGTAGCTATAGACAAGCATTTTGTACCTGGCCTTGACGTCCACAAGCTTGCAGAAGTCATCCAGTACCATCTGAAAGTTGAGGGCGGGGGACGACTCTTTCCCCCACTCTGACTCAACCGCCAGGAGGATCTCGTAGTGGTTGCGTGGCACCAGTGAGGGGGCCTGTTTGAAGACATAGGGCCACGTGGTCCACGTGAAATCAAGAAGGTACTCCCCCGGCGTGGGTTCCTTGGAGATTTGTTCATGATGAAAGCAGCGCATGGATTCCGGCTCAACCGTGCAAGCTGCAGCGACGCTGTCACGGAGGCCATCCAGTGCACGCACGGTTCCACGGGTCCAATCTGGAGACTGCCAATTGTTTGCACTGACGAGAGGCTGCCAGGCCTCATCGAGCGCCGTAACAATCTTTTGAAAGAGGGTATCCATATTTTCTCCGCAGTTTGTGAGGGTAGACGCGTCTCCTGGGGCCAGCCCCAATACTGTGAGGCCGGAATTTGTTCCCCCAAGGCTCTCCAGGATGTTGCCCCCCGCATCCAGCATCACCGTGGCCCGCGCACCGTGGTGGCCTCGACCACAGCCCAATGCGCTGCCCGCGGTGCGTGATGGCGTGGCCCTGGAAGCGCTGGTGGAAGAAGGGCGCAAGCTCTGGTTTGAAGACGCCCCCGCCGGAGCCGAACCGTTTGACGTCCCCATGGCAATGACGTTCACATCCACCAGGGCAAAGACCGTCCTCCCGTCACACGCGGAGCGGCGTAGCAGTTCTTTGCGCGTTGCGGCCGGCGCCCGGCAGGCCAATGCGAGCAGCGACACCGACACCAGAAGGCCCACAGGGATTCCATTGCGCATGGGGCCACTGTGGCAGGCCATTGAAAGATAGCTCAGCGTTGAGCTCCGGGGCGACGTGCACATGAGTCGGTTCAAGACGAGGTGTTCATGTGTTCACGAGGCGCTGGTGTGGCCGTTCACGATGCGGCGCACCAGGCGTTCGGGATCGCGGTGCGAACGCAGTTGACCCAGCAAAACCGGGATGGTGTCATTGCCCATGGTCAGAACAAGCGTGCGACAACTCGCCGAGGATTTTGGCATCAGCCCGAGGAGGTGCATCTACATCCTTCGCTCACGCGACATGATTGTCGCGAACGAAACGGAACTCATCGACTGCTCAACAGGGCTCAACATACTCAAAGCCGCGTTGCCTCACGTGGCCCCGAAAGACGGAGGACAGACAGGAGAGCAGCAGCGGCTTGTTACCGTGGAGCATCTGGCGGGGGAGGTGGGTCTTACAAAGATCAAGTGTATTTACATCCTTCGCGCGCACGACATGCGGATTCCAAATGGTAATGCGCTTGTTGAGTACAAACGGGCGCTTGAAATCTTGAAATCAACGCTCACACAGCGCCGCGCCGCACCAGCGACGGAACATTCCGACGTCCCCAGCGTGGATCGGCGTCCCTCGGTTTGGCGAGCGGTTGTCAACGAACCAAGCAAAGTGCAGCGGTTTCTGCCGCTCAGCATGGGCGAAACGACAGTCGGGCGCGCAGAAGGCTGCGACATCCGCCTTGACGTGGTGAGCGTGTCAAGGAGGCACGCGCTCCTCGTTGTCAAGCAGGATCACATTTGGGTGCGTGATCTGGGGAGCACGGGCGGTACGTTTGTTAACGGTGACCAAGTCCGGCACGTGCTTGTCGGTCCGCCGGATCATATCCAAATAGGCGAGTGTGAACTGCGAATCGAAAGAGCGATGTGCAAGGTGTGCAATTCCCCAATGGGGCCCGGGACCACGCATTGCTGGGGAGAGTGCCTTGAACTGGAGAGGCGTGTTCGGGAGGCGGCCCGCGCGGTGTATAGCGAAACACTGAGTTTTCCCAAGGACGAGATTAGGACGGATCGACACGTCCATGCAGCGGTTGCCGAGGCGCCAACTTCGGTCACCAGCATGCACACCCGCATCGTCGGTGAGATGCTGGCGCAATGGGAAGTCAGCCACGCCGGTGTCGCCATGGAGGTCGGGCGGGCCCTGCGGAGCATGGTCGAGTCTAGTGAGATGGCTGGCCCCAACGCTGCTTTCCGACGGTTTGAGGCGGCGGAGAAGGCTGCGCAGGCATTGGAGGGCATCCTCAAGGACCGCTTGGAACGCACGCCCGAGGGCACGCGGGAACGGTGGAAGGAACAACTTCATCGTCGAGGTATCGGTCCCCACGCGTTTGGACCGGGTGCGCTCGCCGCATTCCTGCTGGACGGACGGCGGCCAAGCCTGGCGGTGATGGGTTCGTGGCTCCGCAACGTCGGTTCTGATGACCAAGCAGCGCTGTTGCCTGACAGCATCGTCGAGGAAGTGTCCGAGGTTATCATCGGAAACGCGCATGTCAGCGCATTGGACGCGTTTGAGGTCCACGCCCTGGGGGAACTGCGCAACGCGTACGCGCACCGAAGCGACATCGTACGGGGCCGGCAAAAGCTCAGTACGCTCGTTCAGCAATTCGTGAAGGTCGGGCCGACGCCTGGGGAACTGGATGTGCCGGATCTGTGTCTCTCCGAGATCCTATATTTTGTCCGGGAGGTGTCATCGAAGGTACGGGGTGGTCACCGGTAGCGCCGGGGCGCGGCGCTCACGTTCGAAGGGCCACAGCTTAGACCGCCCACCACCGGATGATGCATCGCCGATGCGCTGACCCGGCCGCACAATGTTGTTGCCCCCGGCTTGTTGTCCATGCGCTTGTCGGCGTCCGTAAAGGGGGGGTGGACGGCTACCGAATAGCGCCGCTGCGCCCGCCTTGGCCTGTTCCATGGTCACTCAGGGAAAGGTGCGTTCACAGTTCCCCTCAACGCGTGGAAGTGTTGTTGGGCGCCCTCGCGGAGGGAAAGAGTCGGTCTGCCCAAGTGCTGGGCCCGATCACTTTGAACCACTCTTGGCTTCGATGACCAGGTCCCCATTTCGCTCATGGACGTAAATGGTTACGGCGACGCAGCCCGTAATGAAGCCTGCGGCGGCACCTACGACAGCGCCAACTTTTGCCCCAGGTGGGCCCGCGACCATGCCCCCGATGGTTGCCCCAGCTGCCGCACCGCCCAAGGTGGCGAAGAATATGGCCTCCACGATTTGCCGCAGTTCGGGGTCAGAGATGTTGTCCAGGCACTCCTTGGCGAACGTGAACCCTTCCCTGGCAAGAACCGTCAGGAACGGTCCGACGTGCTTCCGGTCGACGCAGGCCCTCGCACCGCCGGGGCCCCGTGTCCTGCGAATGAATTCTGCAGCGAAATCTTCAATGGAAGCCATGTGTTCCTCCCTGTTACTCGAAACTGATTTCCCCGTCGCTGACCGAAGTCGCACGGGCGCGTCTGGCCCCAGACGCCGTCCTGCGGCCGTCATGGGTTAGCGTGCGACTCGCATAAGCGGCGGACCCAGCGCCCGCCGCGGCCGACGCGGAAGCGATCACCACTGTTCCACCCACCACCCCCAAGCCGCCCGAAGCGACTGACCCGCCCCCAAGCGCAGCCAATCCTGCGGAGCTTGCCGCAGCACCTGAGAGCGCTCCCCCGCCCACCCCAAGCCCGACCGCCGACGCGGCGGCGCCCAGGAGAGGAGCCGCCACCACACCCCCGGCTGCGCACATGGCCCCGCCGCCCAACACGACGAGGACCTTCATTGCCGGACCTTGGCGTGCGTACCACTCTGTGAATTGGACCTTCGACGTTGGCATTATTGTTCCTCCTGGGCGTGGCTCCGCTTGGCGGGGTCGCACCTCAAAGACACCCTGGACAGCCCGGTGACAGCGTTGGCGCGGCACCTGCTGCTCTGACTTACGCGCGCGCCTTTTGTCGCGCTGCGCCCTAGGCAATTCGAACCTAAGACGGGACAACCGAATCCAAGTGCCCGTGGGCCGTCACCACCCGGTCGTTGAATGCCATGACGCCCTCCTCTCAGAAGCACGGACGGGGATGCAGTCTCCTACTGACAGTGCATCAGATCGGAGCCCGGCCTAAGGCAAACAGTGGCGACACAAGTGCCTGATTTTGTTCATTATAATGCATACATGAGCCGGGTCTCATTTGCAGTGGCCCGAGGCCGTCCAAGGCCTGCATTTCTGAAGTCGACGTTGTGTGCGATACGTGCATGGACCCCGGGGGACAGCGCATGCAGCGATGGCGTCTATACGTGGACGAGTCTGGGGAGTGCCAACGCGCGGGTGCGGCGGGTGGCCTCGCGATGGCCGGCGTTCTTGTGCCCATTGCAGCCTGCAGCCCCGAGGCGCTGGACCGTGCCCGGACCAATGTGGAGCGTGACTACCCCTGGCTCGGATGGCCGCTGCATAGGGTGTCCTTCACCAGGACGCTGGCGCACCTGATGGCCCTGGACCGGACCGACTGGGCAGCTGGCCAGCGTTTCCCGCATGCTCCCCCGCCCGCCGAGCTGAGGCCCCAGGTGGCCTCCATGATGGCCGACCCCGCTGCCGCGGCAGAACAGGCGAAGCCGGAGCCAAGTTTGCAGTTCATTCAATACGCCATCGGCCGGATACCGGACCAAAGATGGCGAAGCTGGTTCCGGCACGAAGATGACGCTTGGTTTGAGCGGGCCGCTGATGTCGTTCGGAAGTTCCTGAAATTGGAGCCAAGCGCGCGCGTGTTTCTAGTCGGCGAAGGGCAACCAGGGAAGACCGCGGACCAGCGCGAATCCGCATATCCCTGGGTGAAGGAAGAACCAGAGTTGGTTCCTTACCTTGCCCTCCTCGAAGTCTTGTTGCGCCGCGTGGGGGATGCGCTCCTTGAGCAGGCTGGAGACCATGAGGTTGAGCTTTGGATCAGCGCCATCGATGTCAATGACAAACCTCTCCGCCCAGAAGACGTGTTGCGCCTGTGGGATGAGGCCTTCCAAACACGGAAGGCGCACAGAGGCCTCAACACTGTGACCGCAGTAGTGGCCGAGGTGAAACGCTACCGCAGCACACACACGCACGCCTGGTTCGTTGCCGCAGATTTCGCTTCAAGTCTCGCGCGGACGAACATCTTTGGGCACGTGGACTTGAAGACAGCCGCGGCCAATGTGGCGAGCAAGGCCGGATTCCCGGTGGATGCAGAAGTCCTCGCTGCCGCAGGCCGTGTCCACCGCGCGCTACAGAGAGCGCGCCCGTGCGATGGGGCACCTGAGAAAGACCTCACGGTCAAAGCCAAGCACTGCCTGCCTTGGGCCTACGAGCAAACAGCCCGTTGGTTGAGGGTTCCGCTGAGATGACAATGGATCTCGTCACCGCGCTTGAGACATGCTCCACCCTTGACGGCGGGGCGCATGACCCGTCACGCACCACCGCGTGCCGGGTGGTGTGGGAGGAGCTCAACCGGCTGGCCAAGCGATTGCGGGTCCAGCCCGAGCAGCGAGACGACCTGGTCCAGCACGCGGCGGAGAAGCTCATTTTCCGCCAAGCGGCCATTGTGCTGACAAACCGAACCGAACCAGGCGCCCGAACCTACCTGAGGAGGACTCTTGAACGCCTCGAGTACGACCGGCGGGCCAAAGAGCGCCCTGGAGCGCACTTCAGCATTGGAGATGGGGACGAGCCTCACACGGTCAACCTGGACGTGGAGCTCAACCGTGTTCACGGCCTGCCAACCGGTGAACCCCCAGTTGGTGACGTGGACTTCCAAAGGTCCCTGGAACGTCTGAAGCAGGTGGCTTTGGAGGTTGGCGAGCTTGAAAACTTCAAAGCAATTCTTGATTTGAATGGGGCCGACGACAAAGAACTGGAGCGAGGCCGCCTGCTCGCGTTGGAGCGGGCCCGCGGAGCTGCGGACGACAGAAAGGCTCGCCAGAACTTGCAGCAACGCCACAAGCGGGCTCGTGACCGAATCGTGCGGGCGGTTGATTCTGCGGATTGTGATTCTGGCGAGAAAGACTTTATGAAACAGATACTTAGCCGATTGCGGGAGCGTCCGCCGAGGCGAGCGGTGCCCTGATCTGACCGTTGGACTGTCAGTAGCGCCAAGGGCGCCCGTCCTTGATTTTGGAGTGACCCACGATGACCCACCGCACCGTTGACGAATTCCGCAGATCCGCCGGCCTGGGCGAGCCCGTGAAGACGGTATCGGTGAATCCTCCTCCGCCGTCTGCGGCAGCCCATGCCCGGACCACCATCGGTTCCCTCGCGGCGATCTTGGATGCCAACAAGAGGACCAACTGGACCACTGCGCAGAGTGTTGACGGCGGCTTTGAGCTGAGGCGCCACCCAGACGACAACCGCGTAGTGAAGGTCATGCTGCCGGACACCGGACTCGCAAACCCCCATGTTGAAGCCCTTTTTGATGAGGAGCGCCACCAAGCTTCCGGTGCGTTCCTGGACGCTGAGTCTGGGACAGTTCTAATGGATTTTCGCGCAACACCCATCGTACGCGTGGACTTGCCTGCGGTGGTCTACCTTTTCATGCGGCAAGACGACACTGCCGACCCCGTGGTTGAGGTGCAGTTCTATGCCCCCTCGTCCACCGTTCAGGAGGACACAATTGAGATACCTCCGTTTCTTGCTGACTGGACCAAATGTGCCACAGCCAACGACGCGTGGCTTGTTGAGCACGTGCGCAACCTTGGATCGAGGGGCCCCGTGTTTGCGGTCGTGGCTGGCGTTGGAACTTGGGTCCGCCTCCGTACTGACGACACCCTGCTCATCAAGGAAGCCCTCGCGAAGACCCTTAGAGGCGATGTCGACGAGACGTTCGCGCAGCCATGGCGTTGGGTGCGTGACGTACTGACCGCCGCGCGACACCAGGCTTTGGTGCGACGGGTCAACGCTCGCTGCGCGCGCCTTCAGGAAGGCTTTGCTGACGTCATCGATGCTCAGACAGACGAACCTGCGGAACACGTTGCCGACCTGCTCAACGATCGTGACGACGTCGAAAGTATTCGTATGGCGCTCAGGCAGGCCACTGGTCGTGATGAGCTTGCGGAAACCCTCAAGCCACTCGATCTCATTGGTGAACGCTATGTGCTCTCCAGCGTCGTCGACCCGATGTTCGCCACCGACAAGCGGCTTCATCGCGTCGCCGTCCGGTTTCCAGAATCCTGGTGGGGCCAACCGGCAAGGGAGGCTGAATGATTGCGTCTACCCTCGCTGGGCGCATTGAGCGCCAACGTCTCGAACGCAAGGACGTTGAAACACTGCTGGCCGCCCCCTGGTGCTGGCCAGCCGGAGTGAAACCTCAGGCACCAGCTCTGAAGTCAGGACCACGACTGCCGCTCCAAACGGGATGCGCGCCTTTCGTGACCGAGAGCGACGGAAGCGTTGTCGCGTTGTGGGTTGTCGGCGCCAACGACCAGTCGCTGCTCCAAGTTGCTCTTCCTCTTTCGCAGGAAACCTTGGTCGCCGTTCAATGCGCATACCAGGCGGCGTCCCGACTTGTGCCAACAGGATTGGGAGCGCTTGATTGGTCCAGCGCCCACTTGGCGCGCAAGGTTGATGAAGTCGCCCTCGGCGACCAGTGCCCTCGCCTGGACTTGGTCGCGGGCCGTTCCCTCGGTTTGGCGGCGGCACTTGCTCACATCTCACGGGTGCTCGGCCAACCGCATCCAGTCCACGTCATCGCCATTGGCGACATCGACGCAACGGGCGTGGTTCGTGCGGTCGATGAGAATGGATTCCGAGCAAAGCTTGAAGGCCTTCGCCTTCTCGCGCCTGCAATCACAACTGTCCTCTGTTCAAATGCACAGGGGGCGGCGAACGCGGCACCTGGCGCGAGGCCCCAACTGGTTGCCGTTGCGAATCTTGAAGAAGCCTGCGCAGCAACCTGGGGCCGTCCGCTCGATGCACAAATCACGGACGCAGGTACTTGGAAGCGTTTGGTTCGCGAGGTTCGCATCCGTTCGTTCACCCCTTCTGGCGGTGGCAACTTCGCGGGCGTGGCGCGTGCATCCAACGCAATCATGCGCGTACACGCGGAGGTGCTCAAAATGGAGCCGATCCTCCTGGAAACACTTCAGTACGCCTCGGCCATTGCACAGCGACACATAAACCAGGCGCCCAGCGGCGACTTGCCTGTTCCAAACGCATTGGCCAAGGGACCATTCGCGTATGAGGCGCTGGCTCATTGGATTCAGCATCAAACGGATAGCGGATCGGCGGACGCTTCTGAGGTCGAGAGGTCTGCTCGCGCGCTGGTCGATCAATGGGACCCAATTCAGCACGTCCCCGCCCACGCGCTTCCCGTTGTTGGCGCCCTGGCCCGGTTTTTCGCCGCGACTGGCCGCGCCACTGAGGCGCTGCACCTCGCAACGGCAACAGCCGGGGCGTTTGTCGAATGCGACAAGCGGAGTGATGCCACTCACTCGCTGAGCGAGGCCTTTCGCCTGGCCGGTTTGATGACGAGCGCAGGCGGATTTCAGGTAGCGGAGTCCCTCTGGAGGGAGATACAGGAGGCCCCGGCCGTTGCGCCCGGCGCCCCATTTGTTCGGTTGTCCCGTGCAAAGGCAGGTTGCCTTCTGGGCATGCCCACGCACACTTGGCTTCCCGACGTTGAGGCGCTGTGGGCAAATAGGCAGAGTGCCCCAGCCGCATACCTGGGCGACTCAGCTGGCCGCCTCCTGGCACTAACGAGGCAGGAGCGACGGGCTCAGATCCACGAGACTCTGACCAGGGAGCTGTGTGACCTGGATGCAGACCGCGCGTGGGCGGCCGCAATGTGGTTGTCCTTGATGGCCCTCGATAAGGCGCTCGCCGAAAACGCAGATGCGGACGCTACTTCGGCCGCGGAGCAGGTCCGCGCCCTGAACCCGGGTTTGGTTGGGCGTTTGGAACGAACCCGCCCCACGAACGTACCCACCCCCGCTTGGCTCGCCCGAGCCTATCCCTACTGACCTCTCAAGCATGAGGCACCACATGGCGACCAAGAAAGCAAAGAAGACGGCAGGCCCCGGCCAAAAACAAAAGAAGACTGATGCGAGCAGCGCTGATACCGTCACGGGAAGCAAGCTCACGCTTGACCAACTCGAACGACATCTTTGGGGCGCTGCTGACATCCTGCGAGGCAGCATCGATAGCGGGGACTACAAGCACTACATTTTTGGTTTGCTCTTTTACAAACGCCTCTGTGATGTGTGGGCGGAAGAGTACGAACTGCTGCTCGAAGAGCTTGGAGACGAGGAAGAGGCGCTCGACCCCAAGGAGCACCGCTTCCAGATCCCGAAGGGCCACTCCTGGAAGGACGTCCGCAAGAAGTCCCACAACATCGGCGAGGCGCTGACGCTGGCTTTCCACGCGATCGAAGACGCGAACGAGCCGCTGCAGCAGATTTTCCAGGACATCGACTTCAACAACAAGGAACGGTTTCCCGACGCGGTGCTCGAGAAACTGCTGCAGCACTTCGAGAAGCACCGCCTTCGAAAAGCAGATGTTGAGCCTGACGTGCTTGGGCAGGCGTACGAGTACCTCATCTCGCAATTCGCCGACGACGCCGGCAAGAAGGGCGGCGAGTTTTACACGCCGCGCCAGGTCGTGAAACTCATGGTCGAGTGCCTGCGCCCAGAAGAGGGCATGAGCATCTACGACCCGGCCTGTGGCTCGGGGGGTATGCTTCTTGAGGCCACCCATTACATGGAGCGCAACGAGCAGGACGCGCGATCGCTGTCGCTCTTCGGTCAGGAGAAGAACCTCAATACGTGGGCCATCTGCCGGATGAACATGTTCCTGCACGACATCGCGGACGCGAAGGTCGAGCGCGGCGACACTCTGCTCGATCCCAAACACGTCGAGGGCGGCGCCAAGAAGAAGCTGAAGACGTTTGATGTGGTGCTGGCCAATCCACCGTTCTCGCTCTCGCCGTGGGGCTACGACGTTTGGAGCAAGGGCGATCCCTGGGGGCGCGACACCTTTGGGTGCCCGCCGGCGAGCTATGGCGACCTCGCGTTCGTCGAGCACATGGTCGCCAGCCTCAACGACACGGGCCGGATGGCCGTGGTCGTGCCCCACGGTGTGCTCTTCCGCGCGGGCGCTGAGGGCGTGATTCGCCAGGGCCTGCTCGAGGCCGACCTCGTTGAAGGTGTCATCGGTGTTGGGCCGAACCTCTTCTACGGCGCCGGCATCCCTGCCGCTGTGCTGCTACTCAACAAGAAGAAGTCATCGGCTCGGAAGAAGAAGATCCTTCTCATCAACGGCGCGGAAGAGCTCGTACCTGGAAAGGCGCAAAACAGCCTCACGGACGCAAACGTGCAGCGCATGAGCAAGGCTTTCCTCGCGTTCAAGGACGAGGAGTGCTTCGCCAGGCTGGTGGATCTCGAAGAGATCGCAAAGAACGACTTTAACCTTAATCTCACCAGATACGTGCAAACCGGCGAGACCGAAGTCGTCATCGACATTGCTGCGGAGGTGAAGAAGTTGCACTCACTGGTCGCCGAACGAAATGAGGCGGAAGCGAGACTCTACGGATTTCTGAGGGAGCTTGGCTATGACCGGTGAGAGTAGTCTAGAAGAGTTGCCTAGCGGCTGGTCCATCCGGCGCCTGGGCGAGATCGCTGAGCGGGTGCGTCGGCCGCTTTCCGGCGAGCCGGAACACATCCTGATGATCTCGTCTACGGTGGGGTTTATGCCTCAAGGCGAGAGGTATAGCCGATTCATGGCAGGCAAAAGTCTCGAGAAATATGTCGAGCTCCACGGGGGCGAGTTCTCGTACAACCGCGGCAACTCGAAGACATACCCACAAGGATGCGTCTATCGTCTGAATCAGTGGGCGCGGGCGGCGGTTCCCAACGTTTACATCAGCTTCAAGGTCTCGCCGAATCAGGCCGACGCCCGGTTCCTGGAGTTCTACTTTCGCGCAGGATCACTGAATACGCAGCTCGCCAGAGTAATCACCTCGGGTGCGCGTGGAAACGGGCTCCTAAACATTAGCGCTGAGGATTTCTTCGGCGTTCACCTTCTGCTCCCTTCTCCAGAGGAGCAGTGCCGCATCGCCGCTATCCTTCAGGTCGCGGACGACGCGGTCAACGCGGCTCAGCGCGTCATCGAGCAAACCGAGAAGCTGAAAAGGGGCGTCGTAGCACAGCTGAATGCGAGTGGGATGCCGGGCTGGAACAACAGTTTCAAGGCTCTTGAGGAAGGCGAGATCCCAGAATCATGGACCGTTCAGACCCTCGGTGAAATCGGCAATTGGCTCAGTGGGGGTACTCCAAGCATGTCCAATCCCGCCTTTTGGGAAGGAGACCTACCATGGGTGAGCCCGAAGGACATGAAGATTGCTCGCCTGTCAGATGCCCAGGACCACGTGTCGGAACTTGCCGTCGGAAATGGAACCCGCCTTGTCCCGTCTGGTGCGATTCTTGTCGTGGTGCGCGGAATGATCCTGGCCCATTCAGTCCCGGTCGCCCAAGCCCTCCGCCCCTTGGCCTTCAACCAGGATATCAAGGCGCTCCTCTGCAACAGCAATGTTGACAGTGACTTTGTCTTGTACTGGTTCCAGATGAACGCCAATAGAGTGCTTGGCATCGTAAGTGAGTCCACCCATGGCACGAAGCGAATTCCCACCGAGGCCCTTTTTCAGCTGCCAATAGCTCTCCCACCTGTTCACGAACAGCAGGCAATTGTTAGCAAGCTTAAAATCATCGATGACCTTCAGGAGGCGAATAAAGCGGCCTTGAAGTCGCTGACGACGGCAAGGGCAGGCCTCACAAGAGACCTTCTGCAAGGTATTTTGCGGGTACCCAAATGACCATGAGACGCGACGCCGAATTCGACGCAGAAGTGGACGCCTCACATTCATTGACAATTGAAGGTGTGTCTGTGCGCGTCAGCGACGCCTTGGCTGGACTCCCGGAGACATATGCACAAGTTCGCCTTGTGTGGCAGGAGCGGCGAGAGGAGGAATTTCGCAACCGTGTGACTTGGGAGTATCCATTTCCGATTGCCGTTCGATTCCACCGGGCGTCCCAGCAGGTAGAATACTCACGTCGCCTAGAACACCTCAGAGATACCTGGCACGCTGCGATAACTCTCGCTGCTGCTGTGGTGCTGGCGGAGATTGTCCATAAGGGGATTGACGCCGCGGCATTTGGCATAGATCCAGGAAAGCTTACGTTTCATAACATTCGCAACCCAATCGATATTCTGGACCGATGTGTGTTGGGCTGCGGGAACCGCTTGTCCATTTTTTCGGGACTTGGGCCGGAGGAGATGAAGGAGGCGATTTCGCTGATGGTGGAACTCAACAATGAGAGGAACGGCCTTGCACATGTTGAAGCGCTACCGGAAAACCACGCAAAGGAACGCTTCAAGTATTGTGAGCCTAAGGTCATGCGCATCTTGTCCCTCTTGAGAAACCTCGCCAACGGGGACCTGGTAAGCGTAGCGGACGTTGACAAACTTCACTACCATCGAGGGATTTCGCCTGAGGCATCTACGAGGAGCGTCGCGCTCGCTGAAGCCCAGTATCTTCAACTGCACGCACCTGGGCGGCCACCAAAGAGAGACCTTTTCTGGCTGGAGGAAGGCGGGGCCTATTGTCTTTCTCCGCTGTTGCGAAGGGCCGACGCTGAGGACAGCCAGCAATTCAGACTGTTCTTTCTCGATGACGTCAAGACGGAGGAAAGGCGCCTTGTGTACCTAACGTATGGCTTCATCACGAGGTGCGATACTGCGGACGCAAAACCTGGTTTTCACACGACGGCGGTATTGGAAGACCGCGATGTGCTCTTGGTTGACTACGAGAATCTCCGCGACAGATTTCGCTCAAAGACAAGGACCCCGAAGCGGAAGCCACACAGCGCGCCACCCCAAGCCACGGGTGAACAACAAAAAGGCCGAATACTGCGCCTAGCCCGCAGCTGATCTGTCAGCAAGACGCCCGAGGGGCGTCTGGAGAGTACATGCCCGACGCCAACGAACTCACACTGGTTGAGCAGCCAATTCTCACGCATCTGGAGGAGGTACTTGGCTACGACGTTCTTGCGCCACAGGCCGCTGCGGGATTGCGCGCAGGGGAGAACCAGGTGGTGCTCAGGGCGCACCTCGTGGCTGCTCTCGTACAGCTCAACCAAATCCCAGAGGCAACCGCTAACGCAATTGCGGCGGAGCTCCTTGGAAAGTCGAGCAACGAGGATTGGCTGAGCCTTTTGCGCGGAAACTACAGTCGGTCCGTTCCAGGCAAGGAGGGGCACCAGACCATCCGCGTTGTTGACCTTGACGACGTCAGCGCAAACACTTTTGTGGTTACGAACCAGCTGTCTGTGAAGGGCACGTCCTACCGTATCGCTGACGTGGTCATCTACATCAACGGACTGCCGATTGTTGTCATCGAGGCAAAGTCCGCGATTGGCAAGAAGGATGTCTGGGACGCAATTGAGGATATCGCGGTCTATGAACATGAGGTGCCGCGTCTGTTCTTGACCAACGCGTTCAATATGGCCACCAATGGCCTCGTTGTCCGGTACGGAGCCACCGGTTCGCCCAAGAGCGCGTGGGCGGAGTGGAAGGACCCCTATCCAATGAGCGCTTCCGCGTTCAAAGGAAACGCACTCGAGCTGGGGTTGACGGCTCTCTTGGAAAAGAAGCGCCTGCTGGACATCCTAGCGCACTTCATTGTGTTCGAGAATGACCCGGTTACAGGGACTGCGGTCAAGAAGATGTGCCGGTACCAGCAGTACCGCGCGGTCAACAAACTTGTTGCGCGGGTGGCGGAGGGCAAACACAAGCGGGGACTGATTTGGCACACTCAGGGGTCGGGAAAGTCGCTGACGATGGCGTTTGCGACTCTCAAGCTGAAGTTCCACCGCGGACTTGTTTCTCCGCACCTGGACAACCCGAACATTCTGATCCTGACGGACCGCACCAACCTTGACACTCAGATTACCCAGACGTTCCAGGCGTGCAGCCTGCCGAACCCGGAGCACGCGGAGAGTATCAACGACCTCAGGAAGCTCATCCACAGTGGGTCAAAAGGCCGCGTGGTCCTGTCCACAATTCACAAGTTCATGGACTCCGAGGAACCCGTCAAGAAGAGCGACGACTGGGTTCTCCTGGTTGATGAAGCGCACCGCACGCAAGAAAAGGACCTTGGTGCCTACCTCCGCCTGACCTTCCCGGATGCAAGCGCATTTGGATTCACCGGCACGCCGGTCAAGAAGAATGACCTCAACACCCAGGCAAACTTTGGCGCCCCAGGTGAGGCGTACCTCGATCGGTACAGCATTGAGGATGCGGTGGCGGACGGGGCCACGGTGCCCATTCGGTACCTCAGTCGCATGGCGCTGTGGACCCTTGAGGATGCCGAGCTCAACAACCTGTTTGACCAGACGTTCCTGAATGAGCCCAAGGAGGTGCAGAACCTTCTCAAGGCCCGCGGCGTAACCCGGGGGGACCTGGCGCGGTTTGAGCTGCGCATTGCCATTGTGGCTCATGACATCTGGACCCACTACCGCCTCAACGTCCAGCCGGACGGCTTCAAGGCGCAGATTGTGTGCGCTGACCGCAAGGCGTGCACCGTCTACAAACGGTGCCTGGATTCGGTGATTACCGCCTGGCTCGAAAAGCAGGGCGTGCCTGCGGGAGAGGCCGCGTCTCAGGCCACTGCGATGAGCGCCTGCATCTACTCCTCAAACGGGAAAGAAGACTTGAAGCCAGGCAACGCGGACCTGGTCAAGTACTTCCTGGACGAGGCAGCCGAAAAGAGGGCCATTGAGCGGTTCAAGGATCCCGCGTCGCCACTGGCGTTCCTGATTGTGTGCGACAAGCTTCTGACTGGATTTGACGCGCCGATTGAGCAAGCCATGTACCTGGATAGCCCGCTGGTCGACCACGGCCTCCTGCAAGCCATCGCTCGGGTCAATCGCCGGCACGGTGAGCGCAAGGATCACGGGATCATTGTTGACTACAGCGGCGTCACCAGGAGCCTTCGCAAAGCGCTCAGCAGCTACAAGCAGGAGGACGTTGAGAATGCCCTGCAGGACTTTGACGGCCTGAAGAAGAACCTCGCCGTGGCGCACAAGAACGCTTTCGCGTTTCTCAAGGGAGCGCCTCGCACGGATGACGTCGCGGCAGACGTGATGGCTGCGGTGGCGCTCATCCCCTCCGAGGACCGATGGTATGACTTTCGTGAAGCCGCCACCGCCTTCCTGAAGGCGCACGCAGCCGTGGGGTCTGACCCTGTGCGGCTGGAGTACCGGGAGGACGCCAAGTTCATTGCAGCCGTCGTGGCATACGGGCGCATGAAGTTTGAGCAGGTCGTGGACCTGGACTTCAAGAGCTACAGCGAGAAGATCCGCGGCATGCTAGCGATGCATCTGGAGGTGACGGGACTGACGACGCTGGTCAAGCTTAGGGGTCTTTCCGATGCCGCGTTCTGGACTGACTTTGATGACGAGCGGCGTGACGGCGATGTTGAGACCGCTGCGTTGCGCAAGGCATCCGAAATTAAACGCGAGCTCACTGACCGCGCCGCGGAAAACCCAGCACAGTACGCGACACTGGCCGCGCGCGTGCGGGCGCTCATTCGTCAGATGGAGCAAAAGCAGATCAGCGCCGCCAACGCGTTGAAGGAACAGGAGCGGATTGTTGAGGCGGCGCTCGAGACGAAGATTGCGTACAAGCAAAGCGGCCTTGACGAGCACGAGTTCGCAATCTTCTCGACAATCAAGAGCGGCGCCAGTGGCGCTGGAAAGGCGCCCGCGACACTGCCTGCCGAGCGGTTCTCCAAGCGTGCAATTGACCACTTGGCAGCGGTGTTCGCCAGTTGGCACCATGCACGTGTGCAAGATGGTACCGAGGCCTACAAGCTGGGCAGCCAGATGGAGGCCAAGGTTGTCATTGAGCTCTTGGAACTTGTTGCGCGGTCGCCGACCCCGCAGCTCGCCATTGACCTTTCTGAGAAGCAGGACCCCTGGCCAGCGCTCCACTCAAAAATCATCCGCGCCACTCAGCGCTTGATTGATGCGGCAAAGACCGACGCTGAAATGCGCGAGCAGTCGACCAGTTTGTTGATCAGAATGGTGGAGCCATTCCTCAAGAAGGTTCTTTGCTTGGTGGCGCCAAAGGAATACAAGAAGTTGGCCAAGAGCAAGAAGGGGTTGGCCGCGGTCATTCGGTGTCTGCAAGACCTCAAGCGTATTCCCTATCTGTCTCACCTGACTTCCGAGGAGTTCGAGAAGCTCCAGGGTTGGGAGCTCCGCACGTCGTATGACAATGCTGTGCGCGATGTCGTCCCTGCGCGAATCAGCACAACACACCATGCACAGGAACTGCCGCTTGAGGTTTGGTACAGCGCGTTCGTCCTAATGCTTGGGGTAGCGCGCCACAACGCGGCCGACCTTCGAGCAGCGCTTGTTGATCAAGCTGAGGCCGGAGAGGATCGGGAGGAGAACCACGACGTCGAGTCCGCCCCCGAGGATGCTGCGATGCAGCAGTTGGCTCGAGACGTGGCGCATCTCTACCGGGAGAAGGACACAGCGCCATCGGGTTGGCAGGACAAGCCGACCGTGCGTGATGACCTCCGCCAGAAGGCGAAGCGCCTCCTGCTCAAGTCGGAGAGTCCTGACGGTGCGAAGCGCAGCAAGGCTGAGCGGGATCATATTCTCGACCTGATTCAACAATACGCGGTGATTCACTATGCCCGTCCGTGAGGAAGTTGGGGCTTGCCAAATCACGATTGGACGCACGGTCATCCCTTACCAAGTGGTCGCGAGCCATGACGCCCGCCGGACGCGGATTGTGGTCGATGTACGAGGCATGCGGGTGGTCGTTCCGGTTGGTGAGGACGCGCACGGTCGCGCGGCCCGTTTCGTAAACAACCACCGGAAGTGGGTCTACCTTGCCTGGCGGCGCGCTCCTGCTGCGGACGAGCACGCGCAACGTTTTCTTTCCGGAGCCCGCGTTTCTTATCGTGGCCGGCGGCTCCGCTTGACCATCCTCGCTGGAGCAACCAAGCAGGCGGCCGTGGAATGCCGGTCCCGGTTTCAAGTGACCCTACCTCGCCTTGTTTGGGCGTCCCCCAAAAGAGAGCAGGCTGCTGCCTCCGCCGTGAGCTCCTGGCTGGAGAGCCGGCTTTTGGAGGATGCTGGCCGCCTTGCTCACAAGTTCTCCGCTACATTGGGGGTCACGGTGAAAGGAATTCGAGCGGTGAAGATGCGCCGGCTCTGGGCCTCGTGCGGGCGTGACGGCATTGTGCGCCTCAATCCCTCTCTCATTGAGCTGCCAGTCAGGATCTTGGAATACGTGCTTGCACACGAGGTTGCGCACCTGGTCCATCGGAATCACGGCGCGCGGTTCTGGGATGTGGTGACCAGGCTTTGCCCCGACCACCAGCGGCTCGAAGTGCAGTTGAAGGTCATCGAGGGAAGCAGGCACACCAAACGCGTCCCCTGCCGGCTTTGACAGGGTGCTACGTCTGACTGCTGGTTGGTGGTGCTCCGCGATTGTCTGCACCTGGGGAGCCGCGCGGCTCGCCCAGCCAGCCAGGCGGAGCCACACCGCGCTTCAAGCCTCAAGCGGTGACGACCAACATAGGCACCACGCCATGTAGGCCAATGCCCCACATTGAGCCGCGCGGCCATGCGGGCGGCCATCAGCGCACGCATCCTGGCTGCCGTGTCAGTAGTGGCCATTGGCCCCGTCTGATTGAAAGGAGGCGCGGATGCTCACCATTGTGGCCCTGGTTGTTGCGTTGGTCTTGTCGGTCACCGTGCTGACCATGCTGGCACTCCTGCTGCGGCGAAGGCCCGAGCACCTCGTTGAGATCCTTCGACCACAGCTGAGCGGCCCGCTAGGCGAGCAACTGTTGCGCACGGAGCGTTCGGTCAGGGAGGAAGTGAGCACCTCTGGACGCGGCGTGCGGGATGAGGTGGGGCAACAGATCGGCAGGGTCCAGGAACAGCTCATCCAGGCGACCGGCCGCCTCTTCGAAATGCAGTCCGCTGATGCCCGCCGGGTCCAGGACACGGTGGTGTCCCAGCTGTGCGTGTATTCCGAGCAGCTTCAGGCCCTCGCCGCGTCTGGCGCGCACCAGACCGATGCGCTGCGCAGCGCCGTGCAAGAAGGGCTCCGTACGATCCAGGAGAGCAACGAGGTCAAACTGGAGCAGATGCGAGTGGTGGTTGACGAGAAGCTCCAAGGCAGCCTCGATGCGCGGATCGGCGCCAGCTTCAAGCAGGTCAGCGACCGGCTGGAGCTGGTGAGCCGCGGCCTGAGCGACATGCAGCAATTGGCGGTGGGCGTTGGAGACCTGCGGAAAGTGCTGTCCAACGTCAAGGTGCGCGGCATCTGGGGTGAACTCCAGCTGGAGACCCTGCTGAGTCAAATGCTGACGGCGGAGCAGTATGAAAAGAACGTCGCCATCACGCCGGGAAGCAACGAGCGCGTGGAGTTCGCTATCCGAATGCCGGGTGCGGTGCACGAAGGGCAGCCCGTGCTTCTCCCGGTGGACTGCAAGTTTCCCATCGCAGCGTGGCAGCGCCTGGTTGATGCCTCGGAGCGGTCTGACGCGCCCGCCGTGGCGGACGCGGAGAAGGAACTGGACGCGGAACTGCGTCGTTGTGCTGCCTCCATTGCCGGCAAGTACATCCTGCCGCCGCGTACCACGGACATCGGTATCCTTTACCTCCCGGTCGAGGCTCTGTATGCGGATGTTGCGCGCCGCACGGCCTTGCAGGAGGAAATCCTCCAGAAGTACCGGGTCTTTGTCGCCGGTCCGACGACGCTGGGGGCGCTTCTGACCAGCCTCCAGATGGGCTACCGCACGGTCGCCATCCAGGAACGCTCGGAAGACATCATGAAAATTCTTGGTGGCGTGAAGACGGATTTTGCCAAGTTCGGCGTCTCGATCGAAAAGCTCCAGAAGCAACTCATGCAGGCCAGCAACACCGTTGCGGACCTGGACAAGCGCAGGAATCTCATCGGCAAGAAGCTGCGCCACGTGGAGACGGGGGCCCACCACCAGCTTGCAGATAGCGCCGAGGATGGCTTGGACCAAGAGGCGTTGGACCTGGCCTGTCCGGCGGAGAGTGACGCCGCGTGATCATCAAGCTGCCCTCCCATCTTGCGCTGGTGCCACAAGAGAATGCTGGTGCGCGGCCTTCCAGTGCAACTGCACGGACACCAGCAGCTCACTGGATGTGCTGCAAGTTTGTGACAGAACTTCCCTTCGACCAATTGCATGATGCGGCCGAGTTCTTCCTGGAGCACACCGGTTTTGAACCAGACACCCTCTACGTCCACCCGCATACAAAGTTCTGGCTGAGTTTCGTATGGAGCAACTTCGACCTCGACGGCGAGCCAGAGCCCGCACCTTTCTGGGTCGACCTCGACGAACTCCATGGCATGGCGGAGCTCAAGATCGTCGCGAGCGAGAAGGTTCCTCCTGGCTGGTGGCACCTCGTTGTGAGCAAAGGCGCTGAAGCAGACTTGGAACCCTGGAGCGGCTGACGAAGGACATGTCCTTGCCGTAGCTTCATTGCCCCCGGCACCCAGCTCGCTGCCTTCCACGCATCCCAGTCAACCTGAACAACCACCACCGGCGCCCAATGGGCGCGCTGGTGGTCAGCCGGTCCCGTGTGGGTCCGGCTAGACCTGGATCTGCGCGCAGAGGGTGTCAGTAGCCGCGCCGCGGCCCGTCTGTTGATTGAAGGGAGGAAGCCAATGAGCACGCCAAGGAACATCTCAGCAACGAAAGTCTCCGGCGTGCGCCACATGGTGGAACGTGCGTACCGCGAGAGGACCGCGACTTACCGCAAACGGTGGAATGGCTGCCTAGCACTGGATGAGCTGGATCTCGGCGTCCGGGCAGAGGTCCGGCCGCAAGGGTAAGCGCTCACGCACCTGCGTCGTACACAAGATGAGAGCGAGCACACAGGCACTCTTCATGGGAGAGGGATAAATGTCTCAGCCACGCACGGTACGTCAGGTGTTCAATCTGCTGAGGGCGGATATCTCGCCGGAGTTGATGAACGACCGGGAGCTTCTTCGGGCAGCGGTGGCAATGGTGGAAATGCACCAAGCCCCCAGGGACAAGCCAAAACGCTCCGGCGTGCCTGGGCGGGAAAAGCGGTGGGCCGTTGACACTGTCTTGGAGCGGGGCTGGCGCGTCTTCTCTTTGGACGGGACGGTGGTACGTGGCGCATTTGAAGCAGAAGAAGAACGTTTCAACGCTGACCTGGCCTTTGCCCGGTCAGTCATCGGGAGGGCAGCATGATCAGGAGATACGCCATCGGAGAAACGGCATGCCGTGAGTTCCTACTTGCTGGCAACAAAGTCACCTTCATGGAGGCAGCAATCATGTTTGGCATCGGGTCTCTCACGGGCCTTACCACCCGAATGAGGCAGGAGGGTTACATCGTGAAAACAGACAGCTGTTCGTATGCAGCTGCGGTTGAGCGCCTCTCGCCGCATGCCAGACTAGTTCCGCCACCGAACCTGCCCATCAAAGAGATTCAGTTGACTGAGTACTGGGTCAGCCGCTGAACACCCGCCTTCTCAACAGGTCCGGCTTTCAAAGAACGCAACACACCCAAGAAAGGGCAGGTCCACCATGCCGATCATTCTCCGCCAGTGGCAGACGCAAGCGATGGGCAAGGCGCTCAACTGGTTCCTGCACACCGAATCAGGACGCCACTTCTTGATCAATGCGGCGCCTGGCGCGGGCAAGACACTTTGCGCATGCGCGATCGCGGACCAACTCATCCGCGGCAACGAAATTGACCGCGTCGTGGTCATTGCTCCTCGTACGGAGGTTGTACGCCAGTGGTCGCGGGACTTCCTCCTTGCGACGGGTCGGCCGATGCTCCAAGTGACCGGCGGGTTCGGCAACATCGCTGCCCAGGGGCTGGACGTGTGCGCCACTTGGCAGGCCATTGAGGGCCTCGGCGCAGAGCTCCAGCAGCTGTGCCAGGATGCGCGCACGCTGGTCATCTGCGATGAGCACCACCACGCCGCGCTTGAAGCTGCCTGGGGTAACAGCGCCGACCAATCATTTGCCCAGGCGCGTTTCGTGCTCGTACTCTCGGGTACCCCTGTCCGTGCTGAAGGAGCGCAGCCAGTCTGGCTGGACCCTGACGACAGTGGCCGTATCAGCCACCCAGAGGATGGGACGTTCACGCTGACCTACGGAGAAGCTGTGGACTTGGAGTACTGCCGGCCGGTGACGTTTCACCGGCATGAAGGGCGGTTCACGGTGGACTTGGAGGACGGGGAGACCGCCCAGGTGTCCAGCGGCCAAACGGCGGAGTTGCCGGAGTCGTTGCAGCGCATCCCCGGTCTCCAGAACGCGCTGGACTTCTATCGGCTGGCTTGCAGCCCACAATTTGAGCCAGGCACAGCAAACGTGCCCAGCCAGACCGGATATCAGGCGAGCATGCTTGAGGCCGCCATTGAGAAGCTGGACGATCTAAGGAACCGCATGCCGCGAGCGGGCGGGCTTGTCATCGCCCCTTCGATTGAAATGGCTGAGTTCTTTGCCCACCTCATCACCCTCGTTGAGGGCGAGGCTCCAATCGTCGTCCATAGCGAGACACCTCACGCGGACAGCCGCATCGCAGCGTTCCGCGAGGGCGACATGAAATGGCTTGTCTCCGTTGCTATGGTCTCTGAGGGCGTGGACATTCCCCGGCTGCGGGTGCTGGTCTACTTGCCGTCCGCCCGGACGGAGCTCGCGTTCCGTCAGGCTGTCGGCCGCGTGGTGCGCTCCTTTGAGCCGGGCGATGACACCCGTGCGTACTTCGTCATGCCGCGCCTCGGGGTCTTTGAGGAGTACGCCCGGCGCGTTGAGGCAGAGATTGTCGCCCACGCGCGGATCCCGGGACCCACGCGCGAAAAGAGCTGCAGCGTGTGCCGCCGCCGCAATCCGCTCGGCGCCCGGACCTGCGATGGCTGCGGCCACGAGTTCCCAGCTCCTCGCCCGCGCACGAAGAAGTGCCCCGCGTGCAGTGCGGACAACAGTATGGCGGCGTCCGCTTGCGCGCAGTGCGGACAAAACCTGAGCTCCAACATCGTCATGACCCTCCACGAGGCGATGCGTGACGGTGTCATTGTCCGGGGAGCCGATCTCGCGGAGGCAGACGCCAGGCAGGGCGAAGCGCTGGCGCCTGGCCTCCGCGCTGCGATTCTGGGAAGCGGGGATGTGAACCTGATTCGCGTGCTGCGTGTCCTCCCGGAAGAGAGCCTTGGTCGTTTGCGGGCGTTGCTGCGGCCGGATGGGTGACCCGCTTTTTGAGAGCAACGAGCAGAAAGGCGGTGGCGGGAAATGGCAAGTACTTCGAAGGAGCATCACGACATGGGCATGCGTCGACGCTGCTGGGCCATGGACAACCCCACGACACTGTCGCTCCTGCGCGCGTGACACGTGCCTCATGGGGCACGTCCACTTCGGCAGCTCCCCTATTGCGCCCCGGCAAACCTCCGTGAGGGGGGCGACAAGTCGACTGCCATGTCCTTCCAGAGTCTCGCTTTGTCGCCGTTGGTTGGAAAACGTCAGACCGCTGAGTGCCATCAGGCATCGTTTGAGGGAAAGGTCTTACAAAATGGCGAACCCACAGCATGGCGCGCGGAGAATGCCTGCTTGTCCCTGTCACCGGGAAGTCCTCCTCAATGCGCAGCAAGCGAGAGCACTTGAACTCCTGGCCGGCTGGCTGCAGGGTCATGCACCAACGCATATCAGCTCCGGGTTGCTTCGCGGCGGCAGGGAGGGCAACCACATCTACAACCAGGTGCAGGCTTCGTTTCCATCTACGCCGCGTCCTGCGGTGTCCAGTTTGGCGTACGCCTGCCACCTTGCTGGTTTTGATGCCCAGCCAGGCGCCGAACGCGGGACAAGCCTTGAGAGCGACCTGGGTGAGATCCTCAGGCGGTACGACGCAGGAGAGCGGCTCACAGAAACCGCAATGAAGAGCGCCAGGGAGGGAAGCCGCCTCTTCAACAGGGTGAAGAAGCGCGCTGGAAGAGCTCGAGGACGCACGTCAAGCTGGATGCAGGCCGTGCTGATGTTGCTGGAGCTCAGGCCCACCTTGGATGTGCGTCGATTCTTCACGAACTTGCCCCCAGGATATGTCCTGGACGGGAAAGGCCATCTTATTCCACTGCGTGACCAGTCGGACGACGAGCTGCGGCGGGTGGCAGTGGAACTGTTCCGGGCGCGGGCTGCTGAGGGCTACGCGGTCAACCCAACGTCGGTCCAAGAAGAGCCGGAGCTGCGCGCCCTCATAGCGCGGTTGCGCAATCACAAGATCGACATCGTGCCGCTCATGATGGAGGCGACGGGCCGAACACTGGAAGCAATCACGCACGACACCAATGGTGCCCGTGTACACAAGATCCAAAACCACAGCGCCTGCATCGATCCCGTTACCGGGGGAGAGGTGTTGCACCGGCCCCTACGCTCCAGGACTGAGGCGATGGTGGACGAGTGTTTCGCCCACTTCGCTGGACCGTGTCCCTCCGGTGGGCGTGCTTGACGTGAGCAGAGGGCGTCAGGCGGCGGGGTAGTTCCAGGGCATCCACGCGGCGGGTTGTCGTTGTACGGCCTCACGGTTGCGCATGAGTGTGAGCAG
>Ga0154020_10000575_pt1 | contig 44704 bp, 40 predicted proteins | sample Klosneuvirus_201_FD_109709 | JGI IMG/M metagenome (GOLD analysis project Ga0154020, IMG submission 109709) | Active sludge microbial communities from wastewater, Klosterneuburg, Austria - Klosneuvirus_20160825_MG | ecosystem: Engineered > WWTP > Aerobic digester > Activated sludge | place... | reverse complement strand
CCGCAACCCGCGCGCTGGTGAAGGGCCTGGTCGCGGACCTCGAAGAGGGCAAGAACGTCTGCATCCACTGCAAGGGCGGCCTCGGCCGCACCGGCACCATCTCGGCTTGTATCCTGGTGGAGATGGGGTGGAGCGTCGAGGAGGCGATCGCCGAGACGCGCAAGGCCCGACCTGGCGCGCTCGAGACGTCAGCGCAGGAGAAGTTCGTCGCCGACTACGCCAAGTTCAAGGCCGAGGCCGACGCAGCCAAAGCTGCCGAAGCGCCCCCGGCGAGCGAAGCCCCGTCCGCCCAGGGCGCCGCCAAGGCGAAGATCGCTGGCCTGCGCCCCGAGCTCGACCTGAAGTTCGACAGCCTCGCCCCGGCTGGCTCGGGCCCCACGGGCTCAAACCCCGGCGGCTGGTTCAAGATCAAAGATGAATTCGCGACCCCGGATGCTCTCCCCGCGGGCACCCGATTCTACGTGAAGACCGCGCGCACCGACCGGGTATGGAGCTCCAATCCGGCCGAGGTCGAGGCGCGCATCAAAAATGAGATCGTCGCGAGCAAGCTCTATGAGTTGACGGGTGTAGAGGCACCCCAGCTCACCGAGGTCACCATCAGCGGGACGCTGAAGGGTCAGCCGTTCTCTGACCGCATCGGGCTGGCCTCGAAGATCATCGAGGGGCTCCACGGCGAGTCGCAGCTGCTGACGAGCAACCCCAGCGCGCTCCCCGGGGTGTTCGAGGGCTTTGGTACGCACTGCTGGCTCAGCAACTGGGACGCGATCGGCCTCAGCTACGACAACACGCTGGCCAAGACCGAGGGCGAAGGGAAGAAGGCCGTTTGCATCGAAGTCGGCGGGGCACTTCTGTACCGCGCGATGGGCGAGGCCAAGGGCGCGCGCTTTGGAGACAAGGTGCTCGAGATCGAATCCCTGCGCGACCCCAAGATCAACCCGCAGGCTTCAGAGGTCTACAAGCACATGTCACCGGCGCAGATCGAGGCGAGTATGGTCCCCGTCCTGCGGGTCAAGGACGACGCCATCCGCGCGGTCGTCAGTGAGTACGGCCCCGGCGACGACGCCGCCAAGAAGGCCCTGGCCGACCGCCTGATCGCCCGCAAGCAAGACATCGCGACTCGCTTCCCCAACGCGGCGAAGCTGGCCGCTGAATCCTGAACTCCTGATCCTGATCCTGATCCTGAGACGAAGAGAGAACACGAGGAAGCTATGAACCAGTGGTGGAAACAACCAAAGACTGAGACGCCCGGGACAGGCAACCTGGGCAACCTGGGCAACCTGGGCAACACGGGGACGGCCACGGGCGTGGGCGGCACGACCGAGACGAACCAGAAGAAGGCGGGTGAGCAGCTCAGCACCGATGTTCCGACGACCGCGATGGGCACCGGCCTCAACATGAGCGTGTCCAAGCCCGGCGAGGTCATCGCCAAGCTCGCCCTCGAAGGTGGACCGAAGGTCGTCCAGCAGGTCACGGCGTTCAAGGGCGGCGGCGGCCAGCTGGTGTTCCAGCCCGGCGGCACTCGGCTCAACGGCACCGCAGCGGCGCACGGCGGGGTGCCCCAAGCGCTCCTGCTGGAGGTCCCGCCACAGTTTCGAAAGATGCGCCTGTTCAGCCTGTCACTGAGTCATCAACAGAACTTGACCGAGAAGTCGACGCCCTGGAACGGCAAGAAGTCCAGCGCCCCCGGCGGGCAGCAAGACCAGTCGCCCGGGATGTCCCTCGTCGACGCCCATGTCGTGGGGAAGGGCTGGATCACGCTCAGCGAGAAGAAGTTCGCTGAGGCCCGCAATGAAGTGGAGACGCTGCACGATCTGAACATGATCCCACTGGGCGTTGAGATCGACGCGATCCGGGTGCGGAGCGCGGCCGTCGACCCGGTGCACGTCAACAAGGTGGCGATCAACTTCCTGCCGCAGGATCGGCCGGCCAGCTTCAACGAGGGCATCTTCCGCAGCGGCATCAGCTTTGGCGACCCCTGGAAGGGCCAGCACAACCACGTCTTTCGCGATACGCAGCCGATGAAGGCGGGCGAGACGCGCTACCCTGGCGCGGTCACGCTCAACAACAACGGTGGCTGGGCCGACACCCCGCAGACCACGCTCGACAAGCTCGGCACGCTCGGCTGGCACGCGGACCACGACTCGGTCCTGATCCCGCTCACCGGAACGCTCAAGACGGTCGAGGTCGCCATCGGCGACACCGACCCGGCCAACAAGTTCGGCGAGACCAAGAACAACGATGGCAGCCAGGGCCGAAAAGGCTACGCGGAGCTCACGATCGAGGTCGAGCGGGCCAACGGCAAGCGCTACACGCTCCTCAGCGGTGAGAACGTGCCGCCGCAGGGCGTCCTCATCGGAGCCGCGGGCCCGGACTACAAGCCCGAGCCCGGCGACAAGCTCCGCGTCTCGGTGGACGCTGACGCCGCCGGGATCATGGGCATCCGCGTGGGCTACGGCGCGTAGTCCCCGCTTTGATTCGGACCAGCCAGAGCCACCCCATCGAGATCGCCTGGGTGCTTGAGCGCGACGGCGGGCGCCTCGGCGTCACCTTCGCGCCAGGCAAAAAGGCCCGCTCTGCCTACGGTGCGCCTTGGTCGCGGGATCTCGATCTGGATCTCGGCCGCATGCGCCAGGCGCTCGGGGTCGAGGTCTTGGTACCCTTGGTTGAGGACGACGAGCTGCTGCACCTCGCCATCCCCGACCTGGTCGTGAAGGCCGAGGCGCTCGGGATGACGGTGGACCGTCTCCCGATCCCCGACGGAGAGGTCCCCGAGCCCGCAGCAGCCCTGCTCCTCGTCGACCGCATCGTCGCCGCGCTGGCGGCCAAGCAGACGGTGGTGGTCCATTGCCGTGGTGGCCTTGGCCGCGCCGGGACCATCGCGGCCTGCACGCTGGTGCGCCTCGGGCAGACCCCGGCAGACGCCATGGCGACGGTCCGACGTGCCCGACCAGGGGCGATCGAGAACCGCCGGCAGGAGCGTTTCGTCGAGCAATTCCGCGGTTGACGCAACAGAGTCCTACATCAGCCGATATTAGCGCAATGCCGCTGCATGGGACCAGCTCCCTACTCGGATCCACCTATGGCCTCGGCTCGGGCTTCGGCTCCGACCCTCCCGCGGCCACGAAGCCCAAGAGCTACAGCAGCTGGGAAGGCGGCGGCTCCTTTCGCGGCAGCCTCGACCCCATCGCCCCAAACGCCAAGACCAGCAAAAGCGATCCGCTCCGCGTCGTCTTCGCGCCGAGCCCGACGACCGGTCGCCTCGGGCTCACGATCTGCCCCGGCAAGAAGGGCTCCTCAATTCACTCGTATGCCTGGGACCGCGATCTCGGGGCCGACCTCGACCGCCTCAAGAATACGTACAACGCCACCGTCCTCGTCAGCCTGATCGAGGACCACGAGCTGGTCTCCCTCGGCGTGCCGAACTTGGTGGCCGAGGCGGAGAAGCGTGGGATCCACGTGGAGCGCTTCCCCATCCCGGACCTCTCCGTGCCCAGCGACGAAGCCAAGACGCGCAAGCTGGTCAAGAAGCTGGCGGAGCTGCTCGAGGAGGGAAAGAACGTCGTGATCCACTGCCGCGGCGGCAACGGCCGCACCGGGCTGATCGCGACTCTGGTGCTCGAGGAGCTCGGGATGAGCGCGAACCAGGCCCTCAAGAACGTGCGCAGCGTGCGGCCCAACGCGGTCGAGACGGACTCCCAAGAGTCCTACGTCGCGAACTTCACCCCCTAGCAGGGTCCAAAGTTCTTTACCTATTTCGCCGGCCAATCACCGGCGGGACGGCCCCTTCGGTGCCTTGCTTTTAGGCGCCGCGCTCACCCGCGCTGCGGGCCGGCCCGGCTGGCTGAGTTCGGTGTCCCGGTGGCTCAGGGTGCCCGCCGGCATGCTCGCTCCCCGGCTCGGCGACATCATCACCTCCGTCTTCGAGTCCGGCGCCAGGTCCTCCTCGGTATCTTCCTTGGAGGCCTGGCGGACGACGGGCGCCACCGAAGCGCCGGCCGGCGAGGAGCCCACAGTCGGCAGCGACGTCGAGGTGATACCACCGCGTTTGCCCTGCGCCGCAGACGTGGCCGCGGACGCCGCCGCTGGCGTGCGGGACGGCGGAATGGGGGTGTGATTGCGAGCGGCCGGCGGCAATAGCCGGGTCGACTCCTGCGCGATCCGTCCGCGCTGGACCTCGACGCTGGAGGCGACCTCCTTGAGGGGCACCGGTCGATTCAGCGCGATCCGAAGCTCGGCAGGATCGGCTTCGTCGGTCGGTATGACCACCAGGTCCGTCTTGTCCACCGCCGGGGCCACCGGTCCCGTATCCGAGATGCTCGGAAGCTCGCTGATCGTGGGTGGATCCTCCAGCGGATCGTCTTTCTCCCAGGGAGGGCGACCGGACATCGAGCGAAGGATCGCAGATCACCCGGCGGTTTCACAATGGCCCGGGCGTGCAATCGTCGGGTGGCTCTTTCCCAGCCACGGACCTTTCTCCATAATGCCGCGCAAGGTGGCTCGAGTTCGCCACATCTTCCGCTGGGATCTCGACAAAACCTACCTGCGCACCGAGTTCGACTCAGTGCGAGCTTTGGTGCGCACGGCGCGCTTGTCGGCAGAGGCGAGGGAGAACATCCCCGGGTCCGCGGCGCTGATCCGAGCGATCCGCCAGAGCGCCAGCGACGACGCGCGCCACGAGATCTACTTCGTGTCGGGATCGCCCGAGCAGCTGCGCGGCGTGATCGAGAAGAAGTTCGCCTTGGACGGCTTCGCGCCGGACGGCTTCGTGCTCAAGCCCGCGGTCTCGGACCTGTTTCGAGCCCGATTTCGCGCGATCAAGAACCAGGTTCCCTACAAGCTCGGGGCGCTCCTGACCGGACGGGCCCAGGCGCCGGTGGGGGCCAAGGAGACGCTGCTCGGAGACGACGCCGAGAGCGACGCCTTCATTTACTCCTTCTACGCCGACCTTGTCCGCGGGGGCGTCGAGGACAAGGTGCTGCGCGAGGTGTTGCGGCGCGCGCGAGCCTACGACGACCAAATCGCCTATATCTCGCGGGAGTTCGAGGCGATCGTCCATGAGCCAGCGATCCTTCGGGTGATCATCCACCTCGATCAGCTCACGCCGCCCGCGGCCTTCGCGGAGTACTCGCCGCTGGTCGTGCCGATCTACAACCATCTGCAGACCGCGCTGATGTTGGCCTTGGACGGGACCCTGCGCATCGAGGCGGTGCGCGTCGTCGCTCGGGAGCTCCTGGAGGCCTTCGGCTACGATCCTACGCGCCTCACCAACTCGGCGGAGGACCTCTTTCGCCGGCGGCGAGCCTTCGTGGCACCAGAGGCGCTCGAACGCGTCGCCAGCGAGATCCGGGGGCAGAGCGGGGACAGCAGCGGCAACTCGGCCGAGGCCCTCGGTGAGACGATGGCGCGCATCGCGGATCGCGCCGACTGGGTCAAGAGTCGGCCCGAGCCCCGGCCCCCAGCGGAGAACAAGCCGCGGGACTACGTGGAGCTCTTCGAGCGCGAGGAAGCGCGCCGCGCCGAGACGCGCAAGGCCAAGAAGGACGGAAAGGCGCCGGTTACGGAGCCCGCCCCCGGCGAGCGATGAGCAGCGAGCGCGCGCCCTCGTGGCGAGGCTACCTCGAGCTCCCGCGAGCGGTGCATATCCTCTGCGTCGGCAGCTTCGTCAACCGCGCGGGCACCATGATGATGCCCTATATGGCCCTGTATTTGTCGCAGGGTCTGGGCTTTCCCCGCGAGATGGCCACCGCCTTCCTCGGCGCGGCGGGCGTGGGCAGCATGGTGGCCTCGACGATCGGCGGCGCGCTGGCCGACCACCTCGGCCGCAAGCCGGTGATGCTCTTTGCGCTGTTCGGCGGCGCGCTGATGATCCTCCTCCTCTCCACCCTCACCTCTCCGGTCACCGTGCTCCTGGGGATCTTCGGCTTCATGATGGTCTCGGACACCTACCGGCCGGCCTCGCAGGCGATGGTCTCTGATCTGGTCGAGGAGGCGCAGCGGCAGCGGGCCTACGCGCTGCTCTACGTGGCACATAACTTGGGCTTCGCGGCGGGCATCTCCCTGGGCGGCGTGCTGGCGGCCCACTCGTTTCAGTATCTGTTTTGGGGCGACGCGGCCTCGGCGCTCATCTTCGGGCTGCTGATCGCCCTCACGATCCACGAGACCATGGGCCACGCTCGCCGCGCCGAGCGCGCGCCGGTGTCGACCTGGGCGGCGACGAAGATGATCCTCCGGGACAAGGTCTTCATGGTCTTCGCGCTCTCGCACACCTTGGTGGGCGTGGTGTTCTCGCAGTGCGGCTCTACGCTGCCGCTGTACGTGACCGACCAGGGCCTAGGGCCGGCCGAATATGGGCAGATCATGGCCCTCAACGGGGTCATGGTGGTGACCTTGCAGCTCCCGGTGACGCACTGGGTGGAGCAGCGCTCGCGCGGGCTGGTCTTGGCGGCAGGCTCTCTCCTGGTCGCCGTGGGCATGGGCCTGACCGGGCTCGCCACCGGCCTCGTCGCCTTGGCCGCCACCGTCGCCGTTTGGACGCTGGGCGAAGTGCTGCTGGCCTCTTCGGGTCAGGTCGTCGTCGCGGCGTTGGCGCCGGAGGCCATTCGCGCCCGGTATTTTGGGGCATTCTCGCTATCTATGAACGCCGCGATGGTGATCGCGCCCGGCGTCGGCGGCTATGTCCTGGCCCACTTCGGGGGCGGGACGCTGTGGGCCGGCTCGGCGGTGCTGGGGCTGCTCAGCGCGCTGGGGATGCTGCTGGTGCGGCAGGGCTTGGATCAGGGGCGAGCGGCGTAGCGCCCTCGGGATTGGCGCAGCTCCCGAGCTGCTTTTTGAGCCACTCCACCGGGACCGCCAGCTCGAGCCGGGTGTCGCTGCCCGCCGGACGTACCTTGGCAAAATCGAGCAGCTCCGAGATCTCGTGCTCGCCTTCGGCCTCGGCCTGCAGGCGCCACAGCGCGATGGCCCCCGCGGCGGTGCGGGACAGCTCGCTGATGCGGCCCGCGTCGTTGCCGCTGACGTCGAGCACGAAGGCCAGCTCTTGGTCGGCGCTCAGGTGCAGCTGGATGCGGTCGGTGAGGCCCGCCATCCGGGACGCCAGCTCCGGCTGCGTCTCCTTGAGGAGCTGTTCGACCGCGGCTGCGCTGAGGACGCCATAGGCCTCGCCATAAGCCTCGCCCTCGTCGATCGGGGACGGCCCGCTCGGGGGTGACTCGGCCCGATCGATCGCGGCCCGGAGCGCGGCCGGATCGTTCGAGACGATCATCAGCTCCGAGCCCACTACCGCGTAGGATTGCCCCGGAGCCTCGTAGATCGTAGCGCTTTTGCCATAGGGCGCACCGCCCTCGGGCACGGTCAGGCCCCCGAAGCTCCCCGAGATCAAGACCGCGCGACCGGCGAAGGCCACCCGGTCGATGTCCTCCAGTGGATCGATCCCCAGCGTCTCCTTGAAGGAGGCCAGCGACCGGCGATCGCTCGGGCTCAAGCAGCCGAGGAGCAGCTCGCCGATCTCGCTGTAGCGGAGCGCGTTGGCCTCCAGCACCAAGAGGCCCTTGGCCTCCTCGAGGGGGGGGAGCGCGGCCAAGAAGGGATCACGCGCCGGCGGAGGGGGCACCGAGGGGCCATCCGGCGCCGCGGGCACCGGCGCAGACGGGAGGCTCCGGCGCCGCTCGGAGCGGGCGCGATCCTGGGCGCTCGGCCCGGTGGGGAAGCGGATCTGCCGGGGGGGAGCGACCGTCGGCTCGCCCTCGCTCATCAGCCAGGCTGCGACCCCAAAGAGCACGAGCGCTCCCAGCCCAATCCACAGCTGCCGGCGCCGCACTAGAAGTCTCTCCCCTCGAAGCGGACGAGGCCGATCCCCAGCGATGCGACCGCGAACAAGAGCACGCCCAGGAGATGAACCGCGAGGTAGGGGGCGTCGATTCCGCTGGCGACCGCGTAGTCGGCGCCGAGATCGCCGAAGCGGGAGATCGGCGGGAAGAAGCGGATGATGAGGTCAAAGGCGCTCCGGCTGAACCCGGCCGAGAACATGGGCAGGAGGTGACTCCGCTCTCCCGCGATCAGCCCCAGGATGAAGAGCCCGGCCCCGACCAGCGCCGAGAGCGCAGCGCTGCGCACGAACAAGGCCGTACACAACATCGCGCTATAGATCGCCATGAAGACCACCACGGCCAGACCGGAGGCCGCGACGAGCCGCGGAAGAAAGAGCCCTGCTTTTACGTACAAGATGAGGACCGCCCCGCCCGTCGCGTAGAAGGCGAAGGCCGAGGCGATACCGAGGACGCCGAGGTAGGTCCCGAGCAACAGCTCCGCCCTTCGCACCGGCAGCGACAGGAGGTGCTCGATGCGCCCCGGCTGCAGGAGGCTCGGACCAAAGTCGGCGGTCACGAAGATCCCAAACAGCAACCAACCGTAGAAGACGACATAGGAGACGCCTTTCACGAGCGGCCGCAGCGCCACATCCGCCGCTTGGAGCACGCCCGAGCTCACCACATCGCCGAAGAGCTTGGTCGCCGCCAGCGCTCCGTCCACCACCTCGAGCTCAAGGGAGAAGCCCAGGCCGACGAGGAGCAGCGACACCCCGGCAAACAGCGCCAAGAGCCAGCGCCGCGAGGCCGCGTCGATCCACAGATCGATCATGACCGCGAGCACCATCCTCACCGGCCCGCGACCTCCCGCAGGACGGCCTCGAGATCGGCTTGCTCGGCTCCCACCTCGGTGATCACCAGGCCGCGAGCCCGAAGCGCGTCGATCGCCTGGTTGAGCTCCGCCGCCGAGCCAGAGAGCGCCCAGGCGCCAGCGCCCCGCGCTCGAAGGCCCAGCGCCGTGAGCGCCTCACTCATATCACCGGCATCCGCGGGCGCTTCGAAGCGGAGGATCCAGGCGCTGGCGGGTCCGGCGAGATCCTGCACCGAGCCCACCTTGATCATGCGGCCGTCGTGCAAGATCCCGACGCGGTCGGCGACCCGCTCGGTCTCGGCTAGGAGGTGGGAGTTGAGGAAGATCGTCGCCCCGCGGCGGCGCTCCTCGAGGAGGAGGGCGCGTACGTCGGCGCGACCCAGCGGATCGATCCCGTCCGTCGGCTCGTCGAGCACGAGCAGATCCGGCGCGCCGAGCAGCGCTCCCGCCAAGCCGAGCCGCTGCTTCATCCCTTTGGAGTAGCGGTGGACCCGCGTCGCCCCCGCGTCCCGGAGCCCGACCCGATCGAGCTGGCGACGGACCTCGGCCTCGAGCGTCGACCCCGCCACGCCGCGCAGCCGGCCCACGCTTTGGAGGAAGCGCACGCCGGTCTGTCCTGGCGAAAAATAGAGGCGCTCGGGCAGGTAGCCGATGCGGCGCCGGACCTCTGGACGCTCAGGGTCTTCGCCAAAGACCCGGATGCTGCCGTCGCTGGGGCGCAGCACCGCCAGCAGCGCCTTGATGAAGGTGGTCTTCCCCGCGCCGTTTTGGCCGATGAGGCCGAAGATCGAGCCCGGCGCGACCTCCAGGTCGACGCCCCGCAAGGCCGCCCGCCCGCCGCGGTAGGTCTTGGAGAGGCCCCGCGCTTCCACCGCCAGCACGGACTGGATGGTACAAACAAGGGAGCTCGTGCACCATCGCGCCAGAGAAAACTTGAAGCTCAGAACGGCGTCCAGCTACGTATGCTCATGGACCCCTGGGCGCGCGTGGTGTTCTTGCTCGGCGCGGGCGCGGCATCCGCCTGTGACCTCTACTGCCGACCAGGCGACTGCACCGAGGCGGGCTACTACTGCAGCAGCAGGACCGGCCAGTGTCGTCAGGACTGCGTCGAGGACTCCGACTGCCGCCACCCGCTGGAGTGCCAGGACACCCCCGAGCGCTGCCCGGCGACCGGCCAGTTCTGTAACCACGGCCGCTGCGCGGGGACGATCCTGCCCGGCGTGGCGCTGGACCTCCCCTACACCCCGCGGCCCGATGAGCAGGTACCGGTGGGCTTTGACGACGGCCCACTGAGCTCCGCGCCGGCCTTCGCGATCAGCGCGCTGTCGATCCTGCCGCCGGGTCGAGGGCTCGATCTCGACGACAAGTGCCGCGACACCGAACGCCGCGACTGCATCGACAACAACCTCGGATCGATCGGCAGCCAGGTGAACGGATCGATCGGTCAGGGGCTGTCGGGCGGGGCGACGCTGCTCGTGCTGCAGCTGGCGGGGCTCGTCCTGCCCGTGCCACCCCAGGGCCTCTTGGCCACGCTCAAGATCTACACGGCCAAGGACACCGATGGCCGCACCGACAACAACTTCGGGCCTCCGGGCAACTGCTGCGAGCTCAACATCTATGCGGGCAGCCTGATCGCCAACCAGGCCGCCACCCGGGTTCCGGTGTGGATCAAGCCCATCGAAGGCGGCTACTCGGTCCAGTCCAAGTACCCCACCGAGTTTCGCTTCGCGCTCTCCATTGGCCAAAACGCCACCAGCGAATCGCTCCATCTGCGCTATGCCTACGTGATCGGGAGGCTCGATCCCGGGCTCTCCACCCTATCGGACGGGGTGATCGGCGGGGCGCTGGAGCCAGCCAGCCTGAGCGCGATCCCCAACCCCTTTCGCGATATCAGCGGGCAGGTCTGTCCGAGCGGCGGTCCCTCCTCCATCCTCGACTGCGCCGCTCGCTACACCACGCCGGACATCGACGTCGACTCCGATGGCCTCGAGACCTTCACGATCAACTCCACCGGTCGGGTGGCGGAGTGTATCGACGGTGACGGCACGCGCGTTCCGCCGGTCGACGCAGCGAAGGCCTGGAGCTGCGCCCAGGTGACCAGCCGCATGGTCGACGGCTACTCGATCGCTTTCGAATACCGCGCTGTCCGGGCCAAGCTGCTCGGGACCTCGAACTGAGCGCGGCCGGGGGCCTCTCTTCAGCCCCTACCCGACAGCCTTGGGGCTCTCCGCGAGCTTGATCTGCAAGTGCTTCTCCAGCGTCTCATAGAGATCTTTGATCCGGATCGGCTTGGCCAAATGGTCGTCCATGCTGGCGGCCAGGCAGCGCTCCCGATCCCCAGCGAAGGCCCCCGCCGTCAAGGCGACGATCGGGACGCGCTTGCCGGGGCCTTCGAGCTCGCGGATCTCACGGGTGGCGTCGAAGCCGTCGAGCACGGGCATTTGGCAGTCCATCAGGATCAGATCGAAGCGGTCATCCTGAAAGGCGTCCACCGCCTGCCGTCCGTTGCGCGCCACCTCCACCGTGACCCCGACCCGCTCCAGCAAGCGCACCGCGACCTTCTCGTTCACGACGTTGTCCTCGACCAACAGGATCCGACAGGACCGCTCAAAGGACACCTGGCCTGAGCGGACGGGGCTCTGCGCCGTCTCACGTTGCCCCGCCAGCACCCGAGCCACGACGCCGTGGAGGACCGACTGCTTGATCGGCTTGGCCAAGACCGCGGCGAAGAGCTCAGCCTCGATCTGGCCGCGCTTGGTCGGTGAAGAGCTGGTGAGGACCAAAGGAAGAGCGGTGAAGCGGGCGTCGATCTTGATGAGCTTGGCCAGCTGATGCCCGTTCATCCCCGGCATCTGGTAGTCGAGCAGCGCGAAGTCGAAGCTCCGTCCGGCCGCGGTCTCGTGTTCGAGCAGCTCGAGCGCTCCGGACCCATTGGCCTCGCACACCGGCGTCACGCCCCAGCTCTCGAGGAGCTGGGCGAAGAGCAGGCGGTTGGTGCGGTTGTCATCGACGATCAGCGCGCGCGAGGGCCGGCACTCGAGATCCCCGGTGATGGTCGTGATCAGGGAAGTCGCCCGCGAGAAGTCCAGGACGAAGCTGAACTCCGAGCCCTGGTCGAGCTCGCTTTGGACCGCGAGCTGTCCGCCCATGCGGTGGACCAGCTCCTGGGAGATCGCCAGCCCCAGGCCGGTGCCCCCGAAGCGTCGAGTGGTGGACGCGTCGACCTGCATGAAGGGCTGAAAGAGGCGGTTCTGGCGCTCGGCCGGGATCCCGATCCCCGTGTCCTTCACGCTGAGTCGGACCCGGGCGTTCTGGTCGTCGGCCGAGCGCTCGAGGGTCCCGCGGACCACCACCTCGCCGCGATCGGTGAACTTGATGGCGTTGCTGGTGAGGTTCAGCAAGATCTGCCGGAGCCGCGCCGGGTCGCCCACCACGAAGCGCGGCACGCCGCTGTCGAGCGTGAGCACCAGCTCCAGGCTCTTCTCCCGGGCCTTCACCGCCAGGATGTCCCCCAGCTCTTCGATGACGCCCCGGAGGTCGAACTCAATCGCCTCCAGCTCCATCTTGCCAGCCTCGAGCTTGGAGAAATCCAAGATGTCGTTGAGCACCGTCAGCAGGGCTTCGGCCGAGCTTTGGGCCCCGCGCGCATACTCGGCTTGCTCCGGCGAGAGCTCCGTCATGAACAGGAGCTCATTCATGCCGATGACGCCGTTGAGCGGGGTCCGGATCTCGTGGCTCATGTTGGCGAGGAACTCGGACTTGGCACGGCCCGCGGTGAGGGCTTCGTCTCGGGTGGTCGCCAGCTTGGCCGCCAACTCCTGCATCTCTTTTTGAGCCAGCTCCTGCCCCCGCACCCGGGTGTAGCGCTCCTCGTCGTGTTCTTCGTAGGCCTCGCTGATGCGCCGGAGAAACTCCTCCCACGCCACCTTGGACGGCGGATCGAGGCCGAGGCCGATCTTCCTCATCTGCCTAGACAAGAGCTTGTGCACGGGTCTGCGACGATCATCGGCGTGCGCGCCCCGCACTGTATCGTCTCAGCTTGAGACGGCTTGATTCAGCGGAAGAACAGCCACAATGCGCGATGGACCCGGACCGACCAGGAGGCCTCGTTGTGGGGCGCGCCCGGCTCCCACCAGTGGAGAATGTTGACCGCCGCCGGGGTGAGCGGCGTCTGATTCGGGTTGTCGGGGAAGGTGGCGATGCCCTTGCCCACCAATACATCCCGCATCGCGATCGTCTCGCAGTAGTTGTCGGAGCCGCCCGCGCTAGCGCAGCCGCCGCCCGGCCCGCCGCCGCTGTCGAGGTAGTAGACCTGGTCCGCCGCGGCCAGGCTGGAGGTGCCGGTGTAGCGCTCCACCATCGTCTCATTGCTCAGCCCGATGCGGCCCCACCCGAAGGTGGAGGACAGGCCTCCGATGAAGCGGAAGGTCCCCGGGTAGACCAGGCCGATCTCGAAGCTCACGAGCCCTCCCAGGCTGGAGCCGAGGACGCCCGTGGACGCGCGCCCCGGGCTGGTGCGATAGCGGCGATCGATCAAGGGCTTGAGGTCGAGCGCCAGGAAGTCGGCGTAGTCGTCGGCCGCTCCGCCCAGCGGGCCGGTCCCGATGTCGTCCTGGACGTGGGTGTACTCGCTGAACCGGTCGGCGTTGTTCGGCATCCCAACGATGATCCCCGGGCTCAGGTGTCCGGCCGCGATCTCTCGCTCCATCACCGCGTCGACGTTCCATGAAGTGGGCGCCGAGTTTGGCTGCGCAGGATCGAAGAGGTTCTGTCCGTCGTGCATGTAGAGCACGGGGTAGCTGGCCGCGCCGCCCTCGTAGCCGGGAGGCAAGTAGAGGAACACGGAGCGATCGTTGCCGAGCTGGGTGGCGTGGACCTGGCGGATCCATTCGAGGTGGCCTTGGCTGGGGCCGCCCGCGATCAGCGAGATTCGCCCGTTGCTGTCGTAGTCGAAGCGCCGGGAGAGCGGGTCGGAGTACCACACGTCAGCTCCGCCGCTGTCCCGGGATACGAACTTGTATCCGCTGCGCGCGGGCTGCGCGACCGGCAGCGCCAGGTGGAAGAAATCGTAGCCTTCCGCGCTGAGCGGGTTGGCGCTGGTGCTCCAGGCGTTGAGCTCCCCGGCCAGGCGGATCGGCTCTTGCCTGCGGTCGGTGTAGAAGTCCTCCGCGGTGCCGCGATCGTCTTCGACGTCCCAGTCGGAGGTGCGGACATAGACGAAGACGTAGTTTGCGCCGTCGCGGAAGGGGAAGCCTTGGCCAGCCTCCACCGCGGTCACGAAGGCGCTGATGGCGGCGCGCTTGACGCCCTCGGGCGGCGAGGCATCGCGCAAGCAGAGGAGCAGCGCGTGGTAGCGATCGGCCTCGCTCGCGCCCGAGGCCAGGGGTCCACAGGAGGGGCCTAGACCCGCGTCGCCCTGGCCGGCGTCGAGCGGGTCCTGAGCGTCGGCGCCCGGCGCGGCGTCGGTGCCCGAAGCGGCGTCGGCGCCCGGCGCGGCGTCGGTGCCCGAAGCGGCGTCGGTGCCCGAAGCGGCGTCGGTGCCCGAAGCGGCGTCGACCTCAGCGGCGTCGAGCCGTGGCGCGCCGTCGGCCCCGCCCGCGTCGACTGGGCCGCTGCCGTCGAGGTCCACCCCTTGGTCCTCCGCCCCCGAATCCCCGGCCCCACCGCTGTCGGCGCGGGCGTCCTCGCGCGGTCCCCGATCGCTCAGCCCGGAGTCTCCGCGCGCCCCAGAGTCCACCGGCCCGGGCGCATCTGAGCAGGCCATGACGAGCAGGAGCAGCGCGAGCCCAGGGACGGACGAGCGAAGGATCTGCATCGCTTGGGTAAAGCGGTACCGTACGAACGCGGTCAACCCTTCTTCCACCCCCCACCCTTCGGCGGTAGAAGTTGCGCATGAATGGCGCGGTCGATGCGGGGTTTCGGGTGCTCTATCGGACGGCCTATCACGTCCTGCGTTCGTATTGGTTCGTACGGCGGCCCCATACGCGCGGCACGCTGATGGCGCTGTGGCAGGGCGACAAGATCCTCCTGGCCAAGAACTCCTACCGGGTCCCCTACACGCTCCCCGGCGGCAACGTGGAGGGCAGCGAGCGGCCCGAAGAGACGATCGTGCGCGAGGTGGCCGAGGAGCTGTCGGTCCAGCTGCGCCCCGAGCAGGTGCGGCACGTCTATCATGGCGTGCACCTATTCGAGTTTCGGCACGATGAAGTGGATATCTACGAGGCCGTCCTCGACCGGCCCCTCGACCTCAAGATCGACGGCCGGGAGGTGGTCTGGGTCGGCTTCGTGACCGCCGAGGAGGCCCTCTCGATGAACATCGTCCCCCACCTCCGCGAGTACCTGGAGCGCAAGAAGGCGGGGGAAGCCAAGGCTTGACCGACCGCAGCCTTTTTGTGCATTGCAACAACCAGGATGAACCTGGATCGCAGCTCAGACGTCGGAATCCTCGGCTACGGCCTCTATATCCCGCAAAATTGGCATAGCGCTGAGGATGTCGCGGCCGGCTCGGGGGGCCGCTGGACGGCTGATGCAGTGCAGCAAAAGCTCGGCTTCGATCGGAAGTCGGTCGCGGGCCCGGGCGACGGGACCCAGGAGATGGGAGCCCGCGCCGCCCTCGACTGCCTGGCCCGCACCGGGGTGAAGCCGGACGAGATCGACGTCCTCCTCTCGGTCAGCGAAGAGCACAAGGAGTATCCGCTGACGACCTCCGGGATCTACATCCAGGAACGCATCGGCGCGCGCCGGGCCTGGGCCATCGATCTGCAGCAGCGCTGCAACAGCACCGTGGCCGCGCTGCGGTTCGCCAAGGACCTCCTGGTGGCGGAGCCGGATCTCAAGACCGTGATGATCGCGGGCGGCTATCGCAACGGCGATCTCATCGACTACGCCGACCCGACGACCTCCTTCATGTACAACCTGGCGGCCGGCGGCGGCGCGCTCCTCGTCCGGAAGGGCCACTCCAGAAACCGCATCCTGGGCGTAGAGATCGCCACCGATGGCTCGATGGCCCGAGACGTCGGCGTCCGCTACGGCGGCACGGAGCTGCCGATCGAGCGCCTCCCGGACGAGGTGCTGGAGGGCCTGCGCAAGGAGGGCAACAAGTCGCTCACCGTCTTTCGGCCCGAGCCGATGAAGGAGCGCTTAAACGAGATCGGCTTCACCAAGTGGTTCGCGTGCTTGGACAAGGCCCTCGAGAAGTCCGGCAAACGTCGGCAGGATCTCAGCTACCTCAACATCCTGCACTTCAAGCCCTCGATGCACGCGGCGCTGCTCGACCAGCTCGGGCTCAGCGAGGAACAGTCCTTTTACCTGCGCGACTATGGGCACATTGGGCAGATCGATCAGATCGTCTCCATCCACGAGGGGCTGCGCACCGGCCGCCTCAAGGACGGTTCGCTGATGGCGATGCTGGCCGCCGGGATCGGCTACGTCTGGGGGGTAGCGCTGGTGGAGTGGGGAGCGCCGGCCTCTGCCTGAGCGACGTCCTCCTCCTCGGCTCGGCAGAGCGCCAAGCCGTCGGCGGCGGTCTGAACCCGCCTGCGGGCGCGACCCCTGCGCTCCCCACGCACGAGCTCGCTGATCAGTCCTCGGTCCTCGTCGAGCAACTTGAGGAGCGCGGCGTCCAACGCCAGGCGCTGGGCAGGATCGGAGAGCGGGTGCTTCACACTCGCTGAGCCAAGCAAGGCACAGGCCAGCCCTGCGCTGTTCGTTCTCGAACGCTCCCGCGTGCTCTGCTGGGTCTCGGTGGTGGAGCCCTGAGGACTCAGCGTCCGCGCCGACCCTTGCCGCGCGCCTCATCCTGCTCGGCCCGCAGCTTCTGGGCGTTCATGACGCGCGCCGAATCGAGACGCCCGTCCTCTACCGCGCTTCGTACCGCACAGCCCGGCTCGCGCTCGTGGCGGCAGTCACGAAACCGGCAGTCCTGGGCCACGGCCTCGACGTCTTCGAAGCTGGCCTGGACGCCCTGCCCGGCTTCCCAGGGCAAAAACTCACGGATCCCCGGGGAGTCGATCAGCAAGCCGCCCCCACCCGCCACGCCTCCAGGGCCGGGCAGCGGGAGCAGCGCCCGCTCGGTGGTGGTGTGCCGACCCTTGTCATCCTTCACCCGCACATCTGCGGTGGAACGGAGCGCCTCTTCCGCCAGGTGATTGGCCAGGGTCGACTTCCCAACGCCGGAGGAGCCGACCAAGAGGGCTGTCTTGCCCTCTCCGAGGTGGGCCCGGAGCTGCTCGAGGCCGAGGCCGGTGACCGCGCTGGTGACGATCAACTCGGCGCCTAGCGCCCCGAGCTCGGCCTGAAGCGGGCTGAGATCGGCGGACAAATCGGCCTTGGACAAGACCACGACCGCCTGTGCCCGTCCCGCCCGTACCGCGCCGAGGAAGCGCTCGACCCGGCGCGCGCTCAGATCCTCGCCCACCGCGGTGAGGATGAAGACGACGTCGATGTTGGCGGCGACCCCTTGGGGGATGGGCCGGCGCCCCGCGGCCTGGCGAAGGAGCTCGGTCCGGCGATCGAGCCGCCGCTCGATCACCGGGGCGGGGATCCGTTTGAAGACGACGAAGTCGCCCACCACCGGCTTGTCGAGCTGGCGCTCGGTGCGGGTGCGCTGCCAAAAGCGGCCGGCCAGCTCAGCCTCCTCGGGCCCATCCGCGGTGACGATGACGAAGCGATCGCGGTGCTCCACCGCCACCCGCGCGACCAGCTCACCTTCTTGGATTTGCGCAGAAAAGAAGGGACCAAACCCGAGCTTTGTGAGTCCGAGGCCGCTCAGGCGACCGCCGCTCATTACTTCTTCCCGGTACGGGCCGCCAGCCGAGGAGCCATCGCATCGAACTGGATCTTGGGATGCCGGTTCTTGAGGTGGTTCTCCGAGAACTCGTCGCGCAGGAGGAGCATCAGGTTCCCGTCGCGGTCTTGGACCAAGGTGGCCAAATCTCCGCGCTGCAGCTTCTCCAGCTCTTCGGGCGGGCCGGAGACCCAGCGCGCGCGATCGAAGGGCAGATCGGAGAGCTCCAACGTCACGCTATACTCGCTCTCCAGGCGGAACTTGAGCACGTCAAACTGCAGCCGCCCGACCGCGCCCACGATGGGGTCCTTGTCGAGGAGCCCGCGCTGCCGAAACACCTGGATGGCGCCCTCTTGGGAGAGCTGCTCAAGGCCCTTTTGGAGCTGCTTGCGCTTCACCACCTCGGCGAGGCGCGCGATGGCGAAGAACTCCGGCGCGAACTCGGGGATGCCTTCGAACTCGATGGCCTTGCCGCTGGTCACCGCGTCGCCAATGCGAAAATGCCCGGGATCGAAGAGGCCGATGATGTCGCCGGGGTAGGCGTTCTCGACCTCGCTGCGCTCCCGCGCCATGAAGGTCGACGGCTTGGCGAGCTTGATCTTCTTGCCGGTCCGCACGTGCAGCGCGGTCATGTCCTTCTCGTACTCGCCCGAACAGATCCGCATGAAGGCGATGCGGTCGCGGTGCGAAGGATCCATGTTCGCCTGGATCTTGAATACGAAGGCCGAAAACTCCGAGCTCTCGGGATCCACCAGATCTCCGCTGGTGGTCTTGCGGGCCTCGGGCGCGGGGGCCAGCTCGATGAAGCGGCTCAAGAAGTGGCTCACCCCAAAGTTGTGCATGGCCGAGCCGAAGAACATCGGCGTCAACAGGCCTGCCCGGACCTTCTCGGCGTCGAAGGCATCGCCCGCGTGATCGAGGAGATCGACCTCGGACTCCAGCTCGGCGCGCTCGCTCCTCGAGAGGCGCTTGCGCCCCTCGGCGGTGTCGAGGGAGATGACCTCCTCGTTCACCATGCGCTCACCGTGGCCCTCCCGGTCGAAGACCCGCAGATCCCGGGTCTCGCGGGAGAAGATGCCGCGAAACTGCTGCCCGCTGCCGACGGGCCAGGTCATCGGCACCGAGCGAATGCCCAGCACCTGCTCGAGCTCGTCCATCAAGTCCATCGGCGAGCGGGAGACGCGGTCGAGCTTGTTGATGAAGGTGAAGATCGGGATCCCGCGCATCCGGCAGACCGCAAACAGCTTGCGGGTCTGCGCCTCGACGCCCTTGGCCGCGTCGATGAGCATCACCGCCGAGTCGGCCGCGGTCAGGGTGCGGTAGGTGTCCTCGGAAAAATCCTGGTGGCCCGGGGTGTCGAGGAGGTTCACCGAATGCCCCTCGAACTCGAACTGCAGCACCGAGCTGGTCACGGAGATGCCGCGCTCCTGCTCGATCTTCATCCAGTCTGAGGTGGCGTGCCGGGTCGCCTTTCGAGCGCGCACCGAGCCGGCGAGGTGGATCGCCCCGCCGTAGAGGAGGAGCTTCTCCGTCAGCGTGGTCTTGCCCGCGTCGGGGTGCGAGATGATGGCGAAGGTGCGGCGCCGGCGCCGCTCACGGCGGACGCGATCTTCTACGTCGACGGACATGGAGGATCAGCCACGCATGTCGGTGAGCTCGTCGACGTTGATCGTGTTCCGGGTGCGAGCCACCTGGATGATGATCGCGAGCCCGATGGAGACCTCGGCCGCGGCCACCGCCATCACCAGAAACACATAGACGTGTCCGGTCATGTTGGCGTGGAGGCGGGCGAAGGTGACGAGCACGAGGTTCGCCGCGTTCAGCATGAGCTCGATGCACATGAACACCACGATGGCGTTCCTGCGGATCAGGACGCCCAGGGTGCCGATGGAGAACAAGATCGTCGCGACGATCAGGTAGCTGGTGACGGGTACGGTGGGGCTCACTTCTGCTCTCCCTTGGGCTCGTCTTTTTGCTTCCGGGAGATCATGACCGCGCCAACGATGGCCGCGAGCAGGAGCACGCTGACCAGCTCGAACTGAAAGGCGAACTGTCCGTAGAGTACCCGGCCCACCGGCGCCGATTCACCGAAGCCCTTGGTCAGCGGGACGCCCGGGCCGAAGGTGGTCTTGGCCACGACCGCCAAGATGTTCACGCCGATGAGCACCACCGCGCCGACCTTCATCGGGGCGGCGATGCGCCGGATCATGCTGCGGGGGAGGATCGGCTCGTCGTGGTTCTCGACCAGCATGATCACGAACACGAAGAGCACCATGATCGCGCCGGCGTAGACCAAGACCTCGAGCACGGCCATCAGCTCCGCCGACTGCAGGAGGTACAAGCAAGCGATCGCGAAGAAGCAGGCCACCAGCGACAGCGCGCCTTTGACCGGATCGCGCAGGAACACCACGCCGGTCGCGCCGCTCAGCGCCAAGATGGAGAACAGGAAGAAGAAGGCCAACTCCACGCTCACGAAACGTCTCCTCCCATCGCGGCGGGCGCGACGGCGATCGGCCCGAAGGGGCAGCGCTTTAGGCGCACGTGGTCTTTGAACTCTTCCATGAACTTCTTGGCGTAGCTGCGGGTCGGCCAAGCGATGGCCTCGCCGAAGGCGCAGATGGTGTGGCCTTCGATCTTCGAGGCGATCGACTCGAGCAGCTCGACGTCGGTCTCGCGGCCCTGGCCGGCCTCCAGGCGATCGAGGACCTTGAACAGCCAGTCCCCACCCTCGCGGCAGGGCGTGCACTGCCCGCAGGACTCGTGGGCGTAGAAGCGGAGGATGCGCTTCAGGAAGCGCACCATGCAGGTGCCCTCCTCGATGATCGTGGGACAGCCCGTGCCCATGACCGAGTTGACCGAGCGCATCGAGTCGAAGTCGAAGTTCACGTCGATCTCGTGGGGCAGGATGATCGGGCAGGACGATCCGCCGGGGATCACGGCCTTGAGCGGCTTCGATGCGTCGCGCATGCCGCCGGCGACCTCGTAGATGACCTGGCGCAGCGTGAGGCCGTTGGCGACCTCGTAGACTCCGGGCCGGGCCACGTGGCCAGAGACGCCCACCAGCTTGGTGCCGCCCTCGGCCGGGGTCATGGCCAGCGACTTCCACCAGGCCGCGCCCTTCAGAATGATCGGCGGGATGCCGGCGATCGACTCCACGTTGTTGATCACCGTGGGGCAGCCAAAGGCGCCTTCGACGGCGGGGAACGGGGGCTTCAGGCGCGGCTGGCCCTTGTAACCCTCGAGCGATTCGAGCAGCGCGGTCTCTTCGCCGCAGATGTAAGCGCCAGCGCCGCGGTGGACCGTGATGTCGAGCTTGTAGTCGGTGCCGAGGAGCTTCTCGCCGATGATGCCGGCGCGATACGCCTCATCTACCGCGGCCTGCAGCCGGGTATAGGCGAGGCCGAACTCGCCGCGGACGTAGATGTAGCAGACGTGCGCGCCGACGGCCCGGCAGGTGATCGCACAGCCTTCCAGGAGCATGTGCGGATCGCGCTCGAGGATGTAGCGATCCTTGAAGGTGCCAGGCTCAGACTCGTCTGCGTTCACGCACAAGTAGCGAGGCTTGGGGCTGTCCTTGGGGACGAAGGACCACTTCCGGCCGACCGGGAAACCTGCGCCACCGCGCCCACGGATGTTGGCGTCGATGACCTCTTTGATGATCGCGTCGGGCGCCATGGTCAGCGCCTTCTCGAGCGAACGGTAGCCGCCGGTGGACTTGTAGGCGTCGAGGGTCCAGCTCCGAGGCAAGGACCAGTTCTTGGTGAAGACGCGCTCTTTGGGAGGGTAATGGGCCACGTTGAACCTCGGCTCTCAGCTCTGGGGCGCTTTGGCTACGGCGGAGTCGTCCGGTTTGGGCGGCTCCGGCTTGGGCACGGGCGGCGTGGGCTCGAGCTTGGGCGGCTCGAAGCCGCGTACCGGGCCGACGTGGGGGCCTTCGGGGCCATGTTCGTAGTGCTTGCCGCCCAAGCTGGGGGCCATCTGACGGAAGCGATCGACCAAGGCGTCGAGGGCAGCCGGCGTGAGGCCCTCGTAGTAGTCCATGCCCACCTTCATCATCGGCCCGGAGCCGCAGCTGGCCAGGCACTCGGCCTCCATCAAGCTGAAGACGCCGTCTGGGGTGTGGTGGCCGACCTCAATCCCGAGCTTCTGCTTGAGGTGGTCGATGCAGGCATCGCCGCCGAGGAGGTGGCAGGAGATGTTGGTGCACAGCTCGAGGTGGAACTGCCCTTCGGGCTCCTCGTGGAACATCTCGTAGAAGGTCACGACCTCGTGCACCTGCGTAGGAGGCACGCCTAGGATCGTGGCGACCGCCTCCTGCACCTCGGGCGGCAAGCAGCCGACCTCGTGCTGGGCGATATGGAGGGCCGGGAGGAGCGCGGCCCCGCGGGTCGGATACCGCCGGGTCAGCGCCTCGATGCGCGCGGTGGCGTCGGGGCTCAGGGAATGGGCCATGGGCGCGAGTTCCTTAGGCCGGACTCGTGCTTGGGTCAACGCTGACGAGAGACCTGCTCCAGCACGAAGGGCCAAGGAATCGGGGCCAGGACCGCCAGCGCGACCCCGACCATTCCGAGACCGAGCAGGGTGACGAGGAAGAGCCTCATTCGGAGTGGGGCCGCGGTGCGCCTGACGGCCGAGATGGCGGCATGACCGAGCAGCCCCCAGGCCAGGAAGACCAGGGCGAGGAGGCGGCCGATCAGGGGTGAACCCCAGACTGCCACCCCACTGGCGGCGCCGAGCACCCCTACAAACAGCCAGCTGTGGCGGGTCGGACGGATCAGGGCACCCGCTCCACCGACCACTAGGACAGTCAGCGCGAAGGCGAACATCGCGCCGCCGAAGCGGGCGAGGTCCCGGCGCTGGTCCGCGCGCAGCAGCTCGAGCCCCTGACGGTCGGCGTGGTTGCTCCAGCCGGGCGCTTTGCGCAGCTCCTGCCCCAAGCGATCGGCGCGTTTTGTGTCCTGCAGCTGCACCGCCGCGTCCAAGGCGATCCGGACGGCCCGCGGGTCGGGATCGGGGATCTGGTCGATGGTGCGGATCGCCTCCTTCGCGTCCCGCGCCAGGAGCTGGATCTCCGCAGCCCGGCGGCGCGGCGCGGCTCCGGCGCTGGCAGTCAAGGTAGCCGTAGCTCCTTTGACTTGATGCAGCGCCAGCTCGGGCTCCAGGAGCACCGGAGGAACCGTCTGGGCGAGTGCGAGCGCGAGCAGAACAGCGGGGCCCAAGGGCGCCGATGATAGCGCTAGAGAGGCTGCTCTGGTACTCAAGACATCGGATGGCCAGGCTCCGGGACATGGACAAGGGCCAGCTCTTCGGCGGGAAGAAGGGCAAAGACGCGTCTTCCGAGCCCCCGGCGGCCAACGCCAAAGAGCTCATGGAGGAGCTGGAGCAGCTCGAGAAGGACATCAACGAGCTCCGCTCCCAGTACGAGCTCTTCTTCATGGGCGTCGAGCGGGTGGAGCCCAAGCCGGCCCGCGATCTCATCCGCTCCAGCCTCCGCCGCTTCAAAGAGACCCCCAACCTCTCCACGGTGGTGAAGTTCAAGTTCCAGATGCTGCAGGCCCGGATCATCTCCCTCGAGGTCTACTGGGGCCGCGTCACCCGCCAAAAAGAAGAGGGAACCTTCAAGCGGGACGTGGAGAAGGCCAAGCGCCGGCAGGCCGAGATCTCCGCCGAAGAGGCCAAAAAAGCCTCCAAGCAAAAGGGCGCTGAGACGGTCCAGCAAAAGGGCGTCAAACCCGAAGGTGAGATCCTCGCCGGCGGCCAGCTCAAGCAGCCGCCCTCTCAGATCGAGACGGCCAAGGTCGCTGGCCCCGCCGCGCAAGGTGGGGTGGCCCGTCCGGTCGCCGCGCGCGCCGAAGATCTCTCCGAGCCCGCGCTCAAGCAGCTCTATCAGACCTATGTGACCGCCAAGCGCCGCTGCGGCGAGCAGGTCGACCTCCGCTATGAAGAGATGGCCGCCTCGCTGAAGAAGCAGGTGCCCAAGCTCATCCAGTCCACCGGGGCCAAAAGCGTGGAGTTCAAGGTCGTCATCAAGGCCGGCCATGCCGTGCTCAAGGCGGTTCCCAAGACGTGAGTCGCGCGGGCGACAAGCCCTCCTCTGCCTGGGCCGAAGAGACCGAGATGGTCCCGCGGCAAGCCTCATTGGCACTGCGCGGCCTGGTCGAGGCCGACGTCGCCGCCTTGTTCGCCGAGCAGCTCGCCCTTCTTTCCGAAGGGGACAAGCCGATCGCCCTAGACTTCACGCGCGCGAGGATGGGCGAGGCGCGAGCCACGGAGATCGTGGCCGAGGCGATCCGTCAGACCGTGGAGCGCCTCGGCGCGATCAAGGTGGTCGGCGCCCCAACCGCGCTACGCACGGCCCTCCAAGCGCTCCCCCCGGACCGCCTCATCATCACGTAGCGAAATCGACGTCGAAACAAGCGCGAAAGCGCGCGCTCGCAAAGGTCTCCAATCGAAGCCCCCGCGCGCGATCGAAGCTCCCCCGCCAGCGCCCCACTCGAAGTCCCCACGCGCGTCCTCGCGCGAAGTGGCTGTCGCGAAGCGACTGGTGCCACTCAGACAGAATGCCCACGCCGCCAACAAGTACAGGGAACCAGATGCCCTAAACGCCGAGCTAAACCGCACCCACCTCTAAGGCTTCGCGCCCGCTCGGTACTCCTTGGCGAGCCGCTGCACCTCGTCGAAGTAGTGCTCCGGTACGACCTTGCCCCGGACCTCGGGGTAGGCGAGCTCCGCCGTCTTGCGCCACAGCTCGATGGTCGCGGCGTCGGGCACCGTCACGACGAGCCCGCGTTCGACCATGGAATCGATGGCCTTGTCAGACATGCGCCGCACGGCGAGCTTGAGCGTCTCGCCCTCTTCCCGCGAGATCTTGAGGAGCTCCGCCCGGTACTTGGGATCGATCTTCTCCCACTGTTTCTTGGAGATGATCGTGGCGCCGTTAAGGGGCGCCCAGTTGATCTTCACCATGTTCTTGGCGCTCTTGTACCACTGCGAGGTGAGCGCGAAGAGCGGCGCGGTCTGGAAGGCCTCGACCATTCCCGTCTGCAGCGCGGGCAAGACCTCGGTGGACGCCAAAGCGATCGGCGTGAACTTCGAGTGGCGCCACACGCGCTCGGCCTCGGGGTCCCCGGTCCACACGAAGAGCTTCATCGGGCGGAAGTCGTCGGGCGTCTTGCCGGGCTTGGTGCTGAAGAAGTGAACCCAGCCAGCGTCGCCCCAGCTGTTGACCACGAAGCCTGCGGCTTCGAGCTCCTTCTCTAGCTCGGGCCCGAGCTTCGTGCGGATGTAGTCGAGCTCCTCCCAGGACTGGATCAACATGGGGATCTGGAGCGCGATGGTGGAGCGGTGGATGGTGCCCAGGCCGATGCCGGTGATCGTGGCGGCATGGAGCTGTCCGATGCGGATCTTCCGCACCATATCGCCCTCGTCCCCCGCGACGCCGCCCGGGTAGATCTTGAGCTCTACGTTGCCCTCCGAGGCCGTCTTCCAGCGCTGGCCGATCTTGACCAGCGCGTTGTGCCACTCGGATCCCTCGGGAGCGAGCGTGCCGAGCTTGATGACCACCTTGTCGGCGGCGTGGGCCGCGTCCGGCGCCAGGAGCGGCCCGGCGACGAGCAGCGCGAGCACGGCGGTGGACGGTTTGAAGTTCAGCATTTGCATCGGATTTCCTCGGATCATGGGCTCGCCTCGCCCTCGACCGGCTCATCGCCGGAGTCGAGGAAGAGGTCGCTGGTTCGGGAGAGGAGCCAGCGCGCGCGGCGCTGCATCAGCAAGTTGGCCAAGCGCTGGGCGGGCACCTTGTCGGGATCGATCGCCAGCGCTTTGCCCAGGAGCTCTTTGAACTCCTTCACGTTCTGTTCTTTGACGGTCACGGCCTCGGCGAAGGAGACGAAGGGTCCCGCGCGCTCGCCGCGGGAGAGCTCCAAGGCCAGCTGAAAATAAGCGCGGGCCTTCTTGAGGTCTCCGCCCGGCCGCGAGGTCTCGAGGCTCATGAGCAGCTCGTAGGCAGTCCCTTCGCCGAACTTGGGGTCGAGGGCCAGCAGCCGATCAGCCATGGCGGTGACGATCGGCAGGTCCGCGACCAGGTCGAGGTCGCTCTTGGAGGTCGAGATCGCCAGGCCCCAGGCGGCCGCGGTCCAATACAAGAGCGGCGCGTCCTCGACTTCGAGCGCGGGCAGCGCCGTAGCGGGATCCTTCCGGAGCCGCTCCTCAAAGCCATCCCGTCCCACGCTGAGGCCGCGCAGGCCGTAGCGGCGAGCGCGCAAGAACAGCTTCCGAGCGCGGAGCAGATCGGCCTCGGCGCGGGCAAAGTCGGTCGTCTGGATGCGCTCAGCGGGCATGTGTACGAAGGCCTCGCCGTATTGGACGAAACCAGAGCAGAGCGCGAGCAAGAGCCCCCGGTGCTCGGGAGTTTGGACGATCACGCTCTCCATGGTCTTCAGACCAAAGGGGATCGCGGCCTCGACCAGCTCAGGGTCATCATCCTCGGCGAAGGCGCCACCGGTCCCGGACAGCGCGTCGGCCACCGCGCCGATCGCCAAGGACTTGCAGCCGCCCAGCGAGAGCAGGGCCACCAAGGAGATGCCGGAGGCTCGAATGAAGGGGCTCAAACCAGGCGGAACCTACCCTCGATTCGGTTCGCCGTCACGCGGAACGGGGGGGTGCGGGCGGCCACGCGTAGTAGGCGTGCAGATGGTGCAGCGGGCCTTTCCCGTGTCCGACCGGGGCGGCCCGGGACGCTGCCTCGATCGCCGCCCGCACATAGTCGTGCGCGAAGTGGACCGCCTCTCGCAGCGGCTGACCGAGCGCGAGGCGGGCGGCGATCGCTGCGGAGTACGTGCAGCCGGTGCCGTGCGTGCTGGTCGTCGCGATCCGCGCGCCGGGGAGGACGAGCGTCTCCCCCGCGCCCACCAGCACGTCGATCGGATCGCCGCGCCGATGCCCGCCCTTGACGAGCACCGCCCGCGCGCCCTGCGCGATCAGCGCGCGCCCCGCGGCGGCCATGTCCTCCACGGCCTCCGGCTCCGGCTGGCCGAGCAAGGCCGCGAGCTCGGGGAGGTTCGGGGTGACCACCGAGGCCCGGGGGATGAGCCGCGCGGTGATGGCCGCCATGCCGGCGGCGTCGGTGAGCCGGGCCCCGCTCTCGGCGATCATCACCGGGTCCACCACCAGAGGGAGCGCGGGATGAAGGCCAAAGACCGCGGCGACGAGCTCGACCGTCTCCGCGTCCGCCAACATCCCGGTCTTGGCGGCGCGGATGTCGAAGTCCTCGAGCACGGCGTCGAGCTGCGCCCGGAGCAGGCTGAGGCTGAGCCGCTCCACGGCGAAGACGCCCCGCGTGGACTGGGCCGTGACCGCGGTGATCGCGGAGGTCCCGTAGACCTGGAGCGCGGCGAAGGTGCGGAGATCGGCCTGGATCCCCGCGCCCCCACCCGAGTCGCTGCCGGCGACGGTCAGGGCCGCGATCACGCTCATGGGGCCTTCTTCTTCGCGCTGCGCTCGAGCACTTCGACGGTGGGGTAGCAGCGGACAAGCTGGGCTTGGACCTCGGTCCACGCGTCGGGCCGGACGACCGCCGCGAAGAGCACGATGACCCCGCCACGTTCGATCATCATCATCTCCCCGACCTCGCCGCCGGTGATGGTGAAGAGCGTGGCGCGCTCGCCGAGCTTGGGGCGGATCCCGTGCACCTTGCCCACCTCGGGCGGCGACGGGGTGGCCGACGGATGTCGCCCCCGCAGGCCCTCGAGGATCTCACCCAGCTCGCTCGGGTGGGCCAAGGCGGCGACCACGATCTCGCCCTCCCCCGTCGGCCCGATGAGCTGCACCGAGCGGCCGTCGGGGCCCTGTGCCTTGTCCCAGCCCTTGGGGTAGGCGACGCGCACCCGCTTGTCGACGGCCACCCCCTTGACGTTGGTGCCGCTGACCTCGAGCTCGATCAGGGCCACCACGGGGGGTGGCGCGGGCGTCGCCCAGAGCGCGAGGTGGAGCGCCAGCAGGCTGAGCACCCATGATCCATCGCATCACCGCGCGGGCTGGGCAAGGATGCTCGGACGTTGTAAGTAGCCCAGCGTGTCGACGCTCAAAGAGATCCTCTGCAGCCCCGCGAATCGCCCGCTCGTCATCAAGGACGCCTCGCAGCTGGTCGAGTCCGAAGTGGACAGCAAGGGCGGCCTGACCGGGATCGCCATCAAGACGGCCTTCAAGACGGTCAAGAGCCTCAAGCCGGGCCTGATCCCGGAGGTCATCGACTCGCTCCTCGAGAAGTTCGCCGACCAGCTCGAGCCCTTCCACAAGGAATGGACGGACGGGGGCAAGACCCAGACCTTCGACAACTTCTTGGCGGCGCGGACGAACAAGGTCGCCAACGCGCTGCTCGCGGTCACCGATGAGCGCGCGCGGGTGGTGCACAACGCCACGCTCAAGAAGCTCTATCTCGGACTGCGGCCGCAGGGTGAGAAGCACGTCGAAGCCGCGGTCCCGGGCATGAGCCGGATGATGAAGCGCTACGTCTAAGGCCGGACCCGAGGCAGGGAACGGATCCCACTCATCAACGTCCGCAGGCTCTTTTGGTTCGGTCTTCCTGGGCCGAAGCGCAGGGACTCATAGGCCACCACCAGGGCCTTGGCCTTGGCCTGGTCGCCTTCGTATCGCGCGAGCAGTCGGCCGAGGGGCACGGTCGCGTCCGATTCGGGAGCCAGCGCGCGGCGCAGCGCCGCCCCGACGCGCTCCCGGGTGAGCAGGAAAGGCCAGGCCAGCAAGGCCAAACCCAGGAGGAGCGCCGCCCCCCCCAGCAAAGGCCGAAGGTCGCTGGAGAGGCCTCGAGGGCCGGCCGACTGGGTCAGAGACTCGATCTTGCGCTCGCCGCTCCACCACCGTGCGAGCGATTCCCCCAGCCGCCGATAGGCGCGCTCCTGTCGCTTGGCGTCGTAGTCGACGACGCCGTTGAACCACAGCGCGCTCAGGGCCTCCCAGCCGTCGCGAATCGACGTCCAAGCGCTCTCGTCCTTTCGGCGCCGCTCACCCTCGGGGGTCGCATCGACCCAGCGCCAGCCTTGACCCTCGACCCAGGCCTCCACCCAAGCGTGGGCATCGGACTGCCTGAACCCGAGATAGCCACCGAACGAGTTCCAGCGCCCAAGGTAGTAGCCAGCAGCGACCCGGGCCCGCACGCCCGCGGCGCGCAGCAGCGTCGCCAGCGCCCCGGCGTACAGCTCACAATGGCCGGCCTTCTCCACAAACAGAAAGTGCGACAGCGGATTGGCGCCCCCAGTGTCAACCCGGTCCAGCGAGTACCGGAAGCCTTGAGAGAAGTGGGCCAGGACCGCGGCGATCTTCTCGTCGTCGGTCGCCCTCCCCTCGGTCAGGGTCCGGGCCAACGCGTAGATGCGCGGGTCGAGCCCCTCGGGCAAGGCCAACTCGGCCGCCGCCATCGTCCCCAGGTGCTGCTGGCCAGCGATCAAGGGGAGCGGCAGGCCCACCACCGAAATATACTCAAGCTCGCCGGGCGAGACCCCCGTCGCGATCACGCTGCCCCCGGAGTCGAACTGAATGCGAGGCCCCTCCACCGCCCAGGGGCCCTCGCGGCCGAGCACCGCCAGCACGTGGCTCGCGCTATCCCTCGTGAGCTTGGACTGAGCGATCTTCAGCTTGGGCGAGGCCTTGAGGCGCTCGCCCTCCAGGGGGCGGGCCGCGAACTGCCCTTTGTCTCGAGCCTTCCACTCGCGCCCATCGAAGTCGGGCAGGACATAGAGCCGAGCGTAGAGCCGCTCGACGTCGGCGGCGCGGCCGGCCTCGGGCTCGACCCTCAGGATGACCGTGTTGTCCTCCCGATCTGGTCCGCCGAAGTCGAGGGTCATGGAGCTGCTCGCGCCGGGCAGCGTCGCGAAAGCGCCCGCCGCCAGCATCGGGCTGAAGCGGTAGCGAGGGAGCAACATCGAGGCGCCAAAGCCCACCCCGGTCAGGACCAGCGCGAGTAAGGCGAGCCCGGCTGCGCCTCGCGGACAAGGCCGCGCCCGCATCCGCTGGTGGAAAGCCGCGTGATGCTCGGCGCTGGCCAGCATGGTGGAGCTCCATAACGCCAGCACGATCGTGGGCACGATCGCCGTGAAGACCAACAGAAAGCCGAGCCCGGTGGTCACGACGGTTGCGGCCGCCACCAGCACGACCGCGCCGGCGACCAGCAGCAGGTCGTCGCGGGCGGAGGCCCGGAGCAGGATTCGGTTTTGCACGCCGAGCATCAGCACGATGAAGACCGCGTCGATCTTGATGACCCGGATCGTGACCAGCGCCAGCACCAGCCCGAGCACCGTCGCGCCGTGCACGAACATGCGGCGCCGCGCCGAGCGGGCGGGCACGTATAGCTCACGCGCGGCGTAGGCGATGACCCCCAGGGTCAGCGCGCCGGCAGCGAGCAGCACCGGGGAGCCGGACACGACGCCGAGCGTGCCCAGACCGGTGGTCCCCACCAAGGAACGTCGATGCAGCTCGCCGATGGTGGCCATCAGCGACTCACCCCGGAACCGGCGCGGAGGCCGCCATCAGCCGAGACGAAGATCGCCTCGGCCGAACCGCCGAATGCCGGACGCCCCTCGCCCGCCCGGGGTTCGGGGACCAGCCACAAACCCTCGGTCGGCGGCACCGGTGCGGCGTCGAGCCCCAAGTTGGCGAGCGCATCGAGCGCCGCGCTAGTACCCGAGGCTTCCGCGCCGAAGCGCTGCCTGACGGTGCGCAGGCCCGCCACGAAGCCCCGCTCGTCCCAGGAGCTCAGGGCCGCCTGGGCCAGCTCGAGCGCGCGCTCGAAAGCCTCGGGCTGCGCGCCGGGCCAATTCCACACGCCCAGCCAGGCCACCGGTCGCTCCAGCGCCTCAGTCTCCACCACCACATCTCGGCCCACCGAGAGCGAGCGCATGGCGTGGATGCGGTAGACCGAGTCTCGCTCCTCTCGCTCCCGGAGCCCAAAGACATCGATGCCCAGCCCCGTGCGGACGGAACGCTCGCCCTCGATGGCGCGCCCTGAGGGCGTGAGCAGCTCCGCGGGGACCTCCACCCGGCGCGGCCGCACAAGCACCGTGGTCGTCACGTCCAGGTCTTTGGCTTTGGTCAGGAGGGACAGGGGGTAGCGGGTGAGCAGCTCAAGGGGCCAAAGCGTCACCAGCCCCCGCCGCGGGAAGTAGCGCTCAGCCAGGACCGTGCCCTCCTGACCGTCGATCACGGCGACCCGGCCCTCGAGCCGCTCTTTGGGCTCGGGCCTGCGTTCTCGGGTCATCCAGCGCTCGCGCACGCGAATGTCGAAGATCGGCCCCTTCCCTGCGCGAAAGCGGCGCCGATGCACCGTGACCGCGATAGTCGAGACCTCGCCGGCGAACAGGGCCGTGGGAGGTCGGATCTCGGCTTCCACGTCGACCACCATCTGCTCGGAGACCACGCCGGAAACGACGATCAACGCCAAACAGGCCCCCAGCACCAGGAACAGGAGGTTGTTCGACGAGTTGATCGCCGCGATGCCGAGCACGAAGGGCGCGCTGAGCGCGAAGATCCCCGCCCGCGTCGGGAGCACCCGGCGCGGCGGCCGAAAGCGGATCAGCAGCCGATCCCAGCGCGAGAGCGACCACGACCGCAGCGAACGGAGGAGACCTGGAGCGGGGGGACTCCCCGCCTGGCGGATGAGCTGACCCATTGCTTGGTGCTCAGACCGGCACGGCCACGCGGGCCAAGATCTCGGTGATCCGCGCCTCCGCCGGGGCACGCTCGTGGTTGCGTCCGCCGCGGACTACGACGCGATGCGCGAGCACCGGCACCGCCAGCTCGTAGACGTCGTCGGGCGTGACGTAGCGGCGCCCGAAGATCACCGCTCGAGCGCGCGCGGCCCGCGCAAAGGACAAGGCCCCGCGGGTCGACACCCCGATCTCGAGCTCCGGCGCCTCGCGGGTCGCGCGCACCACGGCTTGTAGATAGGTGGCCACGTCCTCGCCGAGCTTCACCTCGTCCACGCCGCGCACCCATAGCGCGAGGCTCTCGGGGGTCAGCACCGGCTCGATGGAGTCGGGATCCGCTGCATCTGGCGTCCCCATGATCAGCTCGCGCTCGACCTCTTCGCCGGGGTAACCCACGGTGGTGCGGATCAAGAAGCGATCGAGCTGCGATTCCGGCAGCGGATAGACGCCGTGGTGCTCGGTCGGGTTTTGGGTGGCCACCACCAAGAAGGGCTCGGGCAGGGCGTGCGTCTGGCCGTCGATGGAGACCGAACGCTCGGCCATCGCTTCGAGGAGACCGCTTTGGGTGCGGGGCGTGGCCCGATTGAGCTCATCCGCCAAGACCACGTTGGCAAAGATGGGGCCCTTTCGAAAGCTCAGCTCCTGCGTTCGGCGGTCGAGCACCACGCCGCCGAGGAGGTCCGCTGGCAGCAGATCCGAGGTGAGCTGGATCCGGCTCATGGTGCCGCCGATGGCGCGGGCCAGAGCCCTGGCCAGGGTGGTCTTGCCCACTCCGGGTACGTCCTCGAGCAGGACGTGCCCGCGGGCGAGGACGCCGATCAGCAGCAGCCGAACGACCTCGTCCTTGTCCCGGACGACCTGACCGATGCGCTCAACGACGCGCTCCAGGGCTGGGCTGGCCCCGATCTCAGGCTTGGGGGCGGTGTTTTGGTTTCTCTCCATCCTGAGCTCTGCGTGCACGGACCGAACGCATTGCGAAGGTCGTTCCATCCCGGCCCCCGTTCGAGTTGGGCCGCGACTATGTCGCCCGCTACCCAGTCGGGTACGCGGGAGACCCTGGAGCAATGTACATGACGACCCGCTGCCCTGGAACCGAGGCCCCCAGAGGTGAGAGCAAGGAGCAGGTCGGCTCAGAAGCCGAGCGTGGCCGTGCTCGGCGGAAGGCGCTGATCCCCTGAGGCGGCGTCGATCGCAGCGCCGATCGCGATCCCACCACCGATGGCCACGGCGGAGGCGATCGCGATGGTCCAAAAGAGCGGCTCCTCGGTGAGGGGCGTGGGCGGCGGAGGAGGCGGCCGGGAGGCCACCGTCCAGGCGTGGACCAGGAGCGTCCCGATGGCGCTGGTAGCCCCTTTTACGCTCACGCTGCGGCCGAGCTCCGGGGCGACCCAGCTGGCCCGGGCGCCATCAAGCCCATAGCTCTCGAGGCGCACGATCTCCTCGGCGCCCAGGGCGGACCGGATCGCAGCATCCTCCTGAGACAGCGTGGACAGCGCCCACAGACGAACCGGGTCCGGCTCGATGGTCAGCTCCAGCACCGCCGGGGTCTCGGCCTCGACGAAGGCGAACTCGGCTTTGGGCCAAAAGCCCGCCTTCTCCACCACGACCAGGTGCACTCCGGCCGGGATCGAGAAGCTCGACGCCCCTCCGACCTGCCCGGCCACGTGGAACTGAGCGCCCTCTTCGGGGCAGAACAGCTCGAGCGTCGCAGGCACCGCCGGCGCCGCCAAGAAGCGCCGTACGACCTTGCTCGGATAGCGCCCCGACTCGGGCAAGAAGCCCTTGTCGGCCGCGTGGATCGCCGCGAAATGCGCGTCCGCGAGCTCGTGGTCGTCGGCGTAGAGGATCGTGACCGCCAGGTTGAACCAGGCCTCGATCACCACGGCCTTGGCCCGCGGATCTCGCGCGGCGAAGGCGCCGAGGATGGGCACCGCTTCGTTGAGGAGCGCGCGCGCCTTGGGCAGCTCGAGGTCGTCGAGCGCGACCTTGCCGGCCTCGGTGAGCGCGATCGCGCGGCTCACCTCGGCGGCAACCTGCGCTGCCATCTCGGGCCCGGCTTGGCCGGCGGCCGTCAGCGACGCTGCAGGAAAATCGTGTTCGAGCTCTGCTGCGACAGCGCTCGCCAGCTCGCCCAGCTCAGGCGGGGCCAGCACCGCGCGACGCGTTTGCTCCGCCGACGCCGCTGCCGGAACGGCCAAGGCCACCAAAGACAGGGCAAGCAGGAGCCGGAGCATCACGCGCGCGCTTCACCCAAAGGAGAGCAGCATCTCGCGGAAGGTCTGGCGGGACCCGGAATACGGGACGCCGTCGAGGTGCGAGGCGATCAAGGTGTAGGCCACGCCGCCCTTGATCGACACCAGCTGCAGCTGCCGCACGCGCTCTCCACCCGGCCCCTGCACGACCTGCTCGGTGAGGAGCCCGTCGGCGCCCGACTTGGTCTTGACCGTCTCGGGAGCGGCGGTCTCCTGGCGCGCCACCCCGGCCTTGCGCAGGCCTTCGATCTGTTTTTTGACGTAGCTCTCGGGCGTTTCCTTGGCGTCGACCTGCTCAGCGGTCGCGACCACGTTCTGCTGGAAGGATCGTGCGCTCTTGGCGGTCATCATCCCGCCCGCGGCCGGGTTTTGGTCAGGGGGACCCGCCAAAATGACGGTGGAGAGGCTCCAGTCGGCCGGAGCGTCGAGGGAAAAGGTTCCAAAGGTTACGCGAGGCATGGCCGAGCCATAGCACGGGGCCGCCGACGGGCGCCACTTCGGGTGGGAGGCGGCTGCCGGTAGGCGATTGAGGAGAGCGAAGCGGCGCACCCAGCCGGCGCGAAGGGGCCGGCGCAGGCGCGCGGGGACTACGCCTTCACGGCCTCGACCATCTTGGCGATCTCGGCGGCGAAGTTCTCTTGCTTCTTCTCGATGCCCTCGCCGAGCACGTAGCGGGTGAAGCGCCGGATCTGGACGTTCTCGCCGGTCTTGGCGGTGACCTCGGCCCGGAGCTGCTCGACGGTGGTCTTGGGCTCCTTCACGAAGGGCTGCTCGAGGAGGCAGATCTCGGCGAACCACTTGTCGACCTTGCCGCCGACGATCTTGTCGACGACCGCGGCCGGCTTGCCTTGCTGCTTCACTTCCTCGGCGAACAGCGCCCGCTCCCGCTCCACGCGATCGGCTGGGACTTCTTCCCGGCGCACGAACTGGGGGTTGGTAGCAGCGATGTGCATCGCCAGGTCTTTGACGAAGTCCTTGAACAGGTCGCCGCGGGCCACGAAGTCGGACTCGCAGTTGACCTCGACGAGGACGCCGATCTTGCCGCCCATGTGGATGTAGCTGTGCACGCCGCCTTCGGCCGCAACGCGACTCGCCTTCTGGCCGGCCTTCATCAGACCCTTGGTGCGCAGCCATTCCATGGCCTTTTGCATGTCACCTTGGGTCTCGGTGAGGGCCTTCTTGCAGTCGAGCATGCCCGCGTCCGTCTTCTCGCGGAGCTCTTTGACCATCGAAGCAGTGATATCCATAGCAAACTCCTAGCAGGCCAAAATCAGATCGAGACTTGGTCGTCGGCGAAGGCGTCGCCGGGCGAGGCGCGGACGACGCGGTCGACCTTGGGGCCGGGGGGCCCTTCGCGCTCGGGCTCATCGCGCTTCTTGGGCTCTTCCTGCGGCTGGCTGCCCCGCGTCTCTTGGTAGATCGCGGTGCCTTCGGCGCAGGCGTCGGCGATGTTGGCGGTGAACAGCTTGATCGAGCGGATCGCGTCGTCGTTGCCCGGGATCACGTAGTCGATGAGGTCGGGATCGCAGTTGGTGTCGACGATGGCGACCACCGGGATCTGGAGGCGGTTGGCCTCGGAGACCGCGATGTGCTCCTTCTTGGGGTCGATCACGAAGAGCGCGCCCGGGAGCTTGCCCATATCCTTGATGCCGCCGAGGGAGCGCTCGAGCTTGGTGCGCTCCTTATTGAGGCCGAGCACTTCCTTCTTGGGGAGGCGCTCGAAGGTGCCGTCGGTGGCGTACTTCTCGATGAGGCGGAGGCGCTCGATCGAGCCCTTGACGGTCTTGAAGTTGGTGAGGGTGCCGCCGAGCCAGCGGTTGTTCACGTAGAACATGCTGCCGCGCGAGGCCTCTTCGGCGACGACCTCTTGGGCCTGCTTCTTGGTGCCGACGAAGAGCACCTTCTCGCCGCGGGAGGAGAGGTCGCGGACGAAGTCATAGGCGCGGCGCCACATGGCCACCGTCTGCTGCAAGTCGATGATGTAGATGCCGTTTCGTGCGCCGAAAATGTACGGCTTCATCTTCGGGTTCCAGCGCTTGGTCTGGTGGCCGAAGTGAACTCCAGCCTCGAGCATCTGCTTCATCGTTACAGTGGACATCTCAAAACCTCTCTCGTTTGGGGTTGATCATCCGCCGATGCGTTGCCCAGATCACCCGGCCATTTCGGCTCGAGCACCCCTCCGGGCCTGCATTCGACGTGTGTTTTCAAGACCCTCTCGCGAGACCGATCCCGCGCAAGGGGCCGCCGTGGTAACACGGAAATTCGGGACGTGCAACCGCCCGGGCGGCCAGCGTAAACGATGTCCCGGGTTCTCCGCTAGTCCCGTCCCTTCAATGGGTTCCCCGGGTTCACCCCCCGAGCCCTCGCCAAGACGCGATGCCGGTCAAGCCGTTGAATTGACCTCCGTCCTCGTGGGAGGGTGCCGACCGATGAATCGCGCATCCCCCGCCCTGCGCGGGCTCGTCTCCATTGCCCTCGGGCTCGCATTGACCGGACCGGTCGCCTCGGCCGCCTTTGGGCAGACCCGCACGGCCACCGGCTCGGCCGACGCCGCATCCGCCGCCGAGCGGGCCAAGGGCCTGTACCGGGAAGGCAAATTCGTAGAGGCCCTCTTGGAGTTCAAGAAGGCCTACGAGCTGCAGCCGACCTCGGCGCTCTCGTACAACATCGCCCGCTGCTACGAGCAGCTGTCGCAATGGGACGAGTCGATCGCGGCCTACGAGCGCTTCATGACCGAGACGACCAACCCGCGGGAGCGCAGCGAGGCTGCCGACAAGATCGAGTTCTTGAAGTCCAAGGTCTCCTCCGACCAGAACTCCCCCGAGGCCCGCTACAAAGCGCGGATCGAAGGAGGAAAGAAGGCCTTTTCGCGCGGCGACTATGACGCGGCGATCCAAGAGTTCAAGGCCGCCTTCGACATCAAGCCCTCGGGCGCGGTGCTCTTCAACATCGCCAAGAGCTTCGAGCGCATGTCCCGCTACGAGGAGGCCATCGACTACTATCAGCAGTACTTGGACCTCGATCCCAACGCGACCGATCGCCCGGACGTAGAGGAGCAGATCCGCCGCCTCAAGAAGTCGATCCGCGAGCGCTTCCAGGAGCTGTCGGTGTCCTCCGAGCCCCCAGGCGCGGACATCTACCTCGACGATCGCAACACCGGCCTGCAGGGACAGACCAACTTCCGCTTCAAGGTGCAGCCCGGGCCGCACACGATCTTCCTCGACGCCAACGGCTTTGAGCCGGTCAAACGCGAGTTCGTGATGCCCGACGACAAGCCCCTGGCCCTCGAGTTCAACATGAAGAAGCTGGAGAACGTCGGCTTCCTCGAGATCTCGGTCAACGTCGACGGCGCGCGCATCTTCATCGACGGCGCGATCGTCGGCCTCTCCCCCTATAAGCAGAAGAAGGCGCTGTCCGAGGGCGCGCACCAAGTGACGATCGAGGCGGCCAAGTATCCCCGCTACACCCAGGATTTCTCGATCATCCGCGAGCAGACCCTGAACCTGCCGATCTTGCTGGAGGAGTACTCGGAGCCCATCCGCGACGAGACCCTGGAGAAGTGGGGGCGCAACCTCATGCTGATCGGCTTCATCGGGGGCGGCCTCGGCTTCGCCGGCCCCTTCGCCTACCAAAAGGCCATCATCCGCCGGGATCTGCTCAGCGCGCTCGGGCCCTCACAGGTGGCCTTCGGCGCCGGCGTGACCAAGCCGACCTATTGGCAGGGCAGCCCCAAAGACGCCAGCGGCAAGGTGAAGACCGGCTTCACCGACGCCGACTTCAACGACAACTTCAAGGCCAACGGAACGGTCGGCACGCTCCAGACGATCCAGACCGTCTCGGTGATCGTAGGCGGGTCGCTGGCCGCCGTGGGCCTCGGCCTCTACGTCTTCAAGTGGGTGCGAACCAGCGACAAAAAAGAGGTCATCACCGCCGACCTCGACCCGGACGGCGAGCGTGAGGTGCTGACCCAGCCTCCGATCGAGATCACGAGCTTCGGCGTGGCCCCCACCTCCGAAGGCGCGAACGTCGGACTATCGGCGAGCTTTTGAAAGATCTCGTGAGGAATATCGGTATGCGTCATCTCACCGTCGTCTCGCTGCTCGGCCTGGCCAGCTCAGCTTGCATCTCCACCGTCGCGCCGCCCGAGCCCACTGCGCAGACCAAGCTCAGCTATGGACCCAAGATCTTCCTGCGCGACTCCACCTTCGGCGAGGCCACCGCCGGCCGATCGTGCGTGCTCCTCGGCAAGCTCGAGCAGGTCCGGACCGGCACGGTCGTCACCTCGACCACGGTCGGGGGCGAACTGCTCACCCGGGCGGACATCCCGTTCAACTGCTACGTCGAGGTCACGCCCGGTGATCTCTACGTGGATCAGATCGAGACGACCAATCGGCTGTTCCAGCTGTGCATCGACTCCAGCGTCTGCAAGAAGCCCAATCCTGCGGACGTCGACAAGATCCCGGTCTGCCGCAGCGAGGCCGACTTCGAATCCTGCCCCGTCGTGGCGCTCCAGCAATTTGAGGCCAACCGCTTCTGCAACTTCATCGGCCGGCGTTTGCCGACCGGCATCGAGAGCGTCGTGATGCGGACCTCGAACAACCCGCAGACCCCCGAGGGCGTAGAGACCTACGCCTACGGCAACGCGCCCGACCCGCTGAACAACTGCGACCAGGCCGTGCTCTCCGGGTGCAGCACCAAGCCCTACCCCATCCAAGGAAGCGAGACCGAACCCAAGGGCGCCGCCCGACTCGACAAGACCTCTGGCACGGCACCGATCTTCGATCTGACCGGCAACGTCACCGAGTGGTCGGGCGACCTGTTGCCCGCGACCGGCCGCGCCACCACTTTGCCCTGGTTTTGCGAGGCGCCTCTGACCACCACGGCCAGCGCGGCGGCGATCTGCCCGCCCGGCGAGGTCTGCATTCGAGGCTCGGCGCTGGTCGGCAACACGATCCGGGACGTGCCGGTGTGCTTGGCCAGCCACAACCTCTCGATCAACAACGGTACGATCGGCTCGACCTTCGGCGGCGGCTTCAACACCGCGCCGAGCAAGCAGAACGCGGGGGTCTTCGCCCGGACCGCTCGCAGCCAGCCCAACAAGGACCAAGGAGACGCCGACATCGGCTTCCGCTGCGTCGGTGAGGCTGGAAAAGAGACGTCGATCGTCCCGGTTCGCGCCCAGTAGCGCCCCCGTTCAGCTCGACAGATCGACCTTTTGTGGGCGCCCGGTGCGCCGCTCCTCGGCAGCCGCAGCGTGGAGCAGATCCTCTAAGTGGCTCGGCTTTACGTATTCGGCGCCCATGGTGAAGGCGATGAGCTCCTCCTTGGCGCTGGGGAGGTCCTTCTCCGCGGCCAGCGCCAGGCAGACCCCGCGAATGACGTTCTCGACCACGACCGCGCCTGCGCCGAGCAGCGCCCCGTAGGTCGCCGCAGTCGAGGTGTCGAGCTCCCGAATGCCCGGCACGAAGCCGGACAGTAGCGCCGCCCCGAGCGCCCCGAGGACGCCGTAAACGGTCGTCCGTCCAAGGCCCGCGAAGTGGTCGGCGTGCAGGCTGCCGCCGTTGTAGACATCCGTGATTACGAAGGTCGGCTGGTCCGCAGGGCCCTGTCGCTGAATCCCGAGGCCGCGGTCGTCGAGGACCGGAAAGAGGGACGCGCTGACGCCCGCACCAACACCATGCGCGACCGCAGAAACCTTAGAAATAAGTGACACTTTAGACTCCAAAGGGGCGCCCAAATGGGGCACGAAGCCCATTATCGACTTGGACTTGGCGCCGTTGTGTGGAATATGCCCACTCGGGACACAGGCGAGGCTACTTGAGGTCTTCGACCCGCTCGTCGATCGCGCTCTTCGAGGGGCTGGGCGAGGGCTTGGCGGTCGGCGGAGGCTTCACAACGTCGGTCGTCGGCGAAGGCTTGGCGCTGACCGGTACGTGGACCGGCTCGCTCTTCTTGAGCTCGGCCTTCACGGAGCGGTCCTGACCCAGGGTGAAGAGCTCCGACTTGGACTCATAGCCCGCGAGACGAAAGGTCACCCGCAGCATCTCGGAGCCCTTCACGAACTCCTTGGCCACCGGGGTGACGCCCATCTGCTCTCCGCTCTCCAGCTCAACGATCGCGCCGGGCGGGGTGGACTCGAAGCGCACCATCACCCGCGGCTTGCCGGGCACCGCAGAGGCGGTGGGCGAAGGCCGGGCCGTCGGCTTGGCCGAGGCAGAGGTCGAAGGCACCGGCGCCATCGTCGGCGTAACGCTCGGGCTCGGGGACGCCACCATCGTGGGCGTTGCCGAGGGAGGCGGCGGGCTCGGATCGGGGGCCATGGAGGGCTGCTCCATCGGATGGCTGCGCACCCCTGCCCCTTCGGTGCTGCCGCTCTTCATGTACAGCGCGCCGCCCACGCCGAGCAGCGCGACGACCGAGACCCCGATGAAGATCGGCGCTTTGCTGGCGGGCTTGGCGTGGACGCCTTGAGAGAGGTCGAGCCCCGGCATCCCGCCGAGGGTGTCGACGCCAGGACCAGCGCCCGGGATCGGCCGCGTGGTGCCAGTCGGCGTAATGCCAGAGCCGAAGGTCGCGGCCTGCGGCTCGAGCTGCCCGGGGCTGGTCGCGCCGGTGTATGCGCCGGTGCCAGGTGGGGCCGGCTCGGTCGGCATGCGCCGGATGTCGGGGACGTTCAGCGACAGGCCCGAGGGGACCTGGTTCGGCGAGCGCAGGTCCTCGGGGCTGAGGTCCGGGCTGGCCCGCTGGCCGGGATTCACTTCGGTGGGGACCTGGCGCGCTGGACCGACCTGCTGGGTCGAGGCCTCCGGGAGTCGTATCGCCCCCGTCTCCACGATCCGCAGCACCTGCTCGAGATCGGCCCCCATCTCGCCGACCTCGCGGTAGCGGCGATCGGGCGACTTCTCGAGGGCCTTCATCACCGCCGCCTCGAGCTCGGGGGCGACGTTCAGATCCGGCCGCACCTTGCGAAAGGGTGCCGGGGCCTCGGAGATGTGCTTGAGGAGGAGCGCGATTGGGGTGTCAGCCAAAAACGGCGGCCGCCCCGTCAGCATCTCGTACATGACCACGCCAATCGCGTAGATGTCTGCGCGATAGTCGATGGTCTTTCCCTCCGCCTGCTCGGGCGACATGTACTTCGGCGTTCCGAAGATCATGCCCGTCTGGGTGAGGGTGGAGGCCGCCTCGCTGTCGGCCATCTTGGCCACGCCGAAGTCGAGCACCTTGGTGAAGTCGCGGGCCCCGCCCATCTCCGTGAGGAAGATGTTATCGGGCTTGAGATCGCGGTGGATGATGCCCGCGTGGTGGGCCTCGGAGAGCGAGGAGCAGACCTGGCGGATGATGTGGATCGTGCGGCGAGCGTCCATGCCCCCGCTGGCCCGGAGCGCGTCGGACAGGGTCTTGCCGCGCAGGAACTCCATCACGATGTACAGGCGATCGTCGTCAGTCTTGCCGTAGTCGTAGATGGTCACCGTGTTCGGGTGCTGCATCTTCGAGACGGCGCGGGCCTCTTGCTCGAAGCGCTTCACCGCGACCTCGTCCTGGGCCAGCTTTCCGAGCAGGACCTTGACCGCGACCAAACGGTCGATGGGCATCTGGGAGGCCTGATAGACCGTGCCCATGCCGCCCTCGCCGAGCTTCTTGATGATGTTGTATTTGCCAGCCAGGGTGGACCCGATCATCGGATCGGCGGGCTGCGTGAAGCGCGACTGGGGGCCAGAGCTGCTCAATTCGTTACCTCGCGGCCAAAGGCGCGCACGCGAGGGGGATCATCCCCTTGGCCCGGGAGCCATGTCAACGGCACCGGTGCAAGGCGGGAGGCGTGGCAGCGAGCCCTCAGGCTAGAGCGGTACGGTCGGCCAGGTCGCGTCGAAGTAGGCGGAGAACTGCGGAAGCCGGGTGGCATCCGACTTCTCGACCACGTCGAGCCAATCCCGCTTGTAGCCTTCCGTCATCCCTAGCAGGGCCTTGCCACCGTCACGGACCGAATCCGGGAGCAGGGCCCGCCGGGAGGCCGCGTACTCGACCGCCTTCTTTTGGGAGGTGTTCACCCGAACCTCCCCGTCCTCGTACAGCGTCTTCATCAGGCGCTGGAGCTTGCCGCCCGAGGCGTCGACCTCTGAAGGGCTCGCGATGACCCACTGCTCGATCTTCCCATCGGAGCCCATCTTGGCGAAGAGCTCGCGCGCCGGGCCGGTGGCCTTCTCGGGGCTGGCCAGCTTGCCCAGGGGCACCGAGACCTGCTCCCCGGTGGACTCGCTCTTGAAGGACAGCTCGGCGGCCTTGTAGACGATGCCGGGTCGTCCGGTGGTGCTCACCGAGTCGGCGATCTTCTCGCCCGCTCCGTAGCCCGCGAACAGCGCCTGACCCTCTTTGAGCCCGCCGGACTTGGCCAAGGCCTCGGCCATGTCGATGATCAGCTTGCGGTCGGCTTCCTCCTCGACCACGGAGCCCGGGGCCTTCTTCATCAGCTCGTAGAAGCTGGCCGGGAGCTTGCCGTCCTGAACCTTGCGCAGCTCCTTCTCCACGTGCTCGAAGAAGCGCACCGACTCCGGCAGGAGCCCGTCGGTGGCCATGATCTTGAGGCCCGCCTCGCCGTTCTCATTGAGCACCCGGCGAAATTGCAGCCCCTGCGCCAGCAGGTTGCCCGAATCGAGGCGGATGGCCTTCATCGTGGCCTCGGATCCGTACTCCGCCTTCACCATCTTCTGCGCGAGCAGCGCCGCCGCGGCGCCGATGTTGGGGTGCGAGGTGTCGATGAGCGCCACCGAGTTCTCGCGGTCGTTCTTGAAGGAGTAGTTGGCGAAGATATAGGCCTCCGCCAGCACGTCCTCGAGCTGGGCCTTCACCTTCTTGTCGAGGTCCCCCTTGGAGACCGTGGGATCTGACGCAGTCCAGGTCTGGCGCAGGAAGCTCTCGGCCATCTTGCGCTCGTCCGCCGTGAACTCCCGCGGCGGATCGGCTTTGAACACGGTCTTCAGCATCATCATGATGCTGTGTTCCATCGTGCCCGTGAGGTTGTTGCCGAGGAAGCCAGCCATCAGATCCGAGGTGATCGTCATGCCGCCCAGCGCCGCAGCGTTGGAGATGTCGGTCGAGTCGTCTCCGAAGCCCGGTGCGCGCCGCAAGCCGAAGTAAGAGACCGGCTTGCCATCGGCGCCAATGGTCATCTGCGCGGCGGCCGTAGCCACCGTGGTCGCCGAGGTCACCAGACGCATCAGGTTCGACTCGATGAACTCCACCGCGGCCGGAGGACCGGAGACCCGCATCATCGGGCCGCCGATGTAGATCTCGCCGTCCTGCAGGCCCTCGATCTTCACCTTCTTGAGGTCCTGTTCAAAGCCCGAGAGGCCACCCTTGGTGCGGAGCCCGCTCGCATCGGTGGGAGGCGTGAAGTACTCGAAGAACTCCTTGGGGTAGTTCTTGAACAAGGGGTGGTCCTTCATCCAGGCCACCGCCTCCGGCGTGATCCGCAGGTTCTTCACCCACTCCACGGCCTTGTTCATGCCGCCGACCACCCAGAAGTTCGTGTCGGAGTTGGAGGGTAGCTTGCGGATGCCGAGCTCGAAGCTGACGGTGCCGTTCTTGAGCTGCGGCGTCAGCATGTTCCAGCCGGTCATCTTGACCTTCAGAGCGTCGGTGTTGAGGCCCATGTTGCCGGCGATCATCAGGTGCTTCAGCGCGAGGTTGTCGCCCGCGTTGATGTCGATCTCGCCTGCCAGGTGGCTCTTGGTGATGCCCTGGAGGAGCGCGCCGAGGGACTCCAGCTCCCCGGCCTTCAGCGAAAGTCCGGCCTCGTCGATCGGCCTATCCGGCGGCGGGGTCAGGCTGAGGATGTTCTCGTAGAGCTTGGGGTTCTCTTCGCCGGAGCCGTACACGCGCAGGAAGTTGCCGATCGCGAGTAGGCCCCCGGTGTAGGTATCGAAGTCTGTCTGAGCCTTCTGCCAATTCATGGACAGGGCCTTGACCGTGTCCAGGTCACGCGCGCGCGCTGCTTCGAGGAGGCGCGGGGCGAAGGTCGCGTCCTTGCCGTCGAGGCTGGTGAGCGGGCTCGCGGTCTGTGCCTCGACAATCGCGCTCGGGAGCGACGCGCCGGCCAGGAGCGCCGAGGCGACCTGCTTCATGTGCTTGATGGCCGCAGGGCCTTGCTCGCTGAGCAAGTGGTCGAGCGCACCAGAGACAAGCTTGGATAGCGGCGCGTTGATCGCCCCACCCTCCTTGGCGTTGCCCACCATGCCGGTGAGCAGCAGCTGACCGCCGATCTCCTGCATCCGCACCCGACTGAGCAGCTTGTCATCCCAGGTCGGGACACCATCCGCGGCGCTGAAGCTGATTCCCTTGCCGCCGTTGTCGAAGGTTCGGGGCGTCAGGAGCTCGGCCGGCAGCTCGGTCTTGGGCGCGCCAGAGGAGGCAGTGTTGGCTTGGAGTTCAATCTTCTTCATCGGTCATCCCTCAGTCGGTGCGAAGGCATAGAGCTTCTTATCGAGAATGTACTGGAGCACGTCGGGTTCGAGCGCGCTCTTCAGGAAGTCGAGGTCGGTCGAGCCGCGCACCTTGGTAGAGCTGATGTCGGTCAGCTTCGGCGCGTTGTCCTCGGTGCCCGCTACGGAGTCGACGCCCGCGCGAGGCAGCGCGACGATCGGCACCATCTGCTGGAGGGTGTCGCCCTCCTTCCACTTGCCGGCCCGGAGATCCGCGACCGTGTCCGCGCCCAGCGCCAGCACGAACTGGGTGTCGGGGTGCTCGGCCATCAGGTGCCGAACGACGTCGATGGTGCCGACGCGTACGCCCTTGACCGCCTCTTCCTCGGAGATCCCGAGCTGGGCGGCCTCGGCCTTGGCCTTTTGAATCGCGGCCTCGACGACCACCCGCTCGGTGTCCTTCACCTCGACCCTGCCCTCGAGGCCCGGGAGCTTCGTGAAGCCGAGCTCGGCCATCTTCAGGCGATCTTCGAAGGGCAGGAGGTTCGACTTCGAGGCAAAGGCGTGTTTGTAGACCGGCAGCACCCAGACCGCGTCCATGGCGACGGCCTCGCGGGCGTCCTCGGGCCGCTGGTCGTTCGGGAGATCGACGCGGAGATCTTTGGCGCCCCAAGCCACGATGCCGCCATGACCGACCATGCCCGTCGGAGGGTTGGCCGAGGTCCCAAAGAGCACGACGATCTTCGATTTCTCGGGCTTTCCTTCAGACACAGGCTTGATCCGCGACGCGCGCTCGAGGCCCAGCGCCGCGCTGTCCAGCGCTCCCCGAGCGTGCTTGAGCGCCTCCGCGCCGGTCCACAT
>Ga0154020_10000573_pt1 | contig 44769 bp, 33 predicted proteins | sample Klosneuvirus_201_FD_109709 | JGI IMG/M metagenome (GOLD analysis project Ga0154020, IMG submission 109709) | Active sludge microbial communities from wastewater, Klosterneuburg, Austria - Klosneuvirus_20160825_MG | ecosystem: Engineered > WWTP > Aerobic digester > Activated sludge | place... | reverse complement strand
TGGATGCGCCACAACAAACGGGATTGGTAGAGGTCCAGGCAGAACGCCTGCCCCACGTCCACCGCGCGGGACCGCGCGTAGTACAGCAGGGACAATGCATCCAACGCGTCCACATCCGCCTGGAGCTGCTGGTCCATGCTCTTGCCGTTGAGGGTGGTGCGTGCGTTGACCTTCCTGGAGGACAGGTCAAAGTGGATGTCCTCTTCGTAGACGTGTTTGTCGCTCTTGGTGATGCTGCGCATGCTCAACGGGACGGTGCGGTCCGGGTCCAGCACGGTGATGAGCTCGGCGCTCATTTGCGCCCACAGCTTCACCACGGGGTTGCTCTCAGCCACCACCACCGCCGGGTAGACCACGCGGCCGTCCTTGTTGGTGCGCTCCTCCATCTTGAGGTTGGCCTTGCCGGCCTGCACCCCGTTGACCACCGCCACGTAGGACAGCGCCTCACCGGGGCCAAACGGCAGCTTGTCCTGACGCTGCGGCAGCGCCACCGCCTGGCACTGGGCGGCGTTTGCCGAAACTCCGGCGGGGCGTTTGATGGGGCGCATGGGCGCGGAGGACGCCTGGGCCACCCACAGGCAGGTTGCCGTCACCACCCCTGCCCCAAGCCACCTTCCACCGCGCCGGATCATGTGCCACCTCCGTCCTGCTGCAGCATGGTACGCCATGCGGGGCTGGCGCATTCAGCCCGGGTGCGTACGGGGTTCAAACGTGATGCGTGTTGCCTTGCTGCTCATGCTGTTGGTGGTGCTGGTCCTGCCCGGGCAGGCGCTGGGCGCTGGGCCCATGACGTTTGCCAAGGCGCACGCGCGCGTGGCGCCCAGCGTGGTGACGGTGGCCGCGCGGCTGAAGACCGGGCAACGGTTGGGCGGCGGAATGATCCTTGACGGCGGAGGGCTGGTGTTGTGCGCCAGCCAGACGCTGGACGGTGCGTTGGGTGTGGAGGTGCGGCTCCCCAGCGGGGTGTGGCAGCCGGCCACCGTTTTGGGTGTGGACCAGAAGCTGCGCGCGGCGGTGCTCAAGGTGGAGCTGGGCGGTGGCGGCGCGCTGCGGCCCGCGGCGGTGGCGCCCAACGCGGTGCTCAAGGTGCAGGATTGGGTGGTGGCGGTGGACCGTGGGCCGGATGGTGCCATCCACGCCGTCACCGGGCTGGTCACCCTGGTTCCCCAGGGCGTGGAGGGACGGCCGCCCGTGGTGCTGACGGACGCGCCAGGCGCACCCGGCAGTCCCCTGGTCAACGCCCGTGGCGAAGTGGTGGCCATGAGCCTGGGCAAGGTGGACCGCCGCCGTGGGCGCGCCACGCCGCTGGAGCCGCTGCGGGCGTTTGTGCTGCGCCACGCCACCGGCCTGCAAAGCGGCGCGGTCAATCCAGAGTGATGACCACGTCCCCTTCATTCACCGGCTGGGCCTCCTTGATGCGTATCTCGGCCACCTTGCCGGCCTTGGGGGATTCAATGGGCATCTCCATCTTCATGGACTCCAGGATGACCAGCACCTGGTCCGTCTCCACGGTGTCTCCCACCTTGACTTCAATCTTCCAGACGGTGCCGGTGATGTGCGCCTTGACCTCGGTGGCCATGGTTGTTCCTCCCGTGCCTGGCGTATGACGCGTGTGGCCCGCGCGGGGGTTGCGGCGGCACCGCCAGTTGTGATGACTGTAGAGGCGTCCATGTCAGACACCACCGCCCCGGAGCAAGCGTCCCCCCCCGGCCAACCGTTGGCGCGGGTCCTTGTGGTGGACCCCACGGAGATGGGTGGCCTGCTGCAGATGTTGTTGCAGCGCCACCGCATTGACGCGCACCTGTGCCGCACCGCCGCCGCCGCGCTGGACGCCATCCTGGCGGCACCTCCCGCGTTGGCCATCATTGACCTGGACCTGCCGGATGCGTCCGGCGTGGACCTGCTCCACATCCTGCGGCAGCCGCCGGAGAACGTCCCGGTGGTCTTCACCGGCAGCGCGCCCAAGGAGGCGTTGTCCCAGAACGTGCAACGCGGCGTGGAGGCGGCGCAGGGGTTTTTCCAGAAGCCGCTGCACGCCAAGCTGCTGCTGGACCACGTCACACAACTGTTGGGGCTGGCCCGCCTGCCCACGGTGACACCGCCGTCCGGCGTGCCCATTCCCGCCGCCGAAGACCTGGGCCACATGCCCCGGCCGGAGGATCCCTTCCAGGCCGCGCGTGCCGGCATGGGCCCGGACAGCCTGCCGGTGCCATCCATGGCACCCATGGAAGGTGTGCAGCCCTCCCTTCCCCCCGCCGGCGAAGAAGAAGCCCTGGGCGTGGAGCACCTGGACATCCTGGATGAGGACGTGGTGCTGGTGGAATCAGACCTGCCCGCCGCGGCCGCGGCCCCCGCCACGCCGCCGCCACTGCCGGAGGATGCGTGGCGCCAGTCCTCGCCGTCCCTGCCCACCCTGCCGCCCATGCCAGAAGGTGCGCCCCTGGATGATGGGCTGCCCCCGGCCCTGGAGGGTGGCCCCACGTTGACGGACCTGCGGCCGCCCACGTTCAGCGTGCCACCGCCGCTGCCCAGCGCCGCACCACCGCAGGAATCCCAGCCAGACCCCACCGACCTGATGGCCATGTGGATGCGCAAGCGCGCCGCGGCGGTGAGCAGTCCCCGGCTGCCTACGCTGGTGGCCACCCCACCGCCGGTGGGTGGCACCTTGCTGGACCGGCCGCTGCACAGCCTGCTGGACGCGTTCTACAGCGCGCAGGAGAGCGGCAGCATTGTGCTGGTGCGCGGGGCGGCCCAGCGCAAGGTGGGAATGGTGCGCGGCGCGGTGGGGCCCTGCCAGAGCAACGTGCTGGGCGAACAAGCGGTGGCGGTGCTGGAGTCCATGAAGCTGTTGCCGCCGGACGTGCTGGCGGCGGCCCGGGCTGCCAGCGCCGGAAAAGACGTGCTGGGGCGCCTGGTGGCGGATGGTGCGCTCACCCGCGCCACCGCATTGCAGGTGCTGGAGGAACAACGCGCGCGCATCCTCAAGGCTGCGTTTGCCGCCCGGGACGCCACCTACACGCTGGCGTTTGGGCCACCTCCGCGCACCACACTGCCACCACAACACGTGGGTGCGGTGACGGTGCGCGGGTTGCTGGGAAGTTTCACGCTTCTGGAGCTGCGGGAAAAACTGCCGCGGTCCCGCATCTACATCCCGCGGACGGATGGGCACTTCCCGTTGGAGACGCTGGCGTTGACCGGGGAACAGGCGCGGCTGGTCATTGCCTGTGACGGCACCAAGACGGTGGAGGACCTGCTCGCCGTCAGTGACCTGGCCGAACACGAAGCCCTGGGCGTGCTCCACGCGCTGGAAGCCTTGCGGCTGGTCAAGCCGGTGGCGGCGGCCCCGCAACGCACGCGCGGTCCCACGTTTTTCTAGTCTCCGCTGAGGCCTTCTGGCGTCGTCAAGCGTCTACCAGGTGTCTGGTGGGCCACCCGGCAGTTGTGCCACCACGGTGTCCAGGACTTCCACCACCCGCACTCCACCGGTCACCAGCACGCGCCCCACCAGCCAGCTCTCTGGCAAGCGGGGATCCAAGGTGCGCGGGCCAAGCTGTTCCACCACCTCACCGTCCACGGTGAGCGTCACCACCGCGCGCACCGGCCCTTCCACGCCCGGTATCCCCAGCACGGCCACGCCCCACGCGCCGTCTTCCCCCAGCGTGTCCACCAGGATTGCTTCCGGCCCCGGTGCGGTACGTTCCGGTGTGGGCGCCGAACAACCCGCCACCGTGGCGCGCGTGCGGCACGCCCCGCGGGACGGGGTGGCCAACGGTGGGATGACCAGCAGGTCCAGGTCCGCCGTGTCTCCATCCCAGCTGAGGTGTGCCGCCAACGGCGTGGCAGCGGCGGTGGCGGTGACGTGGCGGTAACACGTGCGGGTTCCCGTGGGTCCCTCAAACATGAGCCCCACGCGGCTGGCCCCGGGCAACACCGGCACCACGCGCCGGGACAACACCCCGGACGCCCCCAGCACCAGCGGGATGCGGAACGTCACGCCATTCCCGGACTCTGAAAACAGCGTGGTGGTGCCGGGGATTCCGTCCACCTGGCCCAGGATGGGTGATGCCAGCGCATAGGGAGGCAGCGGGCCATTGACCGGTTCCTCCAGTGTGATGGCTGGACAATCCGGGCAGGTCACACCGCTGGCGTAGACATTTTCCGTCTGGTCCTCCAGCAGCCCGGCGGTGGCCTTCACCGCCACGCGCCCGCCGCCCTGGCCCACCACCACGTCAGGGAAACGGAAGGTGGCGCGCTCCCGGCGGCCGGTGGGGGACAACTCCAGGACCTGCGGCCGTACCGGAGCGCACTCCAATCCATCCGTGCCGGAGATTTCCAGGACCACCACGTCCGTCCCCAACATGACGGTCCCTTCCACCGTCATGATGTCACCGGGTGACAGTTGCTGCCCGTTGGTGGGGGCGGTGATGCGCAGCTCCAGCATCCCGGGGGCGGCCTTGCAGCGGCCCGTCCCCGTGCAGGTGCGGCCCTCGCCGCACTGGCTGTCCATCACACAGTCCTGGGCGCACACGCCCCGGTCTGCTTCCAGGCGGCAATAGGTGGCGGGCGGGCAGGTGCTGTCCTTGGAACACGGCAGCACGCCGCAGCCCAGGCTGCCCCACAACAGCACCACAGCCGTGACAGCGGCGCGTTGGGACACGTTCAACATCCCTGGACGTAGGCAATGTCCACGCGCGCGCCCGGGTTGAGCGTCACCGTGGTGTCAAACACCACGCTGTTGCTGGCGGCGTCATACGTCCAGCCGGTGGCCACCGCGCGGCCGTCCACCGTGACCGCCACGGTGCCGGGCTGCGGGCGCCCCGCAAGGCGGAACCGCCCGCGTGCCAGCAGGGCCGCCTCACCCACGCGTTGGAGCTTGGTGCCCCAGTCCACGTCACAAATGGACGCCGAAATGCCGCCGGTGGCCACCACGGCGTCCTCGTAACGTTGCGCGGCCCCCGCGCTGACACAGCCGGTGGTCTGCCCGGAGATGGCGCTGATGACCACCGGCGCGCCGGTGGCGGCCTTGAGCCCCGTGAAGAAGTTCACGTACTCCTCCACGGTCAAGGGTGAGCCGTCCTCCTCGTCACTCACCACAATGATGGCCAGGCCCGCGTCATCCCGCAAAAAGCCCACGTTGGGTCCATCCACCATGGGCGGGCTCAGTGCCATGCGTGCTGCCTCCAGCCCCTGCTCCCAGCCGCTGCCGTTGATGCCCACGCGCGCACGCGCGGTGAACTCCCCGGCAGCTGCGCCACTGCGGCGGATGATGGGTGGGCTCCCCAACAGCCGGCCCTGCTCACCGTCCGGGAACACATCCGTGGTGGTGATGCCCAGCTGGTAGTCCACGCTGCCCGCGCGGAAGTCCGCCACCTGGATGAACCGGCTGGAGTTGGTGGCCAGGTTGTCCTGGTCATCTCCCATGCTCCCGGAATTGTCGATGATGAAAAGGACGTCCATCCTGGAGACGGCCTCCACGTCAAACCGCTCGCTCACCGGCGTGTTCTGGGCCACCCCGCGGCCAGTCAGCGCCACCACGTATTCCACCGCATCCGGCAGGCCCGCGGTGAACCGCACCTCACCGGTGAAGGTGCCAATGGCGGTGGGCGCAAAACGCAGCGGCAGGGTGAACGCCGCTCCTGGCGCCAGTTGTGGGGGCAACACGCCGCCCAGGGAGAACGGCGCACCGGGACTGAGCATGGCGGCCGCCAGTTGGACGGCGGTGGCACCTTCAGACAACAGGGTCACGCTCCGGCTGGCCATGCCGCAGCGTTCTGGAACGGCGCCAAAATCCACAAAGGACGGGTTGACGCTCAGCCCCGCCACAATCCCGCGCCCGCGCACGGTGACCAGCAACGGCGTTTCCCCCGCCACGCCCAGCTGCGCCACGCCCCGGCGCGCCCCGGCGGCCCGTGGAGAAAAGCGCACCGAGATGGTCATCCCCGCGCCGGGCGCCAGGGTGCCGCCCTGCCCGGTGAACGTGAAGGACGGGTCAGACGCAAACCCGGGTGCGGCCACCGGCGGGGTGACCGCGCAATTGCCGGTCCCCACGTTGGTGAGCTGCAGGCGCCCCGCCGTCTGCTGGCCCACGCGCACGGCACCCAGGTTGATCTCCGGGGTGCTCAGCGCCACGCGGCAGGCGCGGTCCACGCGCGTGGCCTCCAGCGGGACGGTGATGGACTCACGGCCCACGCTGTCTGACTCCAGCACAAAACGTCCCTGGTGCACGCCCAGCGTGGACGCCTGGAACGTGATGGTGATGAGCATGGCGGCGGACGGCGTCAACAACACCGGCCACACCGGCAACCCATCCACCGCAAACGCGTCCCCGGTGATGGTGGCCCCGGTGAGATGGGCATCCTGGTCCCCGCGGTTGAGGATGAGCAGCTCGCGCTGCACCAGGTTGGTGTGCGGTACCGGTCCCAGGTTGAGCGCTTGCGGGATGACCACCACGTCACTGCCGGTGGTGGCCCCGGTGAGCTCCACGTTGGCCTGGGGGGTGCGGGGATCATCAGACTGGATGGCCAGCACCGCGTCTGTCCGGCCGGGACGGTTGGCCTGGTAACGCACGCGTATGGTGGTGGTGGCCTCTGGTGCCAACGTGACCAGCGGGGCTTCCAACAGCGTGAACACGCCCAGGTCCGGCGCCAGCTGCATGCCGGTGAGCGTGAGGTCCCGGCTGCCGCGGTTGGCCACCGTCAGGGTTCCTTCGGCGCTTTCCCCGGTGTTGACGCGGCCCAGGTCCAGCTGGATGGGGGTGACCTCAATGCGCGGGGCCGCCATGCTGCCGCTCAACGCCACCAGCGCGCCACACCCTTCCCCGCAGCTGTCCACGCGCAACACGCCGCTGGCGCGGCCACCCTGGTTGGGCGCAAAGCGCGCGCCCACCGTCTGGGTCCCAAGGCCGGGCACGGTGACCTGCAGGCTCCCGCCCACGCCCGCCTGCGCCACGGCAAACGCCTGGGTGGCGTCACCGGCCACGTACAGCGTGGCCACCACCGGCTGGCCGGTGGTGTTGGTGAGCGTCACCTCCCGGGTCTCCTCGGACATGGGAAGCACCTCCCCGTAATCCAGCACCAGCGGGTCCACGGTGATGGCCGGCGGCAACCCAATCCCGGTGAGCGTGATGGTCAGGTCCGGGTTGTCCACCGCATTGGAGCGGATGTGGAGGGTGGCCTGCGCGGGCCCTTCGGCGCTGGGGCGGAACGTCACCGTCAAGGTGGTGGCAGCGCGGGGGATCACCTCCAGCCCAACGGACTGCACGCCAAAGAGGGCACCTTGCGGGCCCTCCACGGTCAGCTCTGAGATACGCAACGTGTCCGTCCCGCTGTTGCTCACGCTGAGCAGCGCCTGGGTGCTCAGCCCCAACGCCACGCTGCCCAGGTCCAGGGTGGAGGGCGCGGCCGCCTTGGCAATGGCGTCTTCAATGTTTTCCCCGCCGTCACAGTTGCACGCGGGTCCCAACACGGCGGCGGCTGCAAGCAACAGGGTGGTGCGCATTGCGGTGGTCATGCCACCTCCAAGAGCACAAAGCGTACCGGCCGCTGGCCCCAGACCACAACGTGCGCCGCGCGCCGGCCGAACGCACCGGCGCAGGTGTAGGTGGAGGTCATCCTGATGGGTGCGGCGCCAATTGCCCACGCCGCTGCCCAAAACGCGCAGGGGTCAGGGGGCAGGCGGCGTGACGGCGGGAACGGGGTCTGCTTCGTTCATCTCGGATTCAGTAGGCAGGTGGCCCATGCGCAACATGGCCAGGAACGGCAGGCACATGACCAGCAGGTGCATGAGCTGGAAGAGATGGGTCCAGATGCCGTAGGCGGCACCGTCGGCGTGGGAGACACCAAACACCGCCAGCGAAATCTGGATGGCGTACTCAAAGTTGCCCACGTTGCCCGGACCCGCGGGGATGGTGATGCCCACCACCAGGCAGGACAGGACAAAAAACGCGCCCAACACGGGGACGTTGAGGTCCATGCCCACCGCCAACGTCCACATGCCCAGGCCGTTGATGAGCCAGTACAGCAACGTGATGCCCACGTAGACCAACACGTCCCGAACGGTGGGCAGGCTCTTGAGGCCCTCAATAAACGCCGCCAGCATGCCCAGCAGCTTGTCGGCCAGCGTGTGACCAAACGGCGTGAGCACCGCGCGCCAGAACCGCATGGAGACCTCGCGCCAGCGGTAGGTGGCCACAAACACCACCAACGCACCGCCAAACACCGCCAGGGCCAGGTAGCCGCCCAGTGCAATCACCGTGGGGATATCCTGCCCGCGCATTTGCGTGAGGATGACCGCCAGCACACCCGTCATCACCAGCCCGTCCAGCACGCGCTCCAGGGCCACGGCGGCCAGACCAACAGACTTGCGGCCGTACCCCCGCCGGGTGGCCAGGTAGGGGCGGATGAACTCCCCAAGACGGAACGGGAGGAGGAAGATGGCGGCAAAGCTGATGGCGCAGATTCCCAGCGCGTCCCACAACGGCATGCGCTTGCCGGTCAGCCGGTCCACCTGCAGCCGCCAGCGCAGCGTGCGAAGCAGGTGGGTGAACGTCAGCTGGACAAAATACGCGGGGTACACCCACCACGCCACGCGCTGCATGGCCTCACCCGCTTCTTCCATGTCCACGTTGCGCAGGGCCAGCCACAGCATCAACGCGCTGATGGCAATACCCAGCAACCCCTGGACCACGCGTTTGACCATTGCTCCGCCTGACCTCTCACGCCGCCGTGTACACCACGCGCCCTCAGCCCGCCGCCACCTCGCCACAAGGCGTCACACCAGCGGGCCCACCACCACCAACACCGTCCCAGCCTCCACCGGTTGGCCTTCCTTGCACTTGATTTCTGCAATGACGCCGGGGCCGGCGCTCTTGAGCTCGTTCTCCATCTTCATGGCTTCCACCACCACCACGCCCTCCCCGGCTTTGACGGTGGCACCAACCTCCTTGAGCAGCTTCACCACCTTGCCGGGCATGGGAGACAGGATGTTGTGCGGGCCATCATGGTGCGCGCCACGGTGGGCCGCCGCCTGCAGGCGCGCCTGGCGTTCATCCATCACCGCCAGCTGGAACACCTCCCCGCGCACGCGCACGTTGACGCGTGGGTCCAAGACATCCTGCGCGCCCGCCGGGCGTTCAAAGTCCACGTCATAGCTGCGGCCATCCACCAACAGGCTCACCACGCCATTGGGCAGGTAGACCACTTCCACGCTGTGGGATTCACCGTTGAGGAGGAACGTGCGGGGACCATCTGACGCTGCGCCAAGCTCCAGCGCATGGTTCTGGTCATTGTGGATCACCGTGTAGCGCATCTTCAGCGTCCTCCCGGCGCAAACGCGCGCTGCCAGTTGGACATCCCGGCCTGGCCACCAGACGTTGCACCGCCGCTGGTGCCCACCACCTTGGCGCGTGCGCGCGCATCTTCGGCCTCGCGCCAGTACGCGGCGGCAAGCAAGGCGGCCTGCGTGAGATGTTCAGGTGGCGGTGGCGGCGGGACCTGCAGGTACTTCTCAATGAACCCGGTGTCATAGTCCCCCGCCCGGAACGCGGGGTGCTGGAGGATGCGCACCAGGTACGCAATGTTGGTGGTGATGCCCTTGACCGTGTACTCCTGCAGCGCGCGTATCAGTTTATCAATGACCGCCTGGCGGTTGCCCGCCCAGCAGGACAGCTTGGCAATCATGGGGTCATAAAACGGCGTGACCTCATACCCGGCATACACGCCACCGTCGTCACGCACGCCCAGGCCACCGGGCACCTTGAGGTCCACAATGCGGCCGGGCTGCGGCAGGAAGTTCTGCGCGGGATCCTCGGCGTAGATGCGGGCTTCCATGGCCCAGCCCCGCGGGCTCTCCGGCTGTTCACCCCAGGGGAGCTTCAGTCCCTCGGCCACGTCCAGCTGCGCGCCCACCAGGTCAAACCCGGTGACCCATTCGGTCACGGGGTGTTCCACCTGCAGGCGGGTGTTCATCTCCAGGAAATAGAACTTCTTGTTGGCGTCCACCAGAAATTCCATGGTGCCCGCGTTGAGGTAGCCCACCGCGCGCGCGCCCTTGACCGCCACTTCCCCCATGGCCCGGCGCATCTCCGGCGTCACCACGGCGCTGGGGGCCTCTTCAATGATCTTCTGGTTGCGGCGCTGGATGCTGCATTCGCGCTCAAAGAGGTGATGGACGTTGCCGTGACTGTCCGCAAAAACCTGGATTTCCACGTGGCGGGGCTTCTCCAGGAACTTCTCCACGTACAGCGAATCATCCCCAAACGCGTTGAGCGCTTCCCGCCGCGCGCCGGACACCGCGTTGGCCAGGTCCTCATCACGCGTCACCTTGCGCATGCCCTTGCCGCCGCCACCGGCCGCAGCCTTCACCATGACCGGCAACCCCACCTGACGGGCAAACGCCATGGCCGTGGCGTCATCCACCGGACCATCCGTTCCCGGGACCACGGGCACGCCGGCGGCCTTCATGCGCGCGCGGGCCTGGGTTTTTTCTCCCATGGCCTCAATGGCGCTGGCCGGCGGCCCAATGAAGATGATGCCGGCGTCCTGGCAGGCCCGGGCAAACTCCTGCTTTTCCGAGAGGAACCCGTAGCCGGGGTGGATGGCATCTGCGCCGTGTTTCCTGGCGGCGTCCAGGATGCGGTCCATGCGCAGGTAGCTGTCCCGGGATGCCGCGGGGCCAATGGCCTCGGCGCGGTGGGCGTAGCGCGTGTGCAGCGCGTGCCGGTCCGGCTCCGAATACACCGCCACCGTCTCAATGCCCCGCTCGTGGCAGGTGCGCATGACCCGCACGGCAATCTCACCGCGGTTGGCCACCAACACCCTTTTGATTTTACGCGCGCCCATGGTGCTGGCCTCGGTCTTTCACAGGGGGATGTTGCCGTGTTTGCGCGGCGGGTTGTGGTCCCGTTTGTTCTTGAGCATGTCCAACGCCACCACCAACCGGGGACGCAGGTCCTCAGGCTGGATGACCTCGTCCACGTAGCCCAGCTCGGCGGCCTTGTAGGGATTGGCAAACTTCTCGCGATAATCCGCCACCAGGCGCGCTTTTTCCGCCACCGGGTCCTTGGCGCGGTCCAGCTCCCCGCGGAAGATGATGTTCACCGCGCCATCCGGTCCCATCACCGCAATCTCCGCGGTGGGGAACGCGTAGTTGATGTCCCCGCGGATGTGCTTGGAGCTCATGACGTCATACGCCCCGCCGTACGCCTTGCGGGTGATGACGGTGACCTTGGGCACCGTGGCCTCGGCGTACGCATAGAGCAGCTTGGCCCCATGGCGGATGATGCCGCCGTATTCCTGCGTGGTACCGGGCAGAAACCCCGGGACGTCCACAAACGTGACCAGTGGGATGTTGAAGCAGTCACAAAACCGCACAAACCGCGCGGCCTTCACGCTGGCGTCAATGTCCAGGCAGCCCGCCAGGTGCGCCGGGTTGTTGGCCACCACGCCCACGGGACGGCCGCCCACGCGGGCAAATCCCACCACAATGTTGCGGGCGTAATATTCGGCCACCTCAAAGAAGTGCCGCTCATCCACGGCGGCCTTGATGACGTCACGCATTTCATACGGCTTGTTGCTGTTGGTGGGGATGATGGTCTTGAGCACCTCATCCCGGCGGTCCAACGGGTCCGCACACGCGCCCACCGGTGGCGGCTCGGTGTTGTTGAGCGGCACATAGGACAACAGCTCACGAATCCCACGCAGGCACGTGGCCTCATCCTCCACCGCAAAGTGCGCCACGCCGGAACGCCCGTTGTGGGTCATGGCGCCGCCCAGCGCCTCCTTGGTGACCTCTTCATGGGTCACCGTCTTGATGACGTCCGGGCCGGTGACAAACATGAAGGACGTGTCCTTCACCATGAAGATGAAATCCGTGATGGCCGGCGAATAGACCGCACCACCGGCACACGGCCCCAGGATGGCGGAAATTTGCGGCACCACGCCCGACGCCAGCGTGTTGCGCAAGAAGATATCCGCGTAGCCCGCCAGGGACTCCACCCCTTCCTGGATGCGCGCCCCACCGCTGTCATTGAGGCCAATGACCGGGGCACCGGTCTTCATGGCCAGGTCCATCACCTTGCAGATTTTTTCGGCGTAGGCCCCTGAGAGGCTGCCACCAAACACCGTGAAGTCCTGCGCAAAGACAAAAACGCGCCGCCCGTCCACCAGGCCATACCCGGTGACCACGCCGTCACCGGGGACCTTCTTGTCCTGCATTCCAAAATCCGTGCTGCGGTGGGTCTTGAACTTGTCCAGCTCCACAAACGTGCCGGCGTCCAGCAACAAATCAATGCGTTCCCGCGCGGTGAGCTTGCCGCTCTCATGCTGCTTCTTGTTGCGCTCTGCGCCGCCACCGGCCTGCGCCTGGGCATCCAGGCGGGCCAGCCGCTCGCGCAGTTGGTCATGGGTGGGTTCAAGCGGTGGCGCCATGAGGACAGCTCCCGGCGGTTGCCACGGGGGGTCCGGGCAAGGGGGGCGGACCCTAGGCCAACAGTGTTGCGGCGCTCAACACGCGTGGGGAGGACGGGGAACCCGGGGTCACTCGGCGCCAAAGAGGGACAACTGCGCGCTGGGACCGGGCCCCAGCTTTTTGCGCGCACCCACGCGCGCCACGGCGTAGACCGGCGCCGCATGCGCGGCCAGCGGGGGCAAGGCGGGCCGGGGCAGCACCGTGGCGGAGGGCGGGGCCAACAACGCAGCCGACGTGGGCGGCACCACAAGCGCGGGGAAGGCCAAGGCCTGCGGGGCGGGCCGGGGACGCGCGGGACGTTCCACCCGGAGCGGCCCCAACGCCAGCCGCTGCGGCGCCACGTGCACCGCCACGCCGGCGCCGTCCACCACGCCACGCGCGGCGGCCAGGGCCAGCGCCGGGGTGTTGTTGGACTCGGACAGGTGCGCCAGCACCAACGTGCGCAGCTCTGGGGTGCGGCTGCGGGCCACCAGGGTGGCGCCCTGTTCGTTGCTCAGGTGGCCCACGTTGGAGAGGCAACGGCGCTTGAGGGAGAGAGGATACGGCCCCTGGTTGAGCATGGGGACGTCGTGGTTGAACTCGGCGTAGAGCAGGTTGCAGTCCCGCAGCGCCGCCACCACCGCGTGGGTGACGCACCCCAAATCCGTCACCACGCCAACCCGCGCGTCCCCGTCTTCAAGGATGACCCCAATGCTGCCCGGCGCATCATGGGGCGTGGCAAACGCCGTCATGGTGAGGCTGCCCAGGCGCGTGGTGGTGCCCGCGTTGAATTCCCGGTGGGCAAAAAATGGCGTGGCGCCTTGCATGGGCCGCTCTGCAGCGCACCCCGCAGACGCGTAGGTGGGGATGTTGAGGGCTTCCGCCACCTCGGTGGCGCGGCGTGCGTGGTCATAGTGGCCGTGGGTCACAATGAGCGCGTTGGGCCGGAGTGTGGAAAGGGACGCCATCTCCATGCGCTGCTTGAGCACGCGCGGTCCCACGCCCGCCTCAATGAGGACGCTGGTCTCACCGGATTGGACCAGGAGGGCATTTCCCTTGGAACCGCTGGACAACACCGTGAAGCGCACGCGTGTTCAGTACGGCATGGGCGATCACCGACGCAACGCTGAAGGATCGGTTGAAGGATTCATCCAGCACGGCAGGCGCTTTCACGTCGACGGCGGGCGCCTTGATTCACAAGCGCGGAGGCATGCGCCACCCCAGTTGGGCCAGGCAGTTGGAGCGCAGGCCTCCTGGGCCTGCCTCTGCCTACGCAGCAACCTTCACAAGCGCGGAGCCACGCGCCACCCCAGTTGGGCCAGGCAGTTGGCGCGCAGGCCTCCTGGGCCTGCCTCTGCCCAAGCAGCAACCTTCACAAGCGCGGAGGCCTGCGCAACCCCTTTGCCCGGGGCTTGCCTTTGTCCAACAGAATGGGACGGGAAGGTGGGCGCTGCAGGAGTGCTATTTGTACACCAGCACGCTGTATTTTTTTTCCGCCGCCAGTTCCAACGCCGCTGCGGGCACCGCGTCCATGTTCAACCGTTTGGCCACCGTCAGGTTCAGGGCCAGGTCCAGACCTTCCGGTGCCTGCAACGCCAGGTCCTTGGCGGCTTTGGGGTCCGCCAGGACCTTGTTGGCCAGCTTGCCGGCCTGCCGTCCCACGCGGGGGTAATCCAACGCCAACGTGACCAGCGCACCGCGCTGCACATGGTTGGCGTTGATGCCGTAGATGGGCACCTTGGCGTTGCGGGAAAACTCGCCCAGCGCCTCCAGCCCGCTCACCGTCAGGACGGTGGCGTCCGCCGGGGTCCACAACGCATCCACGCTCCCTTGCAGCCCTTTGAGCGCCGCCGGGATGTCCTCGGTCTTCTGGACTTCGGCCAGCACCAGCGTGATGCCCAGCGCAGCCAGGGACTCCACGGCCTCTTTCACCTTCACGCCGGAATGTTTGGGGTCAAACACCACCCCCACCTTCTTGACGCCGGGCGCCAGCGCCTTGAGCGCGCCAAACTGGTCCTTGAGCGGCGGCTCCAGCGCCACCCCGCTGATGTTGGGCGCGCTGAGGTCATACTGGCCCACGTTGGGCACCAGCACGTGGATGAGCGGCAGTGCCGCAAACTTCTGGCGCAGCAGGTTGGCGCTCTTGGGCCCCACCGCAAACAACACATCCGGTTTGCGTGCGCCAATCTCGGCGGCAATCTTGTCCCCCAGCTTGGGGTCACCGCGCAGGTTGTATTCGTCAATCTCCGCGCGGGCCTCAATGGAGAACCCGGTGATGACGCTGCGGTAGACGGTGAGGTCATCATCCGCCAGCACGGCAATACGCGCGGCCCAGGCCTGCACGGGGAGCAGGACCAACAGCGCGGCAACCAGGTGGCGGGCGCGCGGCATGGGTATGGTCATTCCGTGGCGCCGGCCACGGGGTCCGCGCAGCAACGGAAGCCCACAAAGGGGTTCTTGCCGCTGGGGGCCAGGTTGGCGCGGTTGGCGCAACGGGTGGCCCAGTCTGGCCGGTTGGCGCTGCCGCCCTTGTGCACGCGGTCCTTCACCGACGCGGAGAAGCTGCTGGCCACCCATTCGGCGGCGTTGCCGGAGAGGTTGATGATGCCAAAGCCGCTGCGGCACTTGGGGAACGCCTTCTGCTCGGCCAGTTCACGGTCGTTGCCTTCAGCGTCCTGGGTGTTGCAGCGGTCCGGGTCCCAGGAATTGCCGTAGGGATACCGGTCATTGTCCGGCCCCTTGCAGGCCTTCTCCCATTCATCTTCCTCACACAGGCGCTTGCCCTTGCCCTTGCAAAGTTCCTGCGCCTGGAACCAGCTGACGCTGGTGGTGGGCTTGGCGGCCTTGGAGTTGGGGAACTCATAATAGTCCACGCAAAACGGCTTCACTTCCACGCTCTCCAGCCGCTTCTCCTCAAAGTTGTGCATGGGGTCATTGGCCGCCGACCCCATCTTGAAGGTTCCCCCGGGGATGAGCGCCATGCCCTTGGGGCAGCTCAGCGTGGCCGGGTCCGCGTTGGCCGAGGCCACCTGTTTGTGCTTGGCGTCCTCCTCGGCTTTCTTCTTGGCGGCGGCAGCTTCTTCTTTGGCCTTGCGTTTTTCTTCCTCGGCCTGGGCGCGGGCGGCCTGTTCCTGTTCCTTCTTCTTCTTCGCCTCTTCGGCCTGGGCGCGGCGTTCTTCATCCCGGCGCTGTTTTTCCTCGGCGCGGGCGGCCATCTCTTCATCCTTCTTGCGCCTGGCTTCTTCGGCCTGGGCGCGGCGCTCTTCTTCCTTGCGCTTCTTGTCGTCGGACCCGGCCAGCCGCTCCTCATCACGCTTGCGTTTGGCTTCCTCGGCGGCGGCCTTCTCTTCGTCCTTCTTGCGCTTGGCTTCTTCCGCCTGGGCGCGGCGCTCTTCTTCCTTGCGCTTCTTCTCCTCGGCGGGGCTGACCTTGGCGGCGTCCTCGGCGGCCTTCTTGCGCGCGGCCTCTTCCTCCGCCAGCTTCCTGGCGTTGGCTTCTTCTTCGGCCTTCTTGCGCGCGGCTTCCTGCTCCGCGGCCTTGGCGGCGGCGTCGGCTTCGGCCTTCTTGCGGGCCTCCTCGGCGGCGGCATTGGCGGCGGCGGCGGGGTCATCCTGCGCAGAGGTCCCCTGCAAGGGGAGGTTGGGCGCAGGCTGGGTCTGGCGGGCCTGGTCCAGCTCACGCCTCACGCGCGAATATTCCCGGTACGCAAAAAATCCCCCGGCGCCCATGACCACGCCAATGACCGCAAAGATGGCCAGCAGCGGCGTGCCACGGTTGTTCTTGTGGGAGGGCTCACGCGGCGGGGGCGGCGGCACCGAAATGGCGGCGGGGCCGCTGGGCGGCATGGCGGTGGTGGGACGTTCGCTGGGCGGAATGAGCGAGCCGCGCGGCAGCGTGGCTTCCTGCGCGCGGTTGGGGTTGGGGCGCAGCGAGGTGAGCTGGTCATGGATGCCCACCTTGTTGGCTTTTTCAGACAACGTGGGCTCGTCATGGATGGACACCACGTCCGGCCCGGACACCATGCGACCACTGTCTGACGGGTCATCCGGCAGCGGCGGGGGTGGACCGTAGGGGTCCTTCTTGCCCGAGCCATTGCCCTTGGCGGCGTGGCCGTTGGCGCCTTTGCCCACGGGAATGGGCGGAAGGTCCTGGTCCGCGCTGTCGGCGGGGCCGTCATCCTGCTGGGTGTCCTCGTGGGTGGGCGGGCCCAGGGACGCGGGCTCATCGGTGGGGGGCGGCGGGGGGGGTTTGCTGCGGTTGGCCGCGCCGGTGCGCTGCTCGTCGGTATCCAGCTCCAGCACGGCCTCAACGCGGCGGCTCTTGAGGCCCACCACCGGCGTCTCATCAGACGCGGGCGTGCCGTCTGGCAGCAGCGTCACGTCCGTGGCGGACTGTTGGACGTGCTCCAGCATGATGACACTGGATTCACTGAGCTGGGGGATGGAGCCTTCACCCTGGACGTGCATGTTGGGCGCGTCATGCACGCCGCTGTCTGACGGTGGCGGCGGGGGCGGGAGGCTGCGCGGCATGGCCGGCGGGTCCGGAGACCGCGTGGTTTCTCCACGGGCCACAATGTCCGCCAGGCCCTCGGCCAGCTCCCCGGCGGATTGCACGCGGCTGTCCGAGCTTTCATGCGTGGCGCGCCGGATGAGGTTCTCCAGGCTGCGCGGCAACAGTTCCAGGGCCTTCTGGTAGTTCTTGTTGGCGTGGCCCTCGTAGAGCTCGCCGGTCAACATCTCGGCCAGCATCACGCCAAGGGAGTACACGTCCGCGCGGCCATCAATGCGGGACGCCTCCAGGCGCACTTCCGGGGCAATGTAGTGGTACGCGGCGCCGCGGGACTTCTGGATGGCAAGGAACGGCTTGGTGGGGAGCGCCTGGATGATGCAAAAATCCGTGACCTTGAGCAGGTCCGGCAGCACCAGGACGTTCTCCGGCTTGAGGTCACCATGCCACACGGTCTTGTGGGCGTAGTCCATGGCGGCGGCAAGCTGCTGGAAGATGGGCTCCACCTCGGCAACCTGGAACACCTGGGACTTCTCACGGCGCAGCTGGATGATCTTGCGCAGCGTGAGACCTTCCAACAGCTGCATGGTGAAGAAGCGGCGTTCACCTTGCGGTCCGGTGTCCCGGCCCTCGTCATAGATGCGAACGATGTTGGCGTGGTGCAGCTTGCGCGCGGTCTTGATGAACTTGGAGAAGGTCTTCTGTTCGTCTGCCGTTTGCAGCAGCTTGGGGGCCACGGCCTTGAGCGCCACTTCCACGTCAATGTCCGTGTCATGTGCGCGGTAGACGGTGCCCACGCCACCCTGGCCAATGACGTCCAGGATTTTGTAGCGTTCGGCAACGGTCTCCCCCACCGAGAAGATGGCCTGGGGCTGCCGGGTCTGGCTGCTCTTGCGTTTTTCCCCGTTGGTGGATTTTTGGAAAATCTGACCGCAGCCCGGACACTTGGGGCTTCCATCAGGCGCGTAGGTTCCACAGCGGTAACACAGCAAGAGACACGCACTCCCAAACGCAGCAGACAGGCACGCCCAAAGGATCCCTGTTGGGGGCGCCGAACGTACGTTTCTGTCACGGGGCCCACATGGTGGTCAAACCCCCGTGCTTCCAAACCCTCCGTCCCCCCGAGCGGTCCCGGGCAGGGCTTCCACCACGTCCACGTCCAGCGGCGCGGCGGTGGGGGTGACAACCAGCTGGGCAACACGTTCCCCGCGCGCCACGGTGAAGGGGCGGTCTGACAGGTTGACCAGCAACACCGCCACTTCCCCGCGGTAATCCGCGTCAATGGTGCCCGGCGCGTTGAGCACCGTGACGCCAAAGCGGGCCGCCAGGCCGCTGCGCGGGCGCACCTGGCCCTCAAAACCCTCCGGGATGGCCACCATGATGCCGGTGGGGATCCTGGCGCGTTGCAGGGGGCGCAGCGTGACGGGTTCAGGGATCCACGCCACCAGATCCAGGCCGGCGGCGCCGGGGGTGGCTGCCTTGGGGATGGGTGGGGCTTCCCCGGGCACCGCGGCGGGGCTTGGGCGCGCGTGGGGCGCAAGCATGACTTTCAAGGTCACGGGCATGGCTGGTCCTTCTTCAACGGGTCACCGCCCGGGGCGATCTGCGCGCGGGCATTGGGCTGCGCCGGCGGGTGTTGGGGCACCGGGCCGTCCCAACGCAACCTTCCTGTGGGACCACGCCCTCCCCGACCGCCCAGGACGTTTGCGGGAGGATCCGCTTGACATGTGCATACGCGTGCCCATAATGAATGAACCATGAAGACCCGGGAACAAGCAGCGGCGGCGTGTCTGGATGCGTTGGATGGCGCGTTGCTCAAGGCGCTGTCTGAGCCGGCGCGGGTGGCCATCCTCAAGCAGATTGTGCAGCTGGGCCGGGCGGACGTGGGGACCATTGCCGCCATGTTCCCGCAGGACCGGTCGGTGGTGGCGCGGCATCTCCAGGTGCTGGAGCGGGCGGGAGTCCTCAAGAGCCACGTGGACGGGCGGCACACGTTCTATGAGCTCAACGGTCAGGGCGTGCTCAAGCAACTGGAAGGGCTGGTGGAGCTGTTCCGTGCGCTCTCCCCGCTGTGCTGTCCCACGTGAATGCACGGAAGGTTTGACGTCAGGGAATCCATGGTGGAGTCCCTTTTTTTTGCCTCAATATATGCATACGGACGCACACATGCTCAATGTACAGGGATGGACCGGCCGGTGGCCCCGCGGGGTGCTGGCGGTGGTGTTGGGGGTGGTGGCGGGTTGGACGGTGCTGGCGTGGCGCAGCGGCGCGTTTTTGCCGGACAGCGCCATGGTGACGGGTTGGACGCCAGACGGGTTTTCCCACCACAAGAAGCTGGCCACGCTCCCTTCCGGGACGGTGGCCTACGTGGACCAGGGTCAAGGCCCGCCGGTGGTGCTGCTGCACGGCTGCCCGTTCAGCACGTTTGAATGGCGTGAACTGGTTCCCATCCTGGCGCGGGACCACCGGGTCATTGCGCCGGACCTGCGTGGCCTGGGGGACACGCCGGTGACCCTGGCGGACGACTACCGGCTGCCCACCAGCGTGGCCATGGTGCGCCAGCTGCTGGACCACCTGCACATCCCCCAGGCGGCGTTTGTCACCCATGACCACGGCGGGGCGGTGCTGCAGCTGCTCATGCAGGAGGAGCCGGGGCGCATCACGCGCGCGGTGATGTCCAATGTGGAAGCGTATGACCTGTGGCCCAGCGCCCCGGAGCTTGCGTACCTCAAGCTCATTGTCCACCCGGTCACCAGCCCGTTGATGTTCCACCTGCTGGGGATTGAAGCGGTGGCCCGGGAGGTTTTCTCCATTGCGGTGTTTGATGACGCCACGCTGGCGCCGGACGTGCTGTCCGGCTGGACGCTCCCGCACGTGGCCAACGGCACGCGCTGGCAACGGCTGCGCCGGTTTTTTGCCTGGCAACTGGACCCGCAACACCAGGCGCTGACGGCGGGAGCAGTGGATGCGCTGCGTGCGTTTGACCGTCCGGTGCTGCTGTTGTGGGGCGCTGCCGATGACAACTTTGGGCCGGCGGTGGCCGCACGTCTGGCGGGGGATTTTCCGGCGTCCACCACGGTGCTTTTGCACCGTTCCAGCCACATGCCCATGCAGGAAGAGCCGCTGGCGTACGCCGCTGCCGTCCAACACTTCCTGACCACGTCACCCAGCCACGACGCTACCGCGCGGGCCGAAGGAGCAAACCCATGATCGCCGAACTTGTGCTGACTGCGTTGATTCCCCTCTCCTACGCGTTGATGTGGCTGTGGGAGTCCCGGCATCCGGCGCGCCAATACCAGCCCATTGCCGGCTGGGGCCGCCTGGGTGTGGTGTTCTTTGTCATCGTGGCGGTGGTGGGCACGGTCACCCCAGCGTTGCTGGCCGCGTCTGGCGTGACCACGCCGAGGGTCTTCAACCTGGCACCGTGGGGCTTCTGGGCATTCCCGGTGGGCATGCTGGTGACCAGTGGCGTGCACTATGTGTGGCACCGGGCCATGCACGCCTCGCCGTGGTTGTGGCGGGTCTTCCATCAGCTTCACCACAGCCCCGCACGGGTGGACATGCCTGGCGCGTTCTATTCGCACCCCAATGAAGCGGCGGCCAAGACCACCCTGAATGTGCTGGTGGCAACGGTGGTGCTGGGGCTGGATCCCCTGGTGGCCGCCGCGGTGGCCACCACGCTGACGCTCCTCAACCTGCTGGGCCATTGGAACATCCACACGCCGGTGTGGCTGGGGCTTCTGGTGGCGCGCCCGGAGATGCACATGTTGCATCACCAGGCGGAAGTCCACGCGCGCAACTACGCCGACGTGGCGCTGTGGGACATGCTGTTTGGCACGTTTGCCAACCCGCAAAAGAACGCCAGCGAGGTCCCGGTGGGTTTTTCCCCGGCGAGGGCGGCCCGCATCCGGGACATGGTGTGTTTCAAGGATGTGCACGGTGGTGCACAGGTTGAAGCCAGGGGGACCGCAGCGTCGGGCGCAACCTGAACACGGTCACGGGGATTTGGGGGTGCACGGGCGGTCCAACACCCGGGCCAGCAGCCAACGGCCGTCCCGGGCACGCACGTCCACACGTTCGGTGCCCAGGTTCTCCTCCTCCACAATGATGTGGCTGAACTGCGCGGCCTCAAACGTCTCAGGCCGCGCCTCATGAAGCCACACATTGCGGTGGAGGTGGCTGTACGCGCCGGTGCCCACCAGAAAGATCTTGGTGACCATGACGCCGCACAGGTCCGGCTCACGCCAGGCCTTCATGAGCAGGCGGTTGATGGGGCCACCCAGGTCATACGCGGACGTGGTGTCCACCACGTGGTCCTCCAGGCCCAGGTCATGCTTGGTCAGCCGCTTGTGCCCGGCCACCGACGCCAACGCCACCACCACCAACATCCCGGCCACGGTGTTGCGCACGCCCGGCACCACGCCGTCCCAGCGCTCCAGCCCCACCGCGCACAACGCGCACAACAACGGCAGCGCCGGAAGGATGAAGCGCAGCTCCTTGTGCGGCACCCATGCGTGGACCACCAGGAATGCCAGCGTAGCCAGCAACAGCCCACGCGCGCGGGTGGCAAATGCCGCCGGCACCGTCCACAACAACACCGCCAGCGGCAACACCATGCAGCGGCCCAACACGCGCACGTAATGGAAGGCGTCCCGGGAGCCCCACTGCGCCGCCACGTCCTGGGTCACGTTGGCGCGCAGGTACTCCACCACGCTCTGGAACCAGGATCCCCAGGTGAGGCGGTCCAGCAGCCCCAAGGCCAACGCGCCCAGGACAAAAACGCCCACGGTGCGGGCCAGAAGCGGCCCTTGCCGCCGCGCGGCCAGCACCAACAGCCACACCACACAAAACACCACGTTGTGCGGGCGCAGGACCACGGCCACCACCAGCAGTGCCGCGCCCCACACTCCGTTGTGGCGCGTGCCACGCCCCAACAACGCCCAGCCCAGCAACAGCGGCAGCAGCGAGGCGTTTTCGCCCAACATGCGGGGCGCAAAATAGATGGCCGGCGCCAGCAGGGACCACAGCCCCGCCGCGGCGGATGCAGAAATCCGCGTTGCACCGTGGGTGCGCGCCACCGCGTACACGCCCAGGGCGGTGGCGCTGCCAAGCCAGGCCATGAGCACCTTGAGCACGCGCACGTAGATGGCGGGGTCCGCCACGCCCACGGCGTCAAGGAATTTGAGCAACCCCGCCAGGATGCCGGGGAACACCCAGTTGCGTGCGCCGCGTTCAAACTCCCAGGTCACCAGGCCATAGCCAAACACCAGACGGTGCGCGGGCTCCAGGCTCTGGTGGATTTCATCCGGCCAGTACAAGCCGTCATCCGTCAGCGCCAGGACGGTCCGCACCACCAACCCCACCAACAATGACGTCACCAACCACACCAAGGCCACCTGCTGCGGCAGGCGGTCCGGGTCAGGGGGCGCGGCCTCTGCGGCAACCGGGAGGTTCATGGGGGTCCCAGCTACCACGTGACGGGCGTTGCCTGGCCCGCTCCCCCTGCCCCACGCCTTGGTGCTACATCAGACGTCCTCATGGCAGACACCGCGGGCAACCAGGCGCTTGTGCCGGTCACCGGCAACCCGTTGGGTTTCACCAACCGCGGGCTTCCGGTGCACACCGGGCCGCTGCTTTCGGCGTTCTCCTCGCACTACCTGGATCCCATCCCCTACGAAGCGCACGACGTGGAGCGCATTCGCGCGCTGAGCCGCAAGGGCGTGGTGGTCTACACCCACCGCAGCGCCAACTGGGTGGACGTGCTGCTCATGCAGCGGCAACTGCCCCGTCAACAGCTCCCGCACGCAGACTTTGTGGCGGGATTCAACACGCGCATGTTCCACCCGTTCTGGACGTGGTTCCGCAAGGACCCGGAGCCCGGCGCGCCGCAGGACCCGGTGGCACGCGAGGAGTGGCGCCTGCGCCGCACGCTGGAACAACAACGCAGCGCGCTGGTCTTTCTCAAACACCCCTCCACGCTCATCAACCCACGTCCCGCGCAGCAGGCGCACTACGCGCGCGCCATCATCCAGGCGCAGCGCAGCCTCTCCCGGCCCATCTTCATGGTCCCGCAGGTGGTCATCTGGATCCACCGGCCGGGGCACTTCCGTCCCACGTTGTCTGACGTGGTGTTTGGCACCTCAGATTCCCCCGGTGCCTTGCGCGCGGCGGGCATTGCCTGGCTGCTCTACCGCTGGGCCAAGATACGCGTGGCCGAGGCGGTGAACGTCCAGGAATTCCTTGCCCGCAATGAGGGCATGAATGACGACGTGCTGGCGCGCAAGCTGCGCTTCCTCATCAACTTTGGCCTGGGCCGCGAGCAGCACATCCTCAACGGCCCGCCTCTGAAGACCCACGCCCGGATGCGGGATGAGACGCTGCGGGACCCGCGCCTGCAGCGCACCATGGCCACCATCACCCAGACCGAAAACACCACGCCCACCGCGTTGATGGCGCGCGCGCGCAGCCAGTACGACGAGATATCCAGCAAGTTTGACGTGGACGCCATGTCCCTGATGGACTGGCTTTTGCGCGTGGTCTGGAACCGCATCTACGACGGGATGGAAGTGGACCCCGCGGACATACGGATGTTGAAGGAGACCGCGCGAAAGGGCCCGCTGGTGTTGTTGCCCTGCCACCGCAGCCACGTGGACTACCTGGTGCTGGGTCAGGTGCTCTACTGGAACGGGATGATGCCGCCGTTGGTGGCCGCGGGCATCAACCTGTCTTTCTGGCCGGTGGGGCCCATGTTCCGCCGTGGCGGCGCGTATTTCATACGCCGCACCTTCAAGGGGGACAGCCTCTACCCGCACGTGGTGCGCACCTACGTCAAACACATGCTCAAGGAGGGCTTCTACCAGGAGTTCTTCATTGAGGGCGGCCGGTCCCGCACGGGGAAGACGCTGCCGCCCAAGCTGGGCATGCTCAACATTGTGGTGGACGCATTTTTGGAGGGCGTCCAAAAGGACGTGGCGGTGGTGCCGGTCCACATTGGGTACGAAAAAATCGTTGAGAGCCGCACCTACGCGCGCGAGCTGGCGGGTGCGGAGAAGGAAAAGGAGTCCATCAAGGGCCTGCTCTCCGCCGGCAACGTGCTGCGCCACAAATACGGCCGGGTCTACGTGACGTTTGATGAGCCCATCATGCTGCGGCGTTTCATGGAGGACCGCGGCCTGGTGGTGGAGGGTCAGAACGAACCGGACGAGGTCAAGAGTGCCGTGCGCGCGCTGGGGCACCGCGTGGTGTACGGCATCAACCGCGCGGCGGTGGTCACGCCCACGGCGGTGGCAGCGTTGGCCCTGCTGGGTCACCACACCCGCGGGCTGCGGCACAGCCAGCTGCTCATGTATTCGCGGCGCATCCTGGAGCACGTGCTTCTGGTGAGCGGTGAACGCGCGCGGGTGAGCCCGGTGCTGCAAACGGACCTGGACGCGGCGCTGCGTGAGGCCATGTCCCGGCTCAATGAAGAGCGGCTCATTGAGATAAGCAGCGCGTCTGGCGAGGTGTTCTACCGCCCGGTGGACAGCCGGCGCGTCAACCTGGACTACTACAAGAACAACATCCTGCACTTTTTTGTCCCGGACGCCATTGTGGCCACGTCCCTGCTCAGCCTGGGCGGCAACCACGGGCAGCCCATCCCGGTCAAAGACGTCATGGCACGGGCGCGCACGTTGTCCCGGTTGCTCAAGATGGAATTTGAGTTCCGCCAGGGCGTGCGTTTTGACGCGTTGTTTGATGAAGCGCTCCAGCGCAGCGTCTCCAAGGACTACCTGGCCTCCACCAGCGCGGGCATTGCACTGGGGAAGGACCCCATGGCGCGGCCACTGGCCCGGTTTGTGGCCAACCTCATCACCAACTTTGTGGAAGGTTACGCGGTGGGCATGGAGCACCTGCGCACCGAGCTCAAGACGCCGCGCAACAAGCGTGACGTGGTCAACATGTTGTTGGACGGCGCCCGCGCCAGCTTCCTGGCGGGGGAAATGGTGCGTTCCGAGGCTGCCAACAAGGCGGTGTTGGAGAACATGGTGGAGCTGTTGCTGGACCTGGGAATCATCACCACGCAGGGCGAAGGCAGCGCCACCACGGTGGCCATGGCGGACGGCTTTGCCAACCGCCTGGATGAGCTCATCAAAGAGGCGCGCGCGTTGCTCAAGCTGGAAGACGCCTGACGCGCGCCTGTTGTGCCTGGAGGAACCATGCGGTTTGCCCACGTTGTGCGCCCCCTTGTGTGGGGAAGCGCGGTGTTGTCCCTGCTGCATTGCACCGGCAAGGCGGGTGACGGCGGGGCGCCCTCCTCCTTTGTTGCCGGGCCGTTTGGGGTGACCGCCATGGGTCCCGCCGGCGAGGTCCAGGGTCCCGTCCAGGTGTACGCCACCTTTGACAAGCCGGTGGTGCAACTGGGCGAGATGGATGACAAGAAAGCCCGCACGTTTCTCAAGGTGACGCCGGAAAAGCCGGGCCAGTACCGTTTTCTTGGCACCCAGACGGTGGTCTTTGAGTTCACCGGCAACGCGCCACGTTCCACGCAGTTCAAGGCCGAGGTCCCCGCCGGCAGCGGTGCCACCGGAACGTTGTCCACCACGTTCTCCACGCTGCAGCTGCGCCTGACGGACACGTCCCCCGGGCGCAACTTCTCCCAGGCGCCCAACAAGCCGCTGTTCCTGCTCGCGTTCAACCAGCCGGTGAACGTGGCGGACCTGTCGGCGGCGGTGACATTTTCCGCGGCACCGCCCGCGGCACCCGTGGGCGCAAGCTGCGTGGCCGCTCCCAAGGACGCGGCCCCCAACAGCTACACCTGCACAGCCACGGGCTCCTTCCCGTCGGACACCGCGGTCACGCTCACGGTTGCCCGCACGCTGCACGGGGCGGAAGGTCCGCTGGGGATGGCGGCGGATGAGACGGTGCCGTTTCGCACGCATGGTCCCGCGGGCATCAAGGGCCTGCGGTGTGACAACAACTGCCCGCCGGAATACGGCGCGCGCATTGAGTTCTTGACGCCACTCATTCCCAGCAAGACCAAGGGCCTGTTGGAGGTCACCCCGGCGCTGACGCTGGACAGCGACGGAGATTATCCCACCCAGGCCATCTATCTGTCCGGGCTGAAGCCCTCCACCAGCTACACGGTGCGCATCAAAAAGGGTCTCAAGGATGAGTTTGGGCAGGAGCTGGGCGAGGAAAAGACCCTCACGTTCCAGACGTCTGCCGCCACGCCCAACGTCAACATGCCCGCGCGTTTCCTGACCATGGAGCCGGGCGCCACCAGGCTCACCATCAAGGCCATCAACACCTCCAAGGCGCAGGTGGAGTTGTGGCGCGTGGGTGACGCCGAAGCGCCCATCCTGGCGCACGCGCTGGCGCAATACTCCGACGACAGACCGCGTCCCCCGGACACCCAGGGCCCACTCACCCTGAAGGCCGCGCAGGACCAATGGGAGAACACCCCGCTGGACTTTGCGCCGGTGTTGACGGGCGGGCGTGGGATGGCGGCGTTCCGCATCCATTTTCCGGAGGTCACCCGGTACGAAAAGAAGGGCCGCACCACCGAAGGATTCATCCAGGTCACCACGCTGGGCATCACGCTCAAGACCTACGGGGACAAGGTCCTGGTGTGGGTCACGCAGCTGGCCAACGGCGCACCCGTGCCGCAGGCCAAAGTGACGCTGATGGATGTCTCCGGGCGCACGCAGTGGACCGGAGAAACGGACGCCAACGGCCTGACCGAGGCCACCGGCATCAACGCCGAGGTGGCGAAAAACATCTGGGCGGTGGTTCGCAGTGGTGACGACGTGGCGCTGGGCGCGGCGGACTTTGAAGACGGGTTGTCTGCGTATGACCAGGGCGCGTTCATGGACTGGCGGGACGGGGACATCACCGGGATTGTCTTCACCGACCGCGGCGTCTACCGCCCGGGAGAGGTGGTGCACCTCAAGGCGGTGGTGCGCCAGCAGGATGGCGGAGAACTCAAGCTGCCGCCGTCCCAGAACGCCAGCCTCACGCTGGTGGGCCCCACCGGTGACGACGTGTTGACCCGCAAGTTGAAGCTCTCCGGCCTGGGCACGGGGCACGTGAGCTTCAACCTGGAGCCCAACGCGCCGCTGGGCAGCTACACCCTCAACGTCTCCATTGGGGAACGCGTGATGAGCGCGGGCTTGATGGTGGAACAGTTCCGCGCGCCGGACTTCAAGGTGGAGGTGCGCGCAGAAAAGGCGGAGCTCCAGCGCGGCGAACCCCTGAAGGCAACAGCGACGGCGAGGTACCTGTTTGGTGCGCCGCTGGCGGGCGCCAACGCCAAGACCACGGTGAACCTGGTGCCCACGTCCTTCCAGCCGCGCCAGGCGCCGGAGGGTTTCACGTTTGAAGATGACACGCGCTGGCTTCAGGACAACACGGTGTCCACGTCGCTGTTGCTGCAAAAGGAGGACCCTTCCGACGCGCAGGGTGCGGTGAAGATTGAGGCCACGGTCAAAGCAGATGTGATGCCCACGCCGGTCAATGCGGTGATTGAAGTCACCGCGGTGGATCCCTCGGGGCAGTCCATCACCGGGACCGGCAGCGTGCTGGTGCATCCCGCGGCGCATTACCTGGGCCTGCGCACGGCGGGCTCCATGGTGAAAGCAGGAGAGTCTTTTGCGGTGGATGCGGTGTCCCTCAACCCGGATGGCGCGGCGGTGGCGTCCTCGGCGGAGGCCATTCTGCGGCGGCGGGAATACAAGGCGGTCCAGCAGCAGGGCGTGGGAGACAGCAGCGAGGCACTCAACGCGCACGACGACAAAGAGGTGGCGCGCTGCGCGCTTGCGGGACTGGGGAAGGAACCGCGCAGCTGCACGCTCAAGGCGTTGAACCCCGGGCTGCACCTGCTCTCGGTGGAAGGGAAGGATCAGAAAGGCAACCCGGTGAAGGCGGCGCGTGTGGTCTGGGTCTTTGGCGCCGGAGAAGCACCCTGGCTGGCGGAGGAAACGCTGGCGGTGAAGATGGTGACGGACAAGAAGGGCTACAAGGTGGGCGACACGGCGCGCATCCTGGTGCAGAACCCGTTCCCCGGCGCGCGCGCGCTGGTCACCGTGGAACGCGGCACGGTGAGCGAGCGCAAGACACTGGTGCTGGAGGGCAACGCACCAACGCTGGAAGTGCCCATCACCGATGCGTTTGTGCCCAACATGTTCATTGGCGTGGTGGTGGTGCGTGGGCGCACGGGCAAGGGCATCAAGGATGGGCCCGCCGTACGCGCTGGTTACGCGCAGCTGGTGGTGGACCCCAGCGTGCGCCGGCTTGCCGTGAGCGTGACGCCCAATGCCGCGGAATATGGCCCGCGGGACAAGGTCACGGTGAACGTGGGTCTCAAGGACGCCAGCGGCGCGGCCACCAGTGGCGAGGTGGCTTTGTTTGTGGTGGATGAAAGCGTGTTGCAGCTCACCGGGTTCAAGACCCCGGACCCCATTCCCACCTTCTATGCACCGCGCGGCATTTCGGTACGCACCGCGGACAACCGCATCCACCTGGTGGACATGCGCAGCTACGGAGAAAAGGGTGAGGACGAGGGTGGCGGAGGGTTGGGTGCCCTGTTGGGAGATGAGGCTGTGCGCGGCCGGTTCCTGACGTGCGCGTATTTCAACCCCGCCATCAAGGTCCCCGCCACCGGCACCGCCGAGGTGAGCTTTGAGCTGCCGGACAACCTCACCAGCTTCCGCCTGATGGCGTTGGCGGTGGGTGATAATCACCGGTTTGGCAGCGTGGAGAACAGCCTGCGGGTGAAAAAGCCGCTCATCCTGCGGCCGGCGCGGCCGCGCCTGGTACGCGTGGGTGACGACGCAAGCGTGGGTGTGGTTGCGGTCAATGGCACCGGTGCGGCGGGCAGCGTGGAGTTCCTGTTGGAGAACAAGACACCGGAACTGGCGGACGTCTCCGCCAAGAGTGGCACGGTGACAGCGGAAAACGGGGCCAGCGTGCCGTGGCGCGTGAGCCTCAAGGCAAAAAAGAGCGGCACGGTGGTGCTGCGCGTGGCCGGCAAGCTGGGTGCCGGGACGGACAGCGTGGAGATGAAGATCCCCGTGACCGAGCCCATGCCGCTTTTGCATGACGCCACCTACGGCAGCGTGGAGGCGGGGAAGCCCGCAGTCATCCCGCTGGCGGCCCCCAAAGACGCGCGGCCCAACATGGGCGGCCTCACGGTGTCCCTGGCCACCACGTTGTTGAGCGGGCTTTCCACCGCCGCCATGCAGCTGCGCAGCTACCCCTATGACTGCGCCGAACAGACCGCGAGCAAGCTGTTGCCGTACGTGGAGCTGGGCGCCATGCGTGACGCGTTTGGCCTGGCCAACGCAGCGGAGTTTGACGCGTTGTCCACCGCCGCCACCAACAAGCTGCTTGGCTACCAGGCTGAAAGTGGCGGCTTTTCGTTCTGGTCCGGTGGGCAGCCCAACCCGTGGCTCACCGCCTACGCGGCATTGGTGCTCTCCCGTGCGCAGGCCGCGGGGCTCAAGATCCCGGCCACCGCCCTCCACCGCGCCCAGGGCTTCCTCAAGCAGTCCCTCAAGGGTTGGGAGGGAGCCACCGGCAGCCAATCCATGGACAACGACACGGCGGCGCTGGTGGTGGACGTGCTGGCCACGTTGAAGGACCCGGTTCACGCCGCCGCCAGCCGCCTGTTTGAGTTGCGCCAGACGTTGCGCGCCGAATCCAAGGCGTTGTTGCTGCACGCGCTGGCCCTCAACGGCAGCGCCCGTGACGTGAAGCCTCTGGCGGATGAGATGGCCGCGCTGGTGCACCAGTCCCCCTCCGGCGCCATGGTCCAGCTGGCCGCCGACCAGATTGGCTGGCTGGGCAGCGCCACGCGCACCCACGCACTGGTGTTGCGCGCGCTGGTGGCCGCGGGAACGCACAACGTTCTCGTCGAGAAACTCGCGCTGGGGATGCTGGCGCGCCAGGTCAAGGGCAGCTACCGCACCACGCAGGAAGCGGCCTGGGCCCTGCTGGCGGTGCGCGAATACCAGCAGGCTTTTGAGAAGACCCCGCCGGACCTCAAGGTCACCGCAAGTGTGGGTGGCAAGGAAATGGCGACGGGAACGTTTGACAAGCCGTCCCTGCAAACGGTGGTGGGCACGTTGCCGTTGGACGCCGTCTCCGGCGGTGCGCTCACCATCAACGCGTCTGGGACCGGCACGGTGCGCTACGGCGCCACGTTCTCCTACGCGCCGGCCACCATGCCGTCCCAGCCGCTGGAACGCGGCATGTTTGTGGAGCGCCGGCTGCTGCTCAACAAACAACCCATGGCCAGCAAGGTCACCGCGGGGCAGTTGATGCACCTGGTGGTGGAGGTGTCCACGCCCATGGACCGGCAGAACGTGGTGGCAGACATTCCGGTTCCCGCGGGCCTGGAGCTGGTGAATGCGCGGCTGGCCACGTCAGAAACAGTGCCAAGCGTGTTGGAGGATGGGACACCGGCCATGGCCGGCATGGAGGATGAAAATGGCGAGATCATTCCGGACTCCACGGTGGACCCGCTGCTGCAAGGGCACTTTGACCACGTGGAATTGCGGGATGACCGGTTGTTGCTGTTTGCCACGCAGCTGCCGCGTGGCGTGCACCGTTACGTGGTGGGCGTGCGCAGCGTGACGCCGGGAACCTACGTGTTGCCGCCACCGCGCGTGGAGGAGATGTACACGCCGGAGGTGTTTGGCCAGGGCGTGGGCGGGACGTTCACCGTGGAGCAGGGCAAGCCATAGTCAGCTGGCGGGGGTGTGAAGTTCCCAGGCAGCTTCAGCGCGGACCGCGGGGTCCACGTGTTCCAGGTCTGCTTGAAGGTCCGCTTCCCAGGTCACAACCCGCGGGTGGGAGAGGTCCACACGGGCGGCGTGGTGCTCGCGCAGTTCGCGCAGCGTCAGCCGGCGGTACCACCAGGCGTCATGGCGGGAGTTCACGTCCATCTCACTGGAACTGTCCGCAGAAAAGTGGGCCTGGCACGCCGGACAACGCAGGAGGCTGGGGCCATCTCCGCCGCCACCCGGCACCCGCTCCAGGTCCCCATAACCCTTGGGCTCATTGCTGAAGTGATCCCAGCGCGCTTGGCGCGGTACCATCCAGCACCGGTGGCACGCGCGTGTCCCGTTGGCCGCAAGCGTGCGGTTCAAGGCCGCCGCATGTTCCGATTGTCCGGCATCCGGGAGCGCGGCGTTCACCAGCCCCAGTTGAAACCGCGCCACAAACGCCAGGAACACCGCCACCGCGGCCCCGGCGGGACCGTCCAGGGCAGAGGCCAGGGCTCTTGCGTGCTCCTGGTCCAGGCGTTTGCCCCGTCCCAGCAGGGTGCGTCCCGTGGTGAACACATGCTCCCTGACCCGCGCATCTGTATCGTCACCCGCGCGCAACATCCGCGTCCAGCACTCCGGTTCATCCGCCGCCAGATGCGCCAGCGCTTCCACCGCGCCCAGGCGGACATCCGGGCGGTTGTCACGCAGCAGGGTCTCCACGCCGGCGGTGTTGGTGCGCAGGTGCTCCAACGCCAGGATGCGCGCCAGCACGGCGGCCTCCTGGTCTGATGCGCCGGGCAATCGCTGGCGCAGCAACTCCACCGGCGGCCCCAGCGTGTGACGCCAGCTGGACATGGCCAACGCCGCCAGGGCGCATTCCCTCACCGCCGCGTCGCCGTGGCCCGCCAACGCCACCACGTGCGCCGCAAACGGCCGCAGGTCCTTGCGCCGCCAGATGCCCAGTTCCCTTGCCCAGCGCGCCGCCACCATGGGCGCATGTGCGGCCAACTGAGAAAACCTTGCTGCGCCGTGTTCATCCAACGGCACCACCTCACACAACAGCTTCACAGCCTGGGCGTCATTGAGCGCGTTGCCGCTGGCCAGCGGTTCCACCACCGCCCAGACCGCGTCACCCAGCGCAGCCATGCGCTCCAACGCCTGCAGCACCACCGCCTTGTTGCGCACTGCCTGGAGCAGGGACAGCGCCACGGTGACATCCTCACCGGCCTGGCGCAGCAGCACCAGGGCGGCCGCGCGGGAGGCCTCGGCATCACGCGGGGACGTGCACACCACGCGCAGGCGCTCCTGCCACGGCATCAACGCCTGGTGCGGCATGGCTTCCACAAGCGCCACGGCCGCGGCCCGGTTGGCCCGCCACGGGCGCCAATCCCCACCTCCGGGGCCCGTGCTTTCCAAAGAGCGGATGGCTTCTTCCGGGGTCATGCGGGAATTCGGGTGACGCGGGCGTGCATGGGTGGAGCTTGGGTCCCCTCGACGGTACGGCGCAACGCGCACGGTGTGGGTTGCTGTGGCCGAGGTGGGGGCCTAAGCACGCGGAGCACACCAGAATGTTGCGGAGGCACGTGATGAGCGTAGGACCCATTGCCATCCACCGGGATGGCAGCGCGGCGCACCTTGTGATGGATGATGGCCGGGCCAACGCCCTGGGCACGGCCATGATGGAAGCCATGCTCAAGGCGTTGGATGACGTTCGTGACGCCAACGCGGTGCTGCTCACCGGCCGCACCAAGGTGTTTTGTGGCGGCCTGGACCTGGCCGAGGTGGTCCCCAAGGATCTTCCGACGCTGCGGACGTTTCTGGAGTTGTTCCACCGCACGTTCCGCGCGCTCATTGCGTTTGAACGGCCGCTGGTGGTTGCGGTGTCCGGAAGCGCGGTTGCCGGCGGTGCGGTGCTGCTGTGTTGCGGGGACGTTCGGCTGGGCGCCAAGGACACCGGCGTCACCGGCGTCAATGAAGCGCGGCTTGGCATCCCGTTTCCGGTGAGCGCCTTGGAGGCCGTTCGTTGCGCGCTTGCACCGCCGCAGGCGCATGAGGCGCTTCTGGAAGGGCGCCTCTATCCCAAGGAGGACGCGCGCGCGCTGGGCTTCTACCAGGCGCTCTACCCAGCCGAGGAGCTGCTGGCGCGCGCCCAGGAGCGCTGGAAGGATCTGGCCACCCTGCCCCATCAGGCCACCGGCCCCACCAAACGCGCCCTGCGCGCAGAGCACCTGGCACGCGTGGACCGTGACGGTGGAGCCACCACGGAGGTCTTTGCGCAGGCCTGGAGTTCACCGGTGGCCCAGCAGCGCCTCAATGACGTGCTGAGCAAGTTGCGCAGGTAGCGTCAAGGAACCCCGCCATTGTCCAGGACGCGCAGTTCTGCCTCCAAGGCGCGTTTTTCGTGGATGTTGCCCAGGTCCCAGCGGGTCTCCTTCAACGTGCGTCTTTTGTTTTCCACCGCTTCTGCCAGTGCGGGGACGTTTTGCGCGGTGGCCAGGCACGGGCCCAGGCCTTGGGAGAGCATGCCCGCAGAACGACCGGGAACACCGTCCACGCCCAACGCGCCGCCACCGGCCGCCGCGTCCTGGACCAACGGCAGGTGACCCAGTCCGGCGGCGCACAACGTGAGGCGGTCGGAGATGCCGCTGCCGGCGCCCTCCGCCACGCGGCGCAGGAACACCAGCTCCCGGTCCACGCGGGCGCGCTCCTCGTTGTCTGACCAGGTGCGCAGGTGCTCCCGGCGATCCTTGAGGCCCGCAATACGGTCCTGCAACGTCAACATGGACGGGCTCACCTCTGCCTCCAGCCACACTTCCTGTTGTGGCCGCAGCCATGCCTGTGCTTCGGACCGCGCGCGGCGGAGTTTCTGGTCCACCACGTCACGCGCTTCGTTGTTTGTGTGGCCCATCAGCGTGTTGCGTTGGGCCTCCAACGACGTCACGCGCGCCTCCAGCAGTGTTTGTGGACCCACGCGCAGCTCTTGTTGTTTCACCGCACGCACGTACACCGCGTCCAGCCGCGCGCGCCGCGCCGCAGCCAGCTCCACGTCAAGGCGCGCCATGGCCGTGAGGTCCCCGCGCCGCACGGCCGCGGCGCGTTGCTTGCGCAAGATCAACAAGCGCCGGTCCACCGCGCTGCCCGCCGCATCCAGGTTCCACGCATCCGGGTCGGCGCGGGTGACGTACAACGCCTGGGTGCGCTCCGTTTTTCTCCGGGCCTGCCCCTTCCGGGCGGCGCGCTGCTGCTCCACGTGGGACTGGGAGACCGCGCGCGCATGGTCGCCCGCCAGCTGTGCGTCCTCTTCCACGCCGCGCTCGTAGGCCAGCGCTTCTTCTTCAAACGTGCGCGGAAGCTCAAATTGCGCCTCCTGCGCGGCCAACACGCCCACAATGAGCAACATTCCAACCATGGTGCACCTCCCACCGGGAGGAATTGCAGCCACCGTGCCGTGGCGCGGTACCCTGCGGTGCATGGCCGCTGACCTGGATGTGCTTGGCGTGATGCAACAAGCCGCGCGGTTGCTGCGGGGTGCCCACAAGGTGCCCATTGCCACCGGTGCGGGCATGAGTGCGGACTCGAACATTCCCACCTACCGGGACAAACACGGCCGCTGGCGGGAGTTCACGCCTTTTGTGTCCAAGGGCCTCATCCCCGAGGAGTTTGCCAACCCGCCCGGCTTCCAGACGCGCCCACAACACGCCTGGGCATTCCACGAATGGCTTCGGCGGGTGGTGGCCACCAACGCTCCGCTGACGGCTACCACGTCGTCACCCGGTGGCTGAAAGAAGAGCTGCCCCACAGTTTTGTGCTGACCACCAACGTGGACAGCTACCACGCGCGCGCGGGCGTCCCCGAGGTGCAGCTGTGCGAACGTTACGGTTCACAATGGGAGCTTCAGTGCATCACGCCATGCCGCAAGGAATATTGGCGGGATTCACGCGCGCCGTTGTGTGCGCTGGATGAAGAACGCATGGAAGCAACCAGCTTTCCCACCTGCCCGTATTGCGGCGCGGTGGCGCGCCCGCGGGTGCAAATGAGCCATGACCCGCACTTCCTGGAGAAGGGTCATGACTGGCGGCGCTATGAGCTGTTCCGTGAGGACGGGGAACCAGACGTGTTGCTGGTCATAGGGACCACGCTGTGGTTCTCCTGGCCGGACGGCGTGCCGCAGCCCAGGGTCATCAGCATCAACCCGGACCCCAGGACACATGAACCGTACAAGGACATGCTGGCCATTCCCCTGGGCGCCAAGGACGCGCTCGCCGGGCTGGACTGGATGCTGCGGCAGCTGCCCGGACCCCGCCCCGCGCGTTGATGACGCGTGGCCGGGGTGGGCGGTCTGCTGGTTTTTCAGCGCACCACTTTGAACGCAAACATGGGCTGGTTGGTGGACACAAAGATGCGTGCCCACAACGCCACCAGGCCTTCGGTGGCCCGCGCGTTGGTGAGGTCACCCAGGTCCATGATGTCCTTCCAGCCAAAGGCCTCCTTGAGGAAGCTCACGGCCTTGGCCTTGGCGGCGGCGTCATTGCCACACACAAACATGGTGTGGTCCCCGCCCTGCAGCTTGCCCGGGTCCACCATGAGCCACGCGTTGACGGTGTTGAGCGTCTTGACCACCTTGGCGTTGGGCGCGGCCTTCTGGACCTGTTCGCCCAAAGAGTCCGTGTTGGTCACAAACAGTGACGGCGGCATGCCCTTGGAGAAGTCCAGCGGATTGCTGATGTCCATGAGCACCTTGCCGTCCAGCTCCTTGCCCGCGGCCTTCACCGCATCCAACGTGGCCATGCCATTGGTGGCCACCAGCACCATCTCGGCGCCAGCAGCGGCGTTGGCAAACGTGTCCAGCTTCACTTTGCTGTTGGACTTGTGCCACTCGGAGAACGGCGCGTTGCCCATGCCGTCCTTCTCTGTCTTCTTGAGCGTGGCCGCGGGGTCCCGCGTGCCCACCGTGACTTCATGACCCAGGCTGGCCAGCTTGCCCGCAATGGTCTGCCCCACAACGCCCGTCCCCAGAATGCCAATCTTCATGGTGCTTTCCCCTGTGGTTTGAGGGGTCCGTCCGGACCCCGTTGAGCAAACCCGGCGTGCGTCCTGCTTGCACTTAAGTACCCGGGCCGACTAGTGTTTTAACGCGATACAGACCTGTCTGTATCCGGGCGGGATATAGCAGGAGTTCCACGCGTGTCAAGCACCATGGAAACCGAAGACAAGGCACGGCCGGCGCGCGCGCGCATCCTCAAGACCGCCGCACGTTTGTTCTACGCCAACGGTTTCCACGCCGTGGGGGTGGACACCGTGGTGGCCGAAAGTGGCGTGGCCAAGATGACGCTCTACCGGCACTTCCCCACCAAGGATGACCTGGTGGCGGCGTACCTGGAAGAAGCAGACCGTCAGGTGGTGGCCATCTATGCGCAGGCCACCGCCGGGAAACCGCCTCTGGAACAAATCCACGCCATCCTGGACGTCACCGGAGAAATTGCCCAGAGCCCCGGTTGCGTGGGCTGCAGCTTCCAGGCCTGCGTGAGCGAATTTCCCGACGTGGCGCACCCCGGACGCGTGGTGGCCGAACGCCACAAGAAGGCGCAGGTGGACCAACTCACCGCGCTGGCGCGTGACGCGGGTTTTTCCGACGCTGAAGGCCTGGGCACCGCGTTGCAGCTGGTGGTGGACGGCGCGTGGGTGGCCGCGCGCCGCAACCAGACGCGTGTCTCCGCCGCACAGGTACGCAACGCGGGACGGGCGTTGCTGGCGGGGTGGCCTTCCAACAACCGTGCTTGAGCCCATCTACGGAGCTGCCCAATGAATGTTGATCAGTGGAGAGCGCGCGGCGGATACCACACCATCCACGGTCGCAATATTTTTGCTGTGGACACCGGCACCGGCAGCACCAACGACGACAAACCAACGCTGGTCCTGCTGCACGGCTACCCAACCTCTTCCCACGACTACCACCACGTGCTGCCGGACCTGGCTGCCCGCTACCGGGTCATTGTGCATGACCACCTTGGCTTTGGCCTCTCAGACAAGCCGCAGGACTACTCGTACGCGCTGCACGAACAGACGGACTTTGCGCTGCTGCTGTGGCAACACCTGGGCGTGAAGTCAGCCCACGTGGTGGCGCATGACTACGGCACCAGCGTGGCCACCGAGCTGCTGGCGCGCTGGAACCTTGGGTTCCGGCCCATCCCCCTGAAGTCCATCACGTTGAGCAACGGCAGCGTGCACATTGAGCTGGCCCGGCTGCGCATCATCCAGAAGCTGCTGCGCAACCAGACATTGGGCCCGGTGGTGGCGCGTATGACCAACCAGCGCGTCTTCAACCGCAACATGCGCCAGCTGTGGCATGACCCGGCGGCGCTGACGGAAACAGAGCTCAACGCCATGTGGGAGTTGCTCATCCGCGCGGATGGCAAGACCGTCCTCCCAAAGCTGACCCAGTACCTGCGGGACCGCGTGCTCTACTGGAACCGCTGGGTGGGCGCGCTGCGGCAAAGCCAGCTGCCGCTTGGTTTTTTGTGGGGCGCGGAGGATCCCATCACCGGCCGGGACGTTGCGATGGTGCACCACGCCGAGTCTCCGGGCAGCAAGCTGACCGTGCTGGACAACGTGGGCCACTACCCGATGATTGAGGCGCCCCGCCGCTGGACCGACGCGTTGTTGGAGCAACTGGCCTGAACGTGTTGCCGGGCTCCGGTGCCAAACCGGACGTTGTTGGATCCATGGACGGAACATTGTTCACGGCAGGGGAGCATCCACCGGCAGCGGTGGCACCACAAAATAGACCTCCCGTGTCTCCAGGACGGTGACGCCGTTCCCCCACACAGAAACAGTGGCGCGGAACACTTGCGGCGCTGCGGTGGCCATCACGGTGGTGTTGGTCTTTGGCACCACGCTCCAACACACTGGCGTGCCCGCGCGGACATCCCGGTATTCGTCCGGGTGGCTGTCACCGTTGGTGTCCAGTTGGGTGAGGCCATTGGCGCACTGGGCGGTGCCTTCCTGCCGCGTCTCCACGTGGTCCAGGAATGCGTCCAGCGCATCCACGCTGTCTGTGGCGTCGTCTGCGGGGAGGGCCCCAAGGTCCATGGACGCGCTTGTGGCCAGCGTGCGCAGCCCGTCTTCCACGGCGGTGGCGGCTGCTCCGTCTCCCCCGGCAAAGACCAGCGGCGCATTTCCATTGAACGCGTCCACCGCACCGGTTTCCCGCGCCAGCGTGTTGAGCCCGCTGATGGTGTCCGCGTTGGAGCCGGAGCCATAGACCCCAATGACCTTGGCACCCCGCGCCTGGAGCGCCGCCGTCACCGTGAAGCGGTTGGGGCACACGTAGGTGTCACCGGGGCCCAGGGGCGGCTCGTCCGTCACCAGCACCACCACCGGGAGCACCCCGGGGCGGAAGCACGGGTAGCCAAAGGTCCCCGCGGGGCACCCGGTGCGCGCGGGGGTGGTTGCCAGCGCTGCACACCCAGATGCCGCGCTACCCTGCCCCGTGATGGCCGCCCAGACGCCAAACAGCAGGGGCTCGGTGGTGGGGGTTCCCGTGACGGTGGTGATGCTGAGGGACGCCAGGTTGGGTGCCACCTGGATGTCCAGATGGTGCTGGAAAGGTTCGTTGCCCACGTAACCCACGGCCCCCACACCCGCCTGCAGGTCTGGATTGCACGTGTCCAGACTGCCGGTTCCCACCGGAGGACACCGCAGGCGGTCCAGGACGCCCGCAAAGTTGTCCCGGATGGTGGTGGTCTCCGTGGCCATGGAGCCAGAGCGGTCCAGCACCAGGTAGACGTCCATGGCCTGCACGCTGCTCCGGAACGCCAGCACCTGTCCGGTGGGCGCTGCGGCCTGGTAGGGCACCACAAAAACATGGTCCCCGTTGGCCAGGGGGTTGTCCCCGGCGTCATTGGGGTTGGTTCCTACGGAGACCTCCACAAGATCATCGGCGCCATCACCGTCGGTGTCCGGGTTGGAACCATTGGTCTCGGTGGTGTCCCACGCGCCATTGCAGTTGGCGTCCTCGGCCTGGTCGGTCAGCCCATCACCGTCGCTGTCGCGGTCGGTGACGTCGGGGCGCAGGTCTCCGTCGGTGTCCGGCAGCGGGGTCAGCCCGCCGCTCTCCAGCAGGTCACTGCGGCAATCCCCGTCCGAATCGGTGTCACGCCAGTTCCCATCCCCGTCACCATCCGGGTCGGCGGTGCCCTCGGTGGCGTCAGGAATGGTGTCGTTGTCCGAATCCGGGTCAAGGAGGTCCGGCACGTTGTCCCCATCACTGTCCACGGGGTTGGCCACGTCCGGCCCCTGCTCCACCAGGTCCGGGATGGTGTCTCCGTCGCTGTCTGCCTCCACGCACGTCTGACCGTTTCCGGTGAAGCCCGCGCGGCACACGCATTCAAAGCCGGTGGGCAGGTCACGGCAAACCGCGTTGACGTGGCAGGTGTGGCTCCCATCCACGCATTCATCAACCAGCGGCGCACTGGAACTGTTGGGCGCACTGCTGGACAATGTCACGCTGGCGGATGAGCCCGTCCCGCTGGCGGATGAGCCCGTCATGCTTGCGGATGAACCCGGTGCGCTTGCAGAAGACCCCCCGGTGCTGGAGGTCACCGCAGCGCTGGTGACTCCGCCCGTGGAGCCCGCGGTGGTGCTGGAGGCCGCAGAACTGCCCACCGATGCCGCACTGCTGCCGCTGGAAACACCAGCACCGGATGAGGAACTGGAGCTGTCCTGACCGCCGGGCGTGGTGCCACTGCACCCCGCCAGCACTCCAAGCCACACCAACGCCACCGCTGCGGAACCACGCGCGTTGTTGATCATGGCCAGGAGTGTAGTCCCGCCGCGCGAGGCCGTCTTGCCCGGCGGGCTTCAGGGAGCTTTGGCTGGTGCGGCGCCGGACGTGGGCGCTGCCGCCGCTTCGTCGGTGATGACCTCACCAAAACGCGGGCCCTTGTTCATGACGTGGCACTTGGTGCACGCCTGTTTGATGCTGGTCACCGCCGGTGCGGCCTTTTCGTCCTTGGCGTCCACCAGCGTGGTGGCCTGGTCCAGGGACTGCTGCAACATGCTGATGTTCTCGCTGGGCAGCTTGGCGCGCAGGTGCTCGGCGCGCAGCTCCTCGGAAATCTCCTTCATGACCAGGAGGTGGGCCTTGGCGCGGTCCCAGGCGCTGTCCAACGCCGCAGCCTCGGCGCGCGAATGGTGGTTGAGGAACTCACCCATGCGCACGCGGATTTCCGCCGTCACCAGCTTTTCCTGCTGTTGCGCCGCAGCCACCGCCGGGGGAGGCGGTGCCACCTGCATGCTCCACAACCCCGCCACCGCGCCCACGGCAACCAGCGTTCCCGCAGAACCCAACAGCAGCATCTTGATGTTCTGGTCCAAAGTCTGCCTCCCGCCCCACATCTGGGGGCCAAGGCGCGCCTAGATATTCGGCATTGGCCGCCAGGGGAAGCGTCCCTGGGCAGGTTTCTGCTTCAGCGGCGGCGGCGGACCAGCCACAGCCCCGCCAGGCCCATCAACACCACGCCGGCAGGAAGTTCACCCGGCGCAGCACTTTCGCACCCGCAGTTGTTCACCGGCTCGTCATCTTCGGCGCCAGCACCCGCGCCACCGCGTGCACCACCGTCCCCGCGGGTGATCACGCCGCCGCTGGTGGAGGCCCCACCGCTGCTGCTGCTGGTTCCACCGGGACCTGCGTCCGGCGTGGGACGCGGGTAGCAGTGCGCGCCGGCAGGCGTGGTGTCCGGCTGGCATTCAAAGCCCACCGGGCAATCATCAGACTCACCGTTGAAGTTGCACTCCACCAGGCAGTCCCCGTCCACGCAGCTCTCACCTTCCACGCACGTGTCCGAACGGACCCAACCGCTGCAGCCGGTGGGGAGCACGTCACAACGTTCGGCGGTGCCGTTGGAGGCACAGCGCACGGCGCCGGCGGTGCACGCGTTGGTGCAGCACGCGCCGCCCATGCACACCTGGGGTGCGGCACAGGTGTTGATGGTGCTCCAACCCGGGCAGCCGTTGGCGCCCGCGGCACACTCACGAATGTCATTGCCGTTGCATTCCCGCGCGCCAGGGGTGCACCCCGCCGGGCAGCTGTCACACGCGCCGTTGTTGCAGAACTGCGGCGCCACACAGGTGGACGTGTCCTGCCACGCGGTGCAGCCTTGTCCGTCGGTGGTGCAGGTTTGCACGCCGTTGCCGCTGCAGCGCGTTTGACCGGCGGTGCAGCTGTTGCACGCCCCACAGGTTCCGCCGCCGCACATGGTTCCGCCGGGGCAGGCCTGCCACATCCAGCTGGTGCAGCCGCTGGCATCCGCCACGCACTCGCGCGCGTTGAACGCGTCGGTGCACATGCGGCTTCCGGCCACGCAGGTGGCGGTGCAGCTTTCACACATCCCACTGGCCGCACCGCACAACATCCCAGACGGGCATGACGTCACGCTGCCCCAGCTGGTGCAGCCGTTGGCATCTGCCACGCAGGTGCGCGTGCCGTTGCCCACACATTCAGAGGCGCCGGCGGTGCAGGTGGTGGTGCAGCTCTGGCACGTTCCGTTGGCGCAGGTGGTACCGGGCGCGCAGGTTCCGTTGTTCCAACGCGTGCACCCCTGGGCATCCGCCACGCACGTCTGCAGCTCCCCGCCGGCGCCACACTGCGTGGCCCCCACGGCGCAGGTGGTGTTGCACGCCGCGCAGGTCCCCAACACGCAGCTGTTGCCGGTGTTGCAGGCCTCGTTGTTCCACACGTAGCAGCCCTCACCGCCCAGCTGGCAGATGTTGCGGCTGCCGCCAGACGGCGCGCAGGTGGGGTCTGCCGAGGGATTGCACGCATCCACGCAGCAGTCCCGCGCGGTGGCAATGATTTGCTGAAGCACACTCTCCAGTGCCGCCTGCGTGCTGGCGCTGTACGCCATGGTGGTGCCGCCCGCCGCCGCCACGCCGTTGAGCACCGCGGCGTTGTGGTCCGCGCTCACATCCGCGCCAAAGCCCACCACAAACACCTTGTGGCCGGCGGCAAAAAGGTCGGCCGCGGCCTGTTCGGTGCGGGCGTCATCCAGGCAATATTTCCCGGTGGTGGCGGCGGTGCAGGACGCGGTGCCGCCGGTGCACGTGGGGCCGGAGCGGCAGCTGTTGGGATCCAACGCGAGATTGCAGTTGGGCACACCGTCGGTAATCAGCAACACATGCGCGGGGGCCTGCGCGTTGAGCGCCGCCAGGGAATCCCGCGCGGCCCACAACGTGTCTGCCGTGGGCGTGGCGCCCGCGGGGCTGTTGGTGGAGGAGTTGTACGCGCCGGCAATTTGCGCCGGGGTGGAGCCCACCGCCAGTGACGTCACGCCGGTGGCGCAGGACGCGCTCACGCGGTCACCGGGATACACCATGAGCCCGTAGCGGAAGTCCCCGGAGAACTGGTTGACCACGTCCGGCACCACGGATTGGGCAATGGCCCATTTGCTGGTGCAGTTGGCACCACAGGTGGCGGGGCTGGGGTCTGCCCACATGGAGTTGGACCGGTCCTGCACAATGAGCAGCACCGGCTGTTCTCCGGTGCACCGTGCCGCCATGGCCGTGGCTGGCGCGCCCAGAACGCATGCTCCTGCAAGGATTGTTGTGATGCCCAGGGTCCAACGCGCCAACCGCATGCATGTCCTCCGCAACGTCCCAGGCAACACCTGGAACACCCCCGTCAGGGGTCTTAAGTCATCGGTCGGAGGCTACATGTCGTTGCTAAGCCCACCCCAGACCGGGGGGCGGTCTCTAAGTGGCTGAAAACACAAGGTCAAGCGGGACATGGAACGGGCGTCCAAGATCCGCCGCCATCCACGGCGGCCCTACCGGCACGCCACGCCGCGCAGGCCTTCCCAGGCAGTGCCGGTCACCGTGGTGCCCTTCTGAGGGCCCTTGGTGGTGGTGGTGGTGATGAACTCCGGGCGGGTGCCTGCCAGCAGCCAATGGCCCTTCCAGACCACGCGGGTGGTCCCGTCCCTGGTCAGCGCCACCAAAGGCGCGGAATTGCCGCAGCGGGTCTCCCAGTTGGACCTGAGCGGCTTTCGCCAGCGCCATTGGGGCGCGGTGGAGACAATGGCGTCCCCCCCTTCGGACTCCACCGCGCGCGTCTGCAGGACCACGGCACCGTCGGCGGAGGTGTACTCCCGGCAGCTCGCGCTCTCGCCTGGATCATCCTCCTGCGCCGGCTGGAGGTCCTTGAGTTCCCTCTTGCTGAAACACTCCGCCGCCGCCGCGTCCTTCTCCGTCAACAAGACCAGCTCAAAGCCCGCGGCAAGACGCGCGGGGAGAACCGCGCCATCGGTGGTGTCGTCGGCCGGGTCCAACGCCACGGTGCGGTGACCGCTGGAGTACTCATCACTCCAACACCCCGCAGCCTTGCCCAGCGCCACAGGTTTCACGTCGCCGGCCTCGGTGATCAACACCAGGGAACCCTGCAACGGCGGCGGCAGGAGCGGCGCTGCTGCGTCGGTGCATTCGCCCTCCAACAGCACACGCCCGCCCATCACTTCCAGCACCGGCCCGTCCAACCTCAGTTCCTCAAGCCGTTGGCGCGCCCAGGCAGCGGCAGCCTCATCCTTGGCCTCCGTCATGACGCTGATCATGTGCTGGAACACGTCCACCCGCGTAGGGTCCAGCGCCGCGGCACGTTCAATCCACACGCGCCGCTCCTCCAATGCAGACGCGGCGTTGTAGCGCGCCATGACGTTGTCCAACGTGGGCTTCTCCGCCGACAGCACATTGGACCGCATCCAGCCGCGCCTGCGGCCAAACGCCACCTGCGTCCAGTCCCCCGCCACGGTCAGCACTTTCAACGGCGAGGCAATGGGCACCACCACCACTGCGGCAGCGGCGGGGTCCGGGCCAGCCCGCAGGTTCACGCCGGAGCCCAGCGCGTAAACCGTCTGACCCGGCTGCAGGGTCTCTGCTCCCGTGGCAACGCAGACCATCCACCCCAACGCAACAAGCACCATGGCGCCCCCTGGCCAAAGCCCCAACAGCGTTCAGGGTTGGCAGTCATTCACCGGGTCACAGAACTCATTGGCGTTGCAGGCGCCATTGTCCGGCAGGAACTGGCACCCTGTGCCAACCTGGCCTCCGGTGCCCAGGCAGGCATCCAGCGTGCAGCCAACGGCGTCGTCGCAGGCGGCGTCGTTGAAGCTGGTGCTCGGAACCCCGTTGAGGCAGCTCTCAACCGTACAAGAGAACGCGTCTGCCGCCGGTGTGTTGGTGTTGTCATTCACATTCTGGCAAGTGCCGCCAATGCAAACATCGTCGGTGCAGGGTTGGTTGTCATTGCAATCAACCGCCTGGGTCCCAACGGTGCAGGCTGGGGGAGAACAAGACTCATTTGGCCCGCCGGGCGTGCCGCGGTTGTTGCTCGAGTACACGTTGGTTGGGGTCAGACACCAAGACGCTGCGGCGTCATTGAGCAGCGCGCCGGTCAAGCCAACGTCCAACTGGAAGGAGATGCCGTCGTTGTTGCTGGGGGACCCCACGCCGGGAAGACTCACAGCATCAATGAGGAGCGAGCCCTTGAAGATCTGAATGGTTTCAACCGGGGTCTGATTCAAACCAAAGTTCAAATCAAAGTTGCGCACCAAGCCACCGTTGAGCGCGGGATCCGCGCTCGGGACTCCGAGCAAGAAGCCTCCGGGCGCGATGATCAGCTGCTCGCCACCAACACCACTGGCGGTCAAGGACTGCGTGAACGGTGTGCCGTCCTCTTCCACCAGCGTGAGGCCCGCGGTGCTCACCGCGAACACAGCGCTTGGGTTGGCGATTTCCAGGAACTCGGCGTTGGCATCAAGGAGCGGGCTGCCAACGTCGTCGTGCACCTCGTTGATCACCAGTGCGCCATCCAAGAGCGACGTGGCGGACGCGCGGAAGCCCAGGGTGAAGCCGCCCTGCTGCGTCGCCGCGCCGTTGCCATCAACCATGATCGCGTATGGGCCGGCACCCAGGTTGATGATGCTCATCACAGCATCTTCGGCGGGACCAGCGTCTACATAATACAGTTCGGCGCCCAAGGAGACCTACACTCTCGCCCTCCGCTGCAGGGCGCGCGACTGGCCCC
>Ga0154020_10000572_pt1 | contig 44769 bp, 36 predicted proteins | sample Klosneuvirus_201_FD_109709 | JGI IMG/M metagenome (GOLD analysis project Ga0154020, IMG submission 109709) | Active sludge microbial communities from wastewater, Klosterneuburg, Austria - Klosneuvirus_20160825_MG | ecosystem: Engineered > WWTP > Aerobic digester > Activated sludge | place... | reverse complement strand
GAGTGGCCGGGGCGGGACTCGAACCCGCACGCCTTGCGAGCACAGGCTTCTAAGACCTGCATGTCTACCAATTCCATCACCCGGCCTGGTGGGTGGTCGCGCGAAAAATCGAAGGGCGAGGCACCTGACTCAGTGTGCCTCGCCCTTTTTCGTGAGAGCAGTAGGAATCGAACCTACAACCTGCGGATTAAGAGTCCGATGCTCTACCAATTGAGCTATGCTCCCAGGTTTACTGCCTTTTTCCGACTTCTCAAAGTGCGCGCCCGGGGTGAGTCGAACACCCGACCTGCGGATTCGAAGTCCGATGCTCTATCCAACTGAGCTACGGGCGCCGACCGAGCGTGAAGCGGGCGGAGTAATCCCGTATCCAGCGCCCCGTGTCAAGTCCGTTCGCAATCGCGCCGAGAATAGCCGACCGGGGACAGCCGACCGGGAACGGCGGTCCCCAGCGCCGTCGCCTTTTGCGCCAGAGGCAGGACAGTCAGCGCCGTAACCGGGCGGACTCATGCTGCCGCGGTGCGGCGCTGGCCTTGCACGGCCATTGACCACCATTCTCGCGGCGATCAATACTGTTTCGTCTCAATTTCCTTCGTAGCTCGGTACTTGGTGGACTGGCTTACGCCTCGGGTCGTCGGCATGCGCTGACGGCAAATGAAGAAAGGTCGCTTCTCATGAACCTTGGTTGGGTGCGTGCGCTGAAGGGCGCGGTGTTCGGCGCTGCTGTTCTCGTCATGGTGTCGACGGGCTGCGGTGGCTCCGGCGGGTGCTCGCAGCTTGGTCCGCTGGCCAAGCCCTACCCCAAGGATCAGCTGGTCGAGGGCGGTGTGCAGATGCGCATCACGCCCAACGGCTTCAACAAGCTCAAGCAGGTCCTGCGCGACCTCATCAACCAGCAGTTCGCGGGGGGCATCTGCATCCCGCGCCAGCAGACGTCGATCATCGGCATCGACATCGAGGCCTGCTTCAACGCCAGCTGTGCGGGCGGTGTGCGCGGCTGCCGGGTCACGCCCTCGATCAACAGCCTCAACCTGTCGGTGCCCAACGCGGGCACCCTGGCCATCGACATCAACTTCAACATCGGGACGCGCGCTGCGCCGGTGCTGTTCCCGGTCGGCGCCGACATCCCGATCGTCGGTTTCTCGTCGTGCACGCTCGACCTGTCGCTGGTCAACGCGCGCGTCGGCATCGACCTCGGCTTCTCGATCGACAACGGCGCCAACACCGCGGCCAACCCGGGCACCGGCGAGCTGCGCCTGACCACGCAGAACATCCGCGACCTCAACCTGACCGGCCTGCAGATCGGCGGCTGCGGCATCCTGGGTGACGCCCTCAACGCCTTCGTCGGCCTGATCACCAACGTGCTCAACTCGCAGATCGGGAACTTCCTGACCAACCTGCTGCGCCCGCAGATCGACTCGCTGATCCAGGGCTTCCTGCCCAATCCGCTGGGCGTCGAGGGCACCATGGACATCGGCGCCGCGCTGTCGGGCTTCGCGCCCGGCGCGCAGGGCAAGATGGAGGTCCGCGCGGTCCCCGGCGGCTATGTCGGCCTGCGCAACGGCGGCCTCAGCCTGGGCGTGAACACCTTCCTGAACTCGGACGCCGATCCGATGACGCGCACCGCGGCGCTCGACAGCGAGCCGGCCGAGTGCATCCCGGCGCGCCCGGCGCCCGACCTGATGGCGGTGCCGTGGAGCCTTACCAGGACCCTGCGCCAGACCTTCGCGCTGGCCGAGGCGACCGAGTTCTCGGGCACCGCGGACCCCGCGACCGACTTCGCCATCGGCGTCAGCGAGACCGTGCTCGACCTGGCCGGCCACCACATCTTCGCCTCGGGCGGCATGTGTCTGGCGGTCGGCAGCTCGACCGTCGAGCAGCTCAACGCTGGCACGCTGGGGATCCTGATCCCATCGCTGCTCGAGCTGGCCGACAAGAACGGCAAGGCGCCGCTGCTGCTGGCGCTGCGCCCGATGTTCCCGCTCGACTTCAAGATCGGCCCCGGCACCATGACCGACCCCCACCTGACGGTGAACATCAAGGAGATGGAGGTCGACTTCTACACCTGGATCAACGAGCGCTACGCCCGGACCATGACCCTGGTGCTGACCATGAACGTCGGCCTCAACCTGAACTTCGTCATGGACATGATGGGCAAGCCGGCGCTGGAGCCGATGCTGGTCGGGCTCGACGCCCGCCAGGTCACCGTCAAGGTCATCAACTCGGAGATCCTGGCCGAGGATCCGGCCCAGCTGGAGCGCGTGCTGCCCGACCTGCTGGGCGTCGTGCTGCCGGTGGTCGGTGGTTCGATCAAGCCGTTCGCGCTGCCCGAGATCAGCGGCTTCACGCTGGGTGATCTGCGCCTGTCCAAGGTGACCACGGCACAGGACGACTTCCTGGCCATCTACACCTCGCTGACCCGCGCCGGCACCACGCCGAGCCCGCTGTTGCCCGGCGGCTTCGGTCGCTTCCAGCTGCCGCAGGATCTGACGCCCGACATGGTCGCCTCGATGATCGACACCACCGCGACCGCCAAGGTCGTGGTGCCCGATGGCGTGGCCGGCATCCGCCGCGCCTTCCTCGACAAGGACAAGGCGTCGCGCACCCAGGTGCTGCTCGAGCTCGGCGGCACCGCGTCGGTCCCGGGCGCGCTGGAGTGGCAGGTCCGCGTCGATGGCGGCTTCTGGAAGCCCTACGTGCAGGAGAACGTCACCGTCCTCGACGACACCGCGTTCCTGCTCGAGGGTCACCACAAGGTCGAGGTCCGCGCCCGCGTGCAGGGCACCTGGCAGGTCTATGACCAGTCGCCCACCGTGCTCGACGTCTATGTGGACGCGCGGCCGCCCGCGCTGCCCGAGATGGTCAAGCTGCGCAAGGACAGCCTGGTGTTCGCGGCCGAGGACGTCGCCGCGCGCGACGGCGAGCTGCGCTACCAGGTCAAGGCGGTCGACGGTCGCTGGATGGACGTCGGCACCACCGGGACGCTGACCGTGGGCGACGCCGCCAAGATGGTCGGCGACCAGCCCAAGGTGCTCACGCTGCGCGTCACCGACCCCGCCGGCCACATGGTCGAGGGTGAGGTCGAGGTGCCGCCGGGGGTGGCGTTCCACGGTCGCGCCCCGGCCGGCGCGGGTGGCTGCGGCTGCGACGCCGGTGGGCGCTCGCAGGGCGGCCGCTGGTCGCTGCTGGTGCTGGGCCTGATGGTGGCGGGGCTGATGTACCGCTCACGTCGGCAGGGCTGGGGCGCGCGCGCCCTGGCGCGGGTGCGTCGCATGGGCCCTTTCGTGGTGCTGCTGGGCGTGGTCGTGGCGTCGATGGCGACGCCGGGCTGCAACTGCTCGGGGTCGGAGACCAAGGGCAAGGCCTGCAAGGTCAGCGGCGACTGCCTGACGCTGTCGTGCGGGCCGGAGCAGATCCCGCTCTGCCTCGATGACGCCTGCACCTGCGTCGATGACGTCTTCGTCGGCGAGATCGGCAAGTACAGCGAGGTCAAGATCAGCGGCGAGGGCACCGCGTACGTGGCCGCGTACAACACGTTCCACGGCGACGCCATGTTCGGCAAGAAGTCGGGCGGCGGCCGCGTCACCGACTGGGAGTTCGTGGACGGCGTGCCGACCGTCGACCCCGCGCTGCTGATCCCGGAGAGCAAGGTCCGCGGCGGCAACACCGAGAAGGGTGACGACGTCGGTCGTTACATCGACATGGCGCTGACCCCGACCAACGAGCCGCGCATGTCGTACTACGACGCCACCAATGGCTCGCTGCGCTTCGCCATGCGCGACGGCACCACCTGGTCGACCCACATGGTCGACGACGGCGCCACCACGCTGGAGCAGGGCGGCGAGGACGTCGGCAAGTGGACGTCGATCATCCTGACCGCCGATGGGCGGCCGGGCATCGTCTACGCCGCGCTGGTGGAAGAGGGCGGCGCCAAGCACACCCAGGTGCGCTTCGCGCAGGCCAAGATCCCCAACCCGAAGGCGCGCACCGACTGGGATCTGGTGCTCATCGACGAGCTGCCGGTGACACCGCTGGGCCCGATGGAGAAGCCGCCGGCCGACTTCGAGGACTCGGTGGGCAGCCACATGGACGTGACCATGGGCCCCGAAGGTCCGGTGGTGGCCTACTACGACCGCCACGACGGCGATCTGCGCGTGGCCAGCTGGGATCCGACGGCGCAGCGCTTCAAGGCGCCGGTGGTGGTCGACGATCAGCTGGTGGCGGGCACACCGCCGAGGGCCATCCCCGACCCCGGCGACATCGGCTCCTACCCCAGCGTCTCGGTCGATGCCATGGGCACCATCCACCTGTCCTTCACCGATCTCAACAAGGACAACCTCATGTACACCAACCTCAAGGACAAGAAGCTGGAGATCATCGACGACGGCCTGCGCATCGACGGCAAGACCTCGGATGGCATCGACAAGCCGGTCTTCCACCTGGTCGGTGACGACTCCGGGATCATCATGCAGAACGGGCAGATCTTCGTGGTCTACATGGACGCGACCACGCACGAGCTGAACTACGCCGGTCGCAAGGCGGAGAACCTGTGGCGGCGCAAGACCATCGCCGGCGCCGAGATGCCCTTCAAGGGCGCCTACGGCTGGAGCGCCAGCGTCGACGGCAAGGGCGCCGGCGCCACCCTGTCGAGCTACGTCATCAACAACGCCACCCAGGAGCGCTTCGTCGAGGTGTTCCAGCTCACCCTCACGATCGAGTAGCGCGCTCTCTTCTCACCTTCCCTGCTTTCTCGGTTCTTTTCCCCGCAAATTTTCGAACTCCACCCAGGACGGTTGACCCCAGTCGCCAGCCTTGATGGCGACTGATCCAGCCGGCTGGCGGGCAGGGTAGCCGGCGGCGCCGGACGCTCACGACCCTGGAAGTTCGCGAAACAACCGAGGTTCGCTTCGCGATGAACCTTGGCTTGCTTCGTGCTTTGGCTGCGCTCGAACAACAACCGATAACGCAGGGAGCCAAAGCAATGAAGCGGTCGATTGGATTCGGGGTGGGAGCGGCAGTGCTGAGCGGCGTCATGGCGCTGTCGGGCTGCAGCAGTGAGCTGGCCGAGACCGGTGACAAGCCCGAGCAGGACGAGACCAAGGGCGCTGCCGGCGGCAAGTTCGAGGCCTGGGGCGCGCAGGATGCGCCCGGCCTGTTCAGCTCGACCCTGGAGTACAAGCTCGACGCCCTGCCCATGAACGGCCAGGCGACCAACATCCCGTGGGCCTCCAGCTACTGGCCGGTCTACCAGGACAGCATCAACTACAAGTGGGGCGGCGCGACCAGCGACTCGGCCTCGAAGAAGTACGAGAAGGCGTTCGGCGGCACCGGTGTCGAGGACGCGGTCTCGCGCTACCACGGCATCGACGCCCAGACCAGCCGCAAGGAGTGCAGCGAGACCACCGAGTGCGCCGACCTCAAGGACGGCTCGCAGTGCGCCAAGCGCCCCGGCGCCGCCAAGGGCCGCTGCATCCCGACCTGGTGGGGTATCTGCCACGCCTGGACGCCCGCCTCGATCCTGCTGCCCGAGGCCAAGAACCCGGTCACCAAGAACGGCGTGACCTTCACCGTCAACGACATCAAGGCGCTGGTCACCCTGGTGCACAACAGCACCAACACCAAGTTCGTGTCGCTGCGCTGCAACAAGGACGTGCAGGATCACCTGCCCGACTCCAGCAAGGTGCACTTCGACGAGTACGGTCGCCCCAAGGACACCGACCGCGAGTGCCGCGACACCAACGCCGGCACCTACCACGTGCTGCTGGCGAACTACCTCGGCATCATGAAGCAGGCGTTCGCCGAGGACCGCACCGCGTTCTCGGAGGTCTGGAACCAGCCGCTGCGCGCCTACCGCATCACCCAGAAGAAGGAAGTCACCGGCACCGAGGCCAATCGCCTGGTCGGCGTGACCGCGGTCGGTGGCAGCACGGTGTCGAAGACCGGCACCGTGGCCAAGGACGTGTGGTCGCACCAGGGTAGCTTCCCGGTCGCGGCGAACAGCGCGGTCAAGGTCGTGATGACCGGCACCGGCGACGCCGACCTGCACGTCGCCTTCGGCGCCCAGCCGACCGACGCCTCCTACGCTTGCCGCCCCTACGACTCGGGCAGCGCCGAGACCTGCGACCTGGTCGCGCCGGCGGACGCCACCCAGGTGTTCGTGTCGGTCAAGGGCTACGCGGCGACCTCGAACTTCACGCTCGGCATCACCACGGGCGGCTCGGCGCCGACCACCTACGTGTTCAACAACGCGGCGACCAAGTTCTTCCACATCAAGGCCGAGGTCGACTACATCGGCGAGTCGTCGTCGAGCACCGATGGCAACCTGGGCTCGCGCATCGACGAGTTCACGCACACCGACAACTACGAGTACGTCCTCGAGGTCGACGCCTCGGGCAAGGTCGTCGGCGGTGAGTGGATCGGCACCTCGAAGAGCGCGCACCCGGACTTCCTGTGGCTGCCGCTGAGCGTGCAGGGCACCTCGGTGGCCGGTGGCAAGATCACCTACGCGCAGGTCAAGGCGCTGCTCGACGAGTCGATCGGTGGCAGCGTGCCCCCGGTGACCGGCAGCGAGAAGACCGTGACCGAGACCGGCACCGTGGCCAAGACGGCGTGGAAGCAGTACGGCCCGTTCAACCTGGCCGCCGGCAAGACCCTGACCGCGACCATGACCGGCACCGGCGACGCTGACCTGTACGTCCGCAAGGGCTCGGCCCCGGCGGTCAACGGCTACGACTGCCGCCCCTACCAGGGTGGCTCGGCGGAGAGCTGCTCGATCGTCGGCCCCGCGGTGGTCTACGTCGGCGTCAACGGCTACGCGACGACCTCGACCTTCTCGCTGGTCGTGAAGTACACCGAGGGCTCCGGCACCGTGACCCCGCCGCCCCCGCCCGCGACGTTCGTGCACCTGAACGAGACCGGCAGCGTCGCCCTGGGCGAGCTGAAGAACTACCAGGTCGCGATTCCGGCCGGCAAGAAGGTCATCATCCGCACCACGTCGTCGGTGGACATCGACCTCTACATCCAGATGAACGCGGCGCCGACCACCGCGGCCTACCTGGCGCGTGGCTACACCTCGTCGGGCGCCGAGACCATCACCTACACGGCGACCGAGAGCGGCACCCTGAACATCTCGGTGCACGGCTACAAGGCCGGCGCGTTCACGCTGAAGACGGCTGACAACTAAGCCGACTCGATGAGAAGCAACGAGGGCGGTGGCCGAGAGGTCGCCGCCCTTCGTATTTTCGGCCTCAGTAGCTGTAGATGACGTCCAGCAGCGGGAACAGATCGTGCGACCGGCGGCGCTGGAAGTCGGCGTCGATGGCGTGCTGGTCGCTGTCCCAGTAGGAGGCGCCAGCGACCAGGCGGGTGCGACGCGAGACACGCAGGTCGAGCTCGACGGCGGCGCGGGCGGCGAAGCGGTCGCCGTAGAAGTAGGCGTCGAGCGAGGCGCGCGCGCGCAGCCAGGGCGTCAGGGCGCGGTCGTAATCGACGCCGAGGTTGGCCCGGTAGCCGAACAGGGCGGGCGCGAACAGCAGCTCCAGCGGGGCATAGGTGTCGAGCGGCTCGGGGTCGCCGTCGCCGATGGCCAGGCCGGCGGCGAGGTCGGCGCGCAGCGACAGCACGTGGCGCGCGCCGTGGGAGGCGATGGCGCCCAGGCTGGGCACGATGTACCAGGGGATGGGCGTGCCGTCGGTCGGGAACAGGTAGGTGCGGGTGAACTTCATGGCCGGGGTCGGGAAGCTGAGGCCGTAGACGCCGGTGACGCGCCAGGCCGAGTGGGTGCGGTGGACCAGGCGGGCGGTCACGTGGGGGGCGAGCAGGAAGCCGACCGGGTAGACCTCGAGCTCGAGGCGCTCGGAGACGGCGTGGCGCAGCGGGTGGACGATGCCGATGCTGCCGTGGCCGGGCTCGGCGAGGTCGGCGCTGTCGCGCGCGGGCAGCGGGTCGGCGGCGGCCCAGGCGGCGACGCTGGCCAGCAGCAGCAGGGTGGCGACGGCGCGGGTGCCGGTGCGGGCGGCGCGGGTCATGGCAGCAGCCAGGTGCCGGTGACCGGGGCGTGGTCGCTGAGCAGCATGGGGTCGGAGGTGATGCCGAGGCGGCCGGGCTCCTGCAGGACGTCGGCGTCCTGCCAGCTGCCGCCGCTGGCGAACAGGTAGTCGAGGGTGCGGTTCCAGAACGCCGGCTGGCCGTCGGTGCCGATCTGGTGGCGGCCCAGCACGCTGTGGGTGTAGAGGCGGCGCTGCTCAATCAGGCCGGGGCCGAAGGCGGTCAGCGGAAGCCAGGGCACCCAGCGGTCGAAGAAGACCTGCATGTCCTCGAGGCGGTAGGGCGGCTGCTCGAAGTCGGTGCCGATGGCGCTGGGGTGTTCGTCGGGGAAGTTCTCGAACTTCAGCGCGCCGGGCGGGATGGCGTTGAAGTCGCCGCCGATGACGAAGGGCGTCGTCTCGGCGAGCAGCAGGTTCTGGATCTCGACCAGCTGGCGCGACTTGGTGCCGTCAGTGTCGTAGGCCTCGGTGTGGACCACCAGGGCGGTGATGGGGCGCCCGGCGACGTCGAGCACGGCGCGGCCGACCTGGCGGTGCAGGTCGAAGGTCTCGTGCAGGTAGTCCTGATCGGTGCGCTCGGAGAGCTTGATGCCCTCGATCGAGGTGATGGGGTAGACCGAGAAGATGGCGTTGCCCATGTCGACCCGGCCCAGGCCCTCGGACGGGAGGTAGCGCACCTGCCAGGTCGGCACGTAGCCGACGTGGTTGAAGTGGCTGTGCTCGAGGATGTAGGCCGCCATGTCGACATAGCCGGAGCGCCGCGAGTTGACCTCGATCTCCTCGACCATGAGGACGTCGGGGCGGGTCTCGTCGAGCAGGCGGATGATGTTGTCGAGGTTCTGGATGACGCGCTCGCGCGGCAGCTGCACCAGATCGCCCCAGATGTCGAACCAGAAGTCGGCGCGGGCGGCGCCGAACTTGATGTTCCACGCCATCACCTTCAGGCGATCGGGCGCGGCGGGGGTAGGCGTGCGGTCGGCAGCTGGCTTGGAACGCACCGGGTAGCGGGTCCGGGCGGCGAAGCTCTCGGCCAGCGGTTCGCCGTCGAGCGAGCAGCCCGGGGCGGCCGCCAGCAGGGCCCAGAGGACGATCACGACGCGAGTGAGGGCGCGCACGCCTCGACCATAACGCAGAAGGTGGCTGGGATGCGGCGTGGCTGCTACTCTGCCCGGCAGTGCATCCGCAGCTCCTCAAGTTCACGCTGCCTGGCCTCGGCGTGGTCGAGTTCCCGACCTACATGACGCTGCTGGTGGTCGGCTTCGCGTTCGGGATCTGGCAGCTGTATCGCGAGGGGCTGAAGCTTGGCGTCGATGCCCAGCGCTTCATCGATCTCGGCCTGTGGATGCTGGTTTGGGGGATCCTGGGCTCGCGCCTGCTGGCCGTGGTCGCGGACGGCAAGCTGCACGACTTCGTCAACCTGTGTGTCGATTCCAGGCTGGTGCCAGTCGATCCGCACGAGCCGGAGTCGCGCATCGTCGAGTGCGTGACCCGCGAGGGTGGCTGCGGCGACTTCTTCAAGTGCAACCCGGCCACCGGGCGCTGCTATCCACCCACCGACTGCCTGGCCGCGCTGAAGTTCTGGCAGGGCGGGCTGGCCTACTACGGCGGCTTCCTGGCCGCGGCGGCGTTCGGGCTGTGGTACGCGCGGCGGCACAAGCTGGGCGTCATGCGCACCGCGGACGCGGCGTCGCCGTACATCGCGCTGGGGCTCTACTTCGGGCGCATGGGCTGCTTCTTCAATGGCTGCTGCTTCGGGCAGCGCTCGGACAGCGCGCTGGCGGTGCTGTTCCCGACCAAGCCCGACGGGCCGCGGCTGCCGATGCAGCTGGCCGAGGCCATCGGGGCGCTGGGGATCTTCGTGCTGCTGCTGGCCTGGCGGCGACGGCGACGCGAGCATGGCGAGGTCTTCGCCGGGCTGATGGTGACCTACGGCGTGCTGCGCTTCGTGCTGGAGTTCTGGCGCGACGATCCGCGCGGCGCGGTGGCCGGGCTGTCGACGTCGCAGCTGATCTCGCTGCCGCTGGTGGCGTGGGGTGCGTGGCGGCTATGGGAGTCGCGGGCGCGCGGGCGGGCGCGGGATGCGGCGCCGCCGAGCTCGTCGGCGGCCCCGCCGCCGTCGAGCGAGTCCGCTCCGAGCACGCCCGACGCCCCGGCCACCCCGGCGAGCTGAGCGTGTTTCCCGTCCTGTTCACGGTTGGCGGGGCCTGGGTGTCGAGCTATGGAGCGCTGGGCGCGCTGGGCTTCACGCTGGCGGTCATCATCTCGGTGCGCCAGGCGCGCCGGTCCGGCATCCCGGCGGCGCGCATCATCGATCTCGGCTTCTGGATCCTGGTCGCGGGGCTGATCGGCGGGCGCATCGTCTTCGCCATCACCAACGCCGAGGACTTCGTCGACGTGTGCCGCGACGCCCCCGGCCTCGGCGCCTGCACCAAGGTGCTGCAGGTGTGGCAAGGCGGGCTGGCCTGGTATGGCAGCTTGATCGGCGCGGTGCTGTTCATGGTGTGGTGGCTGAAGCGGCAGAAGCTGGCGGTGCTGCCGGTGATGGACGTCATCGCGCCGGGGGCCGCGCTGGGCCACGCGCTGGGCCGCATCGGCTGCTTCGCGGCGGGCTGCTGCTATGGCCGGGTGGCGGAGCCGGGCACCCCGGGGGCGCTGACGGCGCGCTTCGGACGCGGCTCGCTGGCGCTGCTCGAGGGCCGCCAGGCCGGCTGGGCGACCTTGTGGGAAGACCTCACGCCGCGGCTGTATGCGGTGCAGCTGGGCGAGGCCGCGCTGGAGCTGTGCATGGGCGTGGTGCTGCTGCTCGTGCTGCCGCGCAAGCGCTTCCACGGCCAGGTGGTGGCGACGTGGCTCATGGGCTACGCCCTGGGCCGCGCCGTGCTGGAACATTTCCGTGGTGATCTATCGCGCGGAAGACTTGTCGGCGTGTCCACATCGCAGTGGCTCGCGCTGGCCATGGCCGGCGTGGGCGCGCTGCTCTGGGTCAGGGCGCGTGAGGCAGGCCGAGGGCCCGCGCCAGCCCCGCAGCCTTGAGGCGGCACTCGGCCCACTCCTGGGCGGGGGTGGAGTCGACCACGATGCCGCCGCCGACGCCGAAGCTGAGGCGGCCGGCGGGGCGATCGACGACGGCGGTGCGGATGGCGACCGAGAGCTCGAGGGCGCCGCGGGCGCCGAAGTAGCCGATGGCGCCGGTGTAGACGCCGCGGGATTGGGTCTCCAGCTCGGCAATCAGCTGCATGGCACGGACTTTCGGGGCGCCGGTGATCGAGCCGCACGGGAAGCTGGCGGCCAGCAGGGCGGCGGGGCCGACCTCGGGGCGCAGGGTGCCGGCCACGGTGGAGACCACGTGGTGCAGCGTGGGCAGGGTGACGACGCGGCCGTAGTCCTCGACGTGGACGCTGCCGACCTCGCACACGCGGCCGAGGTCGTTGCGCTCGAGGTCGACGATCATGAGGTGCTCGGCGCGCTCCTTGGGGTCGGCGCGCAGGGCGGCGGCCTCGGCCGCGTCGGCGGCGGTGTCGCCATCGCGGCCGCGCGCGCGGGTGCCCTTGATGGGGCGGGTCTCGACGCGGCGGTGGCCGGCGGCGTCGCGCGGCGACACGCGCAGGAACAGCTCGGGCGAGGTCGACAGGATGGCGCCGCCGCCGTCGAGCGCGAGGTACGCGCCCAGCGGTGGCGCGGCGGCGCGCAAGGCTCGGTACAGCTCGGGGAGCGCGCCCGGGCCGACCTCGGCCTCGAGGCGCGTGGTGTAGTTGACCTGGTAGGCGTCGCCGGCGCGCAGGTACTCCAGCACGCGCTCGACGGCGGCGGCATACGCGGCCTCGGTGACGCCCCATGACAGCGGGCCGACCTGCGGCGCCGACAGCCCCTGCCCTGCTGGCTCCGCCGCTGCCAGGCGCGCCTCCAGCGCGGCGCCCGCCGCCGCCGACCGCGCCAGCACGCGCCGCGTCCCGGTGGCATGGTCGACGCGCAGTACGGCGGGAAACCGGTACACCGCCAGGTCGGGCGTGGCATGCGTGCGCTGCACCATGGGCAGCCGCTCGAAGGCGCGGCCCAGCTCGTAGCCCAGCAGGCCCATCGCCAGCGGCCACGGCCCGCCATCGGCCGCGGCCTGCTCGGCGACCTCGGCGTCGGCCTCGGCCAGCAGCCCATCCAGCCGCGCCAGCGCCGCCGCGACCCCCGCCGCACCGGTGGCGTCGACGTCCTCGATCACCACCGCGGCGTCGGGCTCGCAGGCGAGGAAGCTGTAGCGCCCCAGGCCGCCGTCGTCGCCGGCCGCGCCCGCCCCGGCGCCGTCGAGCAGACACACCGCGCGCGCCCCGCCGCGCTGCAGCCCCGCGGCCAGCGCCACCAGGTCGGCGCTGGCGCTCACGGAGTCTCTCTGGCCTTGGCCGCCTTGGCCGCCTTGGCCGCCTTGGCCTGCTCGCGCGCCTCGGCCGCACGCAGGAACAGCTGGAAGTACTCCACCGCGGAGAACACCGACAGCACCAGAGAGATGTACAGCGTGTAAACACCCACCTGCCCGAAATTCAGCACATAATCGATGCCCAGGATGCGATACGGGAAATAGATCAGGACGAAGCAGATGCCCGCCAGCTGCAGCGCGGTCTTCTGCTTGCCCATCGGCGCGGCCTGGATGACCAGCCCCTCGGCCGCCGCGATGGCGCGCAGCGTGGTCACCCCCAGCTCGCGCGCCAGCAGCACCACGGTGAGCCACGGCGCCACCCGCCCCATGGCCGACAGGTACACCAAGGCGCCCATCACGACGACCTTGTCGGCCAGCGGGTCGAGGAACTTGCCGATCACCGTGACCAGGCCACGCTTGCGCGCGATCCAGCCGTCCAGCGCGTCGGTGATGGCGCACAGGATGAACAGGATGCAGGCGATGAAGCTCTTCTCGCGCGAGCTGTTGTCGATGAACCACAGCACGCCCGGGATCATCACGATGCGCAGCATCGTGAGCAGGTTGGGCAGGGCCCAGAACTCCTCGCGCAGGCCCATGGCAGGTCCCGGCTAGACGGAAGCCGGCTCCTCGACGATGACGATGCCTTCCCCGCTGCACTCGACGAAGAGTGGAGACGGGTCATCGGGGGCGCGCGGCGCCACCCTGGGCACCACCTTGCCCTGCCAGCCCACCAGCGACTGGGCGTCGACATAGAACATCCAGTCGGGCGTGACCTGGATCGACACCGCGGGCCGCGAGGTGTGCACGCAACAGCAGCCGTCGCCACGCAGGTTGAGGAAGCGCAGCCCCGGCCCCGGCACCAGCTCTCCCGGGTTCGCCCCCGGCGTCGCGGTCGCCGCCACGCTGCCCGGGATGCGGCCCGACTCCCAGCGTAGCCCCGACTCGAAGGCATACACCGCGGGCTCGCGCAGGTAGACCACGTCGTCATCCAGCCGCAGCGCCGTGAAGCGGCCGCCGCGGGGCATCGCGATCATGAAGCCCTCGCCGGTGATCTCGTACACCGGGCTGTCGTCCGACCCCAGCGGCTCCTCGCTCAGGCGCCCCTTGCTGCGCCGCAGCGCACCCGAGTAGGTCAGCGCGCCGCCCGACGACACCACGCCATCGGTGCGCGAGATGAGCCGCCCGCTGACGCGCACCACCAGGGCGCCGCCGGCCTGGATCTCGAAGATGTCGCGCGCCAGCTTGGGCATCACCAGGCGCTGGTGCAGGAAGCTGGTCAGCTGCTGCGGGCCGCCCAGGCGCGGACGCTGCTCCAGCGAGTGGCGCGCTGCCGCCGCCACCAGCGCCGCGGTGGTCTCGTCGAGCGTGCTGGGGCCGCCCCAGCGGGCGTCACCCCGGGCCCGCGCGCGCGCCGCCAGCTCGTCGATGTTGGTCAGCGAGCCGCCCGAGGCCTCGATCTTCTCGAAGCCCTCCTCGCGCACGCGGCGCAGCGACTCGTCGGGGCCGGTGGCGCGCGTGGCCTCGCCGTCGAAGGCGACATCGACCGAGCCGTCGGGGGTCAGGTCGGGGCGGTCGACCGCCTGCGCCCCGGCCATCACGGTCTCCATCTCCTGGGCCAGCTCGAGCTGCCCGGCCTCGCGGAAGGCGTCGCGCGCGCGCGCGAAGTCACCCAGCCGGGCGTAGGCCAGCCCGAGGTAGCCCTTGGCGCGGCCGTTGGTCGGCTCCAGCTCGATGGCGCGGTCGAGCTCCATCGCGGCGGCCTCGGTGTTGCCCGCCTTGAGGTAGACCAGGCCGAGGTTCAGGCGCAGCCCGGCGTCGTCGGGGCTGGAATCGACCAGCGTCTTGTAGATCGACCCGGCCTCGTCATAGAGCTCCAGGCGGAAGCAGGCCAGGCCGAGCAGCGCCAGCGCCTTGGGATCGCCGGGGCGCACCACCAGGGCGCGCTCGAACTCGGTCTTGGCCTCGCCGAGGCGCTCGGTCTTGAGCAGCTCGCCGCCACGGCTGAGGTGGGTGAGGTAGCCAGGGTCGGTCATCGTCTCGGGGCCTTGCGGCTGCACGGTCATGGCCGATCTGGCGACGCCGCCGCCTTCGCCTTGAACTTGTAGTACTGCTTGAGCACCATGCGCACGTAGAGCTGGGTGGTGTCGTAGGGCGGGATGCCGCCGTACTTGTCGACCGCGCCCGCGCCGGCATGATAGCCCGCGATGGTCAGCACCAGATCGCCGCCGAAGCGGTTGGCCAGCACGCGCAGGAGCCGCGTCCCGCCCAGGATGTTCTCGCGCGGGTCCCACACGTTCGAGACCCGCATGTCCTTCTCGACCGCGGGGATGAGCTGCATCAGGCCGCGCGCGTTGGCCGACGACACCACGCGCGGGTCGTAGTCGCTCTCGACCTTGATGACGGCGCGGATCAGCGGCTCGGGGATCTGGTACAGCGCCGAGGCCTCGCGGATGTGCGCGTCATACCTACTGAAACGCTCGGGCGAATTGTCCGTGGACGGCACCACGTCGCAGCGCGGGCACTTGCCGCGCTTGGCGGCGGCCTTCTCGGGCGCGCCCGACGACAGCGTCTGCCAGCGCTTGTCGGCCTTGCCGGGCGCCACGTTGGTGACGTGGACGACGCCGTCGGCATCGGTGTAGGCCCAGACGTCCGCACGCGCGATCGGCGCTGCCAGCGCCAGCAGGACGAGCGAGAAGGGCAGCAGACGGCGCATCGGCCGGATGTTAGCAACCCCCGCCGCCGCACGCAAAAAAGCCCACGGCACCCCTGCCCGCCGGCCGGCATCCATTCCACGCCGCCACACCCCTTTGCGGTAGGTTCCCCCCCATGGCCGACTTCAGCGAGACCGACTACCTCGTCATTGGCTCCGGGCTGGCGGGGCTGTACTTCGCCCTGCACGCCAGCGAGCACGGCAGCGTCACCATCATCACCAAGAAGGCGCCGCGCGACGCCAACACCAACTATGCCCAGGGTGGCATCGCGGCCGTGCTGGGGACCGACGACAGCTTCGAGTCCCACGTCGAGGACACCCTGCGTGTCGGCGAAGGGCTGTGCAAGCGGGACATCGTCGAGCTGACCGTGCGCGAGGCCCCGGCGCACATCCACAAGCTGGCCGAGCTGGGCGCCGAGTTCGGCCGCGCCGACGACGGCAAGTTCGCGCTCGGACGCGAGGGCGGCCACTCGGCACGGCGCATCGTGCACGCCAAGGATCTGACCGGCGCCGAGGTCGAGCGCGCCCTGCTGGCCGCCGTGATGGCCAAGGGCGACCGCATCCGCATCCTGCCCGACCACATGGCGGTCGACCTGTTGTCGACCGCGAAGTATGGCGGTCCCAACGCCTGTTTCGGCGCCTTCGTGCTCGACCGTCACACCAACCAGGTCGAGACCATCGTGGCGCGCGCCACCGTGCTGGCCTCGGGCGGCTCGGGCAAGGTCTACCTCTATACGACCAACCCCGACGTCGCGACCGGCGACGGGGTCGCGCTGGCCTACCGCATCGGGGCCCAGGTCGCGAACATGGAGTTCATGCAGTTTCACCCCACCGCGCTGTACCACCCGCTGGCCAAGTCGTTCCTGATCTCGGAGGCGCTGCGCGGCGAGGGCGGCGTGCTCAAGCTGCGCGACGGCTCCACCTTCATGGAGCGCTACCACGAGATGAAGTCGCTGGCCCCGCGTGACGTGGTCGCGCGCGCCATCGACAACGAGCTCAAGCGCACCGGCGATGACAGCGTCTTCCTCGACATGACGCACCACAGCCGCGACTTCCTCGTCGATCACTTCCCCAACATCTACCAGCGCTGCAAGGAGCTGGGCATCGACATGGCGAGCCAGCCCATCCCGGTGGTGCCCGCGGCGCACTACCAGTGCGGGGGGATCGTGACCGACTCCAACGGGCAGACCACGATCCGCAACCTGTGGGCGGCCGGCGAGGTCGCGGCGCCCGGGCTGCACGGGGCCTGTCGTCTGGCCTCCAACTCGCTGCTCGGCGCCATGGTGTTCGCCAAGCGCGCCGCCGACGCCGTGAAAGATGCCCCCAAGGTGGCGCCGCCGGCCTTCGCGCAGTGGAGCAAGGACGCCGCCACCGACTCCGACGACGCCATCGTGGTCAGCCAGAACTGGGACGAGATCCGCCGCATGATGTGGAGCTATGTGGGGATCGTGCGCAGCGACAAGCGCCTGGAGCGCGCGCGCCGCCGCATCGAGCTCATCCGCGAGGAGATCCGCGAGTATTACTGGAACTTCTCGATCACGCCGGATCTGCTCGAACTGCGCAACATCGCCATCGTGGCGCACCTCATCATCGAGAGCGCGCGCCGCCGCAAGGAGAGCCGCGGCCTGCACTACAACCTCGACTATCCCTACAAGGATGACCGCTACCTCAAGGACACCGTCCTGATGCGCGGCAACGGCCCCACCATCTAGTCGCCACCCACCAACCCACCGACCCAACTTGCAGCTCGACCTCTCCATCGTCATACCGGCGCGCGACAGCGCGGCGACCATCGCGCGCGCGGTCGGAGGCGCGCTGCGGCTGAGCGCGGACGTCGTCGTGGTCGACACTGGCTCCAGCGACGACACCGCCGCGCTGGCCGCCGACGCGGGGGCGCGCGTGGTCAGCCTGGCGCCCGAGGCCTTCAGCTTCGCCGCGGCCCGCAACGCTGGCGCCGAGGCCGCGCGCGGCGCCTGGCTGCTGCACCTCGACAGCGACGAGACCCTGGCGCCCGGCTATCTGCCCGCCATCCAGCGCGCCATCGCGGCGCGCGACTTCGACGTCCACGACCTGCCGCAGGGCAACCTGCGCGCCGACGGCACCAGGTCGCTGGTCACCCAGCGGCGCCTGTACCGCAACGGCGCCGGCTTGCACTGGGTCGGCCTGACCTACGAGTGGGTCTACCCGCTGGTCCCGGCGGGCACGCTGGACGTCATCATCGACAACGACAACCACGCCGGGCAGATCAGCGACCAGGCGCGCGCCCAGCGCACCGACCTCATGACCACCGAGGTGCTGGCCCTGCTGCACGCCGACCTGGCCGCACAGGTTGATCTCGGCCAGTTCATCTCGCGCTGTCGCCACCTCAGCTTGCACGGCCGGGCGCTGTTCGACACCACGGGGCTGGCGCAGCGCGCCGGCGAGGCGTTCCAGCGCTTCTGCCAGCAGGGTGAGACCTCGGATCAGCCCCGCCTCGAGCTGGCGCGCCTGCACGAGCTGCGCGGCGACCCGGCGCGGGCGCTGGTGCTGTACACCGGGCTGCCGCCGGCTGCCGCGTCGCCGACCTACCTGGCCCACCAGGCCGCCTGCATCTTCGCGGTCACCCGCGACGTCGAGGCCGCGCTGGCCGCGATCGACGCCGCCCTCGCGCGCTGCCCGTGCGCCGTCTTCCTGCTCACCAGGGGCTCCATCCTCGGTGTCGCCGGCCGCCACAAGGAGGCCGCCGCGGCCGTGGTCGAGGCGCTGCGGCACCTGCCCGCGCTGCGCCACTACACGCTGGGTCCGCCGGGCTGACGACGCGCTGCCTCGCTGCCTACTCGATGACGACGCCGAGCTTGCCGGTCTGCAGGACGGCGCCCGCGGGGTCGGACGGCACGGCGGCGATCAGCGACAGCACGCAGCCCACGCTGTAGCTGCCCGGGACGATGGTCACCGGCCCGGCCGCCCCCTGGGCGCCGACCACGGTCTCGATGCGCAGGTCGTAGGTGTAGCTGCCGCGCGCCGGGATGGTGATGGTGCTGGCCGCGACCTCGGTCGCGGGATCCTGGGCCACGTCGCCCATGGTGACCCCGGCCACCGCGAGGTAGCCCAGGCGCCGCTCGGCGCCCTTGCCGTTGGTCTTGATGCGCGAGGGCGGCGCGACCTGACCGATGGGCCAGCCGCCGTCGTTGCTCAGCGAGTAGGTCAGGAGATCATACGGATTCTTGAGGCTGACGGGCGCGTCGGACCCGTTGCCGAGCCGCAGCCGCAGCGCGATGGCGCCCGCGCTGGCGGGCTGGCGGGCGGCGACCTCGAGCACGGCGGTGACGCCCTGCAGCGGTGGCGGCAGTCGCTCATTCTCGAGCAGCACGAAGTCGAGGCGTTCCACGGTGGTCCCTTCTCGCTGGCGGCCCTGCGCTTCGGCGCCGCTGGCGCTGCGGGCTGGCGGCCGGCCCGGGCCCCCGCAGCCTGCCACGAAAACCGCCACAGCGGTCGCCCGCAGCCACGACCACGGTGCGCGCACGGGCTACACGTACTCGGGCAACGCCGGGGTCTGGGCCTTGGCCCACTCATTGATGGACTTGATCTTGGGATCCACGACGGCGTGCTCCGCCGCGGGGGTCAGCACGTTGTGGTCGCCGGTGATCAGGGTGACGTACTTGGCGTCCCAGATGTCGCGACACTCGCCCACCGCGGTGACATACGCCGGCTGCGCCTTGATCGCGGCCTCCGCGGTCGCCTCCGAGTTGATGGTGGCCGACTCCGCCACCTTGAGGGGCGTGAACTTGGCCGCCAGCGTGGCCTCGACCGCGGCCAGCGCGGGCTTGAGCCGCGACTCGTGGACCGACTCGTGCGCGTCGACCGCCTTGAGCATGTACCACTCGAGGTCGGGCCCGTCGCCCAGCGAGTCGAGGTCCTTGGCCATCTTCATGTAGTTGGCCGCGCTGGGCGCGCCGGCCTCCTTGACCCCCGGCACCAGGGTCACGATCTTGGAGTACTGGCCGAAGAAATCGACTGTCTTGACCTTGTACTCGGTGCCCGCCTTCTCCACGTGCAGGTTCGGCTTGACCACCTCGGTGTCACACCAGCCCCAGTAGCCACCGCCGGCCATGGCCGCCAGCGCGTTGGGCCCGCCGCCCATGATCTGGCTGGTGGCGACCATCATCTTGCGCGGGTCGACCTGCGACGCCGGCTTGGCCTCCGACGGCGAGAGCATGCCGACACTCGAGGTCGCCACCGGGTCGGCGCCGAACTGGATGTCGATGCCCGGCGACGACGGCTTGCCCTGCGGCGACGGCCCCGAGCGCGCGCTGAAGCCCGACGCTGGAGCGACCGGGGCCGCCCCGCTGGTCGCCTCACTGTACGAGCCGCGCGAGCCTTCGTCCGGCCCACGCTGGGCCCCGCCCGCCAGGGTGTCGGTCAAGCTCCGGCGCCCCGGCCAGGGCGCGACGCTCTCGCTGGCGCCCTCCGAGTCATACTCCTGGTGCTTGGATCGCAGCGTGCGGCCGTAGTCGTCGTCCTTGTTCGCCATGCCTCCCCCGAACCTCCAGGCTAACAAAATCGGCGCAGGAAGACGATGGCGCCGGCTACACCGGGTCGCGACGCATGAACATCATCTGGGTCGCGAAGGCGATCAGGCGGCCCTCGTCCGACCAGATCTCCAGCTCCGCGGTGGCCACGCCGCGGCGCGCCTGCCGGCTGTAGGCCGCGCACAGCAGCCATTCGCAGCTGGTGTCCTCGAGGAAGTGCACCGTCAGGTCGAGGCTGGGATAGTAGTAGCCCGCCTTGGGCCCGAGGTGGCTGGCCATCGACGGCGGCATGGTGTCGGCGATGGGCGGCAGCGCCATCAGGTCGAGCTTGCCGGCCGCATCCAGCTGCGGCACGCGGTAGCGAAACCAGCGCGCGAAGCGGGCCTCACCGGCCTCCCAGCCGGGCTCCCAGAAGCGCGGGCCCTGGGCCAGCCGCATGTCGAAGTTGCCGAAGAAGGGCCAGCGCCGCCCCGAGCGGCCGATCTCCTCGATCACGGGCGCGACGTCGTGGCGGGGCAGCGCGGGCGGCGTGGCCGGCATCACGTGCGGCCCCGAGCGCTCACGCGCGAAGGTCGCCGACACCTCCAGCCCGGGCCCCGGCAGCGTGGTCGACGACAGCGCCGCGCGCAGCTGCGCCGCCGCGCCGCCCTTGCGCAGGACCTCGACGCGGATCTCCAGCGGCCCCACCGGCACCGGCGAGCAGAACAGCGTGGTCGCCGACACCGGGCGCAGCGCGGGATCGCCGAGCTCGGCCGCCATGGCGCGCATCGCGATGGTCATCAGGACGCCGCCCGACGGGCTGACGAAGTTCCAGTGCTCGGGCAGCTCCGCGGTGTACCAGCCCGGCGCGACCTCGAGCCGCCTCACCGCCGTGTCCTTGGCCAGATCTGCTGGGGTCGCCCTGCCGGGCTTGGCGTCGCTCACGAGCGTCAGCCTACCGCATCACGACGTCGCCGGTGTCAGCGGAAGAAGCCCTTCAGCCCCTTGGAGTACGAGAAGCCCAGCGACGCCATCACCGCGTGCGAGCGCTCGTTGCCGCTGCGCGGCTCGAGCTCGAACAGATCGACGTCATAGCGCAGGTCGGCGATGACGTGCAGGTCGGCGGTGCGCATGAAGACCGCGCCGACGCCGGCGTACGCGCCCATGCCGCTCTCGGCGTCGCTGTCGCCAGCCTCGACCACGGCCAGGAAGCGATAGCCGAAGCCGCCGCCGAAGAACCAGCCGGTGTCGGCCTCCTTGTCGGGGAAGATGCGCGCGCCGATGCCGACGCCCAGACGGGCGAAGTCGACGTCGTTGCTGCCCGGCGTCCAGTCCACGTCGACCTCGACGATGGGCGCGAACGAGCCCAGCTCGTACAGCGAGAACAGCCCGATGTGGGCGAACGGCCCGGCGCCGCCAAAGCTGCTCGCCATCGGCATGCCGCCGCCCAGCCGTAGGCCGCTGGTCAGCAGCGCCTTGCGCCGGCGCGGCTCCTTGGCCTCCTCCTCGGTCACGGTCGACACCGTGATGGTGTCGCCGATGGCCTGGCCGGTCGCGACCGCGGTGGCCACACGCACCGACAGCGGGTCGAGATCCTCGGGGTTGGCGGCGCTGACCCGGTCGGCCAGCAGCACGCGGCCGGTCTGGTCGGCCACGGTGACGCGGATGATGACCTTGCCGCCCAGCTTCGACATCGAGAAGGCGACGCCGAGCTGGGCCTGGGTCTGCTGCGCGACCATGGCGGCACAGCCGGCATCACCGCAGACCTCGGGCGGCGTCAGGCTGGTCGCCACGACGGCGAAGTTGGGCCGCCTGGCGATCTCGCCGCGCACCAGGTCGGCGAAGGCGTCCGCGGTCGGCTGGTCGAGGCCGATGGTCGCCGGACGCGTCACCACCAGGGTCGTGCGTGCGTCCTGGGCCTCGGCCACCCCGGCCATTCCTGCGCAAACCGCCACAACGACAATCCAATTTCGCATCGAAACCACCCACCGGGGATGTCCAGCCCCCGCCATGACACCTCTCCAGGAGCAACCGACGGGCCGATGTTGTCAAGCCAGCCTTCGCCGGGTTGTGCCGTTCAGGGCGTCAGATCCTCGACAATCGCGCAACCTTCGACGCCCACGCAGGTCGTGAGGTCAGCGTGTGCCCACATCGACGTCTATCCAGCCGACTATGGCGGGACCACCCTGGTCTGGCGCACCTCCCCTACCAGTTTGCCGCGCACCCGGCTGCAAGCGTAGTCAACCTTGCCAGAACAGACGCGGGTGATCGCAAGCAGCGCTGGCACCGCTCTCGCAATGGAGGTCAATCGCGAGCGGCGAGGGTCGGGCGGTTCCGACCAGCTCTGCAGCGCTCGACCGAAGACGGTGCCGCGTGGTGGTTCGCGGCAGCCAAAGGGGATTGCCATGTCGCGCTCACTCCAGTTCGTTCTCGTTGCCTTCCTGGTCGCGGGTGCTCGCAGCGCGAGCGCCGACACCGTCCCCGCTGGCTGCACCATCGGCGTTGACTCGTGCAACCCGGACGTCGCGTTGTCGTGCGACGACGGCGAGCCGAGCACCATCGACAGCTGCAACTTCGAAGGCGTGTGCTTCCACTGTGACGCGCCCACCCGCGAACCGTCGGTCCCCGCCATCGATCCGACCGCGGAGTGCGGGAGTGATGCCGAGTGTGACGACGGAAACCCCTGCACCGCCGACTACTGCGACGGCCAGTGCTACCACGAGGCGCTGAGCGGCATCTCGTGCGACGACGTCTACTTCTGCAGCCTCGGCGACATGTGCAACCTCGGCGTGTGCGAGCCGGGCGCGCGCGCCACCTGCCCCGCCGCGGGCACCACCTGCGCGCCGCTGGTGTGCTCGGAGATGGACCGCATGTGCCTCAACGCGCCCGCCGACGAGGGTGTGGCGTGTGACGACGGCGACAGCTGCACCGCGGCGGATCGCTGCGACGGCACTGGCGGCTGCGGCGGCCATCGGCTGCCGGTGTGCCGCGGCGGCCAGGGCCCCACGGAGGGCATCGTCGAGATGAGCAATCAGACGCTTCTCCCCATGGTCAGCGCGCAGCCTGACCGCCCCGGCGACATCGAGCAGGTCGCTCAGGTCGAGCAGTTTGGCGCGGTCTACGGCTCGCCCGACCGAGTGGCCGGCTGCGACACCGGCGCCGGCAAGCGCACCCCGATGGCCGGCGTGGCCCTGGTCCTGGGCGCCCTCGCCATCATCATCCTCAAGCGCCGCGCGGCGACCGCCCGCCGCTAGCGACGCCCGCGGCCTCCACCAGGCAGCATGCTCCCCCCTGCCGCAAAAAGCGGCCGGGGGGTTCGCATTTTCGGGCTAGCGTGCGCTGCCAGCGGCGTCGACCACGCCGCGGATGCGCTCCAGCGCCAGCTCGAGCTTGGCCATCGCGGGGCCGAACGAGAAGCGCAGGTGGCGCCGGAAGCGCGACGCGCGGTCGCCGCGCCGCTTGCCCGGGTTGACGTCGAAGAAGTCGCCCGGGACCGTGATGACCTTGGCGTCGAGCGCGGCGCGGAAGAAGCTCATGCCGTCGTTGATGCTGGGCGGCAGGTGCTGCGCCGAGGCCCACACGTAGAAGGTGCCCTCGGGCGGCAGGTCGACGGTGAAGCCGACGTCGCGCAGCCCGTTGAGCATGCGCGCGCGCTTCTTGCCGAACTCGGCGTGGATGGCCGCGGTCTCGGCCAGCGTCGACTCGGCGCCGAGCAGGTCGATGGCGGCGCGCTGCAGCGGGCGCGAGCCGCCGCCGTCGAGGAACGACCCCGCCGAGGTCACCGCCTCGATGACCTTCTTGGGCCCGATGGTCCAGGTCATGCGCCAGCCCGGGTAGCGCCAGTTCTTGGTCAGGCCGTCGAGGATGACGACGGGGTCGCGGTCGACGTCCTCGACATAGCGCGCCGCGGTCGAGATCCCGCCCTGCGCCGCCAGATCCGGGCGCCAGACATAGTGCGAGTAGAACTCGTCGAGGATCAGCGCACAGTCGAGCTCGCGCGCGCAGGCGACCCAGTCCGACAGCTCCTGGCCGCCGACCACCTTGCCGGTCGGGTTGGACGGGTTCGACAGCAGCACGGCGCCGAGGCCGCGACCCAGGATCTCGCGGCGCAGATCGGCCGACGAGAAGGCATAGCCGCGCTCGCTCTCGAGCAGGATGGGGATGGGCGAGAACAGCCTGAAGACGTCGAGCAGCTCTTCGTAGGCGGTGTAGTCGGGCAGGAAGTGGCCCAGGTTGATGTGGCCCAGCGAGGCCGCGACGCGGGTCAGCGCGGTGCGCCCGCCGCCCGACACCGAGACGTTCTCGGCGCTGTACTGCGACGGCATGCCGCGCCGGAACAGCTGGTTGTAGAGCGACGCGATGGTCTCGCGCAGCTCGCCGATGCCGGGCACCGGGGCGTACTCCTGATCCGCGGGATCGATGGTGAGCACCGAGTGGCGCGGCGGCGCGCCGGGCAGCTCCTCGGCCTCGGGCATGCCCTGGCCGAGGTTGCACCAGTCGGCGGCGACGGGATCGAAGCCGCGGCGCCGGGCCTCGGTGGTGACGAAGATGACGCCGGTGCGGGGGACCTCGCGAAACGCGGTGAAGGTGGGCTCGGACATGACGGGCCCCACCCTACCCGAAACCCCGACCGCTGGCGCGGCGCTCGCGGGCCGGTGCAATTCCTGCGCGTCCGCGGGGCGATCGCGAAGCTTGTGCGCCGGTGACGTCGCGGTTTCGCGGCTCTGGCGCACCTGCGGTGGCTCGGGCGTTGCACCACCTTCGAGCATGGAGAGGCCCAATCCCAGCCCCAGCCCTGGTCCGCCGCCGAAGCCGGCGCCGCCACCCACCGGGTGGCCGCGGACCACGCAGCTCGGCATCGGGCTGCTGGCGCTGGTCATGCTGGGGCTGTGGCTCTGGCGCGCCGCCATCGGGGGCAGCGAGAGCCGCACCACCGTCGACTACTCGCAGATGTACAGCTGGGTCGAGGCCGGCAAGGTCAAGTCGGTGGTCATCGACGGTCAGACCATGACCGGCACGCTGAGCGCCGCCGAGACCGTGAACGGCAAGCCGCTGACGGAGTTTCGCACCGCGCTGCCGGGCACCGGGGACGACGACAAGCTGCTGCCGCTGCTGCGCGACAAGCACGTCGCCATCCGCGCCAGCACGACGAAGTCGTCGGTGCTGGGGCAGCTGGTCATCGCGCTGCTGCCCTGGGTGCTGATGGTGGCGCTGTGGGTCTGGCTGGCGCGGCGCGGCAAGAAGATGCTCGGCAGCGGCAGCGCGCTGGGCATGCTCAAGTCCAAGAGCCGCAAGTACGAGCGCGCGCTGCACGTGGCGGTGACCTTCGACGACGTCGCCGGGCTGCAGTCGGCCAAGCGCGACCTCGAGGAGATCGTGCAGTTCCTGAAGCAGCCCGAGCGCTTCCGGCGCCTGGGCGGCAAGGTGCCGCGCGGCGTGCTGCTGATCGGGCCACCGGGCACTGGCAAGACGCTGCTGGCGCGCGCCGTCGCCGGCGAGTCGGGCGTGCCGTTCTACAGCATCAGCGCGTCCGAGTTCATCGAGATGTTCGTCGGCGTCGGCGCCGCACGCGTGCGCGAGCTGTTCGAGGAGGCCAAGCAGCATGCCCCCGCCATCATCTTCATCGACGAGATCGACGCCGTGGGGCGCTCGCGCGGGGCTGGCCTGGGCGGCGGCCATGACGAGCGCGAGCAGACCCTGAACCAGCTGCTGTTCGAGATGGACGGCTTCGATCGCAACGATCTGCTGGTGGTGCTGGCGGCGACCAACCGGCCCGACGTGCTCGACTCGGCGCTGCTGCGCCCGGGGCGCTTCGATCGGCGCGTGCTGGTCGACCGCCCCGAGCTGGCCGCGCGCGTCGCCATCCTGGGCGTGCACACCCGGGGCAAGCCGCTGGCCGGGGACGTCGATCTGACCGCGCTGGCGCGCACCACGCCGGGCTTCTCGGGCGCTGACCTCGCCAACCTGGTCAACGAGGCCGCGCTGACCGCGACCCGGCGCGGCGCCGAGGCGCTGGCGGCGGCCGACTTCATGGCCGCCTACGACAAGATCGTGCTCGGCGATCCGCGCGAGGCCAAGCTCGACGCCCGCGAGAAGGCGCGCGTGGCGCTGCACGAGAGCGGCCACGCCGTGGTGGCGCAGTTCTCGCCCGACGCCGAGCCGCTGCAGCGCATCACCATCATCCCGCGCGGCATGGCCCTGGGCGTCACCCAGCAGACCCCGGCCGAGGATCGCCACCTCATCACCCGCCCCGAGCTGGAGACCCGCCTGCGCGTGCTGATGGGCGGCCTGGCCGCCGAGAAGCTGCGCCTGGGCAACACGTCGACCGGCGCCGAGAACGACCTGCGCGAGGCCACCCAGCTGGCCACCAACATGGTGGCGCACTACGGCATGAGCGACGCCCTGGGCCCGGTCTACGTCGAGCACCAGGAGGAGCACGCCTTCCTGGGCCAGCGCATCGCCACCGGCGGCGGCGCCAGCGACGCCACCATCCACGCCGTCGAGGTCGAGGCGCGCGCGCTGCTGACGCGGGCGGCGGCCCAGGCCGGCGAGCTCATCGCGGGGCACGCCGACGCCCTCGACCGCGTGGTCGCGGCGCTGCTCGACAAGGAGACCCTGGAGCGCGCCGAGCTGGCGGTGCTGCTGGCCGAGCCGGTGCGCCCCGCGGTGACCGGGCCACCCGCGCTGGCGGTCTCGAGGTGAGCGCGCCGGGCGGCGAGCCACGCGACGGACCAGCCGCCGAGCCGCCCGATCTGCCTGACCTGGTCGTGCTGTCGGATCTGCACCTCGGCCTGGGTGAAAACCCGGCCAGCGGCCGCTTCCACCGCCTGGAGGCCTTCTTCTACGACGACGACTTCGCCTCCTTCGCCAGCTGGCTGTGCACCGACGCCGCGCGCAGCGGGCGCCAGCTGCGCATGATCTTCGCGGGGGACAGCCTCGACTTCCTGCGCGTCGAGCGCAGCGTGGCCCTGCCCAGCGAGGGCCCTGGCCTTGCGCACGCCGCCGCGCTGGCGCGCGCCATCCTGGCTGGCCACCCCGGCGTGGTGCGCGGCCTGGCCGAGCTGCTGGCCGCCGGGCACGAGGTCGTGCTGCTCCCGGGCAACCACGATCTCGAGCTGCAACGCGACGATGTCCGCACCGAGCTGCGCCAGGCGCTGGCCGCGGCCCTGGCTGTGCGCGGCCTCGACGACGCCGCACAGGTGCAGGCGCTGGCGCGGCTCACCTTCGCGAACTGGTTTCACCACGAGCCGGGCCGGATCTGGATCGAGCACGGCTCGCAGTACGATCCAGAGGGCGCCTTCCGCTATCTGTTGCGTGGCCCGGCCGGCGGCAACGCCAGCGCCAGCGAGGAGAGCCGCGACCTGCCGCTGGGGAACTTCTTCCAGCGCCACTTCTACAACGCCTTCGGATCGCTGGCCTCGGTGGTGCCCGCGACGCCCAACGCCAACCGCGGCTACCTGCGCTGGCTGATGATGCACCGGCCGCGCACGCTGGTGCAGGTGCTGTATCGCCAGCTGCCCCTGGCGGTGCGCCTGATCTGGCGCTTCGCCCGCGTCGCCGCGCAGGCCCCGCCAGCGGCGCTGTCGCGCGCGCACGCCACCGGCCTGACTGCCGAGATCGCGGCCAGCCCGCTGGGCGAACGCCTGCGTGACGTCGATGCCTTGAAGCAAGTCGGCGATCTGCATGACGCCGCCTGGCGCGTCGGCCGTCAGCTGGTGCGCGCCGGCCTGTTCGCGCTGCTGATCTCCCTCGTGGTGCTGGGCACCTTCTCGGCCGGCAACCTGGCCATTGCCTCGATGCGCACCGGACTGTGGCCCAAGGCGCTGCTCTCGATCAGCCTGACCCTGGTGCTGCTGCTGCTGGGCGCGGTCGGCCTGGTGCTGGTGCTGCTCCGGCCCGCGCCGCCACCGCTGCCCGGCCTCGCCGACGCCGCCAAGCAGATCGCGCGCCTGGCCGGCGTCCCCCTGGTGGTCTTCGGCCACACCCACGCCGAGGACGTGCACGCGCTGCCCGCGGGCTGGTACTTCAACACCGGCACCTGGATCGCAGTCTTCCTCGACGGCGAGCTGTCCCCCCGCAGCCGCGTGCAATGCAGCTTCCTGCGCGTCGAGGGCACGCGCGCCCGCCTGATGCGCTGGAGCCCCGACCGCGGCCGCGCGCTACCGGTGGCGCTGCTCGAGGACTGACGGCGGGGTCGTCGAGCGGTAGCGACGGCCGGGCCGCTCCGTGATGATCACCGGCCCAGGGATCGACGTCGGCGGTGCCACACCCCGTCGATGTGCACCTGCCCGCGCCCGAGCTCCTGCAGCGCCTCGATCCAGCGCTCGCGCCAGCCGACGCGCCACGCCTGGTCGAGTGCGGCGGGCGCCGCCGCCTTGACCTTGATCTCGATCCAGTAGTTGCACCGCGGTGGGCAGCGCTTGGGCTGCCACTCGTGGTAGGTGCCCAGCCGATACGCGTGCGACACATGCACCACCACGTCGTCGGTCTCGACCATGCACCACTCGTTTTCGTTCTCGCAATCGTGATGCAGCTCGGGCAGCTGGAAGGTCTGCTGCAGCGCGGCCGCGAACGCATCGAGGCCCAGCAACGAGCGCAGGTAGTAGTGGTCCTCGAATCGGTACCGCGGCGCCGGCTCGCACAGGGCATCGAGCGCAGCGTCCCAGCGACGCTCGAAGTCCCGGCCGTCAGCCGCCAGCGTCGCCATCAGATTGCCCCACAGCTCGCGCCGGGGGTCGAACGGCACCCACTTCAGCTCGAGCCGCAGGTCATCGACCGTCAGCCGGGCCACGCCAGCGTCGATCACGAAAGCGGGCCAGCCGAACTCCGCCTCGAGGCGCGCGCAGATGGCGGCCAGCGGCAGGCTGGTGCGAAGCCAGCGCGACACCTCCATGGCCCCATCGTCGCACGTCCGCGGGGATGACGAAGCGGGCTGGCCAGGTCTCGGAGATCAGACCCCGAAAATGCGAACCGCCGGCTCACCATGAGCCGGCGGCTGCCCTGAATCGTGTGGCCGTCCGTCTGCACGACCAGGGCTTGATGCTTGGGGGACATTGCGATGAGCGTGCCGTGGGGGGCAGCGCGTGAATTCGGGCAGTTCTCCCCGCTTCGTGAACGTGCGTTGACGTGGTTCACGTATCCGCGCAGCGACACCCGCATGTTGACCAGCCGCTGGGGGCTGGTACGCTCGGCGCGTGCGAGTGTCACTGCGGGTTTGCTGGTGGATGTGCGTCAGCGTAGGCATGGCCGTCGGCGCCGCGGGTTGCGCCAGGTCGGTGCGCGGGCCCAAGGCGCCGGTGGTGCAGGGCTCGGCCGATGGCACCGTGCGGGCGTGGATCTCGGCCATCGAGGGTGATCATCCGCAGGCGGCCTACGCGCTGCTGGTGCCCGAGCTGCAGCAGCGCACCACCTACGCCGAGTTCGTGGCGCGCTGGAAGGACGCCAGGCCGGAGCTGCGCGACCAGGCCAAGAAGCTGCGTGCGCGCCTGGGCGCATCGGCGCCGGTCGAGCAGGCGCGCATCCGCTACGCCGACGGTGGACAGGTCGCGCTGGCGCGCAGCGGCACTGGCTGGCGCATGGAGCGACCCTTCGCGGCTGGTGCGGTCGCCACCACGCCGTGGGAGGCCGTGCTGCAGTTCGCCGACGCCATGGCGACGCGCAACTTCCACAAGACCATGCGCCTGGTGGTCGGGCCGCTGCGCGAGCGCATCGAGCGCGAGCTCGATGATCACGTCGAAGCTTTACAGCGTGCCAAGCCCGGCGATCTGGTGAAATTGTCCGCCACTCGATATCGGCTTCGTTTTGGGGACTACTGGCTGGAGCTGCAAAGAGACAAAGGTACCTGGAAGATCGCGCACATGGAGTGAAACGCGCCCTGGGTAACTGGAGTCGCCAGCTGGGGACAATTGGGATAGTGGTGGTGCAGTGGATTTGGACGGCCGACCAAAGGGCTGCCACTGCTGGCTTTTCGACCTGCCGAATCTCCTGAAGTCAGGTCAAGACTGCGCCAACCTGTCACGATATGGGGCGTTCCGCCTTCAGCGGAATTCACTCAATCGTGACGGAACAACTAGACATTCGTCAACTCTGAGGCTCTTGGCCCGCTTGCTGCTATGTGGGGCCGCGAAAACGACGACTGGCCCGCCGGACGAAACTGCCGGTGAGCACCTGCTGAGCCACGGAGGCAATACTCGATGGACTTCAAGGTTGGCGACAACGCGGTTTATCCCTCGCAGGGCGTGGCGGAGGTCGTGGGGATCGAGCAGAAGGTCATCTCGGACAAGCCGCAGCGCTTCTACGTGCTGCGCATCCTCGACTCCGACATGCGCATCCTGGTCCCGATCGACCGTGCCGCCCAGGTCGGTCTGCGTGGCGTGATCGGCAGCGACGAGATCGATGACCTCATGGAGATCCTCCGCGACAAGGAGGTCCGCGTCGACAAGCAGACGTGGAACCGCCGTTATCGCGGCTTCATGGAGAAGATCAAGACCGGCTCGCTGTTCGAGGTCGCCGAGGTCTACCGCGATCTGTACCGGCTCAAGACCACCAAGACGCTGTCGTTCGGCGAGCGCCGCATGCTCGACACCGCGAAGGGCCTCATCGTGAAGGAGCTCGCCATCGCGGGCCGCACTCCCGAGGCCAAGGTCGAGCGCGAGCTCGAGTCGCTGGTCTCCAACTAGCTCCGCCTCTGCTCCTGCGTCCGCTCAATCTTGCAGTCGTCCCCGGCGACGGCATCGGCGTCGAGGTCACGCGCGAAGCGCTGCGCGTGCTCGACGCGGTGTGCCCGGCCGCCGGGCTGAAGCTCACCGCCACCGAGTACCTGGCTGGTGGCGCCGCCATCGACGCCACCGGCGCGCCGCTGCCCGAGGCCACGCTGGCTGGTGCACTCGCCGCCGACGCCGTGCTGCTGGGCGCCGTGGGCGGGCCCAAGTGGGAGGGCCTGCCCTACGCGACGCGCCCCGAGCGCGCGCTGCTGGGGCTGCGCAAGGCGCTGGCGGCGTTCGCCAACCTGCGCCCGGTGCGCGTCTACGAGGCGCTGGTCGACGCGTCGACGCTGCGCCCCGAGGTGGTGCGTGGTGTCGACCTGGTCGTCGTGCGCGAGCTGGTCGGCGGCCTGTACTTCGGCGAGCCGCGCGGCATCACCGGCGACCGCGGCGTCAACACCATGGTCTACACGGTGCCCGAGATCGAGCGCATCGCGCGCGCGGGCTTTCGCCTGGCGCGCGGCCGGCGCAAGCTCCTGCACTCGATCGACAAGGCCAACGTGCTGGAGACCACCGAGCTCTGGCGCAGGGTGGTCACGCGCCTGGGCAAGGACGAGTTCCCCGACATCAAGCTCGAGCACATGCTGGTCGACAACTGCGCCATGCAGCTGGTGCGCAACCCGCGCCAGTTCGACGTGGTGCTGACCGAGAACCTGTTCGGCGACATCCTGTCGGACGAGGCCGCGATGCTGACCGGCTCGATCGGCATGCTGTCGTCGGCCTCGGTCGGCGAGGCCGATGCCGACGGTCGCGTGCGCGGGATCTACGAGCCGGTGCACGGCTCGGCGCCCGACATCGCGGGCCAGGACAAGGCCAACCCGCTGGCGGCCATCCTGTCCGCGGCGCTCCTCCTCCGCTACAGCGCCACCGCCGAGGCCCCCGCCGCCCGCATCGAGGCCGCGGTCGAGAAGGTCCTGGCCAGCGGCCTGCGCACCGGCGACCTCGCCCGCCCCGGCGAGCAGGCCATCGGCACCCGCGCCATGGGCGACGCCGTCCTGGCCGCCCTCTAGCTCACGTCGTTGACTCCCCGTCGCCTGTCGCCTGTCGCCTGTCGCCGGTCGCCGGTTCCTCCGGGCTTCCCGTGGTCGCCTGTCGCCTGTCGCCCGTCGCCCGTCGGTCACCCGACCCGTGGGCATCCAGCCAGCTGACCACCAGCGGATAGATCTCCTCCGGCGCGCCCTTCCCCATCACCAGATCCTCGTGGCCATAGTTCGAGATCATGCCGGCGCCGCGGCTGGCGATGACGAAGCGCTTGTCCTTCGACCCCACCGCGTCATACGCCGCCTTGACCGCGTCGGGCGGCGCCAGCATGTCCTTGCCGCCGGCCACGAACAGCACCGGGACCTCGATGCGCGCGAGCTCCTGCCGGTAGTCGCGCCGGTGGTCGATCGACCGGAACACGTCGTCGATGATCCAGTCCGAGTACTGCAGCATCTCGACCCGCGAGAAGTTGGCGATGACGTTGACCATGGCGCGCCGATGCAATCGCCCGGGCAGGTTCTCGTGCAGGCGCACCAGGTTCGACGGGCCGACCCCGACATAGCCCGACAGCGGCGCCAGCACGTTCATCAGGTTGCGATGGCGCAGCCAGCGCAGGTTGCGCAGCAGGCGCCCGCCCAGGTAGCGCGACTGCCGCTTGAAGCTCGACGGCGCCGCCAGCGCCACCGCGCTGAGCACGGTCTCGGTGCGGCGCAGATCGCTGAGCCAGCCGTACATGGCCATGCCGCCGACCGAGAAGCCGACCACGTGCAGCCGCTCGCGCCCGGTGGCGCGCACCACCTCGGCGACCGCGGCCGGGATGTCGCGCTCGACATACTCGTCGAACGACCAGTCCCACTTGAACTTGGAGAACAGCCCGGGCTGCGACGACCGCCCGCGGCCGCGGAACTCGACCAGCCAGACGTCATAGCCGGCGCTGGCCAGGTGGCGCGCCAGTGACAGCTCGTCGGTGAAGTCGAGGTTGATGGCGTTGGCGCCGAGGCCGTGCAGCAGCAGCACCGGGTCGGTGGCACGCGCCACCCGCGGCCGGTAGTGCCACACCGCCACGCGCCAGCCGTCGCTGGTGGTCGCGAAGTGGATCTCGTCGGGGATGCGCTCGAGCCGGAAGTAGCGCGACACCATCGAGCTGGCGTAGGCCAGCAGCGCGAGTCCGACCAGGACCCAGAAGGTGTAGTAGAGGATGTTCCAGACCATGGCCGCCGCCGGCCAGAAAACTAGCACGCGTGTTAAGATCGCCCCTAGCCCTTCCTTGGATTGGAGCCTGTCATGGCACTTCGTGTTCGCCTTGGTCTCAGCTGTCTCCTGGTCGCATCGCTGCCCCTGCTCGCGACCGGCTGCGGTGACGACGACGACACCCCGGCGGTCGACAGCGGCCCCACCGGCGATGGTGGCGGTGACGGCGGCGCCGATGGCGGCACCGGCTTTGCCGTCCTGAACCCGTTCTTGCCGGTGGTGCCGGCCCCCACCGGCGGCGCGCGCGTGACCTTCGCCGAGGAGATCACCACGGCCAACCGCACCACCACGTTGATCCCCGGCCTGGCCTCGCGCGGCGCCGTGGGCGACTGGTCGCTGCGCAACGACAAGATCCGCCTGGTCATCCAGAAGCCGGGCCGCGTGTTCGGCCCCATCCCCTCGGGCGGCAACCTGATCGACGCCGATCTGGTGCGCGCGTCGGGCCCGGCCAACGACCAGTTCGGTGAGATCACGACCTGGTTCAACGTCGGGCGCTACCCGGTGTTCGACCAGTGCAGCGTGCTGCAGGACGGCGCCGGCGGCGGCGCGGCCGCCATCCGCTGCCTGGGCCACGCCGACGTGCTGGAGTTCATCAACGTGCCCGGCATGCTGTGGGAGTTCTCGTCGGGCCTGCACACGGCCCTCATGAACCTCAAGCTCAACGACCCCATCGACTTCGTCACCGCGGTCACCTACACGCTGGAGCCCGGCGCGTCGCACGTCCTCATCGACTGGACCTTCTACAACCCGCAGGCGTCGCTGGACTACAAGGCGCACGTCGGCTCGTACATCGACACCGGCGCGGTCATCGAGCCGTTCTCGCCCTACTGGGGCTTCGGCCCGGTGGGGATCTCCGACACCTTGAAGCTGGTCGGCGGCCCCGATCCGGTGCGCAGCTGGGGCTTCCAGTCGGCCGGCGTGGCCTACGGCTACGCGCCGCTGGAGATCAAGGACGTCGACATGGACACCGTCAACAAGATGCCCATCAAGAAGAGCGCGGTGTTCACCATCTCGGGCCTCAACGTCTCGGCCTACACGCAGCAGAACGGCGTCACTGGCCTGGCCAACAAGCCGTTCCACCTGCCCGGCCTGGGCGGCGGCAACGTGCGCGGCGCCTTCGCGGTGGCCACCGACGTCGGCCAGACCTCGGGGATCCTGTCCAAGGTCATGGGCTCGCCGGTCGGCCACGTCACCGGCGTGGTCAGCCAGGGCGGCACTCCGCAGGCGGGCGCGCGCGTCGCCTTCACGGTGCCCAAGCCCGACGCCATGGGCGTGATGGTGCCCAAGGTGTTCGCGACCTTCATCACCGACGCCAACGGTCGCTATGACGGCGACATCGAGGTCGGCGACTACATGGTGACCGCGGACCAGTTCGGCTTCCCGCGCATGGCGGCGACCGCGCTGTCGGTGACCGCGAACGGCATGCACACGCAGAACCTGTCGGTGGGAGCGACCGGGCAGATCTCGGTCAACGTGATGGACAACACCGGCGGCACCGCGGTGGCGACGCCATGCAAGGTGTCGATCGTCGGCAACAACACCAACGAGACCGACTCGATGTTCCGCGACACCCGCTTCGATCCGCGCCCGGCGGGGATCGTCCACCAGGAGCCGCTGAGCACCTGCAGCAAGACGTTCTTCGCGCGCCCGGGCAACTATCGCGTGGTGGCCTCGCGCGGCAATGAGTACACCATCGTCGATCAGACCGTGGTGGTGTCGGCGGGCGTCGCGCCGTCAGGGGTGACCGGCAACATCCGGCGCGTGGTCAACACGGCCGGCTGGATCTCCGCCGACTTCCACCAGCACGGCATCAACAGCCACGACTCGCCGATGACCTCCGAGTTCAAGGTCATCTCCTACGTCGCCGAGGGCCTGGAGTACTTCGTCTCGTCGGACCACGACTTCGTCTACGACTACATGGCCGACATCGTGAACACCAACAACCAGGGCAAGATCGGCTTCGCGCCCGGCATCGAGACCTCGCCCATCGACTACGGCCACTGGAACTTCATCGATGTGCGCCCCGACTCGAGCCTGAACGGGGGCGCCGTCGACTGGGGCTCGGCGACGTCGTTCAACCTGACCCCGCAGCAGATCCTCGACAACGCCGCGGCCAAGGGCGTCACCGTGCGCATCTCGGCGCACCCGCGCGCCGACGCCTCCAACACGCTGTTCAACTACTTCGACCGCATGGCGCTGACCTACAACGAGGCCGCGCGCAGCTTCGGCGGCGACCTGACCAAGATGCCGGTGGCGGCGACGCTGCTGCACCTGCCCGACGGCACGCCGCTGTTCTCGAAGTCGTTCGAGGCCATGGAGCTCATGAACTCGAACAAGTTCATCTGCCTCGAGCCGCTCAACTCGACCAGCTGCCCGAGCGGCTCGCGCCAGTTCGACTACGTGGTCGACGAGGTCATGAAGGACTACATGAACTTCCTGTCCTACGGCTTCCTGGTCAGCGCGATCGGCGACTCCGACAGCCACAAGCTGATGGAGGAGCAGAACGGCTTCCCGCGCACCTACGTCTTCGTCGGCGCGACCAAGGACGTGCCGTCGTCGACCACGCTGACCGCGGACGTCAAGGCGGGGCTCCTGCCGATGGCCTCGATGAACCGCATCTCCGGTGCCACCCTGGCCACCAACGGGCCGTTCGTGACCGCGTTCGTCACCGGTGTCGGCGGCGGCCCCAACAACACGGGTGGCAGCGGTCAGCTGGTGGACGACGCCGACGGCGCCGTCTCGGTGCAGATCCACATCGAGGCGCCGTCGTGGATCGAATACGACCGCGTCGAGGTGTTCGCCAACAACACCTATCGCAACGACCAGTTCGTCAGCTCGATGGTGCGTGACAGCCGCCAGCGCACCGAGCCGCCGCTGACCGCGAGCATGGCCTACTGCAACGTCGGCGCGTGCAGCGGCGCGCTGCCGCTCGACACCACCACGACGCCGGGACTGACCATCACCAACCTCACGGTGCCGGTGAGCTTCGGCGCCAACAAGGACGGCTGGATCGTCGTCCGCGTGACCGGGCAGGTTCCGCTCTATCCCGTGATCCCGCGTGACGCGCGCTTCGCGCCGGGCGCCAACCCCGCCACCGATGACCCCGAGTCGGGCTCGCCGGCGATGGCCATCACTGGCGCCGTCTTCGTCAATGCCAACGGTACGGCGGGGTACCAGGGAATCCTACAGCCCTAGTTATTTCATGTAGTTGCGTTGTACGAGCGGAGGTCTTTTTGCCACCGATCGTACCGCGTGGTACGTTTGCAACAGGTATGCAAGTCCACGTCGCAAGAGCCGACATCTCGGAGCTACCCGTTGACGCTGTCGTCAACCCGGCGAATTCGCTCGGGGTGATGGGCGGGGGTGGTGTGGCAGCCGCGCTGCGCAAGCGGGGCGGTGTCACCATCGAGGCCGAGGCCATGCAGTCGGCGCCGATCGCCGTCGGCGCGGCCGTGATCACGACGGGTGGGAAGTTGTGGTCGAAACATGTCATTCACGCGCCGACGATGGAGAGTCCGTCGACGAAGATCGGCGTCGAGAACGTGGGCCGGGCCACGCGGGCAGCGCTGATCGCCGCGGCGGCGCGCGGCTTCGACATCATCGCCATCCCGGGCATGGGCACCGGCGTCGGTGGCGTGTCGCCTGACGAGGCGGCGCGCGCCATGGTGGCCGAGCTCCGCGCGCACCGCGGGCCCAAGCCGTCGACCATCTATCTGGTGGATCTCGACGAAGAGGTCCTGCGGGCGTTCGAGTTCGCGCTGCGCGACTCGCAGCAACCGTAGCCGTAGCGAACCGCAGATTCGCTGCGCGGAGGTTGTCCGGCTCCGGTCCGTTCCGTAGCCGTTCACAGCGTCGTCCTGGCGTGGTATCTGAGGGCAACCTCAGGAGCCAGCCATGACCGAGATCGTCAGCGTTCGAGCGCGCGAGATCCTCGATTCGCGTGGGATGCCCACCGTGGAGGTCGATGTCGAGACCGCCGCGGGTGCGGTCGGGACCGCCGCCGTACCGTCGGGTGCGTCGACAGGTGAGTACGAGGCGCTCGAGCTGCGCGATGGCGACAAGAAGCGCTACCTCGGCAAGGGCGTGCTCAAGGCGGTGCGCAACGTCGAGGAGATCACCGCCGAGGTGGTCGGGCTCGACTGCACCGACCAGGCCGGCCTCGACGCCACCATGAACCAGCTCGACGGCACAGCCAACAAGGGACGCCTGGGCGCCAACGCCATCCTGGCGGTCAGCATGGCCAACGCGCGCGCGGCGGCGGCGACCTTCGGGCAGCCGCTGTATCGCTACCTGGGCGGCGTCAACGCCCGCATGCTGCCGGTGCCGCTGCTCAACATCATCAACGGCGGCGCGCACGCCGACAGCGGGCTCGACATCCAGGAGTTCATGGTGGTGCCCTGGGGCGCGGCCAGCTTCTCGGACGGCCTGCGCATGGGCGCCGAGGTGTTCCACCACCTGAAGGCGCTGCTCAAGGCCAAGAAGCACTCGACCTCGGTGGGTGACGAGGGCGGCTTCGCGCCGCACCTGGGCAGCTCCGAGGCTGCGCTCGACGTCATCGTCGAGGCCATCCAGAAGGCCGGCTACACGCCGGGGGCGGACATCGCGCTGGCGCTGGACGTCGCGGCCAGCGAGTGGTGGGACGGCGACAAGAAGCAGTATGTCTACGAGGGCAAGCCGACCAACTCGGCGGCGCTGATCGACATGTATGCGCGCTGGGCCGAGAAGTACCCGCTGGTGTCGATCGAGGACGGCCTCGACGAGGACGACTGGGCGGGCTGGAAGACGCTGATGGAGCGCATCGGCGCGCGCATGCAGCTGGTCGGTGACGACTTCTTCGTCACCAATGTGACGCGCCTGGCGCGGGGGATCGCGGAGAAGACGGCCAACTCGATCCTGGTCAAGGTCAACCAGATCGGGACGCTGACCGAGACCCTGGAGGCGGTGTCGATGGCGCAGCGCGCCGGCATGACGTCGATCATCTCGCACCGCAGCGGCGAGACCGAGGACACCTTCATCGCCGACCTCGCGGTGGCCACCGGCAGCGGCATGATCAAGACCGGGTCGGCGTCGCGCTCGGACCGCATCGCCAAGTACAACCGCCTGCTGCGCATCGCCGAGGAGCTGGGCGACTCGCAGCAGTACGGCGCCAAGGCGGTCTTCAAGGGTCGCGGGCCGCAGTAGTGGTGGCAGCGGCGGGCATCCCGGGCGACGCGCGGGTCAGGCCGGCGCGCGAGGACGTCGCGGCGCGCGCGGAGGCGGCGGTGGCCGCCCTGCGCGCGCAGCCGGGGGAGACGCCGCTGGAGATGGCGCGGGCGGCGGTCGACGCGCGGCTGCGCACCGAGGCGCCCGAGCTGCTCGACCTGCCGACCACACCGGCCGCGGTGCGCGCGCGCATCCTGGGCGACCTCGACCGGCTCAACCGGATGACGCGGCTGTATCCGCGCCTGGTCAAGCGGCTGGCGCCGATGATCGAGGCGGCGCGGCTGGCGCGGCGGGGCCAGCCGGTGCGCATCCTGGATGTCGGCGCCGGCGCCGGGGGCCTCCTGTTTCGCCTGGCGGCGTGGGCGCGCAAGCGCCGCATCCCGGTCGAGCTGACCGGGGTCGACCACGACGCCGGGGTGGTCGCGACGGCCACGCGCCACGCCTGGGAGGCCGGCGAGCGCGTCGAGTTCCGCGCCATGGACGCGCGCAAGCTCGACCTCGGCGATGGCGAGGTCGACGTCGTGGTGACGCAGCTCATGCTGCACCACCTGCCCGCGGGCGACGCCGCGCTGGTGCTGGCCGAGCTCGACCGCGTGGCGGCGGTCAACTGGCTGGCCTTCGATCTCAAGCGCAGCGCCGCCGCCCTGCCCGCGCTGTGGGCCTTCCTCAAGCTGACCTCGGAGGCGACCACGCGGCACGACGGCGTGACCTCGCTGCGCAGGGCCTACTCGCTGGAGGAGGTGCGCGCGCTGGTCGACGCGGCCGAGCTCGCCGACATCGACATCGGCGAGCTCATGCCGGCGGGCTGGACGGCGCAGCGGCGGTCGGGGCTGACGCTGTAGGCGGAGGCCGGCTAGGACTTGAACAGATTCCTTGCGATGACGACGCGCTGGATCTGCGAGGTGCCTTCGTAGATCTGCAGCAGCTTGGCGTCGCGCATCAGCTTCTCGACCGGGTATTCCTTGGTGTAGCCGTAGCCGCCGAAGACCTGCACGGCGTCGGTGGTGACGCGCATGGCAGCGTCGGCGCCGTAGGCCTTGGCGTAGCTGGAGATGATGCTGTCGATCTGGCCCTGGTCGATCGACCACGCCGCCTTGTGGCACAGCAGGCGCGTGCTCTCGTAGGCGATGGCCATCTCGGCCAGCATGAACTGGATGGCCTGGTGCTGCGCGATCGGCACCCCGAAGGTCTTGCGCTCGAGGGCGTAGTTGCGGCTCTCCTCGAGGGCGCGGCGGATGAGGCCGGTGGCGCCGGCCGCGATCCAGGGCCGGCTGCGATCGAAGGTCTTCATCGCGACCTTGAAGCCGCCGCCCTCCTCGCCGAGCAGGTACTTCTTGGGCAGCTTGACGTCCTCGAACAGCACGTCGGTGGTGTTCGAGCAGCGCTGGCCCATCTTGTCCTCCTTCTTGCCGACCTTGACGCCGGGGAGATCGGCGGGGACGACGAAGGCGGTGATGCCCTTGTGCTTGAGCGCGCGGTCGAAGGTCGCGAACGTGGTGTACCAGCTGGCCACGCCGCCGTTGGTGATCCAGCGCTTCTGGCCGTTCAGCACGTACTCGTCGCCGTGCTTGGTCACCTTGGTCGACATCGCGGCGACGTCGGAGCCGGCGTCGGGCTCGCTGCAGGCGTAGGCGGCGAAGATGTTCTTCGCGGTGAGCTGGCCGAGGAACTCGCTCTTCTGCGCGTCGGTGCCGGCGATCAGCAGCGGCAGCGCGGCCAGCATGTTGCCAGCCAGCGTGGTGTTGACGCCGGCGCAGCCGTACGCGATCTCCTCCATCACCAGGCAGTGCGACACGCACGACAGGCCGAGCCCGCCGTAGGCCTCGGGGACCTCGCAGTTCATCAGGCCCAGCTCCCAGGCCTCGGCGCAAATCTCCTTGGGGAAGGTCCCGTGCTCGTCGAGCTTGCCGGCGGCCGGGATGATCTTCTCGCGGGTGAACTTCTTCGCGGTGTCGATGAGCTGCTGCTGGTCTTCGCTGAAGTTGAAATCCAGGGCCATGGTCAGGCTTTCTCCTTGCTGTCGACTGATGCTGAGGCGACGGGTGCGGCTGGTGCGGCGGAGTCCTTGGCGCTGGCGCTGGCGCGGGCGGCGGCGCGCGCGGCCTTGGCAGCGACGCGATCCTCCTCGCGGCGGGCCTTCGCGGCCAGGGCGTCGCGCGCGGCGCGGCCACCCAGGATGAAGCCAAGCACGATCCCGACCGCCAGGATCATCGGGATGTAGATGAAGTGGCCAGACGTCATGTCCGGGTTGCCGCCTTGACGCGAGCCTCCAGGCTGGCGATCTCGCCCTCCAGCTTGCGCTGGCGCAGGAACATGAAGACCACGAAGCCGACCACCAGCGCCCACATGATGCCGTAGGCGATCAGCACGAACTGCTTCTGGTCGGCGAAGAACCTCGACTGCTCCTGCTCCATCTCGCGGCGACGCTGGCCGATGAGCTCGGCGGTGATGCCCTCGCGCACCTGGGTGCGCAGGGTCTCGTCGCTCTCGATGAGCAGCTGCAGCTGGCGGCGCTGGGTCGCGCTGAGCTCGGTGCCCGGGTTGGGGATGCCGGACGGGGCCACCGGGGCCACCGCGTCCTGCCCACGCGCCAGCCCGGGAGCGACCACGGCGACGAGGATCAGCGCTGCAAATACCAGAGAAAGCCTTGTCGGCATGTCAAGCCTCCAGATCTTCGGCGGCCAGCTCGAGCGCCTCCAGGCGCGCGCGGCTGCGGCCCAGGCGCTTGCGGACGCCGTAGATCAGCGTGAACAGGATGATGAAGAGCAGCGCCGAGGTGTACAGCGCGGGACGCATGCGGTTGTCGAGCGAGGGCACCACGGTGTTCTGCGGGTGCTGGGTGCGCCACAGCTGGGTCGACCAGTACACCAGCGGCACGTCGACCGCGCCGAAGATGCCGATGCCGGCGGCCAGCCGCTCCATGCCGGGGCCGCCATAGCGGCGCACCAGCACGTAGGCGATGGCGATCATCCACAGCAGCAGCGACGACACCAGGCGCGCCTCCCAGATCCAGTACTTGGACCAGTGCGCCTTGGCCCAGATCGGGCCGGTGGTCATCACGATGGCGCCGAACAGCACCGCGATGGCGGCCGAGGCCTGCGCGGCCTGGTCCCAGCGGTCGTCGCGCTTGGCCAGGTAGATCCCGCTGCACACGCCGCAGGTGATGATGGCCAGGAACATCGTCCACGCCGAGGGCACGTGGTAGTAGAAGATCTTCTGGCTGAAGAACATGCCGTCGGGCAGCGGCGCGCGGAACGCCATCAACGGCAGCACGATGAAGCCGGCGCCGGCGATGACGGCGGCGACGATGAACGGGATCGGGTTGGCGATCTTGTCGGGCCGGTCCGGGCTGTCGGGTCTGGCGGATGTCTGCGCTTCGGCCATGGCTACTCCGTGGTGAGGGCCTCGAACGCCCACAGGGCGACGACCAGGAAGATGAGATCGAACGCGGACAGCGCCTGGATCCAGAACCAGGCCCGCCCCGGCTGCGGCCGCGCGTCCAGCAGCGCCGAGGTCCCCACCGTGCCCGCGATCAGCGCCGGCACCGTGAGCGGATACAGGATGACCGCCAGCAGCACGTCGCGCGCGCGCGCCTTGAGCAGCAGCGTCCCGAAGATGGCGCCCACGATGGCGAAGCCGAAGCTGCCCAGCAGGAGCAGCAGCGCCAGCGGCAGCGGGTCGCGCCCCAGCGGCGCGTCGAACAGCACCGCGATCAGCGGCGCCACCACCGCGGCGGTGACCGACATGAAGACGGTGACGCCGAGCGCCTTGCCGACCAGGATGGCGCCGCGATCCGCGGGCGACATCAGCAGGCCATGCAGGGTGTCGGCCTCGCGCTCGCGCTCGAAGTTGCGGCCCAGGCCCAGCGCGCCCGAGAAGGCCAGCGATACCCACAGGATCCCGCCCGCGACGTCGCCGACCGGGCGGCCGTCGCGCACGAAGGCCAGCGAGAACACCAGGACGACCATGCAGGCGAAGAAGACCATCGCGGTCAGCACGTCGCGCGCGCGGAACTCGACCACCAGGTCCTTCCACAGCATCAGGCCGGCCTGACGCAGGAACCTCATGACTGCCCCGCCTTCGGCTTCGCCTGCGCGTGCGCCAGCGTGCTCGTCATGGTGGAGGTCAGCATACATCAGCGTCATACATCGGACATCGGGCTCAGGCGCCCGGGCCCGCCGCGGCGGGCACCGCGCCGGCGCCGCGCGGCACTCGCTCGGCGGCGCGGACATAGGCCGCGGTCAGCTCGGCGTGCGTGAACGGCGTGTCGCGCGCCTCGTCGATGGCGACCTTGCCGCGTGCCAGCACGATGACATGGTCGACGATGTTGGCGATGGCGGCCAGATCGTGGGTGACCACGACGACCAGGCGGCCGCTCTTGCCCAGCTCGCCGATGAGCTTCGAGAGCCAGGCCTGGCCGCCCTGGTCGAGGCCGGTGAAGGGCTCGTCGAGCAGGATCAGGCGAGGCTCGTGCAGCAGGGTGCGCGCCAGCGCCAGGCGCTGCGTCATGCCGCGCGAGAAGGTGCGCACCTGGCGCAGCATGGCCTCGTCGGCCAGGCCAGCGCGGGTGGCGGCCTCGCGGGCGCGCTGCGCGGGCCGCCCGAGCTCGTACAGACGGGCGTACAGCTCCAGGTTCTCCAGCGCCGTGAGGTCGCCATACAGCAGCGACTCGTGGGCGCACAGGCCGATCTGGGCGCGCAGCGGGGCGCCGCCGCCGCTGCCGCGCTGGCCGTGCGCGGCGTGCACCGCGTCGCCGAAGCGGACCCGACCGCTGGTCGGACGGGTCAGCGTGGACAGGATGCCGATCAGGGTCGACTTGCCGGCGCCGTTGTCGCCCAGCAGGCCGACCACGCGGCCCGCGGTCAGGCGCACCGAGACGCCCGACAGCGCCGGCTTGCGACCATAGATCTTGGTCACCTTCTCGACCTCGATGTGGTCGAAGGCGCCCGGCGTGCTGGCCGCCGCGGCGCTCAGGCCGCGACCTCGTCGATGAGCTGATCGAGCTCGCGCAGCGCACGCTCCAGCTCGGCCTGCTTGTCCTTGCGCGCGCGCTGGTAGCTGCGCTCGTCGAGCTCCCCGAGCTTGTGCCGGCGCGTCAGCGTGGTCAGCTGCACATACAGGCGCTCGATGTCGTGGTCGAGCTGCACGCGACGGCGCGCGGTGCGCCCACCCACGCCGTACGCCGCCAGCATGGCGATGAGGATGCCGCCGACCAGCAGCAGGCTGGCCAGCACCACCGCGATGGTGCGGCGCTGCTTGAAGCCGGGCGGCGGCCGCGGCAGGCCGCGGAAGGTCACGTCGAGGTGGCCGCCACGCTCGATGCCCTCGCCCGAGAGGCGCAGGAACGTCCGGCCGTCACCGGTGTTGACCGGCTCGCGACGCGCGCTGGGCGGCGCCTCGACGGTCAGCTCGGGCAGCTGGTCGACCGCGATCAGCCACTGCACCATGCCCAGCGGCGCGGCCCAGCGCAGCGCGACCTCGCCGTCCTCGACCGGCATCGCGAAGTTGAGCTGCACCGACTCCTGCCCGGGCGCCAGCGAGCCGCGCCAGGCCAGCCCCTTGCCGTCGACCACCTTGATGAGCGACGCCTTGTCGGGCGCCACCGAGGCCCCGGCGAAGCCGCGCGGCAACGGCAGGATCAGCCCCTTTTCGCCGAAATCGATGGGCGCGCCGGTGACGTTGGCGATGGTGTATTCGGCCTGGAAGCGCAGGAAGCTGTCGTCCAGCTCGGCGCCGGCGTGGATGGCGACCAGCACGGTGTCGTTGACCACCATGACCATGGCCGAGCCCAGCGCGCCGGGCACCAGGTGAAACGGGCGCGAGCGGAACACGGTGCCCTCGCGCCGCGCCTCGATGGTGTAGATCTGGTCGTCGGCCTGGGACAGCGAGGTCCAGGTCAGGCGACCCTCCTGGCTGGTGACGGTGGCGCCGAGCTGCTTGCGACCGCCCTCGCCGATGGTGTAGAGGCCGGCGTCGACATTGCTCGCCGGGGTCTGGTCGTTCATGAAGACGCCGACCAGCAGGCCCCCCGCGGGCGCCTGATCCGAGGCCACCACCTGATCGGGCACCATGCCTGGATCGGCGCGTGCCGCGGTGAGCACCATCATCTGGCCGCCATCGGGGGCCAGCACCACGGCGCCCGACACCACCTCCTTGCCGTCGACCATGGCCAGGACGTAGTAGGCGAAGCGACGCTCGAGGTTCTTGAAGACCACGCGGCCCTTGCTGTCGGTGACCACGCGCTGCCGGGTGTAGGTGCCCTTGGAGTCGACCCCGATGAGGTCGATCCAGTGGTTGACCGCGGCCGAACCCCAGCCGTTGCGCAGCAGGGTGACCTGCAGCGAGCGCAGCGGCACGGTGTCGGTCGGGATGGCGACGCCGTGGGCCTGCCCGGGATCGGGCATGCCGGCCGGCGCGTCGGCGGGCGGGCCGTCGTCGGGACTGTCCTTGGGCAGGTCGGCGGCCGACGGCGGCGTGGTCAGCAGCATGGCGATGCCGGTGTCGGAGGGCAGCGTGAAGGACTGCGACTCCAGGTCGATGCCGTCGACGGTGGCGCGCGCGACCAGGTCGGCGGTGCCGGGGGCCAGGCCGTCGAAGCGGGCACGGCCCTCGGCGTCGGTCTTGGCCTTCTGGGTGCCCAGCGAGACCTCGACGTCGACGGCGCGCTTGGCCAGCGAGCCGCGGATGACGCGCACGGTGACGGTGCCGGCCGGCAGCTTGGGCTCGGGGCGCGGGATGCCATGCATCTGGCGCACGTCGATCTGCTGCGCGGCGGCGGCGCCGGCGCCTGCCACGAGGCAGAGCAGGATGGCGGCGCGACGCAGGGCGCTCATGACGCCGCCCCGGTCAGCGACTTGCCGCACTTCTTGCAGAACTCGGCGTCGTTGTCGTTGACCACGCCGCAGCTGCAGGTGAGGCTGGCGGCGGG